>Ga0181537_10003253_pt1 | contig 13969 bp, 9 predicted proteins | sample PEATcosm2014_Bin_39_FD_119765 | JGI IMG/M metagenome (GOLD analysis project Ga0181537, IMG submission 119765) | Peatland microbial communities from MTU Mesocosm Facility, Houghton, MI, USA - PEATcosm2014_Bin23_10_metaG | ecosystem: Environmental > Terrestrial > Soil > Wetlands > Peat | place...
ATTAGGAAAGTCGGTGCGCGAGAACTTTTCTTTCCTAATCGGGACGGCTGCACAAGTACCTTGACATTTTCCGAATGTGTAATCCTAATTTGGTATATGGACACTTTCCAAATTTGTAGCACCATATGCCTAATTTGGTATACATGTGATTTTACTTAGAAATCGTCTTCATCTACATCGTGCTGTTGTTGCTGCTGCTGCTGTTGCTGCTGCTGTTTGACAATCTCTGAGGCCTTCCTTCTGGCTCGGCGGAAGGTCTCTCCCGTATAGCACTCCAGCACGATCCGGTACCCGCCCAACGGGTGCGGGGCCGAGGCCACGTCCTCGCGCACGACCTCCACCACGCGCTTCACAATGTCCAGTTCAGACTTGGCACGCATAATGTCAGAGATCTTCTGAGGGGTGACGAGCACGTCCTTGATAAAGTATTCGATGATGGTGGTGGACTCGGAGGAGGAAGATGAGGAGTTGCCCAGGGTCTTGAGCTGCGCGACAAGAGAGTCCTTGGTGACGATACTGCTGCTGGCCAAGGGAGGCACAATGGCTGGTCTGGGAGGCAGGTCCTTCATGCTGTCTCGGATGCACTCTGCCTCGAGTTCGTTCAGTGGTGGTTCGGCCCAGAGGCAGTTGTTGAGAAAGTCTCCCGTGAGCTCTTCAAAGGGCACTCCGAGGGTGAGAGGACCGATGTTGTCCTCCTCGGGTGCCAACGAGGGAGGGATCTGCTTCCCCTCGCTGAGGAGTTCGTCTCGAGTGCGCTGGCGCTGCGTCCGACGGCGATGGTTCATCTCCTGCACCTCTTGTTCCGAGTTCTTGCGGCACACACCAAAGAGCACATACTTTTCCTTGTCGGGAACGGTGCCGTCTTGGCGCAGCAGAAACTCGTTGGTGAGGAACACACAGCAGGTCTTGTAGAATGTGCTGCGCTTGCCGCGTGTGTAACGGAACCACTTGCGCAGCCCGCCAAAGCCCTTCTTGGCCAGCACCTCCAGCACCTGGCACACATCGTCCTTGAGTGCGCCGTCGTTGTGGTCGTACGACTCTGGCTCGAGCAGGCCGGTGCCCTCTAGGATCATGGGGTACTTGAAGCGCCGCCGGCTCTCCTCGATGCGGTCTCGATAGCGTGCCAGTAGCGTCTGGGGCATGCTGTTGCCGCGAGCCCACATCTCAAACCACAGCCAACAGGGGATGGCCATCGACCACATGTGAGCCCCCATGTCATCACGGGAGCAGTTGGAGTAGTCGCCATTGATCTCGGCGCTGCTCACCCCACCCAGGGCCATGGTGAAGACAAACAGCTGGCGGACGTGAATGAGCTCCGAGAGGGCACGAGTCTCTGCAGCGTTGGCACTCAGTGTTCCTCCGCGGGCTGCGCATGCCGCCAGCTCTGCCGCCTCTAGGCAGATCTCGAGGGCCATGTCTTCGCAGTCGCCTCCGCCACGGATCAGAGCCAGGTCAAAGCTCTCGAGAGGGAACCGCTTGAAGCTGTGTCCACCACCCTTCTTTGGCAGGAAGACGATATCAGGCACATATGCCATATACGTGTCCACCAGACACAGTACGGCACCCAGGACACTGGCGGCCTTGCTCGAGTTGCGATCAAACTGCTCCAGCCGCAGTTTGTGCCGGGCCAATACGATCTTGAGGGCGTTGATAAAGAACGCCGGTGAGGTGTTGCCCAGGCGATTGCCCAGGTAGGCGGCCGCGGGGAGAGTGCCGACGCGACACTTGTACCGATAGACATTGATGTCATCGGTGATGTCCCAGGTGGCCTTGATCTGCTTGAACAGCTGTACGCAGCTGCCCATGTAGTGGGCATAGACGAGCTCCTTCCATTGCTCGACCTTCTGTAGCACCTGGAGCAACGACGCAGGAGGCACGGGCACGTTGTCCTTGTTGTTGAGTATCAGTGGCCAGCGACTGCAGCTGAGCACCAGCTTGCCCTTGTAGTTGAGCAGGTTCTTTTGCACCTTGCCGTTCTCCATCAACACAGCGTCGAGGGAGGGGATGCTGACGCTGTATTCCTTTGGTTGCTTCTGATCGGCACAGGTGAGGAGTAGCTCTGCCAGCGGGATGCGGATGCTGCCCGCCTGATTCCTGGCCCGCTCTCCGTGCAGATTGCTCAGCACACTCCAGAGATCAATGTTGAGGTTCGCCGTCCAGATGGTCTCGTTGTTGGTGACCGAGCCCTGGCTGAGTGGGAACTGCAGGGCCAGATCGATGGTGCCCTGCTGCGTGCCCTTGGCGAGTTGAACCGTGTGGACCTTGTCAGAGAGCGTCTGAGAGAGCCAGAGGTTCATGTGTGGGAGCTTTTCCTTTTCCTCATCTTCCGCCAGCTGGTAGGCCAGCGAAACATAGAGGGACAGCATCTCTCAGTCTCCCTAGTCTAGCGACAAAACATCCTCCTTTAAAATGTACCAGCACAACATGCAACGAATTAGTTGTTGTTATTTGGGCCGCTTCAAACAACACAGCGGGAATGTCCAACAAAATGCACATATGTAGTCTCCCGGAAAGTCATCGTATTCGAGTGATTCGTCGATTTCTACATCCCCGCGATCTTCTTGGCCAAACAACGGAGCGCTGCTGCCCACCGACCGAGCGGAGCTTGGAACGCTACCGGTGTTGTTGTTGTATTTGCGATCTTCTGTTGCATCATCTGCTTCCCGCAGGGCGTCGAGGCCTACGACGAATCCACTCTTGGTGATGACGATGGTCATGTCGTTGAGTCCGCTCTGGATGCTAGAGACCCGAGAGGTGCCATAATCGCGCACTCCCAGGACCGCGAGTTGTCTCCGGAACGAGTCTCGTCGCGCGGTGATCTCAGCAATCTCGTCTGGGCTGGTGGCACGGAGCCAGTAGACCTGCTTGTCGCTGGGCATGTTGTCGTACACATAGTTGCGGATGCCGGCGCGCTGGATCTCGGCGGGATGCGGCACCACCGACTGATTGGCCTGGTACACGTACTTGAGGAAGCTGATGCAGATGAATTCGTTCATCGTGTTCATGACGTTCGCTCCGGTCTTGGCCGACGTCTCGCTGTAGAAGCAAAAGTTCCGCTTGGCCCACAGCTGAGCCTGATCCCGATCGACTATGGCTCGAGCAGCCAGGTCAGACTTGTTGCCCACCACCATGAAGGCGGGTTCACCAGACTGAGAGCCGTACTCCTCGGCCAGCGCCTTCCAGTTGGCGAGGCGCTTGAAGCTGTCTCCATTCAGCATGTCGTACAGCATGATCACGCCCTGCGCCTGCCGCAGATAAGTGCCAGTGATGACCTTGTTCTGTTCGTCTCCGGCCGTGTCCCAGACCATCACAAAGAGCGAGTGCGCGCCGAGCAATATGCGCTTGCAGATAAAGTCTGTGCCGATGGTCTTGGGGTACTGTTCTTCGGAAGGCACCCCATTGCGGTTGTAGTTTTCGATCAGCGTGGTTTTGCCCGTCTTGGGGTCGCCCAGCACGACGATGCGGATCACAACATCGTGGGGTTGAGCCCGTTCGGGAAACTGATTGACGAGGGGAGTGACTCCTCCGCCTCCGTGGTCACCGCCGTAACCGTTCATTTTCAACAAGATATCGTGGCTTGTGCGATGCTTAAACAACTTTTTCTCTCTGTTTGCGAGAGTGGGATAGCTATAAAAGCACAAGACGCTCACAATAGAATCAGACTCCCTGCTACTGCTGCTCACACAAAAAATGACGGCCCTGGACAAGGTGCGGGCCATGGACCCGTATGAGAGGAAGAAACGGGTGACCGCGGCCGTGATGCGCGTTGATTACATCGATACCGAGATCCGAGAGAACAACGCCAAGGAGTTTGCCCGCAAGTACCTCGTCGCGAGCCTGCAGCACGGGCGAGAGAAGGTCTGGGCCGGGGCGTACCACGCTCGCTTCCTCTACCCCTCCAAGGCGTTTGGAGACTCGCCCGAGCAGTTGCTCAAGCCCGAAGAGTGGCTCATGCTCCTCAAGCAACTCCAGCTCCCGTCGTTGATCATCAACTTTTGCACCCTGGAGCTGACGGTCCACGCTGGAGACGTGCTCTCGCGCCAGGATCACATCGCCAAGCGCCTGCCGCTCTTTGTCACCTTTGCTCGCGACCTGAAGCAAAACTTTGGCGTCTGCGAGGACAGAGCGCTGCAGTTTTACCTGCTGGCGTGTTGTGATCCGCCGAACAGGGTGGAGATCATCGAGGCGCTGGGTGTGGCGGAGGGGAGCGCCCCGAGAGTCCAAGATTGGATGCAACACAATCAGCAGGCCATCTGGAACGAGGCAGAGGCGGACGATCAGCAGGTGGCAAAGGGTCGCAGCATCGGATTCTGGCGCCAGCAGTACGTTGACGAGTGGGTTGCGCTCATCAAGGCCATCGAGATTGACCTGCCCGGAGAGGTCTGGTTCGTCCCGGTCCCGGAAGCGGATCTGGACAAGTATTTCAAGGCTTCTCGGCCTGCAGCTGTCCCGACTCCTGTACCCGCGCCTGCGCCTGCCCCTGCCCCTGCTCCTGCTCCTATTCCCCCTCCGTCATCGACGACCACGACGACACCAACTCCTGCTCCCGCGCCTGCTCCAGTACCAGCACCAATCCCCCAGTCGTCTGCTCCAGTGCCTCCTCAGCGTGCCCCTGTTCCGCCGCCCCGTGCTACCACTCCTACGACGACCGCCAAGAAGGAGGAAGAAGAAGATGCTGGAGGAGGAGAGGAAGAGGAAGCGAGTGAGGGAGCAGAAACGGACGTCAAGTCTGCCGAAGCCAAGCTCCCCACACTCAAGACCATCGCGTGCCGCTACGAGCGTGTGCCTCAGCACCCCGACTGCCACCAGCGCATCATGAAGCACCGCTACTTTGAGCGGTTCCGGGAGTCTGTGCGCAGCCACTTCCCACAGCTGACCGCCGACTATGCGCTGCGCCTGCTGCTCATCTCGATGTTTGGTGCCGAGCACCGTCACCAACACCTGGCCCAGCACTTTGTCAAGCCGCACGACTTTGAAAAGTTCACCGTGCACTCGCATCCGCTGGTGACAGACTCCAAGATCAACCCCGAGGAGTGGCACGCGTTTATGGCGGATCTCTACGACTCGGTGGACACGATGCCACGCAGCGGACTTAACCTGCTGCAGATCGACGAATTTAACCGCCAAGTGGACGCTGTGGTGCTGCGGGAGGTCGATCGTGCACCCACCCCCTCGATGCGCATCAAGCGCTTCCTGGCAGCCTACGCCAAGCCATGCTGCTGGCGTGCCGTGTGGCGTCGCATGTGGCGCCTCGACCCTCAGACCGAGCAAGTAATCGTCGATTACCGCCAGGCTCACCCGCACATCCACCCCCGCACCGAGCAGCTCCTCATCTACCTGGTGCCCACTCAACCTCGTCTGTGAAAGCGACCCGTTGTTTTAATCTACAGTCAACAACTTTTGTTCGTGTTGGGCCAGCACTGGCCTCTGATTATTGTGCTTGTTAATGAAAAATTTGTACACCCGAGAGTCGTCCTTCATGCCAAATGCGAGCAGGATGTGTGGGTAGCTGACCAGGACCATTGCGATGAGCCAGAGTGCGGCGAGGCAGAGCAGATTTCCCCAGTTGTGGCGGAACAAGCCGATGATGAATCCCACGAATCGGACGACAAACGTCGGAAACAGCACAAGCACGGTCACAATGATGCCCAATGAAATCTTTTCGTTGCGGGTGGTTTTCATCATCGATGACACCTTCTCCATATTACAATGCGAGTGTCAACCCAACCCTATCCACTCTCCTGTTTTTTAAAAGTTATTAAATCCTAGTTGACGGAGAAAGAGAGTAGTAGTGATGGCGGTGGCATCAGCATCCTCACACATCACACAGCAACGCACGCTCGTGGAGGCGTTGTTCCAGGAACATGGGCCATTGTACGGCAAGAAGAAGATCCTCTATCCCATCCGTCGGGCGTATCCAGATGGCAGAACCTACGACCTGAAGCGCTACATTCGGGGCAAGACCCGCAAGGAAGAGGCCGGGATGATGGCTCTCATCCAGGAGCTCGGCTGGCCCGATCGCTCACCGTCCACCGCCAGGGCAGATGCCCTCTACGTGTCACTGAAGGTGGTGGTTGAGTTTGACGAGGTGCAACACATGGACGACGATGCGTACTTTAACAAGCTCAAGCCCGACTACCAGAGGAAGCGCGACCACCGCATCAACATCACCTATGCTCGACAGGGATACTATGTGGTTCGCCTGCTGTGTGCCGATCCCGTACCGGATCCGAGCCGCCGCAGCGGAATGAGATGGATCCCCGTGGAGAACGGCGAGGTAATGCGACGCACTCGCCAAGCGGTTCGAGAGGTGCTCAAGCTGAAGCGTCTCAACATGGAGCAGCGAGGAGACCTGCGGGGCAAGGTGATGGTCTGGCCCGACCTTCCCGATGGTCGCGTGGCCGAGGGAGTGTTTGGAGCGAGTGCCATCAACGAGGGCGATGCGGAGAACAGACAGCCCACCAATCCGCTGGAGCAGAGCCTGCGTCGTGGCACCATCCTGGCTCAGGAAATGGCGATGCAAGCTGCGCGTCGGTTTGCTGCGGAACAAGATCGACGCACCACAAGTGACGAAGCCGACGACGAGGAGCAGCAGGAGGAGACACCAGCCTCGGCCATGGAACAGACGGTGCCCAAGCACATGGAGAACGAGCTGCAGGCAACCATCGCCCTGATTGGGCGCGTTCTCGCCGCCAATTCACACCTAGACGTGTGCACCACCCTAGAGCTTCCTTGCTCATCGTCATCCCCACTCATTCCACCAACGACCAAGCCATCGGCGTTCAGCCTGGCCTCTATTGCAGAGTGTCTGGGCGGAAGCAGCAGCAGCAGCAGCGGAACCACACAATACGAGCGTAAATGGGAGGCCATGATGTGCGGATACTCTCCGCAGAGCACCTACGAGGAGCGAGTTCGAAAAATCACGCTCGAAGTGTCAGAAAAGTCAAAGTAAAGACGTGTTTCTATTTTTGGTATATGTGATGCTATTTTTGGTTTCTGTCGCTATTAATAGGATGCGACCAAAATTAGTTGCCTCCGGGAGCAACATATAAGGGTTTGCGGTTGTACCGCGAACGCTACTGTTTCTTTTTCATTTCTACGTCTTGGCCACACGTCTCTGCTCTCTTATTATGGCTGCTGCGCCTCCCAAGACCACAGATGAAATTCTGCTTCAGCGTGGCATCACCAAGGAGCTTCAGCGTGCCATTCGCCAGCGCATCCGCGAGCATCATCTCTTTGACGATCGTCAAGTCATCAATGCGGCTGGATATCTGGACGTTCGCAACGACACTGTTCGCAAGATCCTCAGCCCCGAGGAGCTCGCTCGCTTCACCCGCCCGGACGCTCAGGTCGATCAGCGCACCGTGTGTCAACTCATTCAGCGCATCATGTACGAGGAGAAGGGCGGCTCGATGATCCTCCGCGCTGCCGAGACGACCAAGGCCGAGGCTGCCGAGAACACCTCTCGTGGCCCCAGCACGGCGATGAGCGCCAAGGTGGCTCGCGATCAATTTGCTGTGGCCAACACCGAGAGCTCCGACATGGCCGGCTTCCGCCAGACCGCGCTCGTACCCAAGAACGCGCAGGTCAACATCAAGGCCGTCAACGACGTTGCCGCCGAGCGTCAGGCGAAACCCAAGCCTGCGCCGACGCCTGCTCCTGCTGCTGCTGCCGCCGCTCCTCCTCCGCCTCAAAACTTTGAGGACACCACTCAGGCACTGCCCAACGACTCTGCCGATATCATGCGCAAGCTCGGGCTCGTTCTGGAGACGCCCGCTGCTACTGATGCGACACCTGCTCCTCCTGCCGCTGCCGCCGCCGCCTCTTCCTCCGAGGACATCAACAAGCGCATGGAGGAGATCCATCCGTGGCAGAGTCTTCCAGACGACTTTGATGACGCTCCTCCTCCGGCTCCGATGGAGGATGGAGAGGTTATCGCATCTGGCACGACTTCTGCCGCCGCCTCTGCTGCTGTGCCAATGGATGTGACTCCTGCTCCTGATACCGCTGCTGCTGCCGCCGCCGATGCCCCTCCCTCGATCGCTCCTCCGACAGTCAAGTGCAAGCCCTGCGGTCAGGAGGTCAACAAGCTGGTCGTTGCCTGCCCAGAGTGCAAGCGCGAGACGTGCGAGAGCTGCGTCAAGAAGCTCGTGCAATCGTGCACCAGCTGCGACACCAAGCGCTGCCTCGGCTGCTGGACCGATCCCAAGAAGCCTGGTCTGAACGACGACGGTCAGTGCACAGCGTGCAACGCCAAGGACAACAGCGAAGACCAGGAGGAGGACAACGACAACGAGGAGGAGCACGAGTGCGTCTGCCTCGATGACGAGTGCGCGTGCATCAGCTGCGGCGGCGGCAACACCGAGGAGTGCGACGAGTGCGAGTGCTGCCAGGTCGCCGAACTGACGCGCGACGCGATCCGGGTGCAGCGTGACCTCGGCTACAACCCCAACAACAGGGGCCTCATCAACTCTGTGCGTCAGGAGGCCAAGGACCTGTACAACAAGTTCAAGAAGGAGAAGGAAGAGCACAAGAAGGCGAAGGTGGAGGAGCAGAAGAAGGCTGCCATCGCGCGCGCCAACGCCTCGCTGGCCAAGATGAAGACCAACCCGCCCGCTGCTGCCGCCGTTCCTCCACCCTCTCCCTCCAAGTCCAAGGCTGCTGCGCCTCCACCTCCTTCGCCAGCCAAGTCCAAGCCCAGCGGCAACAAGCCCAGCGGCAACAAGCCCATCGTCTCGATCGTCATTGACACGAGCATCGTCAAGCCACCTCCCTCACCGCCAGACTCGGACAAGATTGAGCTGGCTCCTGTCGAGGACGAGGACGAGAGCAGCGGCAGCGACGCGATCACGTCTGGAACGTGCTACTGCACCGAGCTTCACTGCCCCTGCACAAACTGCACCACGGGAGAGGACGCCAAGAAGCACTTTGGCAAGGACATTGTGCTGGAGGAGTGCGGCGAGTGCGGCTGCTGCAAGGTGCTCGCCGTGGGCGAGAAGGTCGTCGAGGCTCGCAAACAACGCCTCAAGGCCGAGAAGAAGTGCGACGCCGACGGCCGGAAGAAGGCCATCGATCTGATCAAGAGGCTCAAGGAGAAGCGCACCAAACTCTGCGCCGAGCTGCTCGACAAGAAGGTGCAGGCCGAGATCGACCGGAAGAAGGCCGCCAAGAAGCAGGAGGAGAAGGACGAGGAGGAGGCCGAGCGTCTGCAGGCCGAGCTCGACCGGGAGGAGGCCGAGAAGAAGAAGGCAGCCAAGAAGCAGGAGAAGAAGGACGCAGAGGAGGCGAAGCGTCTGCAGGAGGAGCTTGACAAGGAGCAGGAGAAGGAGAAGAAGAAAGCAGCGACAGCCAAGAAAGCGCCGCCGCCGTCGTCAACAGCAAAAGCCCAAGACAAAAAGCCGGTGCAAGCAAAATCGTCGAGCACCGATCAAGACATGGCGGATGATGACGATGATTCTGCACCACCACCGCCTCCCAGTCTATCGGCCGAAGATCAGCGCAAGCTCAAGGAGCAGCACGAGCGTCAGGTAGCTGCCGCCAAGCCCAAGGCCCCGCGCCGCAAGAAGTCCAACGCCCTGGACCGCGAGTTTGCCGAGGCCGACGAGGCTGCGCGCGCGGACGCCAAGCGCCTGGGCTCCAAGTACGACCCCCTCAAGGAGCTGGAGGACGTGCGGCGAGCCATCGTCGTCGACAAGACCAAGAAGAGCAAGGACAAGGACAGACGCAAGAAGATGGACGAGCTGCTCAAGAAGAAGGCCGAGGAGGATGACGACGAGGACGACGACGAAGACTATGGCTCGGGGGAGGACATTGGCAGCGGCAGCGAGGAAGAGGAGGAGGAAAGCACTGGCACTGGTGGTGGAGACGATGAAGACAAGGAGGGCGACAGCGACGAGGAGGAGGAGGAAGAAGAAGAGGAGGCACCAGCGGCATCCGCCAAGCGCAAGTCCGCCGCCTCATCCTCATCTCCCTCCAACAAGAAGGCCAGGGTCGAGGACCAGAACCACAAGCACAAGCATAGTGACAGCGAGGACGATGAGGACGAGGAAGAGGAGGACGAAGAATCAGATGCCGTCAGCACCGACGATTCGGATCGCTCTCCCTCTCCCGCGCCCGAGCCTCGTCGCAAGTCGGTTCGCTTCGCTGCCCAGGCGGCTCGCGAGTCTATCAAGGACCAGGACGCCCGCGAGGAGCAGGAGCGCCAGGACACGCGCGACAGCGCCGAGGAGGAGAAGTACCTGCTGCGTGCCTTCCGGCTGGCGGTGGAACACTGCCTCGACGAGAAGAAGTCCACGCTGCGGCACATCTGCAACCCCAACCTGCCCCTCTCCAAGTTTAGCCAGGACGAGCTGCTCTCCCGCCTCTCCTTCCTGTACACGGTGCACCGCGTCTACGTGGACGACCCAGAGAAGCGCGCTCAGAAGTCCAACTTCCTCGACCGCCTCTCCCTGGCTTACCTCGCTCGGGTCAAGGAGATTGGCACCAACAAGAACCTCATCTGGGCCCTGGAGCAGCTGCTCAACCCCGCCACCACGTTCTCCACTCACAAGCTCACCGAGCTGCCCGACGCCCCCAAGGACTTTTGGACCGACCAGAAGCTGGCCAAGATGGGCCAGAGTTGCCCCATCGGCGGCGACGCGGTCAAGCTTGACTCGCTCGCCACCACCCGCCTGGTCAAGATCACCGTAGAACAACAGCAGGACGGCAAGCCTCACGTCGCCTCTGTTCTCATGAGCTCACGCTCATCGGCTATGCTCAGTCGGTTTTATTGGGCGTGCCACATCCAGGACAAGATCGAGGAGGCGGTCACTGCTCAGCAGCAGAGCCACCCCAGCATGGACGTGCCCAACCTCATCAACTGGATCTGCAAGAACGTCGGACGGTTCTTTGTCGAGAACTGGCAGAAGGCCAAGGCCGATCTCATCCGACTCATCCCACGCGAAGTGTACGAGCGGATCCGCGACGCCAACAAACGCGAGTGGCAGGCGGTGCTCCAGAAGAAACGCCAATGAAGTGCGAATGGTGACGATTGACATTTTGATAAATCCTCTTCTTCTTTCTTTAGCTGAGCACGGTAGAGGTCTTGGGAAGCTTGAGGGGTCGTCCGCCGGCGCCGTGAAGTGCGGTGCTGGGTATGGTTGTTGATGCTGCCGCGGTCCGTTTCAGGCTGCCAGTGATGTTGGAGTGAGGCTTGTACGAGGGCCCAGCCACCATGTAGGGCTGAGTGCCACCGCCGCCTGCTGTCTTGTGACCGGTGCTCTGAATGGTCTCCACCGTCCTCTGGCGAGCCCTCGAATAGGCGGAACTGGCGAGTTGTGCTCCCTTGGATGCAGGCCCCTTGGGCATGCCGACTGCCAGGATGCCGTTGTTGCCGACTCCGCGCTGCTGTTGCTGCTGGTGCGAGATGAAGCGCCGCACAAAGTCGCTGTACTTGGGGTTTTGGAAGAATCGCATCGGCCACTCCATGAGCATGAGTCCACAGATGGCCAGATCATCGTTGCCGGCGGCGTGCTTGGCGGTCCACTTTTCGCGCACCTTGGCCAGCGGCTTGGAGGGGTCGTACTCGACCACACGCTCCCAGCACAGCAGCTGAAACTCAAACTTGTCCTTGATTTTGCTGAGGTCCTGGCCGGGGAAGGTCATGCAGTTGGCGCTGTAATGCATGGCCTGAGTGGAGAGCATCATCGACATCTGGTAGGTCTGCTCGTTGCGGTCGGTCGCAGGCACGCCCAGCTTAGAGTCCTCGCCCTTGCCGCACTCCTCCATCGTCATCACGTTGCGGAAGCCTCGCAGGTGCTCGTGAAGGTGAGGCCCTGCGCTGCCTGGTGCATTTTCTGGAATGTGAATGACGGGGACGTCCCGGAAGCGCGGATGCCGCTGGATCATCTTGACGGCGGTCTGGATTCGCTGGCGCTCCATGTCCACGCTGGCCTTCTTCAGAATGAACGCGTCCATGTAGATGACCTGTACCGCGAAAACGCAAGTCAGTTTGCATCCAATAATAGCGACAGAAAAGAAAACAAAAAGCAGAGGGCAAGAAGGAGAAAACACAAAAAATAGATCAAGAGGATGTCTGCTGCTGCCGCTGCCGTCGCCACCTCCGGTCCGGGTGCCAAGAGATCGCGTCCAGAACCAATCATTGTCACACAGCAGCTGCAGCCAGACGTTGGAGACGCCGCTGCCATCGACCGAGCCCGCCGTGATCTGACGTTCAAGCGCCCCAAGCATGCCACCGTCAAGATTGGCTGGATCCAGCGCTCGTTTGCGGCTCCGCTCAGCATGTATACCATCGTGTCGGAGCAGCTGAGCTTCTTGCGGCGGGAGCTGGCAGACTTTCTCCCAGAGCCACTGATGGAGTCGCTCGAGTCGCATCTAGAGTGGGCACACCGACGCGAGGACGGTCTTGTGGTGTCTGTGATGTTCTGGTGGCTGTACGCATCGTTCGATACGTTCCGACAGATGGTGCACGAGGTAGAGATGAAGGCCAATCCACACATCCGAGACGTGACGCTGCTCAAGATCTCCAAGTTTGTGATCGAGCGCATCTCGGCGCTCAAGTCGTCGCCCTTTGAGCCCGGCAACGCGCGTGCGCTGTTCCTCGACTTTTACGCGCACATGAACCTCGGCGTGAACGTACGACACCCGGCCGTGCTCGACAAGCGACCGTTCGACCCCAGTGCCATGTCCGTGGGCCAAGACCCCATGCTGCTGGCGACTCGGGCGGACCGGGAGGTGATGACGCGCGTGCAGCAAGACATTGATCGGATGAAGCAAGAATTGCGAGAACAAGAGGAAGAACTAAGACGATAACGTACCACGAATGTATGGGGCCTCGGGAAATATCCGGCGACGATGGCAAACTCGCACTTGCCTCCACAGGCAGCGTCGACGGCCATAAAGATGCACTCTGGAGACGTGGCATCTCGATAGAGTTCCTTGCGCTTGAGGTGCATGAGATACTCTGGCAGGAATGGCCGGATGCTCTCGTCGAGCGAGGCAGCATATTGCTCTCGCAGGAAGACGTCCTTGTTGCCTTGATAAAGATACATAAGATCCTTTTGCTTGCTTTTGTCTTTCCTGCAGAGAAACATCAGAGGTATTCTGACGAATGCTCTAATACACGTACCACTTGGGTAGATCGTCCAGCTTATGTAGGCATGTCCACGGCTCGGAGCCCTTCATGCAGGGGATGCATGGCTCTCCAAAGCGCAGCAGAGGCAGGCGGGGCTGGGTGCCGTCCTCGGTCTTGATGGAGAGCAACTAAGGGGGAAAGTAATCAGAACACGGCAGCAATGTCAAAAGTGACTTACGTTCATAAAGTAGCTGTTGCGGGGTCCGGGCGTGGTGGCCATGATGCAGGCGGCGCGGCGCTTCATGGCGACGGGGAACATGCCCTCGGTCAGGAGCTTGGGCTTGCAGAAGCCCACCTCGTCGATGATACCTACATCAAAATCGAGACCACGGATGTTCTGTAAAGAAGGGGTGAGAACGTTCGCACAAGATAATCAAAAATCAAAAAGACAAAAATGCTGCTGCTGCTGCGATCTCTCGTCCTGCAAAAAAGGAAAAGGGGTGAGTAGTTGTTCTTGGACCTGGGACGCGATTTTTGTGCGAACAAAACACTATTTCACTTTTTTCAAGGGGACACAGGATCACAAAACAAAATTAAGTATCAGTCACAGCAGCCGCCCTCGAATCGGTCACAATCGGATTGGGGGAGCCAGAGAGCCAGTGTTGCTGATGCTGACGCTACCGTTGAGACTCATGATGCGGATGTTGGTGGGCTGCGTGCTGGGCGAGTCGGGGGACGCACTGCGCATCCCCGTTGATGTGGTGGCAGCCAGCATCTGAGCCGGAGTGTCAAACAGAGGCTTGAACACCGTGATGCTGTAGAGCGCTGCGGGGCTGTAATCGGTCTCGGCCACCTCCCTGGCAAACTCGAATGTCTCTCCGGTCTCTTCGATAAAGA
>Ga0181537_10003254_pt1 | contig 13965 bp, 5 predicted proteins | sample PEATcosm2014_Bin_39_FD_119765 | JGI IMG/M metagenome (GOLD analysis project Ga0181537, IMG submission 119765) | Peatland microbial communities from MTU Mesocosm Facility, Houghton, MI, USA - PEATcosm2014_Bin23_10_metaG | ecosystem: Environmental > Terrestrial > Soil > Wetlands > Peat | place...
GCGCCAACGGAAGCGCAAACTACTTGAACACTGACATCGGCGTTTGGGGTGATACCGGCTCGGGCTTTGCCGGAGTGGTGGCCACCGCCGAAAACGCCTATGCCCTGGTCGCCTCGAACAGCACCGACTTCGCTCCCGCGGTGAAGGCCCGGAACCGTTCCACGACTTTTCCCTCTACGGCCCAAGGCCTGGTAGTTGCAGTCGACGGCATCAGTGGGCAAACCACCTTCGGTGGAGCGGGCTGCAACGGTCAGTTTTGGGGGTTGCAGCTCGGACAGGCCGGAATGTCGGGCTGCACTAACTACACCATGCTGGGGGATGGGCTGAACACCTACATCAATGCCGGCAACGGAAGCACCGCCGGAACCATCAACTTCCGCATCAACAACAACTTCAGCTCCCCAGCGATGACCGTCAACACTAATGGTTCGGTTTCCATAGCCACACTGGACGTTACAAAAACTCTGACCAAGCCGGCGGGCTCGTTCAAGATCGACCATCCTCTCGACCCCGCCAACAAGTATCTCTACCACTCTTTCGTGGAATCGCCCGACATGAAGAATATCTATGACGGAGTGGCAGTGTTGGACGGCAATGGCGAGGCCGTGGTGCCTTTGCCGGACTACTTCGATGCTCTGAACAGCGACTTCCGCTATCAACTCACAACCATCGGCGGCTTCGCGCCGGTTTACATCGCAGAGGAGATTCAGAACAACCAGTTCAAGATAGCTGGTGGAAAACCCGGGATCAAAGTCTCTTGGCAGGTGACGGGGACGCGGCAAGATGCATTTGCGAAGGTTTACCGCATTCAGGCCGAGGTAAACAAGGCTCCAGAGGATCGCGGCCACTACCTGCATCCTGAACTCTTCGGCGCGCCAGAGACCGCGCGAATCGGCTACACACTGCCCGTACCACCCGAATACGCGAGGGGCGATGGTCTGGAGAAAAGACCCGAACCGCGCCCGAGTACGGAGGCTGCCGCTCCCCGCCGGACGTTGCGGCCGCGTCCACCTTTGCCGGTTCTGCCCAAGATTCCCGCAGCGAAAGTGCCGGCGAAGCCACTCATCACCACGCAGGCCTCGAAATAGTTCTTGGCCGACAGATTACAAGGTGAATGGAACAGATCGAGGTTTTAATTCTAAATTGGAGGAGTTGTGCCATGAAATTCGCAATCGGTAAAACCTCACTCTTAACGTTGTGTTTGACCATCGCCCTTCTCGTGGTTCCTGGTTACGCAGTGACTAACGTACTGGTGGGGAGCAGTGAAAGTCACTCCATCGAAAAGTTCGACAGCAACGGCAATTGGATTAAGACGTTTGCTTCGACGGGACCGTGGATCATGATCGGCCTCGCGTACAGCCCGATTACTGGGGACGTGTTTGTCGCAACCAACACCGAAACCATCCTGCGCTACCGCTATACCGGCGCTTCGTTCGGTCCGCAGGGGAGCTACTGGAGCACCTTTAGCATCGCATCCGTGGCAGGTTCCAACCCAGCGCAAAACCTGCTGTTCGATGCGAAAGGCAACCTTTACGTGGCCACTTACTATGGGGAATTTTCCGTGACTGGTTATCAGGTGGAAATTCTCAAGTACTCCGCGAATGAACTCTTGCAGCAAAATCCCGTGCCCAGCGGCGCTCCGATCATAACCACGCTGGCTCGCGGCGATCAGATGGCGTGGGACGCGTCAGGAAACATCTGCATCGGATCCTTCATCGCCCCCACCGTGCAGTGCTACAACCCCACCACGGGTGCGCTTGCGTTTGACTACACCTCGGAAATCGAGGCGGCAGGAATTCAACCGGGTGGAATTGCGTTCGGCCCCGGCAACATCCTTATGGCCAGCAGCATTTTCCTGGACCAGGTGTGGGTGGAGACGACGCAGCACGTGGGGCCGATGACGTTGCTGGCCACGGGCACGGTGCAGCCTGCAAACGTGGGTTGGCTGGCGGTCGACAGCTCCGGGATGCTGTACCTTCCCGATTTCTACAACCCGGGAGGCCGCTACGAAGGATCGAATCCCTGCACTTTCTACGCCTGCATGGACTACGACTTCACCTCGGACGTGGTTTACAAGATCGATCCCAGTAGCGGCGCGTTGACCAATTTCATCACCAACCATATCTGGGGACCATATCAAATGATCTTCGTTCCGTTTTGAAGTCGTTACGAGAGGGCCGCGCGGCGCGGCCCTCCTAGCATGCGCCACTTGACTTGCGCTCGGATTCTGGCCGCATCGTCGCTTCGAATTTAGCCGATCAAAAGATACTGGAATGTAGACGATTCTGTGACGGTCCGAGCACCAGAGTTCAAGTGAGTTCAACAATGGATCGACGCGCAGCCCTAACGCTTTCAAAACAAGCCACTTGGAACCTCCAAGTTTCAGGAGATTTCAACAAACCCTAGAATCTGGTTCGGGATCAGGGGGTCGGAGGTTCAAATCCTCTCTCCCCGACCAATCTTTTCAAACACTTAACTGCGCTTCTGCTTTTCCGCCTACATCGATGGTGTCGAAATTGTAGACGCCTGGGAACGCATTGATGGAAGGGATTTGACCCCGATTCCCCCTCCCGGTACTCTAGCAGGCGATCTGGGCATCTTATCCGGGGGCTGGTTCGGTGTCTTCAACCTCATCCCAGGCAGTGACGCAGCTGTTGGTCCGCTGGAAAGAGGGAGACAGTTCCGCTCTGGAAGCGCTCCTGCCTTTGGTATACGACGAACTCCGCAAACTTGCCCGTCACCACCTGGCAGCGGAAAGGCCCGGTCACACGCTGCAGAGCACCGCGCTGGTGCATGAAGCGTATCTCCGCATGGTTGGCCAATCCCCTGGCCCGATTGAGAATCGCGCGCACTTCTTTGGGATCGCCGCACACCTGATGCGCCAGATTCTTGTCGACCATGCCCGCGGGCGGCTGGCCTCGAAGCGAGGCGCAGGATGTATCGTGACGCTCGATGAATGGGCCAACGTTCTGAAGGATCAGCCTCTGGATCTGGTTGCTCTCGATGACGCGCTCACCGAGCTGGCCCGGCTGGACGAACGACAGGCGCGCATTGTTGAGCTCCGATTCTTTGCCGGTCTTTCGGTGGAAGACACGGCCCGGGCCCTGGACATCTCTGCGGCCACCGTAAAGAGAAGCTGGACCGCTGCTCGTTTGTGGCTTTACCGCGAGTTGAATCAAGGGGCGCAGCCGTGACTCCGGAACGGTGGAGCGAGATCCAGCGCCAGTTGGATGTAGCCCTTTCTCTGACAGTTACTGAACGGAGAACATTTCTGGAATCCATCGGCGCCAAGGACGCCGAACTGCGGTGCGAAATCGAGTCGTTGCTGAGCGGGGAGACCGGCGATCCGGACTTCTTGAACGTTCCGGCGTTAAATCTGCTGCAGAGTTCGTCGCTCGAGACCGAGTCGCTCGCATCCGGGTCGCCCCAGTCTGGATCAGTTCCAAATTCGATGCTGGGACGAATTCTGGGGGCGTATCGGGTTTTGGGCCAGCTGGGCGTCGGCGGCATGGGCGAAGTTTACCTGGCAGTACGGGCGGACGGTCATTACGACCAGCAAGTCGCAGTGAAGATCGTTCGTCCGGGTCTGGGCAGCGAATTCAGTTCCATCCGCTTCCGCAACGAGCGGCAGATTCTGGCCAAGCTCGATCACCCGAATATCGCGAAGATTCTGGATGGAGGCGCGACCGAGGATGGGCTGCCTTACTTCGTCATGGAGCTCATTGACGGAGTTCCGATCACTGAGTATTGCGACCGGAAGCGCCTTTCGATCGAGGAACGCTTTCGACTTTTCCGGACGGTTTGCTCGGCGGTGCACTACGCTCACCAGCACTTAGTGGTTCACCGCGATATTAAGCCGACCAACATACTGGTAACGCCCGAAGGAACGCCGAAGCTGCTGGATTTCGGCATCGCGAAGATGCTGAGTCCCGACTCGCCGGCGGAAAATGCCACCGTCACTGGGGTTTGGGCGATGACTCCGGAATATGCCAGTCCGGAACAGCTTCGAGGCGAACCGATCACGACGGCCACAGACATTTATTCGCTGGGCCTGATTCTCTATGAGTTGCTGACGGGACAACGGGCACATCAGTTCTCCACGCGCATACCGCACGAGATGGCGCGAGTTGTCCTGGAGTCGGATCCGCGCAAGCCGAGCAGCGCGATTTTTCGGAAGACGCCGTCTGGGGGGGTGCCCGAGGACTCGGCTGAAAATGACGACGCTGGATCAGGCCCGGAAACAACCAGCGAATTGCGCGGTTTCTCATCCGCCCGCAAGCTGCATCGCCGGCTCGTGGGCGACCCAGACAACATTGTTCTCAAGGCTCTTCGCAAAGACTCGCGTGAACGCTACGCTTCGGCCGACCAACTCTCGGAAGATATTCGCAGGCATCTCGAAGGGCGGCCGGTCGTCGCTACTAAGGTTACGAGCGCGTACCGCGTGGGCAAATATGTTCTTCGTCACAAAGCCGGTGTGGCCAGCGCTGCGCTGATCTTTCTCCTTCTCGTGTCGGGCATTGTGGCCACTGTGCGCGAGGCGCGAATCGCGCGTAGAAACGAGCTTCGCGCCGAGAAGCGCTTCAATGACGTGCGTAAAGTTGCGAATTCTCTTCTGTTCGAGATTCATGATTCCGTTCGCGATCTCCCGGGATCGACTCCCGCGCGCAAGCTGATTGTGGGTAACGCCCTTCAATACCTCGACAGTCTCAGCTCGGAAGCTGCCGGCGATACGTCCCTTCAGAGCGAACTTGCAACCGCCTACGAGCGGGTGGGCGAAGTGCAGGGAGACTTTATTTTCTTCAACCTGGGTGAGACGGAAAACGCGCTCCTCGATTACCAGAAAGCGCTCTCTTTGCGAAAAAGTGTTGCGGCGTCGAAATCAGCCACCTGGCAAGATCAGCTTGCCTTAGCCAAAGCGTATCGTCTGGTAGCTGCCCAGCAGCGCGTGACCGGCAATCTTGACGCCGCATTGCAAAACGCCGAAGACGCGATCTCAATTTGTGAGAGCCTGCGCAAAGCGCACCCGGAGAACAAAGAGGTCCTTATTGAGCTGAGGACCGCCTATGACAGAAGAGGGCATATTCAGCGGGGAAGTTGGAGCCAGGCATATTCGGGCGATGGCGCGGCCGCGCTCGAGAGCTTTCGCCAGGCTATGGAAATCGACGCGATTTTACTCAAGCTCGACCCGAACAGCGAACCGGGTGACGATGAAATGTATTACGCGCAGGCCCTGCCGGCAAACAGGAATGAGGAACGATTACAGCACTATCAGAATGTTCTCAACACGGAAGAGAAAATAAATAAGCGCTCTCCCTCGCCGCCCCACGCCGAGGCCGTAGCTTCGGTCTACAACCGCATTGCTATGTGGTACAACGGCGAGGGCGATCACAACAAAAGCGCCGAATATCATCGGCGTTATGTGGAAATAGTTGAAAATCTTTATGCAGCGGATCCTGTGAATGCGGCGCTGAAACTGGAGGTTGTGGTTGGTGATGCGAACCTCGGCGAAGAACTGGGATTTCTAGGTCAAAAAAAAGAAAGCGCAAGATTACTGGATAAGGCGGTTACGCTGATGCGTTCCATAGCCCAGGCGAACCCACAGAATACATCGCAACAGGGTATGCTCGCGGCGGTGCTGGGCATGCGCGGAGACAATTTTCTTTATTGGAAAAATTTCAAACTCGGACTCGACGATTACCAGGCTGCAAGCGATCTCTATCGCCAAATGGTGGCGGCGAATCCAAACAATAAAACTGCCCGAATGCGGCTGCTCATTTGCCGTATAACAGTGGCCCACACGAAACTCCAGACCGGGGTCTTGGGGGCGGCCAGGGAATTGGAAAGTGCGCTCGCGGATTTAAATCCTCTTCTCTCGGACGCAAGCGTAAACGACGATACGCTGTACGCGGCAGCGGCCGGGTATGCAGATCTCGGCAAACTCGAAGCCACCGCTGCTCGCAACGCAGTTGCTCCCGCTAACAAGCTTCACTGGGGATCCGCGGAGCATTGGTATGCGTTAAGTTTGAGCGTCTTGAAGAGAGTGCTTAATCTGGCGGGTCAGTCCGACTCTAAAGTTTTTGGTCCCCTCGATCCCGCAGGTATATCGAAACAGCTTGCGATCTGTGAGTCCGCTCTCGGCGTGGCAAAACTTACCGCCAGGTGAGTCGCTGAACGGCTAAACGATTGAAAAGATGGTGAGTAAGTTGGTCCAATTTCTTAACGACCGCCACGGCTAGCGGGGGGCGCCAGGGGGACGTCCGCTCGGAATTCATCATCCTCAGGAAGATCATCGCCAAAAAGTTTCTTTGCGGGGTGAGCTAGTTTGTTCCCGCCTTCCGCATGTACAGGTGAGAAGAGAATTTCGAGGGGCGACTTGCTCTCTTCCGGCCCACGATTTTGGATCGGATAACACGGAAGTGAGAGCAATCCATGCCAGCAGGCCAGGGGAAAACTATGAATTCCAAGCGAAGCAGGATTTCCGGCGTCATGCCGGTATTTGGTGCGATTTTGGCAGCGCTGTTCATCAGCTCTCAACTTGCGCGCGCGCAAACCGAAACCGTGCTCTACAGCTTCGGGGACCAACCTGACGGCAGTAATCCGTATGCGTCCTTGCTCATGGACAAGAACGGCAATCTCTACAGCACCACCAACAAGGGCGGCACAAGCGGCGTGGGAACCGTGTTTAAGGTGACCTCGACCGGCGAGGAAAGCGTTCTCTACAGCTTCGGCAGCGGCTCCGGAGACGGCACTTACCCCGACGGGGGCTTGATTACGTACAAGGGGAGTCTGTACGGAACTACGTACGCGGGCGGAGCGGGCGGGCCGGATTGCTCATTTCTCGGTTGCGGCACGGTGTTTAAGCTTAGCCCCAAAACTGCCAAAGGCTGCCCCAGCGGCAGCAATCCTGGCAATGGCTGGTGCGAGACCGTGCTCTACAGCTTCGGCGGCCAGTCCGGAGACGGCATTGATCCCGACGCCGGCTTGATCGTGGACACGGAAGGCAATCTCTACGGCACCACGCTCTCTGGCGGCAATGACGTGGGCACGGTGTTTGAGCTGAGCCCGGAGCCCGCCGGCGGATGCGCGACCGGCAGTAACTCCGGCAACGGTTGGTGCGAAACCGTGCTCTACAGCTTCGGTTCCGAACCCGACGGGGCGAATCCTTATGCGGGAGTGACCCTGGACAAGAGTGGCAATCTCTACGGAACTACGGCCAACGGCGGGAACAACCTGGGCACGGTGTTTAAGCTGACCCCCGAGCCCGCCAGCGGATGCGCGGCCGGCAGCAACCCTGGCAACGGCTGGTGCGAAACCGTGCTCTACCGGTTCGGCAACCAATCTGCGGACGGAGCGAACCCCCATGGCGCATTGGTCATGGACGGCAAAGGCGATCTCTACGGCACAACGCTCAATGCCGGCTCGGGCACCTGGGGCACGGTGTTTGGAGTGACACCGACTGGAGAAGAAGCCACGCTCTACAGCTTCGGGAGCCAAGCCAACGACGGTTGTAACCCGTTCGACGGCTTGATCAGAGACTCGAAGGGCACCCTCTACGGCACCACGAACGCCTGCGGCGCGCTTGATGGTGGCACGGTGTTCGAATTGTCTCCGCCTGCGAAGAAAGGAGCCGCTTGGACTGAAACCATCCTCTACGCGTTCAACTTTGACGCTGGCGAAGGGGACGGGACTGCCCCTGTCGGAAGCTTGCTTCTTGAAGGCGGCAATCTCTACGGGACTACGGACTTAGGCGGCGCCAACGGAAACGGCACGGTGTTCGAGTTGATTCTGTAACGGTCTTCATCAGGCCAACAGCGGCCCAACCCAAACTTCGACTGTGGAGGCATTATGTCGCGTACTTGTGTTGCCGTTTTGGTTGTTTCCTTATTGCTCGCGGCGGGTTTGCCGGCGAGGTCTCAGCAGGCAGCGTCCGAGCAGTCTGCGTCGGCGAGCGAGGCTGCGATTCCCACGCTGGTGAATTTCAGCGGCGTTCTGACCGATCTGGATGGCAAGCCGTTGAGCGGGATCGTGGGAGTGATGTTTCTCCTTTACAAAGACCAGCAAGGCGGAGCGCCGCTGTGGATGGAAACACAAAATGTGCAGCCGAATAAGAACGGACAATATTCCGTAATGCTGGGCGCGGCTAGTCCCGGTGGACTGCCCGCCGATATGTTTACTTCGGGTGAGGCGCGATGGCTGGGCGTGCAAGTGCAAGGCCAGGAAGAACAGCCGAGAATCATGCTGCTCAGCGTGCCCTATGCCCTGAAAGCTGGCGATGCGGCGACGTTGGGTGGGTTACCAGCCTCGGCCTTCCTGCTGGCGAATCAAGCTGGCCCTGCAACAGTGAATTCATCTGCACAGGAAAGCTTAACTACGTCATCGCCTTCTGAGGCGCCGAATAGCGCCATCACCGGATCGGGAACCGTTGACTACATTCCGCTTTGGGATACAACTTCCGACATCCTCAGCTCGGTCTTGTTTCAGTCAGGTACGGGCAGCAGTGCAAAAATTGGGTTGAACACGACCACGCCGGCTGCAACCCTGGATGTCAATGGAGGAATCATCTCGCGGGGCACGCTCCAGCTGCCCAGCATCGGCACCGCAACCGCTTCGCAAGGATACAATTCGCAAGCTTTGCAATTGCAGGCTTCGGGGTATAACGGCACCAGCGCAATCGGCCCGGCGTTCCAGATACAGACCGAACCGGCGGGTAACAACACAACCGGCGTTGCTGGAACCCTGAATCTTCTTTACGGCAGCAGCTCCGGCCAGCCTTCCGAAACTGGATTCAAGATCGCCAATAACGGTTTGGTCACCTTTGTTGGCACACAGACATTTCCCAACACCGTCGAAAGCATTACGGCGAGCAACAGCGGAATCACGATCGGCGGCACCAAGGCGAATCCAACGATCGGTATCAACGCCACATTTGCCGATCAGAACTACGCGCAGTTAAAAGCAGCCAATACGTTCACGGCAAATCAAACGGTGAGCGGCACGATTACCGCGACGACGTTCTCCGGCAACGGCGCCTCGGTGACGAACGTCAACGCGGCGGAACTGCAAGGACTCTCCTCGAGCGCGTTTGCGCAGCTGGCAGCGTCGACCAACACATTCACCGGTGGCGTCGCAGCAAACAGTTTTACGGGCAATGGCGCTGCACTTACGAATGTGAATGCAGCGGAACTTGGCGGATTCACGGCGAGCGCATTTCAACCGGCGGGCACCTACGCCACCCTGGGGCCGAACACGTTCAATGGCAATCAAAGCGTAACCGGGAATGTCAGCTCCACGGGATTCGTTTCGGGTAGCGGCTTCCAGATTGGAAGCAATCTGTTTGCCTACGGCTCGTTGGCGAACACGAATGCTTTCCTCGGCTTCGCGGGGAACAGCACCACGACGGGCCCCTCGAACACCGCCACCGGTGTGCAGGCACTTTCCGACGTAACCAGCGGCTCCGCCAACACTGCCAGCGGGTACGGCGCACTTGGCAGTACCACCAGCGGATTCGAGAACACGGCCAGCGGCTTTGAGGCACTTCTGAACAACACGACTGGCTCTGGCAACACGGCGATGGGAGAGTTTGCGCTTGTAAACAACACCACAGGGGCTGGAAACACCGGCATCGGCGCGGGCGCGGGTTATGCGACTGACGGCACATTGATCACGGGAAGTAACGACACCTTCATTGGCAACAGCAGCGGCCCATCGACCGGAAGCCTGACCAACGCCACCGCGATCGGCTTGGACGCCGAGGTCGCTGAAAGCAATGCCATAGTGCTGGGCAGCATCAAAGGCATGAACAACGCCACTTCGAATGTCAACGTCGGCATCGGCACCACGTCTCCGGCATACAGCCTCGACGTGAACGGCACTGGCCATTTCACTCAGGCCGTAACTTTCGGTTCGCCGGTGACCTTCGCCAGCGGGCAAACCTTTCCCGGCGCCGGCACGATCACGGGAGTAACCGCGGGCGCGGGGCTCAGCGGCGGAGGATCGAGTGGCGGCATCACGCTGGCGAATACGGGCGTCCTGAGCGTGGCGGCGGGAACTGGCATCGCGGTTACCGGCGGGCAATCACCAACTGTCAGTGTCAATACCGCGCAAGTTCCGCTGTTGAGTTCGTCGAATGCCTTCACAGGCAACCAGACGGTGAACGGAAACCTGAGCGCGACAGGAATGGTTAGCGGTAGCGGCTTCCAGATCGGCAGCAACCTCTTCGACTATGGTTCGTGGCTGAATTCGAATGCCTTCCTGGGCTTTGCCGGGAATACAACGATGACCGGCGCTGCAAACACCGCCGTTGGTCCCGGGGCACTCGGCGCGAACACGACGGGATGCTGCAACACCGCTGCGGGCTTTCTTGCCATGGTGAGCAACACAACTGGAGACTCGAACACTGCAGAAGGCTCTACGGCGCTCTACTCGAACACGACGGGATGCTGCAACACCGCATCCGGGGCAGCGGCGATGAATAACAGCTACACAGGCAGCTATAACACCGCAAGCGGCTTCGCAGCAGGCACCGCTGTAGACGGTTCGTTTCTCACCGGATCGAGCAATACCTTCGTAGGCGCAAACAGTTGGGCGTCGACAGGAACTCTCACCAACGCCACGGCCATTGGTGCCAATGCCGAAGTCGCAGCGAGTAATGCAATGGTACTGGGCAGCATCAACGGCGTAAACGGCGCCACGGCGGATACTTTCGTCGGCATCGGCACCACGGCCCCTAGAACCAAGTTGGAGATCGATGCGAATGCTCCAAGCGCCGTAGGCCCCACCCTGACGATGACCAACACAGGTGGGTTGGGCGAAGTCTCGATGGACGTCAACACCTATACGCCATCCCCCAACGGCACGTACAACCCTTCAGCCCGGATACTTTTCGTTGATGGTGGCAGCGATGGATACGACTATAGCAACTACATGTATTTCGACGTCAATAAGGCGGGAGCTCCCAACAATGGGTTGCAATGGAACATGTTTATTGATCCGGCCGGGGATGTCAGCATTCGTGGGAACCTGAGCGTGGGCGGCACCGTCAGCAAAGGCGGCGGCTCATTCAAGATCGATCATCCTCTCGATCCGGAAAACAAGTATCTCTACCACTCCTTCGTCGAATCGCCTGACATGATGAACATTTACAACGGCGTGGTGATGCTCGACTCGGGCGGTTCGGCCTGGATCACGATGCCTGATTACTTCGAAGCGTTGAATCGTGACTTCCGCTATCAGCTCACCTCGATGGGCAGGCCGCAGCCCAGCCTCTACATCGCGGCGGAAATGTCCGGCAACCGCTTTCGGGTGGCCGGCGGAAAACCGGGCGGCAGAGTTTCGTGGCAAGTGACGGGAATACGACATGATGCCTACGCCAACGCGCACCGGATTCAGGTGGAAGTGGAAAAGCCGCCACAAGAGCAAGGGCATTATCTACAGCCCGAGCTCTTTGGCGCACCTCCGGAAAAACAGATTGGATATCAGCCACCTGCTTCGCCAACGAATGCAGTGACGTTGAAAGATAAGGCCGCTGCGGTTGAAAGCCGGGCCGCCTCAGAAGTTGGCGCAGAGGTTCGCAGGTGACCGTTAAGCCGCCTGGAAAGGGTTAATGGAGGACTCACATGGCAAACACACTCCCAGTTATACGCCGCCCTGTGCTCGCAATTTCGCTGGTCATCGTGTCGTTGGCGGCTTCGCTCGCATTCCTGTCGAGCCCGGTGCAAGCGCAGACTACCTCCACCTGGAGTGGCGGAGCCGGCAACTGGTCGGACTGCCCGCCCGGCGGCAATGCGCTGTGGAGCACCTGCCCGGACCCGCCGCAAGGACTCGGCTGGCCCGACGGCAACTTCAATGTTGTGATCAACGGCGGGCCGGTCACAGTTACTTCTGCTTCGATTGTGAATATGAGTATCGGGTCCGGCGGCAGCCTGGTGTTCGCATCGGGCACGACCGGATCGCTGACCTTGACGGGCACGAGCCTGGTCAACGGCGGCTCTATCGTCATCGACAGCAGCAACGGCTTGAGTATTCAAGGGCCACCCGTATTCACGATCAGCGGCGCGGGAAGTATCAGCATTGCAGGTTCCCGCTTCAACAGTTCGTCGGGCACAACGGTCACACTTCAGCAGCCGATCTCCGGCAATGGCGCATTCGCGCTCGGTATGAATCTGGTGAACCAGAGCACGATCAATGCCACGGGCGGCACACTCACCATGCAACCCTCGAGTGTCGTGAATTCCGGCACATTCGAGGCAAGCAGCGGCGGCACGCTAGCATTTCAGCCTGGCTCTGCCGTGAGCTTCAACAATGCCGGCGGCACGATTGAGGCTCTGAGTGGCGGCACTGTTCTGATGGACGGCCCGATCATCACAGGCGGAACCCTCACCAGCGTAGGTAGCGGAGTGATCCAGGCGGAAGGCGCCGTCATGAATGCCCTGACGAACAGCGGGACGGTTCTTGTCAGCAACAGCACCTCCTTGGAAGGCACCGTCACCAATACGGGCACGATTCAGGTACCGAATGCCACTTTCCTCTACATGATCGGAAATGCAACCCTTGCCGGATCGGGGTCTGTGCTCCTAAGCGGTAGTTCGAACCTCGAGCAAACCAGCAGTGGAGACACGCTGACCAATCAGTCATTGATCCAGGGAAGCGGAAGCATCTTCCAGTTGCCGGTCACCAACCAGGGCACGATTAACGCCAACAGCAAAGGCAAAACTCTTTCTCTGATTAACGGTGCCACTGCCAATACATCGCTCCTGGAAGCCAGCGGCGGAGGCACGCTTGAACTTGAAACCCCGGTTAACAATACCGGCGGGATCATCGAAGCCGAGACCGGCTCGAGCGTCATCTTCGGTGGCAATTCCGGCGGCTCGATCATTGGCGGAACGCTAACCACGAGCGGCACTGGCGTGATTGAAAGCGAGAACGGCACGCTGGATGGAACCGTCAACATTCCCACCAACGCGGGAAGGTTAGAAGTCACTGATGAGTACGACCTGTTCATGCAGGGCACGATCAACAACACCGGCACCATCACGCTCGCCGGAACTTCTTGCGTCGCTCTTAACGAAGCCTCCACTTTGACGGGTTCCGGCAAGCTCGTTATGGGTTCCACCACCTGCCTCTATGGCTCCGGTTCCGCCTTCACCAATCAGAGCACGATCGAAGGCGCAGGCCGCATTGGCGGCTCTAATCCCATGCCAATCATCAATGCCGGCACGATTCTGGCGAACTCGACCAGCCCGTTATTGATCAGCCCCAACTCAGCCGGGTTTACGAATACGGGCAAGCTGGTGGTGAACTCCGGCAGCACGCTGACCGTGGGAGCTCCATTCAACGGCCTATCGGGAACCGGAACTCTCTCCAGCGGGACCTATGCCGTCACGGGAACACTCGGCCTGCCCGGTGCAATCGTCAGCAACGCCGCCAATGTCACGCTGACCGGTGCATCCGCCGAAGTTCTGGATACCACTACATCCACCAACGCACTGGCCGCGATTACGTCAAACGCAACCAGCGGAACGCTCTCGCTGCAGAGTGGACAGTCGCTGGCGACCACGACCGCGCTGACAAATGGCGGAAAGGTAACAGTCGGAGCCACCAGCACATTCAAGGTCGGCGGCACTTATAAGCAGGCGGCAGGAACGACAACGGTGGATGGAACGTTGACAGCGCCATCCGGCATGGCTCTGGAGAAAGGCGGGTTGCTCGGCGAAGGCACCGTCGCAGCGGCCGTCACATCCACTGCCGGTACCGTCCTGGCCGGAGATTCCTCCACCAAGCCGGGAACGCTCACCATCAGCGGGAGCTACACGCAGCAGGCGAAGGGAGCGTTGGATATCTATGTCGGAGGAACGACCGCGGGAACTTTCGGCGATCTCGCCGTTTCGAACGGAGTTTTGCTCGACGGCACACTGAGCATCAAACTGGTAAACGGATTCGTGCCGACCGTCGGAGATACCTTCACGA
>Ga0181537_10003255_pt1 | contig 13965 bp, 15 predicted proteins | sample PEATcosm2014_Bin_39_FD_119765 | JGI IMG/M metagenome (GOLD analysis project Ga0181537, IMG submission 119765) | Peatland microbial communities from MTU Mesocosm Facility, Houghton, MI, USA - PEATcosm2014_Bin23_10_metaG | ecosystem: Environmental > Terrestrial > Soil > Wetlands > Peat | place...
ACCGGCGAACAGAACGCAACCACCGCTATTTGCGCGAGACGCATTAGCCGCGAGCCGAGCTGCGGCAACCCACGGGCGACCACGGTGGTTATCCCGCTCACCAGACACGAACATCCTGCTGCGCTTGATCGACGGTGCGGACGGGGCCTAGCCAAACCTCGGGCACAGCTTGAGGCGTCACACTTGTACACCCTGTACAGTCGCCTGCCGAATCGTATAAGCCTGCGGCGCGGAGATGGCGCTTCTGGCACTATCAGTGGATAGCTGGACCGCGGTCCAGTTGTACAAAACGGCACTCAGGCTTCTTAGGAGGGGCAGATGTCAACCACTAGCAGCGAACCTGCCGGCAAACTGCCCGCCGACGCCACGCTCCAGGAGCAGGCGCGCCGGCACCTATGGATGCACTTCACCCGCATGGGCGGGTACAGCGACCTCAACGAGATCCCGATCATCGTGCGAGGCGAGGGTTGCTACGTCTACGACGAGCACGGCAAGCGCTATCTGGACGGCCTCGCGTCGCTCTACTGCACCAACATCGGCCACGGACGCGCTGACGTGGCGCAGGCCGGCGCCGATCAGGCCAAGCAGCTCGGCTTCTTCACCAACTGGTCCTACGCGCACCCGCGCGCGGTGGAGCTCGCCACCAAGATCGCGTCGCTCGCCCCCGGTGATCTCAACCGCGTGTTCTTCACCAACAGCGGCAGCGAGGCGGTTGAGTCGGCGCTGAAGCTCGCGCGTCAGTACCACAAGCTCACAGGCCACCCCAACAAGTACAAGCTGATCGCGCGTGAGACGGCCTACCACGGCACCACGATGGGCGCGCTGGCCGCGACCGGCGTACCGGAGATCCGGGCCGCCTTCGAGCCGCTGCCGCCCGGCGCCTGCCACGTACCCAACACCAACACCTACCGGATGCCGGACTACCTGCCGGTCAGTGAGCTCGCCGAGGCCGTGGCCCACCGGATCGAGTTCGAAGGCCCCGACACCGTCTCCGCGGTGATCATGGAGCCGGTCCAGAACTCCGGCGGCTGCTTTACCCCGCCCGAGGGCTACTGGCAGCGGATCCGTGAGATCTGCGACTACTACGACGTGCTGCTCATCTCTGACGAGGTGATCTGCGCCTGGGGTCGCCTGGGCGAGTGGTTCGGCGCCGAGCGCTACGAGTACCTGCCGGACATGATCACCACCGCCAAGGGCATGACCAGCGCCTACGCGCCGATGGGCGCGGTGATCGTCTCAGACCGCATCGCCGACCCGTTCATGCAGGACAACAACGCGTTCATGCACGGGCTCACGTTCGGCGGCCATCCCGCCTCCGCAGCGGTCGCGCTCGCCAACATCGGCGTGATTGAGAATGAGGGCCTGCTCGATCACGTGCGCTCCAATGAGGGCGCCTTCAAGCAGATGCTCGACGGCCTGCTCGAGCTGCCGATCGTCGGCGACGTGCGCGGAGCCGGCTACTTCTGGTCGCTTGAGCTGGTCAAGGACAAGGCCACCAAGGAGACCTTCGACGACGATGAGTCCGAGACGCTGCTGCGTGGCTTCCTCTCCGGTGAGCTCTTCCGCCGCGGCCTGATCTGCCGCGCCGACGACCGCGGTGACCCCGTGATCATGCTCTCCCCGCCGCTGATAGCCGGGCAGCAGCAGTTTGATGAGATCGACTCGATCCTGCGGCCGGTTCTGGCCGAGGCGGGCGACCGTATGCAGGTCCGCGGCTAAGGGCTTGCTCACCGTCCGAGAGCTGATCACGGACCTCAAGGTTCCGCTGCTGGCCGGCGAGAGCGGACTGGACCTGCCGATCCGCTGGGTCCACATGTCCGAGCTGCTTGACCCGACGCCGTGGCTCTCCGGCGGTGAGGTGCTGCTCACCACCGGCATGCAGCTCGACACCCCCGAGCGCCAGCGCGAGTTTGTGCAGATACTCGCCGAGCGGCAGCTGGCCGGCGTCGGCTTCGGCGTCGGGCTCGGCCACGACCAGGTGCCGCCGGCGCTCGTGCAAGCCGCCGCCGAGCACGACCTCCCGCTCTTCGAGATCCCCTACGAGCTGCCCTTCATCGCCGTCACGGAGGCGGCTTTCAGCAAGCTCGTCAACGAGCAGTACGCCGTCCTGCGCCGCGCGCTCCAAGCCCAGGAGCGGCTCGAGCGGGTGGTCCTCTCAGAGCGCGGGCTCGACGCGCTCGCCGGCACGCTCGCGACGCTCGTGGGCGCGACCGTGCTGGTCTTCGACGGCCGTGGTCAGGTGCTCGGGCAGCACGCCTTCCGGCGCCCGCCCGACGACGCCGAGCTCGAGACGATCCGCGCCGAGGTGATCGACCACATCGCCCGCCGCGACAGCCAGCAGTTCATGCCCGAGATAGAGGACCCCGGTCGCGCGCTGGCGATCCCGGTCCCGTCCGAGGCGAGCGTCGGTGGTGCTCCCGCCGCCGAGGCCTGGCTGGTCGCGGTCAAGGATGACGAGACGCTCTCAGACTTCGACCGCCTGGCGCTGCGCCAAGCGGTGACGATCGTCGCGCTCGAGCTGTTGCGTGAGCGCGTCGCCGGCGACACCGAGCGCCGCTTGGCGGGTGACGTACTCGCCGGCTTGCTTGCCGGCGAGCTTGCCGGCGGCGACCTCAAGCGCCGGCTCGAGCCGTTCGGCCTGCCCGAGCGGGTGGCGACGTTCGTGCTGCCGACGCCTGTCGGCGGCCGCGGCGGCCAATCGAAGGCCGCGGCGGCCGAGGCGGCTCTGGCCGGCGCCTTACGTGCCGAGGCCAGCTCCGGGCTGGTCGCCGCCCACGGGCAGCTGATCGGCGCGCTGATCCCGGGGATCCCTGATGACGGGCTCTTCGCACTGGCTGAGCGCGTCGCCACGCGCGTGCAGCGTGAGCTGCCCTCCCAGGATGTCCGGCTCGGTGTCGGGCGTGCGGTCCCGATCGCCGAGGCGCGACGCAGCTACCACGAGGCCCGCTGCACGGTTGAGGCGCTGGCCTTCGGGCTCGGCCACGGCAGCGCCAAGATCTCCACCTACAGGGACCTCGGATCGTTCCAGCTGCTGCTCTCACTCCAGGACGATGAGGCACTGAGGCTCTTCTGTGACTCGGTTCTGGGCGCGATCGAGCAGAGCGAGGGGTACTACGGCGGCGAGCTGATCCGCTCGCTCGAAGCCTTCATCGAAGAGAACGGCCAGTGGGAGCGAGCCGCCAAGCGGCTCTTCTGCCACCGGCATACGTTGCGCTACCGGATCAGGCGCGTGGAGGAGTTGACCGGGCGGAATCTGGGCTCTGCCCGGGATCGGATCGAATTTTGGCTAGCACTACGTGGAAGGGAACTAATTTCATGAAAATCGGCGTACCCAGTGAGATCAAGGTCGACGAGTACCGCGTCGCCATGACCCCGGCCGGTGTGCGGGAGCTCGTCGACGCGGGCCACGAGGTCGTTGTCCAGAAGGGCGCCGGGCTCGGCTCGGCAATCTCAGACGCGGCATATGAGAAGCAGGGCGCGAAGATCCTCCCGGACGCGGGCGCCGTCTTCGCCGAGGCGCAGATGATCGTCAAGGTCAAGGAGCCGCAGGCCGTTGAGGTCGCGATGCTCGAGGCGCGCCACCTGCTCTTCACCTACCTGCACCTCGCCGCCGACGCTGAGCTCACGCACAGCCTCGCCGCGACCGGCGCCACCTGCATCGCCTATGAGACCGTCGAGGACCGCAATGGGCGCCTGCCGCTGCTCGCCCCGATGTCAGAGGTCGCCGGCAAGATCGCCACCCAGGCCGGCGCCTTCATGCTCGAGAAGCCGCTCGGTGGACGCGGGATCCTCTTGGGCGGCGTGCCCGGTGTCGCAGCCGCCAACGTGCTGGTGATCGGCGGCGGCGTGGTCGGCATGCACGCCGCGCAGGTCGCCATCGGCATGGGCGCGACCGTGACGGTCTTTGACCGCTCGCTCGACCGCCTGCGCGAGCTCGACATCGCCTTTAACGGCATGGCCGACACGCTCTACGCGACGACGCTCGCGATTGAGGAGAAGCTGCCCGACGCTGACCTGGTGGTCGGAGCGGTGCTGGTTGTAGGCGCCAAGGCGCCACGCGTGGTCACGCGCAAGCAGCTGGCGCTGATGAAGCCCCAGGCGGTGCTGGTGGACGTCTCGATCGACCAGGGCGGCTGCTTTGAGACCTCGAAGCCGACCACCCACACCGACCCGACCTACGAGGTTGACGGGATCACGCACTACTGCGTGGCCAACATGCCGGGCGCGGTGCCGATCACCTCGACCTACGCGCTGACCAACGCGACGCTGCCGTACGCGCTGCAGCTGGCCGGCAAGGGCGCGGAGAGCGCGATCAGGGAGTCACCCGGCCTGCGCCTGGGTCTCAACTGCGCCGCCGGTCATGTGACCTACAAGCCGGTCGCCGATGCGGCCGGCGTCCCATACGTCACCCCTGAAGAGGCCCTCGGCCTCTGAGCCCAGTTCCCTGCGGGCGGGTCGATCTACGGCCGCTGCGGCGCTCTGCTCGTTCCGAACCCAGGCGACCCGGTTCTCATGCGCAGCAGAAGGCCGCGAAGCGGCCGCCTTCGTCGGAGACAACATCAGGGAGAGCGACGCTCTCCCTGCCTCCCAAGCCCGAGCAACGCCAGCGTCTCAGGGGTGAGTTCTTTCGCGTCGCTCGACGCGTGTCGACGGCCGCGTCCAGGCAGCGTGATCTCGAACGACCTTCTCAGCGGACCGATCGAGCCAGAGAGGCCCACGGGATCAGTGTTACACTGATCCCGTGGCGAATCTCACGCTTGTAATCAGTGACGATGTTTTGCAGCGTGCGCGGATCAAGGCGCTGGAGAATGGGACATCCGTGAACGCGGTCGTCCGCTCGCTGATCGACGAGTACGTGGGTGAGGACGATCAGATGAAGGCGCGACGTGAGATCGTCGAGTGGGCACTCAACTACAAGGGACCCGGTAGCGGTCCAGAGGGCCGCCGGTGGACCCGAGACGACCTCTATGAGGAGCGGATGAATCGCTACGGGCTAGATCGGAGCCCCTAAGCGTGTCCATGGGATTGGCGTTTCTCGACACGAACGTTCTTGTCTACTCCGTTGACTCGGACGAGCCGGCCAAGCGGGCACGAGCGCTTGAGTTGTTGGCGCCCGAGTCGGAGTTTGACGGCTTTGTCTGCAGCGTCCAGGTACTGGGTGAGTTCTTCAACGCGAGCCGGCGTAAGCTCGGGATGAGCGTCGAGGACGCCCGCGTCGGCGTTGAGCGGTACGCGGAATTGGCCCGCGGGTCGATCGATCGTGAGCTCGTGTCGGCCGCTATCGCGTTGTGCGCAGAGAAGTCGATCTCCTATTGGGATGCGCTGATCGTCGCGGCGGCTGCTCGCGCGCGTGCCACAACGTTGCTCACCGAGGATCTCAACGACGGCGAAGAGCTGCTAGGCGTCAAGATCGTCAACCCCTTTGCCGGCCTGTGATTTCGCGAGCCCCCGCGGCTGAAAGCGCCCTGCTACTGTTCCACGCCGAATGCCGACTACCAGCCAGTTGATCCGTAAGGGTCGCACCCCAAACAAGAAGAAGCTTGCCACCCCGGGCCTCAAGTCGGGCAAGGGTCGCAAGAAGAAGGTTGCCGCGCCCCAGCGTCGCGGCGTCTGCACCCGCGTCTACACGACCACCCCGAAGAAGCCGAACTCGGCGCTGCGGAAGGTCGCGCGTGTGCGCCTCACCAACGGTATGGAAGTTGGCGCCTACATCCCCGGAGAAGGCCACAACCTGCAGGAGCACTCCGTCGTGCTGGTGCGTGGTGGACGCGTCAAGGACCTCCCGGGCTTCCGTTACAAAGTTATCCGCGGGGCCCTCGACGCCGCTGGCGTGTCGGACCGCAAGAAGGCCCGCTCGCAGTACGGCGTGAAGGCCAAGTAAGGAGCTTCATGCCTCGCCGCGCAGCAGCCGCGATCCGTCCCGTTGAGCCGGATTCGATCCACCATAACCGTCTGGTTCAACAGGTCATCAACAAGGTGATGCTGGACGGCAAGAAGTCCACCGCCGAAGCGATCGTCTATGACGCCATGGCGATCATCGAGGAGCGCACCGGCAAGCCGGCGCTTGAGGTCCTGGAGGCCGGCGTCAAGGCGCTGACCCCGGTGCTCGAGGTCCGCTCCCGTCGCGTGGGTGGCGCCACCTACCAGGTCCCCGTTGAGGTGCCGCCCCGGCGCGCCAAGACCCTCGCCGTGCGCTGGCTGGTCACCTTCTCCCGCCAGCGTCGCGAGAAGACGATGGCGCAGCGCCTCGCCAATGAGCTGCTGGACGCACAGCAGCAGCAGGGCAACGCTTTCAAGCGCAAGGACGACATCTACCGCATGGCGCAGGCCAACAAGGCCTTCGCGCACTACCGCTGGTAGTCAGTAGGTTCCAGGAGTTTTTGAGAGGGCGCCCCGTACGGGGCGCCCTCTCTGCTTTCCGGCTCGTGGCACACCCCTGCCGGGGCGCTCTCTCTGTACGCCGCGCATGCCGCGCGCCCCTGATATCCCCCGGCCTTGCACGCTCTTCCAGGAGCCGTTGATATCGACGGGCTCTGCGCCGTGTAGGCGCAACGGCTCCGTCGGGCACTGCTCAACGGCGGGGATTGTGTGGGTCGGCAACATCGCTGAGGGTCGCCGACCGGCGCGTGGGTCCGCGACATCGCGGAGGGTCGTCGACCGGCGCGTGGGTCGGCGACATCGCTGAGGGTCGCCGGCCGCCGCCGGCGTGCCGCGGGGCGGTCGGGCGTCCCGCGCGCCGCGGGGCGGTCGGGCGTCCCCGCGCCGCGGGGCGGTCGGGCGTTCCCGTGCCGCCCGCCCGCCGGGCGTCCTCGCGCCAGGGGCAGGCCGGGTCTCACCACGTCGCCAACAGCCCGTTATCCCGCAACCCCCGCGTCGCATTTAGGCGCGACATCGGCGCCACATAAAGATCGACAGGCAACCTTCCTACCGCCTTCGAGCGCTGTACAGTCAGGGACCGCGAGGGCCGTTCGCTGCAGCCCCCGGTCCCGTGCGGTGGATGGCCCTCGCCCTGAACGCTGAAGAGTACCCGGCTGCTATATTGAGCCGTCGCTCCGGATGGGCGCCGCGTTACTTCGCGCGCCGACGTTCGGGCCCAAAGACCTGCCTCATGGAGACGCTTCAGAACTAAGAACAACTGCCCGTGCGACATCTGCGTCGTGACTGGGCCCGCTGGGCCCTTTTTCACGCCCGCAGCCGGCCCGCGGCTGTGGCTCTGCACACTCTGAAGCCAACAAGGATCACCACTGTAAATGCCCCGCAAGTTCAGCCTCGCTAGGACCCGAAACATCGGGATCATGGCCCACATCGACGCCGGTAAGACGACGACGACTGAGCGCATCCTCTTCTACACCGGCCGTACGTACAAGATCGGTGAGGTCCACGAGGGGGCTGCCGTCATGGACTGGATGGAGCAGGAGCAGGAGCGCGGCATCACCATCACCTCCGCCGCCACCACCTGCGAGTGGAAGGACACGCGGATCAACATCATCGACACGCCGGGACACGTCGACTTCACCGTCGAGGTGGAGCGCTCGCTGCGCGTGCTCGACGGCGCAGTGGCGCTGTTCGACTCCGTCGCCGGCGTGCAGCCGCAGTCTGAGACCGTCTGGCGCCAAGCCGACAAGTACCACGTGCCGCGCATCGCCTTCGTCAACAAGATGGACCGCATCGGCGCTGACTTCGGCAACGCCGTGCAGACGATGATCGACCGCCTCGGCGCCCACCCGGTTCCGATCCAGCTGCCGATCGGCGCCGAGGCCGACCTGCTGGGGATCGTCGACCTGGTTGAGAACCACGCGATCATCTACAAGGACGACCTGGGCAAGGAGCAGGAGGTGGTCGAGATCCCCGCCAACCTCGTCGACGCCGCCGCCGCCGCCCGAGCGCACCTGCTGGAGGAGGTCTCCAACTACGACGATGAGCTGATCGAGCTGATCCTCGAGGAGGCTCCGGTCCCGGTTGCGATGCTCAAGGCCGCCATCCGCAAGGCGACGCTCTCAAGTGAGATCACCCCGGTGCTCTGCGGCTCCGCCTTCAAGAACAAGGGCGTGCAGCCGCTGCTTGACGCCGTGCTCGACTACCTGCCGAGCCCGCTTGACGTGCCGGCCATCGAAGGCCACGTCCCCGGCAAGCTCGATCAGGACGGCAACGAGATTGAGATGCAGCGCCACGCCGACGACAGCGAGCCCTTCAGCGCCCTGGCCTTCAAGATCATGGCCGACCCCTACGTCGGCAAGCTCGCCTACTTCCGCGTCTACTCCGGCAAGCTGGAGGCGGGTGGGCGCGTGCTCAACGTCACGACCGGCCGGACCGAGCGCATCGGCCGTCTGCTGATGATGCACGCCAACGAACGCGAGGAGCTGACCGAGGTCTACTCCGGTGACATCGCCGCGGGCGTCGGCATGAAGCAGGTCGTCACCGGCGACACGCTCTGCGCCGTGGACCAGCCGATCAAGCTCGAGAACATCACCTTCCCCGAGCCCGTGATCAAGGTCGCGATCGAGCCCAAGACGAAGGTCGACCAGGAGAAGATGGGCGTCGCCCTCGGCCGCCTGGCCGAGGAGGACCCGACCTTCCGCGTCCAGACCAACGAGGAGACCGGCCAGACCGAGATCTCCGGCATGGGCGAGCTGCACCTGGAGATCCTGGTGGACCGCATGATGCGCGAGTTCAAGGTCGACGCGAACGTCGGCCGCCCGCAGGTCTCCTACCGTGAGACGATCCGCGGCAGCGCCACCAAGGTCGAGGGGCGCTTCGTGCGCCAGACCGGTGGTTCGGGCCAGTACGGCATCGTCTACATCGACATCGAGCCGAACCCGGGTCAGGGCTTTGACTTTGTCAACGCCGTCAAGGGCGGCTCGATCCCCAGCGAATTCATCCCCGCCGTTGAGAAGGGCATTGAGGAAGCGCTGGCGAACGGCCCGCGTGCCGGCTACCCGCTGGTCGACGTCAAGGTCAAACTCACCGACGGTAAGTACCATGACACTGACTCATCTGAGATCGCGTTCAAGGTGGCGGGTTCGCTCGCCATGAAGGAAGCGGCTCAGCGTGCCAAGCCAGTCCTGCTGGAGCCGGTATTTTCGGTCGAGGTCGTGACGCCTGAGGAGTACATGGGCGACGTGATCGGAGACCTGAACCGCAGGCGTGGACAGGTCAGCGGCATGGAGCAGCGCGGCAACGCGCAGGTGATATCGGCCACGGTGCCGCTCTCGGAGATGTTCGGATACGCAACTGATGTACGCTCTACCACGCAGGGACGAGCGACGTACACCATGCAGTTCGAGCGTTACGACGAGGTCCCGCCGAACATCGCTGAGAAGGTCATCGGCGACTTGCAGGGCAAGTAGCACACCGATCGGACGGAAGTCCGATAGATTCTTGAAGGTTCGCCCTAAACGGCGAACGCAATTTTCCTGAAGATAAGAAGGAGCATCCCAAAGTGGCTAAGGCCAAGTTCGAGCGCGATAAACCCCATGTGAACGTCGGGACCATCGGTCACATCGACCATGGCAAGACGACGCTGACGGCCGCCATCAGCAAGGTGCTTCACGACCATTTCGGTACCGGCGAAGTGAAGGCGTTCGATCAGATCGACAACGCTCCCGAGGAGAAGGCGCGAGGCATAACGATCTCCGCTTCCCACGTTGAGTACGAGACGGGCAACCGTCACTACGCCCACGTCGACTGCCCGGGTCACGCTGACTACGTCAAGAACATGATCACCGGCGCAGCGCAGATGGACGGCGCGATCCTGGTCGTCTCCGCAGCTGACGGCGCGATGCCGCAGACGCGTGAGCACATCCTGCTCGCCCGCCAGGTCGGCGTGCCGTACATAGTCGTCTTCCTGAACAAGGCGGACATGGTCGACGACCCCGAGCTGCTCGAGCTCGTCGAGGTTGAAATCCGTGACCTGCTCACCGAGTACGACTTCCCGGGCGACGACATCCCGTTTGTCACCGGCTCCGCGCTGAAGGCGCTGGAGGGTGACAAGGAGTACGAGCAGAAGATCCTTGATCTGGCCGAGCAGCTGGACAGCTACATCCCGGAGCCCGTTCGTGACCTGGACAAGCCGTTCCTGATGCCGGTTGAGGACGTCTTCTCAATCACGGGCCGTGGCACCGTCGCCACCGGTCGTGTTGAGCAGGGCATCATCAAGACCGGTGAGACCGTTGAGATCGTCGGCATCAAGGCCACGACCACGACCGTTGTCACCGGCGTTGAGATGTTCAAGAAGATCCTGGACCAGGGTCAGGCCGGCGACAACGTCGGCTGCCTGCTCCGTGGCACCAAGCGCGAGGAGATCGAGCGCGGCCAGGTTCTCTGCAAGCCGGGCACGATCACGCCTCACACCAAGTTCAAGGCCGAGGTCTACATCCTCAAGAAGGAAGAGGGTGGACGCCACACGCCGTTCTTCACCGGCTACCGTCCGCAGTTCTACTTCCGTACCACGGACGTCACCGGCGTTGCCAACCTGCCCGGGGGCACGGAGATGGTGATGCCGGGCGACAACGTCCAGATGGAGATCGAGCTGATCCAGCCGATCGCCATGGATCAGGGCCTGCGCTTCGCTATCCGCGAAGGTGGCCGTACAGTCGGCTCCGGCGTCGTTGCCGAGGTCATCGCGTAGCAAGGTTTCTGTCAGGGGCGGTCCAGCTGGACCGCCCCTGACCATCCCCCGCAGTAACCAAGCAGTTCCAGCAGCACCAGCAGGATCAACCGAAGTCCACGCAGGACCATGAAGCGCGGGCGCCTTTGATGGCTTGAAAGGCGCCCCGGACATTGAGAAAAGAAGAACATCAAGTGGCCACTATCGCCCAAAACAAAATCCGAATCCGCCTGAAGTCTTATGACACCTCGGCGATCGAGACGGCAGCCAAGGAGATCGTCGAGACGGCGACGCGCACCGGCGCGACTGTCTCCGGTCCCGTGCCGCTCCCGACGGAGAAGAACGTGTACTGCGTGATCCGCTCGCCTTTCAAGGACAAGGATTCCCGCGAGCACTTCGAGATCCGTACGCACAAGCGACTTATCGATATCCACCAGCCGACCCCAAAGACGGTCGACTCGCTGCAGCGCCTGGATCACCTTCCAGCCGGCGTTGACATCGAGATCCGTCTTGCCTCGTAAGAGCATGGCCGCGATCCTCGCCAAGAAGCTTGGAATGACCCAGCGGTTCCGTGAGGACGGCAAGGTCGAGCGCGTGACCGTGCTCGAAGCCGGCCCGTGCCCCGTGACCGCACTGCGCAACGACGAGCGCGACGGCTACACCGCCGTCCAGCTCGCCTTCGGCGCGTCCAAGGAGAAGCACATCTCCAAACCGGAGCTGGGACACCTGAAGAAGGCCGGCGCCGCTGCCTACCGCCACCTTGTGGAGTTCCGCAACGAGGGCAGCGACCTCAACGTCGGTGACACCGTGACCGTCGACGCGTTCAACGCCGGCGACAAGGTGAAGATCTCCGGAACCTCCAAGGGCAAGGGCTTCCAGGGCACCGTCAAGCGCCACAACTTCGCCACCGGGCCCAAGAGCCACGGCTCGCACAACTACCGTGCGCCTGGTTCGATCGGTGCTTCCGCTTGGCCCGCACGCGTGATGAAGGGCATCCGCGGCCCAGGTCACATGGGCGACGCCCGCATCACCCAGCGTGGCGTTACGGTCGTCGACATCATCGCCGGCCAGAACCTGCTGCTCGTCCGCGGCGCCGTACCGGGCGCCAAGGGCGGCCTTGTGGAGGTCCGTACAGATGCCTAGTACGACAGCGACAAAGCTCGGGGGCGGCACCGTCGAGCTCGACGCCAAGGCGTTTGGGGCCGAGTTCAACATGGCGATCGTGCACGAGACCGTTCGCGCTGAGCAGGCCGCGCGCCGTCAGGGCACCTCCTCCACCAAGACGCGGGGTGAGGTCCGAGGCGGCGGTGCCAAGCCGTGGAAGCAGAAGGGCTCCGGTCGCGCACGCGCCGGCTCCTCGCGTAACCCGATCTGGACCGGCGGCGGTACCGCCTTCGGTCCGCAGCCGCGCCACTACACCTTCAAGGTCAACCGCAAGGCCCGCCGGGTCGCGCTGCGTAGCGCGCTCTCAGTTCACGCCGAGCGCGGTTCGCTGGCCGTGTTCGACGCGAGCGTGTTTGACACACCGTCGACCAAGCAGGCCAGGGAGCTGCTGGCCGGCTGGGGGCCCGACGCCCGGACTCTGGTGGTACTGCACGAGAGTGAGGCCAACGCCGGCCTCTCCTTCCGCAACCTTGAGCGCGTCGGCGCGATCCCCGCGCAGGATGCGGGCGTGACCAACATCATCAACGCTGCACGTCTGCTGGTCTCGCAGGCCGCCATGCCCGAGCTTGTCGCACGGGCCAACGGCAAGAGCGCAGAGGACGGTGAGAAGTAATGGACGCGAGTCAGGTCATCATCCGTCCCGTCGTATCCGAGAAGACGTACGTGCTGGCTGAGGTCGGCAAGTACACCTTCCGCGTGAACGACAAGGCGCACAAGACACAGATCCGCCAGGCCGTCGAGCAGCTGTTCGACGTCAAGGTGATCGGCGTCCACACCTCATCGGTCAAGAGCAAGCCCAAGCGCCGCGGTCAGACCGCCGGCCGCACACGCCAGTGGAAGAAGGCGATCGTGCAGGTGCGTGAGGGCGATTCGATCCCGATCTTCCGCGGGCTGGACGGTGGTGAGTAATGGCAATCCGTAAGCCAAAGCCGACCTCCCCCGGCATGCGTTTCGTCAGCTATCCGGACTTCGCTGAGATCACTCGATCGAAGCCGGAGAAGTCGCTGGTCGAAGGGCTCACCAAGTCAGGCGGCCGCAACTCCTACGGACGCAAGACCTCACGCCATCGCGGCGGCGGGGCCAAGCGCCTCTACCGCAGAATCGACTTCAAGCGTTTGAAGGACGGGATCCCGGCGAAGGTCGCTCAGATCGAGTACGACCCCAACCGCTCCGCCTACATCGCGCTGCTGCACTACGCCGACGGGGAGAAGCGATACATCCTGGCACCGGCGAAGCTGCAGGTCGGCATGAGTGTCGAGTCGGGCCCGAACGCGGACATCCGCGTCGGCAACTCTCTGCCGCTGGCGAGCATGCCCGCCGGTACGGTCGTGCACAACGTCGAGCTGACCCCCGGTCGCGGCGCTCAGCTGGGTCGCTCAGCCGGTATCTCAATTCAGTTGCTGGCCAAGGACGGTGACTACGTCACGCTGCGTCTGCCCTCGGGCGAGATGCGGCTGGTGCGTGGCGAGTGCCGTGGCACGGTCGGCACGGTCGGTAACTCCGACCATCAGAACGTCAAGGTCGGAAAGGCCGGACGCAAGCGCCACATGGGCGTCCGTCCGCAGACCCGAGGCGTCGCAATGAACCCGGTCGACCACCCGCACGGTGGTGGCGAGGGCTCAACCACCGCTGGTCGTCACCCGGTGACGCCCTGGGGTGTACCGACGCTCGGTTACCGAACCCGGAAGAAGGGCAAGGCCTCCGACAAGTACATAGTCCGTGGCCGTAAGCGAGGTAAGAAGCGTTGAGCCGTTCAAGTAAAAAGGGCCCGTTCGTCCAGGAGCGCCTGATGGCGCGCGTCGAGGCGATGAACAAGGCCAATGAGAAGAAGATGCTGAAGACCTGGTCGCGATCCTCGACGATCTTCCCAGAGATGGTCGGCCACACGATCGCCGTCCACGACGGTCGCAAGCACGTTCCAGTGTTCGTGTCGGAGTCGATGGTCGGGCACAAGCTCGGCGAGTTCGCTCCCACGCGCCTTTATCGCGGCCATGCCGCAACCGGTAAGAAGCGATGAGTGAAGAAGAGACTCCTGAGACGACGGCCGAAGTCACCGAATCGGTAGCCGCAGAGAAGCCGAAGCCCGCCCGCAAGCCGCGTGCCGCCAAGCCGAAGGCTGCAGCTGCGGCTGACGAGGCTGCGGTTCCGGCTGGGGCTGAGGTTCCGGCTGAGGTTGAGGCCACGGCCGCGAAGCC
>Ga0181537_10003256_pt1 | contig 13964 bp, 9 predicted proteins | sample PEATcosm2014_Bin_39_FD_119765 | JGI IMG/M metagenome (GOLD analysis project Ga0181537, IMG submission 119765) | Peatland microbial communities from MTU Mesocosm Facility, Houghton, MI, USA - PEATcosm2014_Bin23_10_metaG | ecosystem: Environmental > Terrestrial > Soil > Wetlands > Peat | place...
ACCCAATCGACCATAAAAGCCCGGCCCATTGAAGTGGATGACGGAAACGGGAAAGGTTCACGAATAGTCTTGGGGCAGTTGATCGTCCGGGCTTTCCGCAACGAAAGCAGCATCGTAGTTTGGGCGATCAACAACAACCCCACCGAGGCATACGAGGATTACAAGTTTCGTCTCGAAAACGGAAGCGTTCCAAACAAGGTGAGCTACAAACAGTGGGCAACCGCAGGCCTGACCAGTGGCGCGGCCACTTTAATTAATCAAAATACGTTTACTGTTACACTGCCACCCAAGACCATCACGCTGGTTACAATTCCAGAATAAAGTTGATTGCCTTCCCGAAACAGCAAAGAAAGTGCTTTGCAATCGTTACCAAAGGTCACGTCCTACTCCCTATGAACAGCAATTTGTGTTCCGAACTCACCTGTTGTTGTCTTGTCTTGATCGCATGGACCTTGCTGAGTTCCGTCGCCGGGGCGGACCCGCTCACGATTGATCTCACGAAGGAGATTGCCCCGCCGGCGGCCTGTCCTTACGGGCCGGGCACGACCACCAATCCGAAGGGAGAGACGATCACCGCAGACCAGCGCTCCCTCCTCCTCAATGGCAAAAGATGGACGCCGGTCGTCGGGGAATTTCACTATTCCCGCTACCCCGCCGACGAATGGCGCGACGAGCTGCTCAAAATGAAGGCGGGCGGAATCACCGTCGTTTCCACTTACGTCTTCTGGATTCATCAGGAAGAGGTGCAGGGACAATTTGACTGGAGCGGAAGAAAATCATTGCACGATTTTCTCAAGCTTTGCCAGGACGTCGGTTTGCTCTCCATCGTGCGCATGGGGCCGTGGGATCACGGCGAAGTCCGCAACGGCGGCTTCCCGGATTGGGTGAAGAATTCCGGCACGAAGACCAGGACGACCGATCCCGCCTTCCTGCAACTCGTCGCGCCGTTTTACCAGCAAATCGCGGCGCAAATGCAGGGCCTGCTCTGGAAGGACGGCGGCCCGGTCATCGGCATCCAGGTGGACAATGAATGCAACAACCTGCCCTACCTCTTCGCCCTCAAAAAAATGGCGCAGGACGACGGCATCGACGTGCCCCTCTACACCATGACCGGCTGGAACAGCGTAGCCATTCCGACGGAGAACCTGCTCCCCCTCTTCGGCGCCTACTCGATCGGCTTCTGGGGCGGCACGCTCGAAAAATACCGCAAGGTCTTCATGTTTTCCGACACGCGAGACGACGGCGACCTCGGCGCGCAAATGCAGGTCACGCACGTTGACCGCTCGAAAACCATCGCCCTCTACCCCTACGCCTGCTGCGAAATCGGAGGCGGCATGATGTCGTGCTACACGCGCCGCATCAAAATCGTCCCCGGCGACATCGCGGCCATGGCGCTGGTCAAGCTCGGTTCCGGCAGCAACATGCAGGGCTATTATATGTACCAGGGCGGCAACAACCCCGACAGCGCCTTGTCGAGCCTCAACGAACAAAAGCCGAATCCGATGCCTTTCAAGGACTACGATTTTCAGGCGCCGCTCGGGGCCTGCGGCGAGGTGCGCGAGCAATATCACCTCCTGCGCGAGCAGCATCTCTTTCTCCAGGATTTCGGGGTGGACCTCGCCCGCGCCGTGCCCTTTTACTCCGACGTCGGCCCCAAGGATCTGGACGACTCCACCACCCTGCGCTGGTGCGTCCGCTGGGACGGCCACGCCGGTTTTCTTTTCTTCAACAACCGCCAGCCGACGGTTCCCATGGCCGATCAACCCGCGGTTCAATTCGCGCTGAAAACCGCCGATGGCACGCACCTGATTCCCAGCCAGCCCGTCCACATCGCCAACGGCAGCTACGGCCTCTGGCCGATCCACCTCGACTGCAACGGCGTCAAGCTCGACTACGCCACCGCCCAGCCGCTCTGCCGGTTGCAGGATGGAAATGCGGCCTGGTATTTCTTCGCCGCGCTGGATGGCATCCCGGCGGAACTTTCCCTCACCGCCGACCCCTCCGCCGTCACCGTCGATGCCGGGCAAAAGGAAAATGTCGCCGGACATATCGTCATCCAGCAAATCACGCCGGGATCGAGCCGGGCCGTCAGCGTTGCGACCGCCAACGGCGGCTCCGTTAACTTCGTCGTCCTTTCGCCCGCCCAGGCAAGGGAATTTTACCGGCTGCCCTTTGCCGGACAGGACCGCGCCATCCTTTCCGACGCGGCGATTCTGCCGGACGGCGGCAATCTCCGTCTCCAGGCGCTCGACGCGAATGACATCAACCTTTCCGTTTTCCCGGCGGTCACAGGCAACGCGGCCCTGAACGGCGGACGCGACGGCATCTTCACCCAACTCACGCCGCCGGAATTTCCCAAGCCGGGGAAACTCGATGTCACGCTCACCCAAGTGCAACCGCCCGGCGCAAACGCAACCAGCCTCAAGGGCATGGATGACGCCACCTGGAATGACGCCGCGGTGTATCAGGTCAACATTCCCGCCAACGCCGCCGGACGGCGCGCGATCCTGACCTTTCATTACATCGGCGATGCGGTCCGGGTCTATATCGGCGACAAGCTCTTCGACGACAACTACTACAACGGCGATCCCTTCTCCATCGCGCTCTGGCGCATCCCCGCCGACGATTGGGACAAGGTGCAGCTTAAAGTTTTGCCCTATTCCGACGGCCTGCTCAAACGCCTTCCTCCGCAGGCGCTCGCCCTGGTCGATCAGGCTAAAAAAGATTCGACCCTGGACCAGGTCACCGTCGAGGCGAAGGACCAATTGGAAATTGGAATCAGCCCGACTGACAAGACAACGCCGTAAAAACTTTTGGGTGGCCCGGACTACTTCGTTGTCCGGGTCGCCGCAGGCGACAGGAAGCGATCAGGCCGTTACGGAAATCAACCCTGGCATTGTTCGTCGCTGACTTTTTCCAGCCAGTCCACAACCTTGCCATCGAGCTGTTCCTGGGTGGCGATATGCGTCATGGCCGTGGTTGGCGAAGCGTCATGACAGTGCTTCTCGCCCGGCGGATGCGTATGCCATGCAGTTCAAGCGCCCGGCTCGAATGTGACACCCGTGTCGACTACGCAGCAGATATCTCCTCCAACACGAAGCGATTCAGCTTCGCACCGAGATCGAGGTGCGACAGCGGGAAGGTCTCGTTCGGGCTGTGGGCGTTGCAGTCGGGCAGGGCAAAGCCGAGAAGCAGCGTGTCGGCGTGGAGGATGCTCTTGAAATCGGCCACGATGGGGATGCTGCCGCCTTCGCGGATGAGCGCCGGTTTCTTGCCGGGAAAGAGACGGCCCAGCGCCTTTTGCGCCGCCGCGCCGAAACCCGCGTGGGGATCGACGAGGTAGGGTTCGCCGCTGTGGCCCGGCGTCAGGGTCAGCCGCACCGAGGGCGGGGCGTTTTCGTGAAAATAGGCCTGCACGATCTCGATGATCTTTTTCGGATTCTGGCCGGGCACGAGGCGGAAAGTGAATTTCGCCATGGCCTTGCTCGGCAGCACCGTCTTGGTCCCCTCCCCCTGGTAACCGCCGCCGATGCCGTTGACCTCGGCGGTGGGCCGCGCCCAGATGCGTTCGAGCGGCGAATAGCCCTTCTCACCGCGCAGGGCGGGCGCGCCAGTCATGCGGAGCAAATCGACCTCCTGCAGCGGGAGATGTTTCCACGCCTTGCGCTCCCACGGCGCGAGCGGCTTCACACCATCGTAAAAGCCGTCGAGTTTGACCTTGAGCTTCTTGTCGTGGAGACCGGCGATGAGGCGCGCCAGGACGGTCGCCGGATTTTCGACCGCGCCGCCGAAGATGCCCGAATGGAGATCGTGATCGGGGCCGGTCACGGTGACTTCGATGGCGGCCAGGCCGCGCAGGCCGTAGGTGAAGGTGGGATGGCCCGGCGCGACCATCGACGAGTCGGAGATGACGACGACATCGCAGGCGAGCGCGTCACGATGCGCGGCGAGGAATGGCGCGAGATGCGGGCTGCCGATTTCCTCCTCGCCCTCGATGAGCAGAATGAGATTCACCGGCAGATCGCCCGTTTCCTTCAGCGTCTGCTCGAGGCCGAGGATATGGCCAAAAATCTGGCCCTTGTTGTCGCTCGCGCCGCGCGCCGTGACGATGCCGTTTTCGATGCCGGGATTAAACGGCGGGCGTCGCCACAGATCGAGCGGATCGACCGGCTGCACGTCGTAATGGCCGTAAATCAGGACAGTGGGACGCCCCTCCCTGCGCGGCCCGCGCGCGACGATAATCGGATGCCCCGGCGTCTCATGCAGGACGGCCTCAAGGCCGATGGCGGTGAGCTTGGTCTTGAGCCAATCGGCGCAGGCCAGGATCTGCTCCTTGTATTTGGAATCAGTCGAGATGCTGCCGAAGCGAAGAAAATCGAGGAACTGATTGAGCGCGGCGTCGGTGGGCATAAGAAGAATTTTTGACGGAATTAACGGAATTTAGAACGAAATTAACGGAATTTCTGAGGGGAACAAGAAATTGGCCAAGGCAGCACGCCTGCTTTTTCAGGAGCCTTATTCAAAAATTCTCCCTTCCGTTAATTTGGAAATAATTCCGTTCATTCCGTCAAAATTCTCCTCCTATTTCGGCAGCGCATCGGAATCATGCATCGGATTGGCCTGGACGTCCGTAGCCGACTGATTGCCCGTGCCGATGAAGTTCTGGCAATTCCAGATGTCCCACGATTTGTCGGCGTCGGGCAGCGGCGGATTGTCGATGTGCGTCACGCTGGCAAAGTTTTTCACGATCTCTGCCGAGGGGGGATCGGCGGGATGCGACGGGTCGGTCGAATGGCCGATGTAAAGGGCCGAGTCGTTCGGCGAAGCCGACTGGGCGTAACCGGGCCAGAAATCGAAATGGGTGATCACGTTATTTTTGCTCTCCACATAGACGAACGGATTGTGCGGAAGGTAAAAGCTCAGGGCGCTCGCGGTTTCGGGTGAGTCGGCGATGATCAGCGTCGCGCCGACGCCCTGGTCGCGCTGGAGGCTCTGCACCGCGTCGGCGAGGTTGCGCCACGAGATCTGGCGCTTGTCGGCGTAGAAGCCGGTGACGTTTTCGCCGCTTTGCGTGCGCATGATCTGAAAGCCCCGGCCATCCGACTTGGGCGCGAAATAAAAGGGATTCAATCCGGCCAGCGATTGCAGCGCAGCCGCGAGCAAGACGACGCCGGAAATCCACGCCGCCTTCCGGTCAAACAGCGTCAACCGCGCCAGGTAGCAGCCGGCCAGAAGAATCAAGGGCAGGAACAGCGCCGGAACCAGCTCGAAGCGCCCTTCATGAAAAAAAGCGACGAAATTTTGCCAGAGGAGGCCGGGCACCGCGAGACAGACCAGCAGGCCGTAACGGGAGTCCTCCCAAAGCTGATAGCCCAAGCGCCACAAGACCGCGATGAGAAGGATAAAAAAGAGCGGGCAGAGATAGAAAATCTCGAGGCCGATGAAATGAAACCCCTGGTGGAGCGAAAAGCCATGGGTCAAAGGCCATGCATTGAGGATTCGCGTGCGCGCGACATCCGCCACCTGCGGCCCCCTCCACCACCAGATCAGCGGGGCGAGGAAGAGGCCGGAAAAGACCATCGCGCTCCAGAGCCAGCCCTCGCGCAGCCGCGCCCGGCGGGCCGGATTGCCGGCAAAATAAACCAGCAGGCCCACGATCCACCAGCCGTTGGGGATGGCCACAAGCAGCGCCATGCCGCAGGCCGCGCCGCCCAGCAGCCACCACCAGCCCCGGTCTCTTTCAATCGCCAGGCTGAAGGCGAAGAGCGCCAGCGCCATGAGGCCGATGCTGGCCGCCGCCTCGGTCATGAAGGAGAGCTTCCAGGCGAACATCGGGATGACGATGAAGAGCACGACGGTCCAGAAAGCGGCGCGGGCGTTGAACCAGTGGCGCGCAAGATAAAAAAGAATGAAACCGCTGGTGCAGCAGATGACCGCCGCGGGCCAGCGCACGCCGAGTTCCGTATCGCCGAAAAAGGAGGTGCTCACGCGGATCAGAAAAGGGACGAACGGGCCGCGCTCCCAGTAGGCGGGACTGAGATTGGTGCCGTGGCCCTGGAGCCAGAGGTAGGCTTCCTGCCCCGACAACTCAAAGGTCTGGCCGAACCAGAACCGCACGAGCAGCACGGCGACGAGCAGAAAAATTGTCCGTTTGCGATAACCAGGAGTCGCCATAAGTTAAGATAGAGCCAAACTGGATTGCTTGCATTTAACTTGGCGCATCATCTGACGAAAGCTAAAACCGTAGGCGACATCGAACAAGCGAAATGCTGAATTCTCTTTCCTCCGGCTTTCGCGCCTCCTCTCCCATTCTCTCCGCCCCCTTTATGACCTCACGTACCCGCCTCCGTTTTCTGGCCCTCTGCGCCCTCCCCGGTTTCCTCGCTCTGCCCGCCATGGCGGACACCCTGCCCGATCCCGCCACAAAGGAAAAAGTTCCGCCCGTTCCCCTGATCCAGGCTGCCATTTATAAGCGGCTCCAATTCGCCGATTTCGTCCTGACCGGCGTGGTCAAGACCGATAATAATAAAAAGGAGTACCCCATCACGCTCCGCACCAAGGGCCACGAGATGGTTTACGAATTCCAGAACGAGCCGCTGCAAATCCGGGTCGAACTCAACCCCGGCGCATTTTCCCTGGAGAGGCGCTCCTCCTCCACCGACAAATGGGCCGAGGTGCCCACCTCCGACATGGGCAAGCCGATTCTCGACACCGACATCACCTACGGGGACTTGGACCTCGACTTTATCAACTGGGACGACATCAAGCCGCTGGGCACCGACTCAATCAAGACCCTGGACGCCTATGTTTTGGAAGCCAAGCCCGGCCCCGGCGATTACAGCCCCTGCGCTTCGGTCCGCTTTTGGGTCAGCAAACAATACTGGGCGTTCCTGCGCATCGACGGACTCAACGCGAAGGGGCAGACCATCAAGCGCGTCGAGGTGCAGGACATCATGGAAGTCGGCGACGTGCATAAATATGAAGTCTTCAAGGAAATGAAGATCGCCAATATGGAGCCGGACAAGGACGACATCGCCAAGTCGACGACCTACATCGAGATCAACGACGGGAAGGAAGGCTCCGGCCTGACGCAGTAGCTCCATGCCACGCCGCTCCTCTCTCACCTGGAAATTCGAGCGGGACCTGCGTCCGGAAGGCGTGGCCGTCATCGCCGGGGTGGATGAAGTCGGGCGCGGCTGCTGGGCGGGGCCGGTCTTCGCGGCGGCGGCGATCTTGCCGGACGGCCTGGAGCACGAGCATCTCCACGACTCGAAGACGCTCAAGGCCGAATGCCGCGCGGAGTTGAGCGAATTTCTCCGCGCGCACGGGGAAGTCCATTGGTCGATCGGCGTCGCGTCGGTCGAGGAAATCGAGACGCACAATATTCTCCGGGCGAGCCTGCTCGCGATGCGCCGTGCGGTGGAGGGCCTGCGGGCGCAGCCGCATCTTTGCCTCATCGACGGCAACAAGAAGGCCGGTCTCGCCTGCCGGGAAATCACCATCGTCGATGGCGACGCGCGGTGTCCCTCCATCGCGGCGGCGTCGGTCATCGCCAAGGTCGCGCGGGACCGGGCCATGGCCGAACTCGCCGCGCTTTACCCGGCCTACGGATTGGAGAATCATAAGGGCTACGGAACCCCGGAACACGCGCGTGCCCTTACCCTTCACGGACCTTGCCCAATTCATCGGCGAACGTTTGCGCCGATACGAAAGCTCGCCGGCGCCGCCACTGGCGAGCGCGTCTGAGATCGGGAACTATGGTGAGCGCGTGGCGGGCGCGTTCCTGCGCCGTCATGGTTACCGCGTGCTGACGCGCAATTTCAAAACGACGGGCGGCGAGATCGACCTGGTCTGCCGTCATGGCGATGTTCTGGTCTTCGTCGAAGTCAAAACCCGCGCGGAGGTCGACGTGGTCCGTCCGGCGGAGGCGATTGGCGCCGGGAAAGAGGAGGCGCTTCGTCATGCCGCGCAGCGCTATCTCGATCTCCTTGAAAACAAGGAGGTAACTTACCGCTTCGACGCGGTGGAAGTCCGGCTCAAAACGGGTGAGATTCCGGCCTGCACCCTGGTGGAAAATTACTTTGTTTAGTCGCTTGCGGTTAAGTTTGACGTTGGCCCGGTAAGGCGGAAAACTAACCGCTCATTTATGCCGAGCGCCAAACCGATTGTCATCATGGGTGCCGGGCCTGCCGGATTGACGGCGGCCTGGGAACTGGTGCGCGCCGGCCGCCTTGATCTGGTGATTTGGGAGGCCGACTCGTCCTATGTCGGGGGGATTTCCCGGACCGTCCAGGCGGAGGGTTACCGCATCGACGTCGGCGGCCATCTCTTCTCCAGCAAGGCGCAGGAAGTGAACGAAATCTGGCGTCAAATCATGCCGGACGACTTCGCCGAGTGCCCGAATCTTTCGCGCATTATTTACAACGGCAAGTTCTTCAATAATCCTCTCGAAGCCGCGAACGTTTTCCGCAATTTGGGGCCGATGGAGACCATGAAAATTCTCTGGAGCTATTTCCAGTCGAGCCGCAAGCCGATCCAACCGGAGGTGTCGTACACAGAGTGGGTGACCAATCGGTTTGGCCGGCGTCTCTTTGAGGCCTTCTTCCAATCGTACACGGAAAAGGTCTGGGGCGTTTCCTGCGATCAGATCAGCGCCGACTGGGCCGCGCATTTTTTCAAGGGACTTTCCCTGCGCGAGGTTTACGCCGCCGCTTTCAACGGCGGAAAGGCCTCGACACCGCCCGGTCAATTTTTTTATCCCCGCTTCGGTCCCGGCCAGATGTGGGAGACGGCGGCAAATAAAATCCTGGAAAAAGGGGCGGCGATATTTCTCGACCGCAAAGTGCAGACCATTCACTGGGATGAGACCGGCGTGACGCATATCACCGGCACGAACCGGGCGGGCGAATTTTTCCAGCAGGAGGGTTCGCATTTCCTCTCCTCGATTCCGCTCCGGGAACTGATGCTGGCGTTTGATCCGCCGCCGCCGAAGGAAGTCACGGCCGCCGCGCGGGCCTTGCGCTATCGCGATTTCATCACCGTCTGCCTGATCGTCGGGCGGGAGCATGTTTTCCCCGATTCGTGGCTTTACATCCACGACCCGGCGCTCAAGGTCGGCCGCGTCCAGAATTTCAAGAACTGGAGCGCCGGGATGGTGCCCGATCCGAAATTCACCTCGCTGGGCATGGAATATTTTTGCTTTGAAAACGACAATCTCTGGACGGCCACCGATTACGACCTGGCTCAACTGGCCATTCGCGAGGCGGAACAACTCGGTTTGATCAAGGCATCGGAAATCAAGGACGCCTTTGTCGTGCGGATGCCGAAGGCGTTTCCCATTTACGACCTGCCCTACCTGGAGCACCTGAAAACCATCAAGGCATGGGTCGGACTGTTTTACAATCTGCAGCCGCTGGGCCGAAACGGATTGCACAACGACAACCACCAGGACCACTCGATGATGACCGCCCTGCTCGCGGTGCGAAATATCCAGGGCGCCAGCTATGATTGCTGGAAGGTGAACGCCGACGCGGAATACCAGGAGGGCGCCACGAGTTGAGTTGACCATCCATGCCTGAACGCCGCCCCCATCCTGTCCGGCTCAACGCGGCCCCCGCGGTGAAAGCTCGTCCTCCCAAAACGAAACCGTCCCGGCGTCCGCGCGCGCGCAAGCCTCGCGGCCCGAAGGACGATTTCACTCTTTTGTGGATCGCCGTGGGACTCGTCGTCCTCTTGGCCGCGCTGATGGCGCTCGATTGGGAAGCGCCCGTGATCAAAGGCTGGTTCGCGAAAAAGGAAACTCCGCCGGAACCTCCGATGCCGGCGCCCGCAAAGCCGCCGGTTGCCCCGCAGCCGACCGCAGAGGAAATACGCCTCAAGAAGCTGAAAGAAAAAGCGGCGGCGGCAGCTCGACTCGCGGCTGAGCATCCCGTTCCATCGCCTGTGATCAAGCCGGCTTCTCCCGCTGAAACCGAACCTCCCGTCGTCCAGCCGGTGCCGATCGGCGCCATCCCCGGCGCGCCCGCGCGGGCGTTGCCGGTCGACATGAACAAGCTTGATACGGAGCGCATCGCGGCCTACCAGGTCGCGCTCGAACGCATCCATTTCTCGTGCGGCTTCATCGACGGCGACCAGGGCATGCGCACGCAGCGGATGTTGCGCGCCTATCAGGCCAGCCACAACCTGCCCGTCACCGGCATCCTCGATCCGGCGACACGCGCGGCCATCGGCGAGCCGGGCGAACCCTTCCTCACCTACACCGTCACGGCGGACGACACGGCCTCGATCATGCCCAAGCCGGAGTCGTGGATCGCCAAAAGCAAAGTCGCCCGCCTCGGCTATAACGACATCTGGGAATTGCTGGCCGAGAAATTCCACTGCACGCGCGGCTACCTGAAGGCGCTCAATCCCGGCGTCACGACTCCGGCCGCCGGTACGGAAGTCATCGGGCCGAAAGTCTATCCCGCCGCGCCGATCCCCATGGCCGCGTCGCTGCGGATTCTTCTCTCGGAAGCGAGCCTCGAGGCGCTCGACGCCAACGGCAGGATCATCGCCTTTTTCCCGTGCTCCATCGCGAAGGACAAGAACAAGCGCCCGCACGGATTGCTCACGGTGAAGGTGGTCGACCCGAATCCCGACTACACGTTCGACCCGGCGCTCTTCGCCGATGCCGCCAAGGCCGAGGGGATCACGCACAAGATGGTGCTGCCGCCCGGCCCGCGCAATCCGGTCGGCACAACGTGGATTGGCCTCAGCCTGCCCGGCTACGGCATCCACGGCACGCCCGATCCCGAGGCGATCTCGCGCACGCAATCGCACGGCTGCTTTCGCCTCGCCAACTGGAACGCCGAGAAGGTGCTCAAGATGGTCAGGGTCGGCACGCCGGTCGATGTCGAGCCGTAGTTAGTTGCAGCGGAGCTAGATTACGAGCAGGTTGAAGCTCAGCCCATGAGCGCCGCCCCACCCGATACGACACCTGAGAAAGTCCCTGCGACGCCCAGGCACTGGTTGTGGACACTCGCGTCGGTGGCGGCACTGGTCGTCATCCTGCTCTCGGCCGTCGTCTATTTCTTTGGCTACGACGGATTCAAGGCGTGGGTGGATAGCCCGCTGGGACAGAGAACGGCCTCCACTGGTTTGGGCAAGGCCATCAAGGTCGATGGCCAATTTGCGCCGTTGCATCTCGATGGCTGGACCATCGTGACCGATTCGTTTGCCAGCCAGGGCTGGCCGGGCGAGGCCATCGGCGGTTTGAATGCCACCGGCGTGCGGGCTGAGCTCGATCCCGCCGCGATCTGGCGCGGCGTTTATCGGATCAAGGGCATTCAAATCGACCGCGCCCAAGTGACCCTGCTCCAGCCCAACGATGCGCTCAAGCGTCCCGTCCCGCCGAAAAAACCGAGGCCCTGGTACGCCCATTTTCTTCCCAGCGTCATCGAATGCGGGCCGATTGTCTCGCCGGACACCGCGCTCGATTTCCAATTCCAAAATCAAATGGCGCATATTCGCGATGCGCATGTCGAGGCGGACCTGGTCGGCCGGGATTTCAAATACACCGCGACCTCGGGAACCTTGGAGTTTCCCTACCTGCCGTTGCTCCGCATCGAGCGCCTGGAGATGTTTGTGACCCGTCCGCTCGTCACGATTATGGCGGCCCGGTTGGTGGGAATCGCTCCGAATGACACCGCGCAACTCACGCTGAGCGGCAGCATCGGCATGCGGGAGAACAAAAGCATCGAGGCCATTGTGCAGGTCAAGGACATGCCCATCGAGCAAATGCTGCCGCCCGACCTCGCTGCGTTGATCCATGGGCGCGCGACCGGCGCGCTGGCCTGGAAACGCGATGCGAGCGGACAGGACGTCTTCAGCGAGGGTGAGTTGAGCCTGGCGGGCGCGACCATCGATGATCTCTCCGTCTTCAAGCAGTTGGCGCTGCTGCATGGCAATCCCGACCTGCAAAATTTCACGTTCGACGCCTTGAACGTCAAGTTTCACCTGCAAAATGGAATCTTCACCGCGAAGCTCGCGGCCAGCTCGATGGGGAAATTTTCGCTGACGGGCACGGTGACTTACGAGTTGAAGACCCGGATCGCAGTTCTGGAATTGGCCTTCACGGATCTGCCGCTGAAAATCTGGCTGCCCAGCGAGTTCAAGCCGCGTTATTCGGGCGTCGGCTCGGCCACGCTGCAATGGCGGGGACAACTCAATACGATCAAGGATTCTTCCGGGGCGGTCTCGCTCAATCTCGACGGCGCGCGCATCAACAACCCGGTGCTTTTGCGGAAATTTCTCGCGACCAAAGGCCTCAGAGCGCCCGACGAGATCGACTTCAAGACGGCGCAACTCGACTTCACTTACCAGGACCAGACGTTCCAACTCGCCCGCGCTCAACTCGACGCGCCGGGTTTCCTGACTGTCAGCGCCAGCGGCAAGCTCACGACGCCCGACGACGCCCTCGACGCCGACATGACCTGGCAGGGGCTTATTCTGCAAAAATGGCTGCCCTCGGAATTGGCGCAACAGATTTCCGGCGACCTCAACGGCCACGCTAAATTTTACGTGAAGCAGTGGCAGTACCAGGATGGTTCGTATGCCGGCAATGTCGAACTGGTTCGCGGGCAACTCCTCTATACCTCGGTGCAGTCGATGTTCGCGCGCTTTGTGAATGACCGCAGGCTGCTCAAAATTCCGCTCACCCGCGCGGTTTTTTCCTGGAACTGGGACAACGGCGGATTTGTGTTCAGCGGCATCGATCTGCGTGGCGGCGACGACATCGGCGTGCAGGGGCGGGTGGCCGCGAACCAGGCCGGCGAGATTTCGGGCGTGCTTTGGGTCGGGATCAGGCCGGCCTATCTCAAGTCGCTGATGGGACTTGGCAACGGCGTTTTCACCCGCGATGCAGCGGGCTTGAAGTGGGCCCGGGTCACGATTTCCGGCACGGTGAAAAAGCCGAGGCAGGATTTGAGTTCGCAACTGCTGGCGCAACTGGGCCGCCATCCGCTGGCGCTCTTTGGCTTGTCCGGCAAGCTCGTCAGTTGGTATGTCGGCAACCTCTTCGGCGCGAAAGAGGATTGGAAAAGACCCGATGGGCAGTAAAAGGCCAAAGCAACTATATCGGTTTCAATTTAAGTTGACGCAACTTCTTCGGGTGGCCCGGGCTACTTGTTGCCCGGGTGCGCGAGCGCGGCATCGCGAGCGCACAGGAGGTCACCGAGGGTATTCGCCAGTCAACGGACGACCTCCTGTGGCCTGCGGCCACCCGGACAATAAATTGTCCGGGCCACCTGAATAAGACATGAATGGGAAGTGATCTAAGCAGGCGTGGTGGCAAGGTCGCGCGGCGTGCCGACGCTGTGGAACGTTGCGTCCTTGGGGAGGACGGCGCGGTCGCAGAAGTCGCCGAAGCCTTCGCCGTCGTGGCGCTCGACCGCATAGCGCTTGATGATCGGCGTGAGAAGCTTCACCGCGTCGTCGATGGTGATGCTCGGCGAGACGAGGCGGTTGAGCCGTGTGCCGTTGTACTTCGCGCCGAGGTAGAGCGCGTATTTGTTCGGGGCCTTGCCGACGAAACCGATCTCGGCGAGATAGGGCCGCGCGCAGCCGTTGGGGCAGCCGGTGACGCGCAGGCTGATCGCGTCGTCGCGCAGTCCGGCCTCATCGAGCACCGCTTCAAATTTTTCGAGGATGTCGGGCAGGATGCGTTCGCTTTCGGCGAGCGCGAGGCCGCAGGTCGGCAGCGCCACGCACGAGAGCGCGTTGAGGCGCAGGCGCGAGCGTTTATTTTCCCCGGCCAGGCCGTGCCGGGCGAGGATGGCGTCGATGACCGGCTTTTGCCCGGCGGTGACGCCCGCGATGCTGAGATTTTGCGACGGGGTGAGCCGGAAATCGCCGGTGTGAACCTGGGCAATCTCGCGCAGCGCGGTCTTCATCGGCCAGCCGGGCAGGTCCTTGATCCGGCCGCTGAG
>Ga0181537_10003257_pt1 | contig 13964 bp, 17 predicted proteins | sample PEATcosm2014_Bin_39_FD_119765 | JGI IMG/M metagenome (GOLD analysis project Ga0181537, IMG submission 119765) | Peatland microbial communities from MTU Mesocosm Facility, Houghton, MI, USA - PEATcosm2014_Bin23_10_metaG | ecosystem: Environmental > Terrestrial > Soil > Wetlands > Peat | place...
AGGGAAGATTGCGGGTGGCCGATTTCATACCTTTCGCTCTTCGGCGCGGCCGGCCAATCCCTCAGGCCGGAACAGGATGATGACGATCAGCAGGATCAGCGAGAAAGCGCCACGGTACTGGGTGGAGATGTAGGCGGCGCTGAGATTGTCGACCACGCCGAGAACCAGTCCGCCGACGATCGCGCCGCGCACCTGGTTGAAGCCGCCGACGATGGCGGCGATGAAGGCGGCCAGGCCCAGCACTTCGCCGGACGAGAATTTGGCCAAATAGATCGGCGTGACCAGCAGCGAAGCCAGGGTCACCAACGCCGCGTTGATCAAGAAGGTCAGCAGAATCATCCTCTGCACGGGAATGCCGATGATCCGAGCGACGGTGGGGTTCTGCGCGGTCGCCTGCATCTGGTGACCGATCGAGGTCCGGGTCAGAAACAGATTGAGGGCGATGACAGCCAGGATGCCGACCGCGAAGACGCCTACGCTCTGCACCGAAATGACGATTCCGAAAAGATGCAGCTCGCCCGCCGGCACGATCGAGGGGAAGGGCTGCGCCTCGGCGGAATAGAAATCCTTAACCGATTCCTTGAGCGTCACCGACAGCGCCATGGTGGCGATGGCCAGCGGCAGCACGCCATGGCGCAGCATCGGTTCCACCAGCAGCCGCTTGAACGCCAACCCAAGCAGCAGGAGCGAAACCATCAGGCCGACGATGATGGCGGCCCAAAAGGGCAGACCGATATTCATGGCCGCCAGAATCAGGAACGCCGGCAGCATGACAAACTCGCCCTGGGCGAAGTTGATCGCCTGCGAGGTTTGCCACAGCAGGGTGAAGCCGATGGCGATGATCATGTAGATCGCCCCGGTCGCCAGCCCACCTACGATCAGATCACCAGGATTGGCCAACGGCCGCCACCAACGCTCGAATTCTCAGTTTCGGCATTCTATCGCGGGTCGCCCGAGCGATGTGTGCTTCGAACCGGGCCGACCCGCGCCATCACGAATTCAGCCGCCCTTGGGCAGAACCTTGGTGATGACCTGCTTGCCGTCTTTAACCTCGACGAGAAAGCCTTCCCGATCAAGGTCGCCCGTATCCGAATAGGTCACATCCATCAAGATATGGGGCTCTTTGGCGACGGTGATGGTCATCCCGTGCAAGGTGCTGGCGAATTCCTTGCTGTCGAACTTGCCCATCTTCTCGGTGACCGCCTTCACGATATAGACCGACAGATAGCCCTTGATGCCGTTGTGATCGGGCACGTAGTTGTAGCGCTTCACGAAATGCTCGCGGAATTCCTTGATGCTGTCGACCGGCGCGTCGGTCGTCAGACCAACATGGCCGCGCGCGCCTTCGGCGGCGCCACCGGACAGATCGATCACCTTCTGCCCGATCAAGGTGGTTTCGCCGACCAAGGGCGCGGTCACACCTTGACGCTTGAGTTCCTTCAACGCGCGCGCGCTTTCATCCTCGTTGAGATAGACGAATACCGCATCGGGGTTCGCATCTTTCACCTTCGCGACGTCGGGCGAGAAATCGGCCTGGCCCGCCTCAGAGGGCAAATCGGCGGCGATCTTGATGCCCAGTTGTTGCAGCGTCTGTTCGATCGTGTCTCGGCCGCCCTTGCCGAAATCGTTGTTCACCCACATCACGGCGACCGACTTCGCTTTGATGTCGTCGGCGATGTACTTGGCCACCTTCGGCATGCTTGATTGCTGACCGAAGCTTGTGCGGAACAGGTATTTGTACCCCTGCTTGGTCAGCTCGGCTGCCTCGCCGCCCATGATCTCGGGAATCTCGGCTTCCTCGGCCAAGGGCGCGCAGACTTTGACCGAGCCCGAATAGCCCGGGCCCAACAAGACATAGGGTTTGTCGTCGAGGGCCTTCTGAACTTCTGCCTTGGCGTTTCCGGCATTGGACTGGCTGTCGGCATGGGTGACGACAAGCTTGCGGCCGAGGATGCCGCCGGCGGCATTGATTTCGTCGACCGCCATATCGATGCCGTTCTTCCAATTGGTGCCGACGGTCGCGCCGCCGCCAGAAAGCTCGGCCACGTCGGCCAGCTTCACATCTTCCGCGTCGGCATAGGCGGAGCCTAGGAATCCAATAGCCAAACAGATGGACGTTGCGATGATTTTGGACACGGCATTCACTCCCAGATTTTTGATTGATGATTGTTTTCCCTTCGGCGCGCCTCCTAAGCCGCCGCGGTGGCCACGGATCGTGACGCAATGGCGGCGTCGAACGCGGCGGCCATCGCGGCTTCGGGCGCCGGCAAGCCGGTGAACAGGTTGAACGCATCGACGGCCTGATTGATCGCGAGCGTGCGACCGGTCATCACCTCGGCGCCCGCGTCGCGCGCGGCGAGCAAAAGCGGCGTCCAAAGCGGCGAATAGACGGCATCGGAGACCCAAAGGCCGGAATGCAGTAGGTTCGGTGGAATCGACGAGTCCCGATTGGGCCACATGCCGACCGGCGTGGCGTTGACGGCGCCCCGGCAGCCATCGAGCGTCTCGGCGATATCGCGGCACGCACGGACGCGGACCAAGCCGTGTAGCATTGCGCCTAACGTCTCGGTGCGTCGGAAATCGCGGTCGAAGATCCGGATTTCAGTGGCGCCGACCTTGACCATGGCGAAGGCGGCAGCTTTGCCAACCCCGCCGGCTCCGATGACGGCAATGGGACCTGTCGATTTCGTCAGCAGCGGCGCGACGGCCTTGGCAAAACCCGTGACGTCCGTATTGTGCCCTGACAAGCGGCCATGATCGACGACGATAGTATTGACCGCTGCCATCGTCTCGGCATCGGCAGACAATGAGTCTAGAAGCGGAACGACCGCTTCCTTATAGGGATAGGTCACGTTCACGCCGGCAAAGCCGAGATCGCGAACGCCGTCGAGCAGTTCGCGCAGCTTCTTCTCATCGGCGCCCTCGATTTCGATCAGTTGGTAGAGCGCCTTGCGGCCCAACGATGCAGCCGCTGCCTCATGCATGGCCGGCGAGGCCGAGTGCTTGATCGGCGCGCCGACCAGACCTAAGAGGAACGGCCGGTGATCGCCATTCGGTGGTGGCTGCGTTACCAACTCATGCCTCCTTGCTTGGGCATGCCGACACCTGGCGCGAGGTTCTAGAGACAGCGCTATCGTCCATCCTTACCACGAGGAATTCCCTACAACAAGTCGTTTGGTTGATTGAGATCAGTTCTATAGCATTGAAAACGCCTAGGAAAAATATGCCAAAGGTACTATTTAGGACCTAAAGAGAGTCGGCCGAATTCGATCGACGACGACGCCCGCCCTACTCTTATGGAAAGGCGCTCGATTCTTGCCACGGGACTTGCTTGCAGGAGGCCGACCATCCATTTTGAACCATCGTTCAGGGGCTCGGGGTTGCGATTGGATGGAAGCAAGAATCAGCCGGGGCGGCCCGCCGCCTGATCGAGCGGGACGCCCGAAGCTCAAGCGCAAGATCGGACCAGCCGCGACCAAGGCCGACATTCTCAGGATTGCCCAAGAGGAATTCTCTTCCAGGGGCCTAAGCGGAGCGCGAGTCGACGCCATTGCCGCGCGTACGCGCACGACCAAGCGGGCGCTGTACTACCATTTCGGCAGCAAGGAGGGCCTCTATGTCGCCGTACTGGAGAAGGTCTACGGCGACATTCGCGATGACGAGAATCGGCTGGGTCTAGCCGACATGGCGGCGAACGATGCGCTCAAATGCTTGGTCGAATTCACCTTCGACTATGACGAAACCCAAAGCGACTTTATCCGCCTGGTGAGCATCGAAAACATTCACCGCGCACGTTATCTCGCCCGTTCGTCGAAGATTCGCGACCTCAACAGTTCGGCAATCGAGACCCTCGCCGGAATCCTACGACGGGGTCAGGAACGCGGGCTATTTCGCGCCGGGATCGAGGCGATCGATGTTCATATGCTCATCAGCGCACTGTGCTTTTTCCGGGTGTCGAATCGCTACACCTTTCGGCGGATATTCCGGCACGATCTGTTGGCCAAATCGCTGCGGCAGCACCACAGGGAAATGGTCGTCGAGACGGTGATGCGCTACGTCGAACGTCGGGCCCGTACCATCGACTAACCGGCTGGTGAGCTCATTGCCGAGAGCTCAATGGCACTCCCAGCGTTGAACTTCCGCACGAGATTGGGCCGGAAGCGACCGCCTTACCCATCGAGGGCCATATTTAGTGGCCGCAGAAGGGTAGCGACGATTGATGTCCCGATTTCGGTACTTAGCCGACGTTCACTTGGTGAATTTTTGAGTCCGCTATCGAGTGCAAAGCTGTCGAGGGGTGTCATGCCCTGTGCCGGCAGCGAACCCTGCGCCGCGGCGCAGGCTGACAAGACGCCGGTATCTCGATCGCGATCCGTCAGCCGCTTCGGGGTACGGATTGCACGGTCGGAGATGAGCGGCTTGTATCGAAGCGGAATTCTGGATATATTACAGGATATATGAGCGAGGTGCGTCATGGGCAATGCGTCGCAAAAGCGAGCACTGAAGAACTATCGCAACCGGCTCACCAAGCGCGGCATGGCTCGCTTCGAGGTTCTTGGACTCGATACCGACCGTGAACTGCTCAGATCGTTGGCGCGGCGACTCGCCGAAAATGATCGAGAAGCAACGCGGATCCGTACCACCGTGAGCCAGACGATCTCAGGCGAGCCGCCGACGAAGGGCGGTATTCTCGCTGCGCTACGACGTTCCCCTCTGGTCGGCGCGGATTTGGAATTTGTCCGTCCGGGCGTGGACGGTCGTAAGGTCGATTTGTGACCCGGTATCTTCTCGACAGCAACATCATCAGCAATGTCACCAAGCCGGCTCCCTCCGAAGCACTTATGGTGTGGATGGCCGACCAAGCGGATGAGGACTTATTCATCGCATCTTTGACAGTGGCAGAGATCAGACGGGGGCTACTGGAGAAACCGGCAGGAAAGAAGCGCCGGGAATTGGAGCGTTGGTTTACCGGTCCGGAGGGGCCGCAAGCCCTATTTGCCGGCCGCGTACTTCCGTTCGACGAGAAAGCGGCATTGATCTGGGCGCGACTGATGGCGGAGGGAACAGCGAGGGGGCGGCCGAGGAGTGCACTCGACATGATCATCGCTGCCGTAGCTGAGGCTAACGATTGCGTTGTTATAACCGACAATGAGAAAGATTTTGTGGGCGTGAAGGTCGTCAATCCGTTGCGAACCGCAACTTGAATGCTGACGAAAAATGAGAAATTCGTTCACAGACTTTTCTTAGCCGCGACCTCCTACGGTTTCGCGCACGGGGCCCACCGGCTCACGCGCCGATACCATCTTGCGCGGCCGAAGCCGCGCCGGAAACGAAAGTGAGATGGAGATACGAATGCCGCGCACACTGAATGATTTTGTCGCATCTCTGCCGAAGGAAGAGCGCGAGAGGATCGAAGCACGCGCACAAGACCTCATCGCCGAGGAGATGTCGCTCCAGGACCTGCGCAAAGCTATAGGCAAGACGCAGACGGTTGTCGCCAAGCGACTCAAGGTCGGGCAGGACGCTGTCTCGAAACTTGAGACGAGGAGTGATATGTATATTTCTACGTTGCGGAGTTTCCTCAAAGCGATGGGCGGCGAACTGGAATTGATCGCACGCTTTCAGGATCGTCCGCCGGTCCGTATTGACGAACTGGGCGCCTCGGCGCAGCGACACAAGCGTGATCGGAAACACGCGGCGTAGGATGGGAAGCAAGGACAAGTGACTCGTCGCAAGCCTTCAAGGCTTACGAAGAGAAGTTTTGGCACGATTTGGCACATGGCACGCGAATTTCGAGGAATTTCCACGAATCGCGCGGAAAATATAAGAAATTGATAACAAAGAGATAGTCGGAAAATCTGAATGTTATCAAAGAGCCAAAAAGCGCCTCCCAAGCTTACGACGAGGGTTCGATTCCCTTCACCCGCTCCATAAACTCAATCGACTCTCGTCACTCTTCCCCGCCTGCGTGCCCGCTCCCGATCAATGTCCGTCACCGTCATGATCCTGCCCGTCATGGTGCAAGTCGGCGTCATGATGGTGGCCGTGACGCCCGCCCATGCGATCGAGGATCGCTTTCTGCTCCGGCGTCAGCGCGGCATACAGCGCTTCGAGCGCCGGGCGGCGCGCCTGCAATCCGGCCAGCCGCGCGCTCAGCATCTTCTCCATGCGCGCCTCGCCTTCGAGAATGGTGGGCGGCCCATGGGGTTGCGGCGGCACGTCGGCGAGGCAGGAATCGCGTTCCTTGACCGCATCGTCGATCCGCGCCTGGCGCCACGCGCTCCACGCCGGGCGCTGGGCATCGGTCAAATCGAGCTTGGCCTCGAGAAAGGCGAGCTTGCCGGCGAGACCGGCATAGTGGTTGACGCAGCGCTCCTTGTGCCAGGCCACTGGGTCGTTCATCGGGCGATGCATTCCCGGCATCGGCGCAGTTTGATCGCCGGCCGGCGCGGGGGCGGATTGCGCCCAGGCGACCGAAGAGGCCAGCATCGAAACCGCGGCCAGCACCAACATTGTTCTTGTCGACATCAAAAGCCTCCCTCAAACGCGGGCCATCGTCGGGATTTCTGCCCACCCTCGATATAGCGCAGGGCGGTTTCGGCAAAATTGCCGATGGGAATAAATCGGGTAACCGCGTGTTTCATCGGGCCTGCACCGGGCGCGGTCCTGGCGCTAACAATTGCGGACTGGCCATAGCCGCTGACCATCGCTCGCGAAACAATCGGGGCGGAACGAGACCGGATGTTACCGAACGGCCGATGTTTGAAATCGCGGCGTTACCGGGCACTGCCCATTCTCGGGGGTCGTCGCCAAGAATGCCCATCGGCATGCGCCGCGTTCGTTTCGCGCGGTTCCGTTGCGTCACACCGAGCCCGAGTCGAGCATGAGAAAATCCTCGAAGCTTCGCTGGAATTCCGAACCGGGCGTGCTGGACCGGGATTACCGCGTGATCGGCTGGTGGGGCCTGGCGCTGGTCGTTTTCGGGATCGCCGCGCTGACCATCGCCTACGCGTCGTTCGGCCCGGACTGAACGGCGCCCTGCAATCGCCGCCTTCGTTTCAGGCGAATCCTAATTCGGTTTGACGCTGCGGCAAAGCGCCGCCACCCTGCACCGGCCAAATGCCGGAACCCGGGGAGCAGCCGAATGAATGCCTACGATCTCAACGACCGCGTCGCCATCGTCACGGGCGCGGCCCAGGGCATCGGGCTTGCCGTGGTCAGGCGGATGCTCGGCTCGGGCGCGCGGGTCAGCATCTGGGATCGCGACGCCGCGCTGCTCGACAAGACCCAGGCCGCGCTGGCCGACAAGGCGCATGTGCACGGGGAAGCGGTCGACATCGCCGATCTCGCCTCGGTCGAGCGCGCTACCGCTTCGGTCGTCGCGCGCTTCGGCAAGATCGACATTCTGGTCAACAATGCCGCCATCGTCGGGCCCAATGCCAACACCTGGGAATACCCGCCCGAGGCCTTCGCCGAAGTGGTCAAGGTGGGGTTGATCGGCACCTTCCATTGCTGCCGCGCCGTGGTCCCGCACATGATCGCGGCCAAATACGGCCGCATCGTCAGCGTGAGTTCGGTGGCCGGCAAGGAGGGCAATCCCAAGGCCCCGGCCTACAGTTCGACCAAGGCCGCGGTGATCGCGCTGACCAAGTCGCTGGGCAAGGAACTGGCCACCTACGACATCGCGGTCAATTGCGTGACGCCGGCCATCGCCAAGACGACGATGGCGCTAAGCCAGACGCCTGAATTCCAGGCGATGATCCTGTCCAAGGTCCCGCGCGGCCGCATGCTCGAGCTCGACGAGGCCGCGTCGATGATCTGCTGGCTCGCCAGCGCCGAGAACTCGTTCACCACCGGAGCGGTGTTCGACCTCTCCGGCGGGCGCGCGACCTATTGAATGGCCGCCGTCGACCAGAACGACCTCGGTCGCAGCCTGCCGCTCGCCGCGGATGCGTCGATCGTCGCTCGCGCGCTGCTGCTGGCCGAGCGGATCGATACGCGCCGGCTGGAACGGCAAGATACGCTCGGCATCGCGCCCTTGATCGCCCGCGTTAACGAAGGCGGCGTGGTGGTTCTGTTCCGCTATGGCGTCGTGGTTCTCTACGGTGTCGCGCAGGCGGCGCAGGACGCGCTGCTCGACCGCCTGGCGCCCTATCTGGTCGAGCCGTTCCAAACCCATGAACGCGACGAGGTGCGGCTTGTCGTCAGGCCCGAGGGCGACGATCTGGTCGATCCCGACGGCACCATCGCGTTCAAGGCGCTGACGATCGAGCGGCTGCAATTGGTGGCTGAAATCATCGCCCGTAACCTGGTGCTGTCCTATTACGAGGGCCACATCGCCACCGCCTTCGACCGCATCGAGCCATTGGCCGACATTCTGACCCGCAGCGGCCGGCCGGGTCGCGCGGGGCGGATCCTGCTGCGCCAGATCGGTGATGTTCTGCGCGTGCAGCATCGGATGGTCGGGCGGGTCGGCGCCGGCGAAGCGCCCGACCTCCTCTGGGATCATCCCGAATTGGACCGGCTCCACGCGCGCCTGGTCGAGGAATACGAGTTGCGCGAGCGCGAGCGCGTGCTCGATCGCAAGCTCGAGGTGATCACGCGCACCATCGAGACGCTGGTCGACCTCGGCCAGCACAGTAGCAGCATCCGTCTCGAATGGTACGTGATCGTGCTGATCGTGGTGGAAATCATCGTCTCGATCTACACGTGGCTGGTGCGGTGAGCGTGCGGCCTTAGGGGTGCTGATCAACCGCCAAGGGCCACGCGCTCGGTCAGCGTGAACCAGACGTCGTGGGCGGGCTGCTCGAACAGGCAGATCGAGTCGATCAGCAAGGGCTGCGCGAACACGGAATGGAGCCGCGGCGTCAGCGCCCGGCGCACGATGGGTTCGTCCTCGTCGCTCAGCCTTTCGCTCACCGTGACATGGAAGCGGAACTGCTCCATCACATAGGGATAGCCCCAGCGGGCCAGCAGTTCCGTCTGGCGCGGCGTCAGCGGATGGGCCAGCCGCTTGGCCATTTCGGTTGCCGTCGGCTGGGCGCGAAACCGGTCGAATTCCTCGACGCAGGCGGCGGCCAGCGCATCGATGTCGGGCTCGGCCCGGCTGGGTCGCAGGGCCAGGAAGCCTTCGATCTGGGCCAGCGTCAGCGGCGCGGCAAGAATGGGGCGCCGGCGCTGGCAGAATTGCCGCAGCGCATCGACCAGCTCCGCGCGATCCATTCCGTCGGCCAGCACGATCGGCGCCTTCAAGGTCGCGTGCAGCCCGTAGCGACGCGGCGAGGCGACGATGTTGGCGTGGAACTCCGGGGTCCAGCCCAGTTGCGGCAGGGGCAGAGGAGTCGCGTGGTGCGGTTCGCGCCCGAGCCATTCGCGGCCGAAGCGGGCGAGCGCGCTGCCGTCTTCGGGCGCGAAGTAGATGGCGAAGCGCGGGCGGCTCAAGCCAGAAGATCGCCCGTGGCGCGCGCGATCCGCCCCGCGACGATGGTCGCGACCACATGGGGCTGGGTCGGGTCGCGGTCGTCGACCAGCAGCAGATCGGCGCGTTGGTCGGCGGCGATCGCGCCCCGATCGGCCAGTCCGACCCGCCGCGCCGGCGTGGTCGAGACCAGCCGCCAGGCCGTGGCGAAGTCGCAGAAATTTTCGGCCACGAGCTGGAACGCCGCATGGACGAGGGAAGGGTAGTAGTAGTCCGAGGTCAGCACGTCGACCAATCCCTCGCGGACCAGGTCGGCAACGCACAACCCCCCGGTATGGCTGCCACCGCGCACGACATTGGGCGCTCCCATGACGATGGCGTCGCCCAACGCATGGGCCGCCTCCAGCGTCGGCCGATTGAGGGGAAATTCGCACAGCCCGCAACCCAGCGCGTGGTAGGCGCGTCGGACCTCGGGCGAATCGTCGTCGTGCGACGCCAGCGGGATACCACGCTCGCGCGCCGCCGCGGCAAGCCGCGCGTTGGTGGCGACGATCGATGCGCCGCGCCCGGCCACTTCGTCGAGCAGGGCTGCGTAGGCGTCGATCGAAAGCTGCGCCCGTTCGGCATATTGCGCCAGTTTCTGGGACTGTGCGCGCTTGCGCCGCAACGACGGCAGATGATCGTTGAAGGCCAGCAGGCCGATCTCATCGGCCGCGATCAGCGCCAGGATCGTCTCGGCTGCCTCGAGATTGTAGACCTCGTGGCGCAGGTGGGTGCGCGTATCGGCTTCGAGGCGCGAGCGCATCTTGCGCATGGCCGCGAAGAAAATCATCGCCGATTCGCGCCCGCGCAATCCCGGCTCCCACGACCAGGTCAGTCCATGGAATGCCGTGGTGATGCCATTGGCGATCAACTGCCGGTCGGTCTCCCGAAGCGCGAGTTCGATGGGGAAGTGGACGCCGGGTCGCGGCATGATCTGCCGCTCGAAGGCGTCGCCATGCAGATCGACGATGCCGGGCAGCACCAGCATTCCCGCCGCGTCGATGGCCTTGCCGCGGGCGAGCGGCCCGATCGCCGCGATCGAGCGGCCGGCAATCGCGATATCGGTGTTAGCCAACTCGCCCGATTCGAGCAGCACGCGACCGCCCCGAATAGTGAATTCGGCCGGCCGCCGCGACACGGCGTCGCCTTCCGCCGGCTTGACGGTGATCGTCACGGGCCGGGCTCGAAGACGATCTGCACCCGGTCGGACGCCCAGCGCCCCACGCTGTACTCGACCGGTTCGCCGTCGGCGTCGACATTGATGCTTTCGGTCATCAGGATCGGGCGCGAGGTGGGCTGCCTCAGCAGCCGCGCGTCGGCCGCGCGCGCCGGCCGCGCCGTCACCTTGGTCGATTTGCGTACGAAGTCGGCCAGTCCGCAACGGGCCAACGCGGCGCTGATCGATCCGCAGCTGCGGTAGTTGTCGATCAGGTCGGGGAATCGCGCCCTCGAAAAATAGTGCGAGGACACGTTGACCGGGCGTCCGTCGGCTTCGCCGAGCCGCTCGATCACGATCACCGGACTGCCTTTGCGCAGGCCGAGCGCGCGGGCCACGGGTTCCTCGGCCGGCAGGCCGATGGCGCGCAGCAAAGTGCCCGAGGGTTCCTTGTTCTGCGCCGCCAAATTCTCCGAGAAACGAGTGCGGCGGCCGATGCGGTAGTCGATCACGTTTTCCTGAACGAAGGTGCCGCGGCCTTGCTCGACGCGCACTAGCCCGCGTTCCGACAGCGCGGCCACCGCGCGCCGCGCGGTGTGGCGATTGACCGCGAATTCGCCGGCCAGATCGTGCTCGGTCGGCAGCCTCTCGCCGGGCTTCCATTGTCCGCCCAGGATCTGCCTTTCCAACTGGGCGGCGATCTGCAGCCACAGGGTCATGCCGCCGCCGCGATCGAGCACCGTCGCAGTCATCAAATCTTCACCCCTATTTCGCTTTACGCGACCAATGGACCGGCGCATCATGAAGGATAGATATATAGATGTCTAGACAAATCATGGATTGATCGATGGATGTGGATGCAGAAGTCGCCGCGGAACCGGCGCGGCGGCGCTGGATGGGCATTCTGGCCAAAGCGCCACCCGAAGAACTCGAATCGGCATGGGCGGTTCTCGCCTCGCCGCCGCGCTACCGCATGCTTCGTCGCCCCGAGGTCGGGCTTGTGATGGTGCGCGGTCGCATGGGCGGCGAGGGGAACCCCTTCAATCTCGGCGAGGTCACGGTCACGCGCTGCTCGGTCTGCCTCGAAGATGGGCGCGTCGGCCATGCCACCGTGGCGGGCCGGTCGCTCCGTCACGCCGAACTAGCCGCGGTGTTCGACGGGCTGATGCAGCAGTCCGATCGCGCGGCCGAATGGGAGGCTGCCCTGATCGCACCGCTCGAACGCGCGCAAATGCGGCGGCGCGACGAGGCGGCCCGCAAGACGGCGGCGACGCGGGTCGAATTCTTCACCCTCGTCCGCAGCGCGGGGTCACCATGACCGCGCTCGCCGACACCACGATCCCGACCGGATTCGCCGACCCGGCGATCGACTCGCAGCGCGTGTTTCGCGCCGTGCTCGAAGCGATGGCCCGCCCCGGCACGCTGGTCGACATTCCGGGAACGATCGACGCGCCCGCGCCACTCGCGCCCGCCACCGGTTCCCTGCTGCTGTGCCTGGCCGATCACGACACACCGGTCTGGTTCGACCGTCGGGCGGCGTCCGCGGCCACGCTCGCCTGGCTCCGGTTCCATTGCGGCTGTCCCGTGGCCGACGATCCCGCTTCGGCCGCGTTCGCGGCGATCGCCGATCCCATGACCATGCCGCCGCTCGCTTCGTTCCACGCCGGCAGCGACGAGTATCCCGACCGTTCGGCCACGTTGATCGTGCAGGTGCCGTCGCTGACCGCCGGCGAGGCCTGGATGCTGGAAGGACCGGGCATCCGCGACCAGGCGATCCTTTCGGTCGCCGGATTTCCGCCCCGCTTCAAGGAATGGGTGCTTGCCAACCACGAATTGTTTCCGCGCGGCGTCGATCTGATCTTCGTCAACGGTTCGCGCATCGCGGCGCTGCCGCGTTCCACACGGCTGGCGGGCGGCTGATGTACGTCGCGGTCAAAGGCGGCGAGGCCGCCATCGACAATGCGCACCGGCTGATGGCCGAACAGCGGCGCGGCGATTCCGCGCTCGCCAAACTCTCGACCGCGCAAATCGAGAACCAGCTCGGCTTGGCCGTCGACCGGGTGATGAACGAGGGCGGGCTCTGCGACCGCGAACTGGCCGCGACCGCCATCCTGCAAGCCCAGGGCGATCTGGTCGAAGCCATCTTCTTGTTGCGCGCCTTCCGCTCCACCCTGCCGCGGCTGGGCAATTCGCTACCGATCGATACCGCGCGAATGGATGTGCGCCGGCGCATCTCCGCCGTGTTCAAGGACGTGCCCGGCGGACAAGTGCTGGGCCCGACTTACGACTACACCCATCGGCTGCTCGATTTCGGCGCGACCGGCGCCGATGCCGCGCCCGCCGCGGCGCGGGCCGACGATCCGATCGATGCCGCGATGCCGCGCGTCACCGATCTGCTGGGACGCGAGGGGCTGATCGAACGCGAGGCGGCGGCGGGCGACGGCTCGGCCGAGCCCGCCGACATCACGCGCGATCCGCTCGAGTTCCCGGCCCCGCGCGACGCGCGGTTGCAGAACCTGGCCCGCGCCGACGAAGGATTCCTGTTGGGCATAGCCTATTCGAGCCAGCGCGGCTATGGCCATACCCATCCCTTCGCGGGCGAGATCCGCATGGGCGAAGTCACCATCGAGATCGTGCCCGAGGAGTTGGGCTTCGCCATCGAGATCGGCGAGATCACGTTGACCGAGTGCCAGATGATCAACCAGTTCAAGGGCGCCGCGGGCGTTCCGCCACAATTCACCCGCGGCTACGGTCTCGCCTTCGGGCGCAGCGAGCGCAAGGCGATGGCGATGGCGCTGGTCGATCGCAGCCTGCGCGCCGCCGAACTGGGCGAGGAGGTCGGCGCGCCCGCCCAGGATGCCGAGTTCGTTCTGTCGCACGCCGACAATGTCGAGGCCTCGGGTTTCGTGCAGCATCTCAAGCTGCCCCATTACGTCGATTTCCAGTCCGAGCTCGAGCTGGTGCGCAAGCTGCGCGCGGCGGCGGACCAGGCCGACCCCGAGCAGATGGCGGCTGAGTGATGAGCGGCGGCTACAATTTCGGCTATCTCGACGAGCAGACCAAGAGGATGATCCGTCGCGGGCTGCTCAAGGCCGTGGCGATTCCGGGCTACCAGGTTCCCTTCGCCAGCCGCGAAATGCCGCTCCCCTATGGCTGGGGCACCGGCGGCATCCAGGTCACCGCCGCGATCATCGGGCCCGACGACGTGCTCAAGGTGATCGACCAGGGCGCCGATGACACCACCAATGCGGTCTCAATCCGCCGCTTCTTCGCGCGCGTCGCGGGTGTGGCGACCACCGAGCGCACCGAGCAGGCGACCATCGTGCAGACCCGGCACCGCATTCCGGA
>Ga0181537_10003258_pt1 | contig 13957 bp, 10 predicted proteins | sample PEATcosm2014_Bin_39_FD_119765 | JGI IMG/M metagenome (GOLD analysis project Ga0181537, IMG submission 119765) | Peatland microbial communities from MTU Mesocosm Facility, Houghton, MI, USA - PEATcosm2014_Bin23_10_metaG | ecosystem: Environmental > Terrestrial > Soil > Wetlands > Peat | place...
GTATGAAGGCTTCCAGCCGCGGGGCAGATTCGACCTCCAGAATCTCGAGGATGTCGCGGCGCGAAAAGATCTCGACGTAGTCGTCGAGCATTCGCAGGCGCTGCGCCGATGGGGCGGCAACGGCCCGAGGGAACCCTCCGGTTTGGACCACGGATCGCCAGTCGAGCGGTCCGCTGGAGGCGGCGCGTTGCTCCAGTTCATCGAGCACGGCCGCCTCTTCGGGCCCGAACAGGAAGCTCCACCCCCGATGATCCTCGGCAAGTCGCAACTCGCTCAATGTGAGCGGTCGAAGCGTCCGGTAGGTCGCGCGTCCCACCAGGGAATCGCTGACCGATTTGCCGACTTTCGGCTGGTTCGACCCGCTGAGCAGGTACTGGCCGTTCCGCCTGTCCCGGTCGACGACTGCCTTGATGGCGAGCATCAGATCGGGTGCTCGCTGCACCTCGTCGATGAACGCTCCCCGGTCCCCCAGGTCCGCCAGGAACCCCTCGGGGTCGGCAATGGCCTGTTCGCGGACGTCTCGTTCGTCGAGTATTCGTCTAGCGAAACCCCGTGCTTCAGCGATTTCCTGGCAGGTCGTACTCTTGCCGACCTGGCGCGCCCCCATGACCGCAACCACCGGGTATAGGCTGAGGTCGGCGCTCAGCTGGGGGCGGATGACCCGCGGATAGTGGGTATTTGCGTCGGGCATATCTATACGTTATATTGACGTTTGAAAGTCAATATACCGTAGGAATATGGTCATGGCAAACGCGTATTCAGCGGACGATCTGCTGGAGTTTCTCGACCATGCAGGCGACAAGGGGCTCATGCCCGCCGCCACCTCCCAGGCCTTGGCCGTGGCCACGAGGAATGTCCTGGGAATCCTCTCTGACACTGAGAAGGCCGACCTGCGTCAGCTCGATCTTGACGCTGCCATCAAGCGCTTTACGAACAAGCGCGCCAAGGATTTCAATCCCTCGTCGCTCAAGGAATACGGCCGCAGGATTCGCCGAGCAGTCGATCTATTCCTCAGCTGGCGCGATGATCCGGCGAATTTCACGGTCAAGACACGGACGACCACCGGACCGCGTAAGAAGGAAAAGGAGCTCGGAAACGATGAGTCTGTAACGAGGGAAACGTCTACGGAACAAGCCCCGGATGAAGTGTTGGGAACATATCGTTCGGCGATTCCGATTCGCCCAGGCCTCGTCGTAACGCTGGTCAATATTCCAAATGACCTGACCAGCGCCGAGGCGGAGCGGATCGCGGGTTTCGTCAGGATGTTGGCGCTCGAATAAAGGATTGCACTCAAGCGTAGGCCGCTGCGAGACCACACGACGCCAGACACACCGGAAACCCCAATGCCCATGGCGAAAAAACTCAAGAAGACAGACACCACCGCCAACCTCGGCTTCGAAGCCAAGCTGTGGGCCGCTGCAGACGCGCTGCGCAACAACATGGACGCGGCTGAGTACAAGCACGTCGTTCTCGGCCTCATCTTCCTGAAGTACATTTCGGACGCCTTCGAAGCCAAGCACGCGGAACTCGCTGCCCAGAAGGCTGAAGGAGCCGACCCCGAGGACCGCGACGAATACCGTGCCGCGAGCATCTTCTGGGTGCCGAAGGAAGCCCGCTGGCAGCACCTGAAAGCCAATGCCCCGCAACCCACCATCGGGACGTTGGTCGATGACGCGATGGCCGCCATCGAACGGGATAACCCCTCGCTCAAGGGTGTGCTGCCGAAAGACTTCGGCCGTGCCGGTCTTGACAAGCAGCGTCTCGGTCAGATCATCAACCTGGTCAGCGACATCGCGCTCGGCTCTGCCGCCGATCGATCGAAGGACGCGCTCGGCCGGGTGTATGAATATTTTCTGTCGCGTTTCGCCAGCGCTGAGGGAAAGAGCGGCGGCCAGTTCTACACCCCTTCGCACGTGGTGCGGGTGCTGGTCGAGATGCTTGCCCCGTACAAGGGCCGCGTCTATGACCCCTGCTGCGGCTCGGGCGGCATGTTCGTGCAGAGCGAGAAGTTCATCGAGGCGCACGCCGGCAAGATCGGCGACATCTCCATCTACGGCCAAGAGTCGAACTACACCACCTGGCGCCTGGCCAAGATGAACCTTGCCATCCGTGGCATCGACGCGCAGATCGCGCACGGCGACACCTTCCACGCCGACAAGCACCCCGACCTCAAAGCCGACTACGTGCTCGCCAACCCGCCGTTCAACGACAGCGACTGGCGCGGTGAGCTGCTGAAGGATGACCAGCGGTGGGTCTACGGCACGCCGGCGGCGGGGAATGCCAACTACGCCTGGGTGCAGCACTTCCTGCACCACCTGGCGCCCACCGGGCTCGCGGGCTTCGTGCTCGCCAACGGCTCCATGTCGTCGAATCAGTCTGGCGAGGGCGATATCCGCAAGGCCATCATTGAGGCAGACCTCGTGGACTGCATGGTGGCGCTGCCCGGCCAGCTGTTCTACTCGACGCAGATCCCGGTCTGTCTCTGGTTCCTCGCACGCAACAAAAAGAACGGCCGCTTCCGTGATCGGCGAGGCGAAACGCTGTTCATTGATGCCCGCAAGCTCGGCACCCTGGCCGACCGCGTGCATCGCGAACTGACGGATGCCGACATCGCGAAAATCGCGGGCACCTATCACGCCTGGCGGGGCGACAAGGACGCGGGCGAGTACGCGGACGTCCCCGGCTTCTGCAAGACCGCGAAGCTCGAGGACATCCGCAAGCACGGCCATGTGCTCACGCCCGGCCGCTACGTCGGCGCCGAGGCGGCAGAGGATGACGGCGAGCCGTTCGAAGAGAAGATGAAGCGGCTCACCGCAACGCTGCGCGAGCAGCAGGCCGAGGCCGTAAAACTCGATGCCGCGATTGCCGCCAACCTGAAGGAGCTTGGGTATGGCGCGTGACTGGGGCGCCCAGACTATTGAGGAGGCGATGGACGCGATAATCGACTATCGCGGCAAGACGCCGCGGAAAACGACGTCCGGTATCTCGCTTATCACAGCGAAAGTGGTTAAAGGCGGTCGCATCGAGACCCCCGACAAATTCATCGCCGAATCTGACTATACGGACTGGATGCGCCGCGGAATTCCAGAGCCCGGCGACGTCGTTGTGACGACCGAGGCGCCCCTTGGCGAAGTTGCGCAACTTGGCAATGAGCGCGTGGCGTTGGCTCAAAGGCTGATTTGCCTCCGAGGTAAATCCGGTGTCTTAGACAACGGATTCCTGAAGTTTCTGATGCAGTCGGATGCTGTGCAAGAGCAGCTCCGCGCAAGGGCGACTGGAACGACCGTCCTCGGCATCAAGCAAAGTGAGCTGCGTAAAGTAGTCCTGTCGCTACCGCCGATCAACGAACAACGCGCCATCGCCTACATCCTCGGCACGCTGGACGACAAGATCGAACTGAACCGTCAGATGAATGAGACACTGGAGGCGATGGCGCGGGCGCTCTTCAAGTCGTGGTTCGTGGACTTCGAACCCGTCCGCGCCAAGGCTGAAGGCCGCGACCCGGGGCTGCCCAAGCATATTGCCGGCCTGTTTCCGGATTCGTTTGAGGATTCGGAGCTGGGGGATATTCCGAGGGGGTGGGAGATCGAGCCCGTCGGAGATCTGGCCAACGTGGTTGGTGGAACAACACCGAGCACAAAGGAGCTGAGTTACTGGGAAGGCGGTACACATGCCTGGGCAACGCCCAAGGATCTATCCGGGCTGTCGGTTCCCGTCCTGCTGGACACAGAACGAAGGATCACCGATACCGGGCTATCGCAGATCGGCTCCGGACTACTACCTAGGGGAACCGTCCTGCTGTCATCGCGCGCACCGATCGGCTACTTGGCAGTCGCTGAGCTTCCGGTGGCGATCAATCAGGGATTCATCGCAATGGTGGCAAGCGGTAGAGCCTCGAATCTCTTCTTGCTTCTGTGGGCAAGCGTTGCGCATGAGGACATCGTCAGTCGCGCCAACGGCTCGACCTTTCTAGAGATTAGCAAAGCAAACTTTCGGCCGATTCCCGTAGTCACGCCCACAGCTAGTGTCATGAAGTCATTCGACAGACTGGCGCGCCCCCTCTACGAACGACTCGTCGAGTGCGAGCGCCAATCCCGCCTACTTGCAGTGCTACGCGATTCGTTGCTACCAAAGCTCATCTCCGGTGAGCTACGAGTATCTAACCTGCAACGCGCTGCCGGGGCAGGGTGATGGACATCTCATTCCACTATCCGCCGGAATTGCTGCAGGTGCTGATCGATACGTTGCCGAAGCTATGCAAGTCAAAGAACGACTTGCTGTTGTTCTTCCGGGGGGTCGGGGTTTCCAATTTGGACTTGGTTCCTTACCAAGAGCTACTGAAATCCAACAGGGCCGCGTTCAATAAGTACCACGTAGCGCGCGAACTATTGACCAAGCTTAACGAACAAGGCGAGCGAAGTCTTCGCGTTCGCCGCGAGCTACTGAAGCGCGTCGTCGAATTCGATGACTTCTCTGTTTGCTGGGAGAACGATCGCGCGGCAGCGCGGGGTTTGGTTGCCCAGATCAGAGATCTCATCAACGTGAAGGACAGCTTCACGCGCATGCGAAACGAGAAAGACGCGGAAAAGCGCCAACGCATCGAGCAGCAGCAAGCGGCCGTGACCGAACAAATCGCGCGAAAAGCGCGACGAGACAAAGTCAAGAACGACCTCTATAGACTATTTGGAGAAGCCGATGCACACAAACGAGGGAAGTCCCTTGAAGGCGTACTGAATGAAATGTTTGCGTGCCAGGACGTCCTCGTTCGGCAGTCATTCACGATAAGGGGTAGCTGCTCGGAGGGCGTCATTGAGCAGATCGATGGACTCATTGAGCTGGCAGGCCACTCGTACCTGGTAGAAATGAAGTGGTGGAATGCTCCCTTGGGCATAAGCGAGCTGGCACCGCATTTGGTGCGATTATTCGGCAGAGGCGGACAAGCTCGCGGACTCTTTGTGTCGTATACGGCGTTCACGGCGCCGGCGATAGCGGAATGCCGCAATGCTTTGGCAGGAGGCGCAGTGATAGTCCTGGCGACACTTCAGGAGATTGTTGACCTCTTGGAACGCGATGGCGATCTTCAGTCGTGGCTCAAACGAAAGGTGGACGCCGCCATCGTCGACAAGAATCCTCTCTTCACTGGTTACTAGCGCGATCATGACTATTCACCTCATCGTACGGACTGCTATAGCCCCTTCGGGGCGTGGCTCTAGGGAAATCTGCCGTCCGAAATCGGGATCTGGCGAAAAGGGTCATATCTCATGAGCTGGGACGATGGACTGACCGGAACCGCGCGGATCATCGCGGCAACTAAAGACAACCCCCTTCGCGTCATGGCTGGACCTGGAACCGGCAAGTCCTTCGCCATGAAGCGGCGGGTTGCGCGCCTCTTAGAGAGTGGTCAGAACCCAAGGCGTGTACTCGCAGTGACGTTTACGCGCAATGCAGCGGCGAGTTTGGTAAGCGATCTCCACGCGCTCGGGATTGCGGACTGCGACAGAGTGCGTATCGGAACGCTGCACGGATTCTGTTTCGGTCTACTGGGGCAGCAGGAGGTGTTTGACTATCTGGGGCGCGTGCCGCGTCCGGTTGTGAGCTTCACCAAGTCCGGCGTCTTGCAGTTTGAAGGCGGCGTGATGCTTGATGACCTAGTCATTGCCGGTAACTTTGGCGCCAAGAGGGATTGCACGCGGCGCATTCGCGCATTCGAGGCGGCATGGGCACGACTGCAATCGGAAGTGCCGGGCTGGCCGCAAGATCCCGTTGACCGGCAGTTTCAAGCGGCTCTCATCGCTTGGCTGCGCTTTCATCGCGCGATTCTGATAGGCGAACTGGTGCCCGAAGCCCTTCGCTTTTTGCGAAATAATCCGGTAGCTCCCGCGCGCTCCGCGTTCGACCACGTGATCGTCGATGAGTACCAAGATCTGAACAAGGCCGAACAAGACCTGATCGACCTTCTCGCTGGTCAAGGGTCAACGGCAATCGTCGGGGATGTGGATCAGTCAATCTACCGGTTTCGTCACGCGAATCCTGAAGGGATCGAGTCGTTCCAGCAGCAACACCCGACGACGCACGACGAAACGCTCGATGAGTGCCGGCGATGTCCAACCCGGGTGGTGTCCATCGCGGACCACCTGATTCGTCACAACCATCCGGGCAGTGCACTACCGCGTCTACAACAGAAGGTGGGCAATCCGGCTGGCGAAGTTCATGTCGTTCAATGGGCTGGAGTGACCGAAGAAGCCCAGGGTCTCGCTGCGTATGTCCATTCAGTTGTACGCAGTGGCCGCTACTCACCCAGGGACATTCTCATACTCACCCCGCGTCGTCTGCTCGGCTACGGCATTCGGGATCGAATTTCGGAGTTGGGCATCGCTGTGCACAGCTTCTACCACGAGGAGGCACTCGAGAGTGTCTCCGCCCAGCGGGCCTTTGCGTTATTGTCGCTCCTAGTCGATCCCGAAGACAGAGTCGCGATGCGCTGGTGGCTTGGAGACGGAAGCCCTTCGAGCCGGAAGAACGCATATCAGCGTTTGCGCCAGCACTGCGAGGCCGCCGGTATTTCTCCGAAGGCGGCGCTAGAAGCGCTGGATCAAGGCGTCCTTGCTTTGCCTGGCGTCGGAGCCTTGATCGACAAGTACCGTGAACTCAAGGTCATCCTTGCCGGTTTTTCTGGTCAAACGCTTACCCAAGTTGTCGACGTGCTGCTTCCGGCGGGCGATGAGGATTGCAGCGTCTTGCGAGAAGTCGCGACGCTGGCACTACCTCAACTTGAGAGCGTTGGGGACCTATTCGATCGGATCAAGACTCACATTACACAACCCGAAATGCCGGAGGAAGGCGAGTTCGTTCGCGTGATGAGTTTGCACAAGTCCAAAGGGCTAACGAGTAAAGTCGCGATTGTTGCGGGCTGCACCGAAGGGCTTATCCCGTTCCGAGATGACGAGCAGCCACAGGCGGAGCAAGACGCTGTTCTTGGGGAGCAGCGGCGACTCTTCTACGTGGCGATCACGCGGTGTACCGAGGTACTCGTGCTTTCTTCTGCGGCACGGATGGAGCGGCAATTCGCGTGGAAGATAGGGGCGCGGCTCCAGCCAGGGCGCTCGGCGGCAGGCGGCACAATCGCCAGCCGGTTTCTTGACGAGCTAGGTCCAAGCGCGCCAGCTCCAAGCACGGGCGACCAGTGGATTGGCTCTGGGTATGCGCCGTGAGAAGTGCGTTCACCGAGTCCGTCGTAGAAGAGGCTGCACTCGCCTGGATGGAAGCGCTGGGCTACGCGGTGCTTCACGGGCCGCAAATCGCCGCTGGGGAGCCCGGTGCGGAGCGCAGCGACCCGAACTACCGGGACGCTCTATTGGAGGGGCGGCTGCGGCGGGCGCTTGCGCACCTGAATCCCGACCTTCCGTCCGACGCGATCGAAGACGCCTTTCGCAAGCTTACCCGAGCGGATGCGCCGTCACTTGTCGAGCGCAATCGCGCCGTACACCGGATGCTGGTCGAAGGCGTCGCTGTCGAGTACCGCCGCAAGGACGGCGCAATCGCCGGGACGCAGGTGCGGGTCATCGACTTCGAGTCGCCCGCGAACAACGACTGGCTCGCCGTCAATCAGTTCACCGTTTCGGAGGGACAGCACACCCGCCGGCCGGACGTCGTCCTGTTCGTCAATGGCTTGCCCCTGGCGGTGATCGAGCTCAAGAACCCCGCCGACGAGAACGCAACCGTGTGGTCGGCGTTCCAGCAGCTCCAGACCTATCAGGCGCAAGTGCCGGCGCTGTTCTCGACTAACGCCGTGTTGCTCGCCTCCGACGGGGTGCAGGCGCGCATTGGCTCGCTCGGCGCGGGCAAGGAGTGGTTCAAGCCCTGGCGCACGATCACCGGAGGCGAGGACGCCCTGCCGCATCAGTCGGAGCTGCAGGTGATGCTGGAGGGCGTGTTCGAGCGGCAGCGCTTTCTCAACCTGCTGCGCCATTTCATCGTGTTTGAGGATTCCGCGGCGGCCGGCGGCGCCGGCACACTCGTCAAGAAGATGGCCGGCTATCACCAGTTCCATGCCGTGAACGCGGCAGTGGAGGAGACCCTGAGAGCGGCGCAATGGGTGACGGCGGACCGGGTGGCGGATGCACCCGGCAGGTATCAGCCGGGGGAGCGGCCGGGGGGCCTACCCGGCGATCGGCGCGTCGGCGTCATCTGGCACACGCAGGGTTCGGGCAAGAGCCTGACGATGGCCTTCTATGCGGGGCGCGTGATCCTTCACCCGGCGATGGCGAACCCGACGATCGTGGTGCTGACAGATCGGAATGACCTCGATGATCAGCTGTTCGGTACCTTTGCGCGTTGCCGCGACCTGCTGCGCCAACCGCCAATGCAGGCGGCCGACCGCGCCGACCTGCGCGCAAAGCTCGCCGTCGCCTCCGGCGGCGTGGTGTTCACGACCATCCAGAAGTTCTTCCCGGAGGAGCGAGGCGACCGGCACCCGGTGCTGTCGGACCGCCGTAATATCGTTGTGATTGCCGACGAGGCGCACCGCAGCCAGTACGACTTCATTGACGGTTTCGCGCGGCACATGCGCGATGCGCTGCCACACGCGTCGTTCGTTGGCTTCACCGGCACGCCGATCGAGAAGACCGACGCCAACACGCGCGCGGTCTTCGGCGATTACATCAGTGTCTATGACATCCAGCGCGCCGTCTTGGATGGTGCGACGGTGCCCATCTACTACGAGAGCCGGCTCGCCAAGCTTCAGCTGAAGGACTCCGAGCGTCCGAAGATCGATCCCAAGTTCGAGGAGGTGACCGAGGGCGAGGAAGTCGACCGCAAGGAGAAACTCAAGAGCAGATGGGCACAGCTCGAGGCGGTGGTTGGGTCGGAGACCCGAATCCGGCTCATCGCACGCGACCTCGTGGAGCATTTCGAGACCCGGCTCGCCACGATGGACGGCAAGGCCATGGTGGTGGTCATGAGCCGCCGCATTGCCGTGGACCTGTACCGTGAACTCGTCGCACTGCGTCCGGCATGGCATGGCGACGGAGATGATCAGGGTACGCTCAAGGTAGTGATGACCGGCTCGGCCTCCGACCCGCTCGACTGGCAGCCGCATATCCGCAACAAAAAGCGTCGCGAGACGCTGGCGGAGCGATTCCGGGACGCCCGCGACCCCTTCCGGATCGTGATCGTGCGCGACATGTGGCTTACCGGCTTCGACGCCCCGAGTCTGCACACGCTGTACGTCGACAAGCCGATGCGTGGCCACGGACTGATGCAGGCCATTGCTCGCGTGAACCGCGTGTTCAAGGACAAGCCCGGCGGATTGGTGGTGGACTACCTGGGGCTGGCCGACGAACTGAAGGAGGCGCTGGCGACCTATACCGAAGCCGGCGGCAAGGGCGAGACTGCACTCGACCAGGCCGAGGCGGTTGCCTTGATGCTGGAGAAATACGAAGTCTGCCGCGGTCTGTTCCATGGGTGCGACTGGGGCAAGTGGCTGACGGGTACGGCGCCCGAGCGGCTCTCCGTTCTCCCTGGCGCGCAGGAGCACATCCTCCGGCTGGAGGACGGTAAGAACCGCCTACTGCGCGCCGTCACGGAACTCTCCCAAGCCTTTGCGCTGGCGGTCCCGCACGAGGAGGCGTTGAGAATTCGGGATGACGTGGGATTCTTTCAAGCCGTGCGCGCGGTGCTCGCCAAGAATCTGGCCGGTGACAGCAAGACCGACGAGGAACTGGAGCACGCGATTCGCCAGATCATTTCTCGGGCGGTGACCAGCGACGGCGTGATCGACATCTTCGCGGCCGCCGGCCTCAAGAAGCCCGATATCAGCATTCTGTCGGACGAGTTTCTCGCTGAAGTGCGCGGGATGCCCCAGCGAAACCTCGCGGTTGAGCTGCTGCAGAAGCTGCTTCGCGGGGAAATCAAGAACCGCTCGAAGCGTAATGTCGTCCAGGGGCGTTCCTTCGCCGACCTGCTCGAAGCATCCCTCCGCCGTTACCAGAATCGAGCGATCGAGACCGCCAAGGTCATCGAGGAACTGATCCAGCTGGCCAAGGACATGCGCGCCGCCAATGCCCGCGGCGAGGCGCTGAAGCTCAGTGAAGATGAGCTCGCGTTCTACGACGCCCTCGAGGTCAACGACAGCGCCGTCAAGGTACTCGGTGAGCCCACCCTCGCCGGCATCGCCCGCGAGCTCGTCGCCACTGTCAAGAAGAATGTCACGATCGACTGGACCCTGCGAGAGAACGTCCGCGCCCAGCTGCGTGTGATCGTGAAACGGATCCTCCGCAAATACGGCTACCCGCCGGACAAGCAGGAGAAGGCGACGCAGCTGGTACTGGAACAGGCCGAGGTGCTATCCGGGACGTGGGTCGGGAGTCCAGCCTGAATCATGGACGACCGGTCCGTCAGGCTGGCAACCTTCGCGTGGCTCGACGAACCAGACTGACGTTCACGGCTACTCCCTGGACCGGACTCTGCTGGCGGAGGGTTTCGAGTTTCAGGGTGAACAGATCCGACTGGTCGGACCGCAGGGAATCTTCAAGCCGAAATGTCTCGAGCTGCCGCTGTCGATCACGACCGTGGCGGGTGGGCCATATACGGATTCGTTTCGGCCGGATGGTCTACTGAGCTATCGCTACCGAGGCACCGATCCGCGTCATCGAGACAACGTCGGGCTACAAGAATGTCTGCGGCAGCGCAAACCACTGGTCTACCTGCACGGGATCGAGGCGGGGACCTACGTGCCGGCGTGGCCTGTATTCATCGTCGGCGCCGACGACCGCACGCTGACTTTCACCGTCGCCGTCGACGATGCGCTGGCCCTGCGCCAGCTGGATGCCCTGCCGATGGGATCGTCCGTGCAGGCCGACTCCGAGATCCGGCGTGGCTATATCACCCGCCTCGCGCGCCAGCGCATCCATCAGCAGGCGTTTCGCGAGCGGGTTTTGCACGCCTATCGTGAACAGTGTGCACTTTGCCGTCTGAAGCACGGCGTGCTGCTCGATGCGGCGCACATCGTTGCTGATAGCGATCCGGAGGGCGAGCCGGTCACCAGCAATGGTATATCCCTCTGCAAGCTGCATCACGCCGCCTTCGACAAGCACTTTCTCGCGATCCGTCCCGACTATGTGGTTGAGATCCGGGCCGACCTGCTCGAGGAGACTGACGGACCGATGCTGAAGCACGGATTACCGGGGCTGCATCATCAGGCCATCGTTGTGCCTTCGCGCGAGGACCAGAAGCCAAACAGGCTGGCGTTGGAGCAACGGTACCAGCGGTTCAAGAACGCCTCACTGGAATCCCGAAGGTGACAGAACAGATATCGCTCGACCTGCCGTCCCATAAAAAGGCGGCCGAGAGAACTGGGCACCGCTATGCAGATTCGCGTGGACCGGGCAAGCGATTATCGGCGGCAGTTCGCGATCGGCGAATCTGCTCGGCGAGCCATATTTGCACCTCCCACTCGATCCAGCCTACGGCGCGCAGGCCAATGCGCACCCGGCTCGGGAATCGGCGTTCGGCTTCGAGCTGGTAAATCATGGAGCGTCCGAGTCCGGTGACCTTACAAACTTGCGGGAGACGAAGAATCTGTACGGCCGGCGCAGTAGTAACGGATTGAGCAGACATGTTTGCAATTCCAATGTGTGGTTCCGGTAGCGTCTGGGCAAGTTGTCACCGACAGCAAGGGTACCGCTCATCCATGCAAGAGCACGAGGCCGTATCTGGGGGCAAAACAGGGCAAAACCCCCGGGGACGATCGCGGCGAAAATTCTTGTGCCGTGGCGCAGTCGTCACGCGACGGCCTTCACGCTCTACCGTGGCTGAGAGGGGTGCGGGGTTTTGGCGTGTTTTGGGGGTAGATGCAGGATAGGCGAGCGGCCGCTGTTGTTAAACAATACTGGCCATGATTTCCGATCAAATCATCGCCGCGCGTGTTTCCGCCGACACCAAGGCCCGTCTCAAGGCGCTGGCGGCCAGGCGCGGCGTCAGCGAGTCCGCGCTGCTGAAGGACCTGTTGGAAGTGACCCTCGGCGGTTCCGTCATGCCTGAGCCCGACGGCGCAGAACCGGTGGTCAGGGCAGGTCGACGCGCGCGGCTGTATGTCCGACTGCGGTCCGACGATCAACTGCTCCTGAGGGAACGTGCCGGCGCCCGGCGTATGGCGCCCGCGACCTATGTCTCGGTGCTGGTGCGCGCGCACCTGCGACAGCTGGCACCGCTGCCGGCGGACGAGCTACGCGCGCTCAATCGCGTGGTCGCCGACCTGGGAGCCATCGGCCGCAACCTCAATCAGATGGCCCGGGGGACCCACCAGCCGGCGCCCGCGGCCGAAACACGGCGTATCGATGTCATGGCGATGATCAGGATCTGCGAGGCGCTGCGTGATCACGTCAAGGCGCTGCTCAAGGCGAATGCCGTGAGCTGGAAGGTCGGTCATGCGGAACCGCGTCCCTGAAGGTCAGCTGTTTGATCTTCTGAGCTTCGGTCGGGCTGGGCCGGGACGGCGCGACCGCCTGTCACCGGCACACATCGAGCAGATTGCGCGTATCGCGTCCCGCACGCCGGAAGTCATGGTCAAGGTGTTGCCATCCACTGCAACTTCGGTGGCGGCGGTGCGTCAGCATCTGGCGTACGTCAGCAGGAACGGGGAGGTCGAGATGCAGACCGACGACGGGCAGCGTCTTCAGGACCGCGAGGCCGCCGCAGACCTGATCCAGGACTGGGACCTTGATCTGGCGGAGTTCCAGTCGGGGCTCGGGGGCTTGCAGGGTCGGCGGGCGCCGAAGCTGGTGCACAAGCTGGTGTTCTCGATGCCGGCCGGAACGCCGGCGGACAAGGTACTGCTTGCGACGCAAGGATTCTGCCGCGAGCAGCTGGCGCTCAGGTACCGCTACGCCATGGCACTCCATACCGACGAGCCGCATCCCCATGTCCATGTGATCGTCAAAGCGGTCAGCGAGCAGAGCGAGCGCCTGAATATCCGCAAGGCCACCCTGCGTGAGTGGCGCGAGGAATTCGCGCGCGACCTGCGTCGCGTCGGCGTCGCCGCCAATGCGACGCCGCGCTTCGTCCGCGGAGTGACGCGCCCGCGGAAGTCTGATGGCATCTATCGCGCCGCTCGACGCGGCGCGTCGACCCACATGCGCGACCGGGTCGAGGCGGTGGCAATCGGACTATGCGAAGCAAACCGAACCGGTGATCCAGCCAAACTACGGATACGCGAAACACGGCGAGACCTCGAACGCGGATGGCTCGCCACCGGCGACGCGCTGAGGAGCCAGGGGGCACACCGCCCTCGCCGACCAGGCCCGGCAGTTTGTCCGCAACCTGCCGCCGGCCAGGACGGAGCGGGAGTGGCTCATGGCGGAATTGCTCGAGCAACGCCGCGGCCGTCACGCCAGGGAACGCGATATGACACGCTGAATGGCCCCGGCGCTGTTTCATTTCGTGGAAGTACGGTCGTCCGGGGCAATCGAAAGGGGGGACCGGATTGATGGCTCCGGCTTGGCGCCTCTCCCACCGAATCACACGCGACGAATGCGAACCTGGAGTCCGGCCTTCTGGACATTCCCGCTCCGCGGGTTGGTTTGAATCCACGCTCACCAGTTTGGTGGCTTCCGTATGGTCGTGCCGGGAAGGGGATCCGGCAATAGGCTTTGCTCTAACATCCACCGACGAATGGGTTTGACGAAGTCAGCGTGTGCGCTGAGTTCTTTCGATGTCTTGCGAACTGGCGCACCGGGGGTGACAAGTCCAATCAGCTTGCGAGTCTGCGCTTTGACAAGCGACATCGACTCGGCGAGATCCGAGTCATTGGACACAATGACCGCGCACTCGTAGGCATCCAGCCAAGCATCGTTCAGAAGATGAATCGCGAGATTTACGTCCGAGCCCTTTTCCTCGGTCTTCCACACCTCGACAGTTTTGGGTGGTGGATTGACGCTCGCCATGCGTACCGGATGGCGAA
>Ga0181537_10003259_pt1 | contig 13956 bp, 13 predicted proteins | sample PEATcosm2014_Bin_39_FD_119765 | JGI IMG/M metagenome (GOLD analysis project Ga0181537, IMG submission 119765) | Peatland microbial communities from MTU Mesocosm Facility, Houghton, MI, USA - PEATcosm2014_Bin23_10_metaG | ecosystem: Environmental > Terrestrial > Soil > Wetlands > Peat | place...
GCTTTTGATTGACCATGGCGAGGACGCGCCCGTTGGAAGGATCGATGACGACGGCGGTGCCGTTCATGTCACCGAGGGCGTCGATGGCAGCCTGGCGGACGACGGGATCTTCGCCGGTGGTTATATCGTCTGCAAAGATCGCGGAAGTGGCGAAAGAACTGGCGGTGAAGCGCTCATAGTAGCGGTGGCGGCGGACATGAAGCGATGCGCGACGGAGGGTTGCGCCGGAATGCGCGTAGGAATGCGATGTGGGGTGAAGAGTGGCGCTGGACGCGGAACGATGGGAAACAGCGCGGCGCCTGGAGTGAGTGGTGGTGAGATGCTGCGTGAGCGGGCGGGCGTGATGCAACATGTGAGGCGCATCAAGAGCAGCGGCGCTACCAGCGCCGAGCGAGAACCCAACCAAAGCAAATCCAACAGCAAGAACGCAGGACAATCTCATCCAGTCAACACCTTCTCCGCGATGATTACGTGCCATGCGTCTGCCCTTGGGAGGCGCACTTCTTTCCTAATCGAATCAAACTCTAATCAAAATCAAATGTTGCCAAGAGGGACACAATGCCCTCTCGAGGGCTCTATCAGCCCGAAGGCCTAATCTATCGGCACTGCTTACAGCCAGCTGAAGCCGGACTTGTGCGGTTTTGTATCTCTACAATAAACCATTGCCCGTAACCAGCCAACTGTTACCGAAGCAGGCATTTTGTTGAAGCGTTGGTTCACTATAGGCCGATTCTTGCCCAGGTCCAACATGGTTGCGGTGACGAAAGTCACCCGACGCCCATTTTGAGCCACTGTTGCAACGATCAAAACTGCAGGCGGCGCATAAAGGTGGGAACGTCGAGATCGCGTTCTGCCTCGTCGGCGGGCTCGGCGACGGCGGCGGAAACCGGGGCTGGAGTCTGCTGCATACTTTCGGATTGGTCTGCGTCCCCATCGAAATCGGAGGCGAAGTCCCGTGGAAGCGGGGTGTAGGCGGGAGCTTCGGTCCTTTCGGGGGCGAGGTTTTTGCGGGACGCGGAGGCCGCGAAGAATGCGGGCTCGTCGGATTCGGCGTCTTCGTGGGTGTCTTCGTCTTCGCTGAGGAAACGGGCGCGGGCGGGCGCAGCGGCGGCAGCGATGGGATCGGAATCGCGCAGCCAGTTGCCGGCGGCAACGACAGGGACGGAGAGGACCGGCGACTCCTCGACGTTGAGCATGCGGGCGCGGCGCTCGGGCATCTGATCGCGGAAGCCGGTGGCGATGACGGTGATTTTGACTTCGTCGCCCATGCGCTCGTCCTGGACGGCACCGAAGATGATGTTGGCGTCTTCATGAGCGGAGGACTGGATGAGAGTGGAAGCCTCGTTGACCTCGGAGAGCTTGAGCGAGCTGGAGCCGGTGATGTTAATGAGGATGCCGCGCGCGCCATCGATGGCGCCGGCCTCGAGCAGAGGCGAAGCCATGGCGGCCTGAGCGGCCTCTTTGGCGCGATTTTCGCCGGAGCGGACAGCGGTGCCCATGACGGCGTGGCCCATGCCGGCCATGGTGGTTTTAACGTCGGCGAAGTCGCGGTTGATGATGCCGGAGATGGTGATGATGTCAGAGATGCCCTGAACGCCCTGGCGGAGCACGTCGTCGGCGATGCGGAAGCTCTCGAAGAAGCCGGCGTCTTTGGCGACGGCGAGCAGCTTCTCATTGGGAATGACGATCATGGTGTCGACGCTCTCGAGCAGTTCAGTAAGGCCGCGCTCAGCCTGCTGGAGGCGGCGCTTGCCCTCGAAGGCGAAGGGACGGGTGATGACGGCGACGGTGAGGATGCCCATCTCGCTGGCGAGCGAGGCGATGACGGGAGCGGCGCCGGTGCCGGTGCCGCCGCCGAGGCCTGCGGTGACGAAGACCATGTCTGCGCCTTCGAGAGCCTCGATGATTTTTTCAGAATCCTCAAGCGCAGCGCGGCGGCCGACGTCGGGATTGGCTCCGGCGCCGAGGCCGGAGGTGAGACGAACGCCAAGCTGGAGTTTGACCGGAGCCTGGGAGAGCTTGAGGGCCTGCACGTCGGTGTTGGCGGCGATGAACTCGACGCCCTCGAGGCCTGCCTGGATCATGCGATTGACAGCGTTGCCGCCGCCGCCACCCACACCGATGACCTTGATGCGAGCTCCGCGCACGTTTTCATCGTGAAACTGAATGCGCATTTCACCGGCTTCATTTTTTTTCTCGTTCATGGCGACTCAGGCCCTCCCTCAGGCGAATTTATCTAGAAGCTTGAAGCGAAGATGGCGCGCAGCTTGGCGCGCAGACCGTTGTTCTCAGCCGCGCGAGTGACGCAGGTGCGGTGAGCGTAGAGGAGCATTCCGATGGGCGTGGCGAAGGCAGGATTGACCAGCTCGCCGGGCATGTTAGAGAGACGCACCGGCATTCCGATGCGGGCTGGAACGCGCAGTTGGCTCTCGGTGACATCGAGCATGCCGGGCAGAGTGGATCCGCCGCCTGAAAGAACGCAGCCGGCCCCGAGCGCGTCGACGACACCGCCTTGGCGGAGACTCTCTTTGACGAAATGCATCAACTCGCGGGCGCGCGGCTCAAGAATCTCAGCGATGCTGCGCAAGGCCAGCCGCATCGGTTGAGGATTGGCGATCTCGATTTCTGCATCCTGAGGAACGGCGGTGACGACGCAGTGACCGAACTGGCGCTTGAGGTCCTCGGCCTGCGCGGTGGGCATTTGCAGACCGACGGCGAGGTCGTTGGTGAAGTGAGCCCCGCCGACGGGAACGGATGCCGTGTGGGCGACTGCGCCCTCGAAGAAGACGACCAGGTCGCTGGAATGCGCGCCGATGTCGAGAAGACAGACGCCGAGTTCGCGCTCGTCGGCCGAAAGCGTAGCCTCGGCGGCAGCGATGGATTCGAGAACCGCTTCAGTGACCTCGAGGCCCGCGCGATTGGCGCAGGTGACGGTGCTTTGCAGAGCGGCGCCGGAGCAAGTGGCGATGTGGAGATCGACCTCGAGGCGCGCGCCGACCATGCCGACGGGGTCGAAGATGCCGGGCTGATCGTCGAGGATGAACTGGCGCGGAAGAAGATGGAGGATTTCGCGATCGGGCGGGCGCTCGACGGCACGGGCGCGATCGATGGCGATGCGCACATCTTCGCGGGTGATCTCGCGCATGCGGCTGCCGAGATCGAAGCCGCCGTTGGTGTTGAGTCCGCGAATGTGGGGACCGCCGACGCCGACCACGCACTCGTCGATGTTGGCGCGCGCCACCCACTCGGCGCGTTCGCTGGCGGCTTTGACGGTCTTGGCCGCGGGACCGAGTTCGGAGATGAGTCCCTTGCGCATGCCTGCGGACTCGACGATGCCGTGGCCGCGATAACGCAGCGCGCCCTCGTTGAGGTCGGCGGCCAGCACGCGCGTCCATGCGCTGCCAATGTCGAGAACGACGATCAGGTTGTCTTGCGGCTGGCTCATTGGAAACTCACCGACCCTGCCCAGACGGCGCATGAGGTTTGGAGGCGGTCTTTTGCTTGGACTTGTTGAGCGCGGCCCGCTTCATCTCCGCGCGCTTCTTTTCTCGCATCTTTGCGGCGAGTTCGTTGACGCGCTGTTCACGGATTTTCGAAGTATTCTTCGCTGTCGTTGTGTGCGGCTTAGCGGTCTTGGCGGACGCGACTGTTTTTGGTGTCGTGGTGGATTTGGCGGATGCTGTGGTCTTTGGCGCTGTTGAGGATTTTGGTGGCGCTGTCGTTTTAGGCGGCGCGGCGACTTGGGACGGATCGGACTTGGCGATCTCGTGGGATGCGGCGGGCTTGGCGATCTCGTGGGATGCGGACGGCTTGGCGATGGCAGCGTGGGCCGGTGGACTAGATTTTGCAGTATCCAATTTGGCGGCGGGCTTGGCGGCGACCGGCTTGGACGAATCGATTCTTGCAGGGCTGGAGGCAACGAGAGCGGGTTGACTGGCGTCAGGCTTGCCGCTGTCGGCGTTGACAGCGGTCTGCGCAGTGGCGGCGCCGGGCGTCATCTGGAGTACGACTTGCTGGTCGTAGCGCAGGTCGACGGCGGCGAGCTTGGGATATTGCTGACGCCACTCGGCGATGTGGGACTTGTAGCGCTGATAGCGATCGAAGAAATGATCTTCGCCGAAGTGAGCAAGGATGTCGCTTCCCTGCTCGGGCATGAGGACGCGCGCGTCTTCAGGATCGGTGAGATCGATTTCAGAGATCTGATCAGAGAGGCGCTGACCGTTGGCGTCGAGGTCGCCGAGGAGGCGGAGATATAAATCGATGCGGGCCTTGCGAGCGGGCAAGGGATCGCCGCCGTCGATGCCGGTGAGCACGGGGAATGAGTAATGATGCTGAGCCATGCGAGCGACGGGCATGTCGAGCAGAACGCCGTTGGCGTCGACGAGGCCAATCTGCGAACCGTTGCGCACGAATGCGACGGGCTTGCGTTCAACGACGGAGACGCGAATCTGGTCGGGCAGAAGACGCATGACGGTTGCCGACTGCACCCAGGGAATTTGTTCGAGTTGATGGCGGCGTTCGGCAAGCGGAACAAAAAAGATATTGCGACCGATGTCTTCGCCGAAGACGGGCAACATCTGAGCGCGGTTCACCTCGGCGAGGCCGGCGGCCTGGATCGCGCTGGTGCCGGAGATGCGGAAGCGTGCGTCGCGCTCGAGGAACGACTTGCTCATGTGAATGGCGATGGCGAAGGCGGAGATGGCAAGGACGGCGCCGACAGCGAGAAACGCGCGGCCCCACGTGCCGGAGGGACGCCACCAGGGATTTTGCGGAGGACCGGAACGAGAGCGGCGCGAACCGGAAGGGCCGTCGGCGTCGGGGTCTTCCATTTCAACGGGCATGCCGGGGAGAGCGCGACCGGAGGCAGGCGCAGTCTGTTGCACGCGCCGGAAGCGGGATTCGGTGGGCGCTTCGTCGTCCCACGCAAAAGTCCGAGTTCGATTGCTTTGATTCGCCACGCTTGAGCCGGTTGGGAGATCTGCCAAGCTCAACTATAGCCCGCATGCGTGTGGCTTTTTGTAGAGTGAAAGCGAGGGGAACCCGTTGCGTAACGGGCGTCGATCGCGGGAGTGGCAAATGGAATGATTGGGCGTCAGGCCCACTCAAGCGTGTGCACGGAATCGGCGGGCAGATCGACATCGAGAGCCTGGGAGCCGAGCACGAGCTGCACAGTTTTTTGCTGGCCTTGATTGGCGAGCACAACGACCAGGCCGCCGTCGGGATTGCGGAAACCGGCGTGCGAGACGGAACCGCCGGCACCATCGAATCCTATGCCGTCGGTCGCGAAGACCTGAGCGCCGCGCTTGATGTGACGCGAATAATGCGCGAAGGCCCAGTATTGTCCGCTGCGCGTGATCTTATGAGTGGAGCTGTCAACGGTGATGACGCCGCCGCAGGAGAACGGGCCGATGTTGGGCTTGCCTTTTTCGTCGAGAGCGAGATTCCACGAAGTGATGGAGCGGGCCCAGTTGTTAAGGATTCCGTTGAAAGTGTCAGCCCATTTTGTGTAGTCGGTCTGATAGTCAGGCTGGTTTACGTCGGGACCGCCTTCGGTCCAATAGGCGCTCTTGTCGGGGAAGGCGTCGTGGACGCGGGACATGGCTTCGGGTCCGCCGACATAGCCGTGCCAGGCGATGCCGTCGACGAATTCGTAGACCTTGGGATCGCTGAGCTCATCGATGGCGCGGCCCCAGAGGCTGTAGTTGTGATCGAGGATCCAGATTTTGGTGGGCGAACCGGCTTTGCGCAACGCGGGGCCGAGATGGTTTGCGGCGAACTCCATCTCCTGCTCTTGCGCCCAGAGACAGGCGGGCATGTTGCCCTCCTGCTCAGCGTCGGTTTCATTTTGCACGGTGACCGCGTCGATGGCGACACCCTCGGCTTTGTAGCTGTCGAGGAACTTGAGGAAGTATTGCGCGTAAGGGCCGAAGCTGCGCTTGCGCATGGCGCCGCCGAGCATGGAATTGTTGGGCTTCATCCAGCCGGGCGGGCTCCAAGGCGAGGAGAAGAGAAACAGCTCGGGGTTGGCCTTGCGAGATTCGCGGAGCACGGGAAGGATGTAGGCCTTGTCGTAGTCGATGGAGAATTTCTTCAATTCAGGATCGGGCTCTGGGCTTTCGTCGTAGCTGTAGAGAGTGCGCGAATAATCGCTGGCGCCGATGGTGGTGCGGCAAACGTTCATGGCCATCTCGCCGGGCGCGAAGATGTCGTGGATGACGGCCTGGCGTTCGTCGGCGGTGAGTTGGCTCAGGACATAGCAACTGGCGTCGGTCATGGCTGCGCCGAATCCGAGAATCTGCTGGCGATGCGCGGCGGGATTGAGCGCGATTGCGGTGGCGGCGATCTGGGATGCGGGTTTCCAGGCAAGCGGGTCGGCGGAAGCATGACGGCGATCGCGGAAGGTGCTCCAGACGCGCACGGGACCGGCGGCGGGACTGCCCCATGCGGGGAGGTGATTTGAAACGGCCAGAGCCGCGGCTGCTGTGGAAGCACCTCTTAAGAAACTCCTGCGTGAACTCTTCGCCATAGTTACTCCTTGCAGAACCTAAATCTTTTCCCGCGGCATCATAGCAGGGCTCTTGATGAGCAGTAAACCGTTTGAGCGGAGATCAGAGCGAGGCGGAGCGCGGACACCGGCGGCTCAGATACGAGAAACTTCGGCGGTCTCAAGCGCGGCGAGAATCTGAGGTGCAAGCTGGCTGACGCTGCCTGCGCCGAGAGTGAGGATCAAGTCGCCGGAGCGAGCGCTGGATGTGGAGTCGGCGATCGCGGCGGGAAAGTCGGGCGCGAAACGCACGCGCGGACCCTGAATGCGCAAGGCGAGAAGTTCGGCGGTGATGCCGGGGAGCGGTTCTTCGCTGGCGGCGTAGATGGGCAGCACGGTGACGCTGTCGGCGTCGCGGAAGGCGGTGGAGAATTCGTCGAGCAGATCGCGGGTGCGCGAGTAGCGATGGGGCTGAAAGACGACGTGGATGCGACCGTGGGTGCACTCGCGCGCCGCGGCGAGAGTGGCGCGAATCTCGGTGGGGTGATGGCCGTAGTCGTCGACCACGGTAATGCCCTGCACCTGACCCCGCAGCTGGAAGCGGCGATCGACTCCGCGAAACTGTTTGAGGCCGAGTGCGATTTTGTCTGGCGGCACTTGGAGTTGATGGGCAATGGCGACGGCGGCAGTAGCGTTGAGTACGTTGTGGCGTCCGGGAACGTGCAATTCAAAAGGACCGAGGGGGCCGGCGCTGGTGATCACTTCAAAACAGGAATAAGAGCCGGGCACGGTTTGAAGAAGCTGGAGGCGGTAGTCGGCCTGGGGAGCGGCTCCATAAGTAAAGACGCGGCGGTGGGCGCGCGGAAGAATGGAGGCGAGCTGCGGATTGTCGAGGCAGGCGGTGACGGCGCCGTAGAACGGAACGCGATCCATAAAGGAGAGGAAGGCGTTCTCGACGTCGGTCATGTCCTGATAGCAGTCCATGTGTTCGCGATCGAGGTTGGTGACCACAGCGAGAATGGGCGACAGTTTGAGGAACGAGCGATCGCTCTCGTCGGCCTCGGCGACAAGGTATTGAGTGGTGCCAAGGCGTGCGTTGGAGCCAAGCGCGTCAACACGGCCTCCGACAACGACGGTGGGGTCGAGATCACCGGCAGCGAGCACCGCGGCCACCATGGAAGTGGTCGTGGTTTTGCCGTGCATGCCGGCGATGGCGATTCCGTATTTAAGGCGCATCAGCTCGGCGAGCATCTCGGCGCGCTGAATGACAGGGATCTTGCGGGCGCGCGCCTCGAGTACCTCAGGATTTGTGGAAGAGACGGCGGAGCTGGTGACGACGACAGTTGCGCCCGAGACGTGGGCGGCCTCGTGGCCCTCGTAGACGGTGGCGCCGAGTTGAGCGAGACGATCGGTGACGAGGCTGCGGCGCAGATCGGAGCCGGAGACGCGGAAGCCCATGTTCAACAGAATCTCGGCGATGCCGCTCATGCCGATTCCGCCGATACCGATGAAGTGGGCGTGCTGTGAAGTTGCGAACATGAAGGATTGAAAGTCCACTGTAACACCCGTGCGGGGTCAACCTTTTGGTTGACCGGAGAGTCGACATAAACACTTGAGCGCACGAAAGTTGCGGCGATTTATTTTCGCTCGGGAAGCGCAACGTTTGGAAGGGCCGGTGTTTGCATAGGACAGAACCGGACGCGAAGGGCAGCATGATCGAAGCCTGAAGCGGGAAAGAAGCCGGGCCAACCGATCGCAAGACCGGGCTGGGTGGGATGGAGGAAATATGAACAGCATGAAGGCATGGATGCTTGGTGCAGCAGTATTAGCAGGCGGAGCAGCTCTTGGAGCGACACAGGCGCAGGCTGCCGAGTTTGGGGTTTATGCACGCGGGCCGGTGGCCTATGTTCCTCCGTGCCCTGGACCGGGCTATGTGTGGGTGGATGGCTACTCGGCCAATGGATATTGGATTCCGGGACGCTGGAACTTTGTGGGAGAGCGCGGACCGGTGGTGCGGTTTGACGTTCATCGCGGCTACGATCACCCTTACTATGACCGCGATCACGATCGGGGTCATGATCAGGATCGCGACCATGATCGCGGCCGTGGCCGCAGGTAAGTGCATTAGAAGTTCGTGGCAAGCGGCCTCTGCTCTGGCAGGGGCCGTTTTGCGTAAGCGGGAGCGATGCGGAGGAGTTGCCCGGCGATGCGAAGAATTGCATCGAGACGGGGTGGATGAGAGTAGGATTTGGTCAAACATACCGCAACTAAATCCTCGGTTTGTTGTTCAAATAGACGTGAGCCGGATGGGGCATAAATCCCGAACCGGCAAGTGCTGAAAAACCGAGGGCGACCTCGGGAAATCCAAGAGCCCGGAACAGCGGGACGGGACAGCACAACGGGAGGAAGTAATGAAAAGTTTAAAGCTGGCACTGATGGCAATGCTCGTGGCCGTTCCCCTGGTGTTTGCGGCAACAGCGAATGCGCAGGTGGGAGTGGGGATTGGCGTTGGACCGGCAGTGGCGCCGGTACCCTATGACGCGTATGGACCGCCAGCCTGTGAGTGGGGTTATTACGCTTATTATCCGTATGCATGCGCGCCTTATGGCTACTACGGAGCTGACTGGTTTGCAGGCGGCCTCTTTATCGGCGCGGGCCCGTGGTATGGCTGGGGCAGACACGGCTGGGGTTATGGCGGCTGGGGCTATCGCGGCGGCTACGGATATCGCGGTGGCTACGGGTATCGCGGCGGATACGCAGGCGGTGGATATCGCGGCGGAGTTGGAGTGGCGCGCGGATACGCAGGCGGTGGATACCGCGGCGGAGTTGCTCCCCGAGCTGGGTTTGGCGGCGGCGGCCATGTAAGTGGCGGCTTTAGCGGCGGCGCTCGCGGATTCAGCGGCGGCGGTGGTGGCGGCTTCCATGGTGGAGGCGGCGGCCACGGCGGTGGCGGTCACCGGTAAGTTAAGTTAGCTCGGCAAGATCAAGGCCCGTCTGCTTCGGCAGGCGGGCTTTTTATTTGGAGGAAAATTAGCGGGCGGGTGAGGCTGCGGCGAGGGCGGCGAGACGGTCGGCGATGCGCTCGGCTGCTCCGGGGCGGGCCTGGGATTTGGCGGCGGCGGCCATGGCAGCGAGACGATTGGGATCGGTGAGGAGAGTAGTGAGAGTGGCGAGGAGTCGAGTCGGTGGGGTCAGGTCGGATTCGGTGAGGAGGACGGCGGCACCGGCGTTGGTCATTTCCTCGGCGTTGCGGAGCTGGTGGTCGTCTGCGGCGGCGGCGAAGGGGACGAGCAAAGACGGCTTGGCGGCAGCGGCGAGTTCGGCGACGGTGGATGCTCCGCTGCGCGCGAGGACAAGGCTGGCACGGGCGAAGCGGGCAGGCATGTCGTCGAGGAAGGGACTGACCTGCCAGCGAGCAGGATCGGCGGAAGTGGCCGCATACGCTGCTTGAGTTGTCTCGGCGTGGCGCGCGCCCGACTGGTGAAGGATGGTCAGGTCTGGCACTGCGTGCAGCAGATCGCCAACGATCAGAGGCAGAGACTCATTGAAGATGCGAGCGCCCTGGGATCCGCCGAAGACGAGGAGCGACGGTGGGCCGGAGTAGGGCGAGACGGCGAAGAACTCAGGACGGACGGGAACGCCGGTGACTTCGGCATTGCGGAACCATTGAGCGGCGGCGGGGAAATTGACTGCGGCGGCCTGGACGCGTTTGCCGACGAGGCGATTGGCAAGGCCGGGCATCGCGTTGGGCTCGAAGGCCATGGTGGGCACGCCGAGTGAGAGTGCGGCAGCCATCGCGGGGCCGGAGGCATAGCCGCCGACTCCAAGGACAACGTTGGGCTTGAACTCGCGGATAAGGCGACGACAGGCGAGGATGCTTTGGGGCAGTGCTGAAACGGTGCTGAGCTTAGTGAGCAGCGAGACGTTTTTAAGCGGGCCGACCTGGATGAGATGAAGGCGAAATCCAGCGGCGGGAACGAGGCGAGATTCAAGGCCGCGGTTGGTGCCAACGAAGAGGATCTCAGCAGAGTGACGGGCGACCAGTTCGCGAGCGACGGCGAGGGCTGGAATGATGTGTCCGCCAGTGCCGCCGCCGGCGATGAGGACGCGCAGAGATGTCAACGTGTGCCTTCCGTCAGGGCCAGACTAACAGGCGGGCGGGAGAGAAGACAGTGAAGGGCTAATTTGCCGGCTCATCAGCGTTTGGCTTTCTTTTGAAAGTTGATGCTGGATGGAATGCTGACGGCGGCGATGCCGGCGAAGAAGAGGACGAGCGACAGAATGTTGGCCGAAGAGACGTGGCCGGCGCGAAAAAGAATGTAGCCGAGAACGAGATTGAGCAACGCCCACAGGACGTTGACGGTCGGCGACGAGAGTCCGCGGCCGGGCGGCTTGGCGAAGGGCGTGGGAAACGGATCTCCGCAGACGCCGGTGACAAAGTGCGGAACGACGTTGGCGAAAAACGCTCCGGCAAAAAAGCAGGCGATGTAGCTGTACCAGGGCATGCGAGTTCCCTCTTCGATGCAATTGTCGCAGGCTGCGCGGCGGGCGAATGACGCTGAGCGGGCGGGGCGGCAAAATGGGCGAAGAAGGTGCGAAGGGGGTAGGGGAGGGGTGTGCATCCCCTTCCCCTTTAAGTGCAATGGAATGAGCAAATCTGTTGGAGGATCGACGAAAAAGGCGAATGTATTACGAAAGCGTCAAGCGGCGGCTTTTTGAGGCGCAGATTGGGCGATGGGGCGGATTTTGGAGGTGCGCTCCATGAGGGAGCCGGCGACCTGAGCGGCATAGAGAAAACGGGTGCCGTCTGCGGCTTTGATGATCGTGAGCAGCATGCCGTAGGAGACGCAGGCGACGAAGTCGCGGATGTTTTCGGAGCCGGTGAGAGGCGGGAGGGCCGCCTGGTAGGCGGCAGAGGCCACTTTTCCCGCCTCATAGTCGCTCTCCCCAGTGGCGCGCGTGGCGCGGAAGTTGTTGATGAAGGCGTCGCAGCAGGCGGCGACGGCAGGATTGATGCAGGCGGTGCCAGTGCGGCTGGACTGGCAAGTGGCAAAAACGATCTTTTCGTACATTGCGGGTTCCCTTTTGGTCAGGATTTGAGCTTCATTTATAAGTGTGAACTTTTCTTCGAGATAATGTGCAAAATCGATCAACGATTTTGGCGAATAGAATCAGCGAGTTACAAATTATTTTTCAAATTACCTATTGACAAGCACCTGCGGTGCGGCCAACTGCGCGTCCAGAGGGCCGCGCCTCGCTCCATCAGGTTATGGCTCCGCCACCCTCTTGCAGCGCGAGAATGGGCCAACTGGCTATGGCTAAAAAACTATACCCATCACGTCCTCGATGAAGCTGGACGCCTTTTTCTCCCCGGGCCGATACTTCGTCGGGTGACCGCACCTGTTCCGTAAATTTAGCGCCTCCTCGAGCGTGGCCTTCTCGCCCTTATCCAAGATCCCAAGCTCTTGTAGGGCTAGAAGAGTGACTGCATCTTTTATGTAGGCGAAATCCTCAACTTTTCCAACATTTCTAGCTTTTGGGTCATGTTTCAGAACTGCGGCATTCAGTGCTGAAATTCCCATCGCGATAGCCTTCTCCTGCAACACTCGGATGGCTCCGGTCCATAAGAAGACAACTGCCGCGCGAAGCGCGCCTACGCCGAGACATTTAATGGACTCTTCGACGTATTCCTTGACCGTCTGGTCAGTCAGTTTTGCCGCGATAGATGCAAGAGTCGTCGTGTCGTTTTTTAATTCTGTAGTTACAGATGGAATGGCAAGCAAGTTTTGGACATATTTCTTCCCCGATTCGGTCAGTGCCCAAACTCGCCGGGCAGCTGTCGAGTCGGAGGAGTCTACGAGGTGGCCGCTTTTCGACAGGACATCTGCAACGTTAATCTTGGCCCATTTCGGAACTCGTGCGGCTCTTAATCCTAGCCTGATTTCGGCGACCGACAGCACGGTCCTGTTGTCATAATTGCATTCATAGAACAATATCGCTAGGCATTTGTCCCTGTTCGCGCCGTTTTTCAATGGCGCAATGAACTCAACAAGTGTCATTCGACCGCACTCCTCCTCTTGGTGCCCTTCTGTACATTGAGGGTGGTTTTGAAGAAGGCCTCTCCGTGGACCGTTGGCTTGTACTGATTTTGCGCCACGCGGTGAAACAGCAATTTCCCTTTCCGGCGCGCTGCAAGAACTGTCTTGTCGACTCTGTCGGGGATCGTGAGTCCAACGGACGCAGCAATCGCTTCTATGTGGTCGATTGAGAATGGTTCGCTTCCATATTGGCTGTACACATATGCGGCTGCGAAAATCACATTATCGGATGGTTTGCCCTCGGGATGTGCCGTAAAGAAGGACTCCGCGTCGTCCATGCTCGTCGGGACGTTCCTTGTTCTGGCGGCGTGCTGCTCAGGGTCCTTTGGCTTTCGCGCATTGTGCGGTGTCTGCGGGCCGGAGATGTATGCTTTCAAGATCGAAAAGGCCTCGGCTCGGATTGATTCGTCGAGCTGCGAGACAATCAGACTTATTTCTTGCAAGCGAGCTGCGGCTTCTTTGAACTCTTTTCCGTCCATAGGTGTTCTCCTGCGCCCGACGACGCCCCCGTCACTTTAATTGTTCTTCAAGGGACTCCTGCGCGGGTTTCATTCGTTTGGGCCCCTCCCCGAGATCATGCTCTTCACGTGCCGGATGCCTGCTTCTGTGAGCTTATAGAGCTTTCGCGCCTGTTTTGTGCTGCCGCTTTTTCGGAGTTGGAGCGCAAGCGCTGGTTTCTGGTTTATTAAGGAACCGAGTGCTGAAGTAACGTTCCCGATCGCGTGCCCGAGGTGCTTTAGCTCAGTGTTTGCACTCTGCGCGTCGAAGCTCTGTTCGCCCTTGCAAGCCTGGAGCCAATAGCCTGCCACGAGAGCTCGCATCGGGTCGTTCTCCGGATTGCATGCGTCGACTAAGGAGGCGAAGTCGGGGTATTCTCCGGGCGCCCCAAGCTCGGTCTCTTGGTCTGTGCCCATAACGAGCCTTTTCGGTATCTTGGGCAGCGCCGGGATATCGAATCTCTCCGAAATGTAGCGCAGCACTCGGCCGCGCTGCTCCTCTTTGAGGCCCTCCATAATTGTCGCAATCTGTCCAATTGCATTCGTTTCTACGTCCGCCGATTCTGTCACCGTCAGCACCTCGATCTCAATGTAGCTCAGAATCTCTATTGGCAGGATGCAGTGACTACATTGCTGACTTTAGCTTGTAGATAGAATTCGCCGGACAGGTTGGCGGATCGGGCTTAGCTGGTTCGCCGTACTGTCAAATTCTTCAGATATCAACATGCTAATAAATGGTTTATGCGCATGATAACAACCAGTCGCTGAGCAGAGTTGGGGTTGCGCTGGATCGAATGGCACCTAACCGTCGCGATTCATAACCTAATGTTTACATTTTTTACATGCTTTGCGTATCTAATGTTAGCTACATTTGTAC
>Ga0181537_10003260_pt1 | contig 13955 bp, 12 predicted proteins | sample PEATcosm2014_Bin_39_FD_119765 | JGI IMG/M metagenome (GOLD analysis project Ga0181537, IMG submission 119765) | Peatland microbial communities from MTU Mesocosm Facility, Houghton, MI, USA - PEATcosm2014_Bin23_10_metaG | ecosystem: Environmental > Terrestrial > Soil > Wetlands > Peat | place...
GATCAGCGCGAGGTTCGTCAGGATGTCCTCGTGGATCCCGTCGGCGAAGAAGCCGCTGTCCTTGTCGGAGCTCATGTTCTCGAACGGGAGGACCGCGATCGACTTGTCATTGGCGGGGGCGGCCGGCGTCGGCGCCGCGGCGACCGGGGCCGCAGTCGGCGGCGGGGCCGGCTTGCGCCCGAAGAGGAGCGCCGCGACCACCGCGGCGCCGGCCGCGATGATGGCGGCGGTGATCCAGAGGTGCGAGCGGCCGTGGCCCGGGACGCCTCCCGATGCGGTCTGGCCGGCCGCCGCCGCCCTCGCTGTGTCCGCGGCCCCCTTTCGGGGCTTGTCCAGCAGCATGCGGACGTGCTCCACGAAGGGGTGAGTGGGCACTCCCTTCGGCAGGCGCGTCCACTGGACCTTCAGGAATTCCTCGGGCACCGCCGCCTCCTTCTCCTGCGTGTCGTCGATCACCACCGGGACCAGGTACGGCACGCCCGACGCCATGTCCTGCATGCGCTCGACGGCGACCTTCCACTCGCGCCGGAAATACCCCTCGCCGCGCGCCTGCGTCGTCTCCGAGATGATCGGGATGCAGAGGGTGCAGGTGCGGATCTGCGAGCGGATCGTCTGGTCCCAGGCGTCGCCCCCGCGGAGCTCGTTCTGGTCGAACCAGACGACGACCCCGAACGCCCTGAGGGCGTCGGCGATGCGGCGGGCGGCGTCGCCATCCTCGCGCGCATAGCTGAGAAAGACCGCCTTCGGGCTGCTGGAATTATCCGGCATCGGAGGAGAAAATTGATGCCCCCTAAGCACGGACCTTGCCAGCACATTCCCGCTTGGGCGAGGGGCTTAGGTGTCCCGCAGGCCCCTATCGGCTTGAATCCGCGGCGGCCGGGTCCCAGCCTAGCCCCTCCCTTTCTCCGGCGGCCTGCGGCCGCCCACCACCACCGGCAACTCCCATGAAGATCGTCCTAGCCTATTCCGGCGGCCTCGACACGTCCGTCATCGTCAAGTGGCTCCGCGAGACCTACGACGCGGAGATCATCACCTTCGCGGCCGACATCGGCCAGGAGGAGGAGCTTAGGGGACTCGCCCAGAAGGCGCGCCGGACGGGCGCGTCGAAGCACCACACGCTCGACCTCGTCGAGGAGTTCGCGCGCGACTTCATCTATCCCATGGTCCGCGCCAACGCGGTCTACGAGGGTCAGTACTACCTCGGCACCTCGATCGCGCGCCCGCTGATCGCGAAGGCGCAGATCGCGATCGCGAAGAGGGAGGGCGCCGGCGCGGTCGCGCACGGGGCGACCGGCAAGGGGAACGACCAGTGCCGCTTCGAGCTCACGTACATGGCGCTCGCTCCCGCGCTCCAGATCATCGCGCCGTGGAAGATCGACGCGTTCCGCGAGGCGTTCCCGGGGCGCGCCGAGATGATCGCCTATTGCAGGAAGCACGCGATCCCCGTCGAGGCCTCGGCCAAGAAGCCGTACTCCATGGACCGGAACCTCCTGCACATCTCCTACGAGGCCGGCATCCTCGAGGACCCGTGGTTCGACCCGACCACGAGGGCCAACAGGGGGATGTTCAAGCTCACGGTTTCGCCGGAGGAGGCCCCGGACCGTGCCGAGTACGTCGAGCTCGACTTCAGCAGGGGCGACTGCGTCGCCGTGAACGGCAGGAAGCTGTCACCGGCGGGCGTTCTCAGGGCGCTGAACAAGCTCGGCGGGAAGCACGGGATCGGGCGGGTCGACCTCGTCGAGAACCGCTTCGTCGGCATGAAGTCCCGTGGCGTCTACGAGACGCCGGGCGGCACCATCCTCATGCACGGGCACCGGCAGGTCGAGTCCCTCACGCTCGACCGCGAGGTCATGCACATCCGCGACTCCCTGATCCCGAAGTACGCCGAGCTCGTCTACAACGGGTTCTGGTACGCCCCGGAGCGCGAGGCGCTCCAGGCGCTCGTCGACGAGAGCCAGCGGTACGTCACGGGGACGGTCCGCCTCAAGCTCTACAAGGGCAATGTCATCACCTGCGGCCGCAAGTCGAGGTACTCGCTCTACGACACGAAGGTGGCCTCGATGGAGGGCGTGAAGAGCTGGTACAACCAGAGCGACGCGACCGGGTTCATCCGTCTGAACGGGCTGCGGCTGCGCGCGCGCAACCTCGCCCAGCGCGGCCCGAAGGTCTGACGGGCGCCGGGGACCGGCGGCCCGGTCAGGGGCCCTGCTGCGGGAACTGGGCGATGAAGGCCGCGGGCCCGCCCTCCTTGTAGCCCTGCTGGGTGAAGACGATCTTCTCGCGGGAGTCGAGGACGACGAGGGTCGGATAGCCCTCTATTCCGAACTTGTCCTCGAGCTTGGCGTTCTGGGCCTTCACCGCGTCCGGCAGGACCCTCTTCTGGGGATGGTCCACCGTCACGAGGACGAGATTCTTGTCGGCGAAGTCCTTGAACTCCTTCTTCTGGAAGACCTCGGCGTCGGTGCGCTTGCACCAGACGCACCAGTCGGAGCCGGTGAAATCGAGGAGGATCATCTTGTGCTCCTTCTTGGCCTGGGCGACGGCGGACGCATAGTCCTCGGTCCAATCGGCGGCGCGGGCGGCGGTGGCCGCGAGGAGCGCCAGGGCGCAGGCGGCGAGCATTCGGCAGGGGGCATTCATTTTCATGGTATTTCGAGGGATGGGTGAAGGGTGGTATTCCCGCGTGGTTTCAGAAAAGCGCGTCGACCACGATGCCGACGGCGGAGATCGGGCCCGAGTCGCTCAGGCCGTCCAGCGTCCGGTCGACCTTCTTGATGGTGACCTGGGCGCTGTTGAACAGGCTGTCGTCATTGATGAGCTTGCCGAGCGTCCCCTCGCCCTTGGCGAGCTTGTCGGACACGCTGCGGATGTTGGCGATGGACGTGCGGATGTCGTCGGCGGCCTTCTGGTCGTACACCAGGGCGCCGATCGTCCCCTGTCCGGACTTGATCTGGTCCATGATGCCCTCGGCGTTGGTGGCGAACTCCTTGGCCTGGGTCGCCGCGGTCTTGATCTCGGCCACGGTGGCCAGGAGCTGGTCGTGGAGCGCGGGGTCGTTGACCAGCTTGCCGAGCGTCCCCTCGCCGCGGTTGATCTTGGTCGTGATCTCCTGGAGGTTCTGCATGGTCGCGTCGACGCGGGCCGAGTTGTCGCTCACGAGCTTGTCGAGCTTCTGGATGATGCCCCCGCCCTCCTTGCCGTCGCCGTTCAGGGCCTTGCTGAACGACCCGAGGGACTCCTGGAGCTGCTTGCCGAGGCCGCCGACCTCGGCCATCACCGTGTTCAGGTCCGCGGACTCCTGGGTCTTTATCTCCGCGCCGTCCGCGAGCGGCGCCGCGCCGGCCGACCCCATGTCGATCGCGACGAAGTTGCCCCCGATGAGCCCGGCCATGTCGATGCTTGCGACGGCGTCGTTGGCGATCGGGACCTTGGGGTCGACGTCGAGCACGGCCTCGGCGCGGCGACCGGCCAGGCGCGTCGCCTTGACGGAGCCGATCTTGACGCCCGCCAGCCGGACGTCGTCCCCGACCTTCAGCTGGCGCAGGTCGTCGAAGCCGGCGATCAGCGTGTGGCTGCGCTGCTCGAAGATCTTCCCGTCGCTGAGCGTCTCGAACGTCACCCAGACGAGGGCGACGCCGAGGAGGAAAAATAGCCCGACTCGGGCGGTCTGCTGTGCTGTGTTCATGTGGCTTCCTTGGTTTCGAGCTTCTTAAATCGGGGGTGTTCGATGTCTATCTTCGGGTTCAGGAAATCGTCGATCCTCGGGTCCTTCGACTTGGTCAGGTCTGAGGAGGTCCCAAGCGTGACCAGCTTGCCGTCCATCAGGATGCCGACGCGGTTCGAGATCGTCAGGGCGAGCGCGCGGTCGTGCGTGACGACGAGGCTCGAGACGCTGTACTCGTGCTTCAGGGTCGCGATGATCTCGCTGATCGTCGCGCTCATGACCGGGTCGAGCTCGCTCGTCGGCTCGTCGTAGAGGAGGAGCTGGGGCTCCATGACGAGCGCCCGCGCGATCGACACGCGCTTCTTCATCCCGCCGGACAGCTCGGAGGGGAACTTCCTCGCCGCGTCCTCGACGGAGAGAATCTTGAGCGCGTGCATGACCTTCTGGTCGATTGACTTCTCGTCACCGGAGCGGTGCTCCCGGGGGTAGAGGGCGAGGTTGTCATAGACGCTGAGCGAGTTGAAGAGCGCCCCTTCCTGGAATACGAGGGCGATCCGGACGGCGTCTCGGGTCGCCTCGAGCGACGGGTCCTTCCCGTCGACGGTGATCGTGCCGGACGTGGGCAGCTCGAGCCCGGCTATGTGGCGCAGGAGCACGCTCTTGCCGGAGCCGCTCGGCCCCATGAGGACGAAGATCTCGCCCGGCTTCACGTCAAACGTGACGTCGGTCAGCACCTCCGTGCCGTCGTACTCCTTGCACACGTGGTCGACCCTGACGGCGACCGCGTTGGCCTCGGCGCCGGTGAACGGGTTGCGTGTCTTGCTGCAGGATGATTCCATCGGGCGCCGGGTTTAGAGGAGGATCTTCGTCACGAAGTAGTCGAGGACGAGGATGAGGATGAGGGAGACCACGACGCCGCGCGTGACCGCCGCGCCGATTTCGCGCGGGCCGCCCTTCGTGTTCAGGCCGATGTCGCAGCACACGAGGACGACGACGAACCCGAAGACCTCCGCCTTCTCCATGCCGTTCATGACGTCCTTGAACTTCGTGAAGTGCCGCAGCGCGGCAAAGTAGGCCTCTGGGCTGATCCCCACGTAGCTCACGTAGCGCGCGACGACCGACCCGCCGAACCAGCCGACGATGTTGGAGATCACGATGAGGACGGGCATCATCACGAGGACGGCCGCGAGCCGCGGCAGGACGAGGATCTTCGCCGCGGAGATGTTCATCGTCGTCAGGGCGTCGATCTCCTGGTAGACCTTCATCGACGCGAGCTCGGCGGTGATCGCGGAGCCCACCCGGCCGGCCAGGAGGACGGCGGTCATCATGGGGCCGAGCTCGCGGGCCATCGACAGGCCGACGAGGCTGCCGATGAACTCCTTGGCCCCGAAGTCCTGCATGGCGTAGCCCGCCTCGAGCGCGAGCACGGTGCCGATGAAGAAGCTCAGGATGGCGACGATCGGCAGGGTGGTGTAGCCGATCAGGTAGCACTGCTCGATGAAGCGCGACCACTGGCGCGGCAGGGTGCCCGTGTACGATGCCGATCGCAGCAGCAGCTGGACCACGCTTCCGACCCCCTCGAGTATCCTGGTGACTTGCTTCATTTCAGCGGTGCGCCGCGATATCCTTGTTCACTTTGCCCCCAAAATCGAATCCTAAGATCGTCCAGTCCCTGCCGGACATCGTCCTGCGCATGCCCACGAGCGGCCCCACGTGGAATTCGACGAGGCCCTCGGTCGGGTTCCGGCGCCAGGTGACCGCGTTCCAGAGAAGCGAGTGCCTGGACTCGCCGGTGGGCTGGTGGTCGTACGTGTAGAGCGTGAAGAGGGGGGTCCAGATCTGTCGCATGTCCGGGTTGCTGGGGAAGAAGACCTCGAGCGGGCTAGGGAACTCGACCTGCCGGCTGCCGGCCCCGTTGTCCCAGATGCTGACGATCGGCCACAGGTGGCGCTTGTAGGCGGGGGCCACGCTCGGACGGTCGACATCCGTCTGGTAGAGGCACCAGTAGACGAAGTAGAAGAACTGGGTCTTCGTCTGGGAGATGTTCGCGTCGACCCACTTCTTCTGGTGCCAGAGGGGCCACGCGACCCACGTGGAGTCCAGGCCCCTGTTGTTGGAATGGGTGTAGAAAGGGCCCCAGCGGTTCACGTACCGGACGTCGCCGCGGCCCTGCACGAAGAACGGCCAGAAGTAGCGCGTCTCGCTGTAGCGCAGGGGAAGCGTCTCATCCGTGTACCCGAAGAAGGGCCAGGCGTAGCTCACGTCGACCCTGCCGGGCTCGGTCCGCTTGGTGTAGAGGGGCAGGATGCCGAACTGCGTCGTCGGCTTCGCGCCCTCGGGCGCATTGGCGGCAGGCTCAAGGACGTTGTCCCAGGCGAGCGGCCACACGAAGAAGGAATGGTGCGCCGCGCCGGGTCCGTTTGTCACGCCGAAGAGGGGCCAGAGGTCGAAGCCGTGCTCGCTGCCGCGGACGAACCTCACGATGGGCCACGGCGTGTAGGTGCTGGTCCTGCCCCTCTTCTCGGTCTGCACGTAGAGGGGAAACGCCACCCAGTGGATTTGGTTGAACCAGAGGCGGTACTTGATGGTGCCGGCGACCGGAAGGAGCCCGCGGTACGAGTCGACCGGGTTGCCGGTATCGTGGGAGAAGTAGAAGGGCCAGACGTCGAAGTGCTTGTCCTTCGGGCCGCCCGCCCGTGTGACGTCGGGGTCGATTCCCTCGCCGTTGATGAGGTCGTAGAACGACCACTTGTAGGAGTCGGGGTACTTGCGCCTGAAGAACAGGGGATACAGGACCTCGGTCCTGACGCTGCCGCCTCCCGTGATCTTTGCGTAGAAGGGCCGCAGGCCCTCCGCCGTGCCGGCGTTCGGCCCCGGGGTCGGCCCCGAGAAAAGGAAGGGACCCGCGCCGGTCCACGAGATCGTGCCGCCCGAGAGGTCCTTCTCGGCCACGTAGATCGGCCAGTCGTTCACCTCGTAGGCCTCCGCCCGGAATGCGGCGGCTGCGGCCGCTAGGCCCATGAGGACGGTGAACCGGGCGATGGTCATGATGGCGGGCGCCTCCAGTCAAAGAGGGACCAGCCTAGATTGTCCAATGTGTCGAAGTTCGCAACCATTTACGGTGGAATAGATTGAAGTTCCGACACGCCGGGACGCCGATGGGTTCCCGCCCCCGCGGGGTTAATGGGGGGCCGCGTTCAAACCAACACGCTGCCACCGAGGGGGAGCGCCGCGAAATCGTCGCCCTTTCCCAGCGCGGCGCCGAGGGCGCGCACCGGTTCCTCGCGGGCCTCGTCGGTCAATTGAAACGTCCCCCAGTGCATGGCGACGCTCCGGCGCGCCCCCGTCTCGCGGTGCACGCGGACGGCCTCGGCCGGGTTCATGTGGGCATCCTTCATGAACCAGCGCGGCTCGTACGCGCCGATCGGGATCAGCGCCAGGTCGGGGGCGCCGAAGCGCCTCCCGATCTCGCTGAAGAGCCTCTCGTCATAGCCCGAGTCGCCCACGAAATACACGAGGCGCCCGCCGGCGCGCACCATGAAGCCTCCCCAGAGCCTCCCGTTGGTGGAGAACGGGGTGCGGCGGCTCCAGTGGCGGGCCGGAACGAGGGTCACCTCGGCGCCGAAGGGGAACGCCTCCTTCCCCCACCAGTCGAGCTCGACGATCCGGCTGAAGCCGGCGCCCGCGAGCAGCGAGCGGTGCCCCAGCGGCGAGACGACGACGGGGTCGTCGCGCCCTGCGAGCCGCCGAAGCGAGGGCAGGTCGCAATGGTCGTAGTGGTCGTGGGAGAGGAGCACGAGGTCGACCCTGGGGACGGCCTCAAGGTCGACGCCCGGCGGCGCCACCCTCCTCGGCCCGATCCATGGCAGCGGCCCCGCGACGTCCGAGAACACCGGATCAGTCACGATCGTGACCGATCCCGTGCGCAGGACGAACGTCGAATGGCCGACCCAGGTCGCGGCGACCCCCTCCGGGCCGGGTGCCGCGGGGAGGGGCCGGCGCTCGACCTCCACCCGTCTCGGCCAGGGCGCAGCCCGGCTTGTGAGCTTCCATTTCAGCACGTCGAGGAGCCCGCGGGTCGACTCCTCGCCCGGGTTGAAGAATGTTTTCCCGTTGAAGTGGTCGGAGGGCGCCGGTGTCATCGCTGACACGTTGTGATCGCAGCCCTCGCGAAGCCGACCAAATGCCCGCGGCGCAGCGGCGGCGGGAGGGGCTCGTGCGCATAAGCGGGGGGGCCGCCCGCGGCATCGAGCTTGCCGTGCCGAAGGGCGACGCCGTGAGGCCCGCGACCGACGGGATGCGCCAGGCCGTCTTCTCGAGCATCGCCTCGCGCATCGGGGGCGCGCGCTTCGTCGACCTCTTCGCGGGAAGCGGCGCCTACGGCCTCGAGGCGTTCAGCCGCGGCGCCTCGGGCGGGACCTTCGTCGAGCGGAGCGCCAGGGCCTCGGCGTGCCTGCGGAAAAACATCGCGGCCGTCTGCAAGAGCATGGGAAAGGGGGGCGGGGAACTCCTCGCGGTCGAGGCCGACGCGCTCTCGCTGCCGACCGGCACGGGAGCGGCGCCCGACCTCATCTTCGTGGATCCCCCGTACGACGCGATCGGGGAGATCGCCCCGTCCCTGTTTGGCAAGCTGGACGCCGCTCTCCCTCCGGACTGGGCGGGCTTGGTCGTTTTCGAAATGCCGGGCGAGACCCTGCTCGAACCGCCGGGCTGGGCCTGCGCCAAGCGCCTGGGCCGCGGCGCCCGCCAGCCGAGCGTCGCCTTCTTCAGGCGTCCGGCCTGAGCCCCGGTCAGGCCTTCGCGATCGAGAGGGCGGCCGCAACCGCCGTCTCCGTGCGGAGCACGCGGGCCCCGAGGTGCACCAGTGCGAACCCGCAGTTCCGGAGCTGGTCGCGCTCCGAGGCGGACCAGCCCCGCTCGGGGCCGAACGCGAGCGTGATCGGCCTCGTGCCGGCCGACGGCGCCATGCGCCCCGGGGCCTCGTAGTTGTCGAGGGCGATCCGCGCGCCGGCGGGCAGCACCTCCAGGGAATCGGCCAGGCCCGCGGCGTGGAGGACCTCGGGCAGCCTCGTGTCGAAGGCCTGCGACGCCCCGTCGACCAGGTGCCGGCGCCACTCGCGCGTTGACCACAGAGAGCTCGCCGCGTACCCGGGCTCGCCCTTTTCGGAAGCGAAGAAGCGGATCGAGGCGACGCCCAATGTCGTGGCTTCGTTCAGAATCTTGCGGGCAGTCTGCGGGCGGGGGAGGGCGACCAGGAGGTGGATCGGGTCGGCGGGCGGCGGGTCGTTGCCCGGCTCGAACCGGAACGCGACGGAGTCGGGACCAACCCGCGTCACCGCCGCCTTTCCCCGCCGACCGTTGATGATCCCGGCGTCGAACAGGTCGCCCTCCTTTCTCCTCAGGACGGCGAGGATGTGCCTGGCGCGCGGGTCGTCGCGCGGAAGCGGCCCTCCGATCTCGCCCGGCTCGAACAGGATCAGGTTCAACGGGGCGCGACCCTCACACCCTCCCGAGGTGGGTGTCCTTGAACGCCGTCTCGTATTTCAGGCCGTAGCCAAGAAGCCGGTCGAACCCGATGTGGGCGGCCCAGATGACGCTGAGGGGAACCAGCGCCGGGAAATGCCCGAACCACCCCGCGGCCGCAAGAGCGGCCGGGAGGAAGTAGGTGTGTGCCGCGTTGTAGGTCCTAGCGCCGGCCTTTGAGCCCGCCAAGAAGGCGACCATCGAGAGGTCCGGCGCAAGGAAGAGGACGCCGAACGTGAGCCACGAGGCGCCCAGGGCATGAAAGGCCGCGCACGCAAGCGCGAGGACTGCCAGACCCTCGAGGCGGAGGAGGACCCTTGGGGAAAGCGCGCTCATCGTCGCATGCGGCGCATGGAGGCGCCCCTACGAAAGCGCCGCGTCGATCGCCTTCAGCTCGTCGGCGCCGAAGGAGAGGTTCTTGAGCGCGCCGAGGTTCTCGTCGATCTGCGACGTCTTGCTCGCACCGATGAGGGCCGAGGTGATCCCGGGCTGCCTGAGCACCCATGCGAGCGCCATCTGGGCGAGGGACTGGCCGCGCTCCCGCGCGATGGCGTCGAGCTTGCGGATCCTGGCAAGCTTGTCGTCGGTGATGGCCTCGGGCTTCAGGAACCGGGGGTCGTGGGCCGCGCGCGAGTCCGCGGGGATGCCGTTCAGGTAGCGGCCCGTGAGCATTCCCTGGGCCAGGGGGCAGAACGCGATGCCGCCTATGCCCTCGCGCACAAGCGCGTCGAGGAGGCCGCGCTCGGGGCCCCGGTCAAACATGCTGTACTTGGGCTGGTGGATGAGGCACGGAGTCCCCATGTCGCGCAGGATCTTCGCGGCGCGCTCGGTCTGGGTCGCATCGTAGTTGGATATCCCGACGTAGAGCGCCCTGCCGGAGCGCACGGCGTGCGCGAGGGCGCCCATCGTCTCCTCGAGCGGCGTCTCCGGGTCCGGCCTGTGGCTGTAGAAGATGTCCACGTACTCGAGGCCGAGGCGCTTCAGGCTCTGGTCCAGGCTGGCGAGCAGGTACTTCCTCGAGCCCCAGTTCCCGTAGGGCCCCTCCCACATGTCGTAGCCCGCCTTCGTGGAGACGATGAGCTCGTCCCGGTAGGCGGAGAGCTCCTCCCTGAAGATGTAGCGGAACGTGGTCTCGGCGGAGCCGGGCGGCGGCCCGTAGTTGTTCGCGAGGTCGAAGTGCGTGATGCCCTGGTCGAAGGACCGCAGAACGAGCGAGCGGCTGTTCGGGAAGTTGTCGACGCCGCCGAAGTTGTGCCAGAGGCCCAGGGAAAGCAGCGGGAGCTTCAGTCCGCTCCGGCCGCAGCGGCGGTAGAGGGCGGGGTTGGAATAGCGATCCGGGGCCGCGAGGTGGCTCATGGGGGCGTCCGGAAGGGATGGGATCCCGCGCGGCGGTCGGCAAACCCTAATTGCGGGTGGAGGCTTGACGGTCTGCGCCGGGAGGGGGAGCATTCCCGCTTGCAGGGACGCGGTCGTAGTTTAGGGGTAAAACCTCTGCCTTCCAAGCAGGTGTCCCGAGTTCGATTCTCGGCGACCGCACCACCTCTTCGAGGCGGTGCCTCGGCCTCGGGCTACTGCAGGGGGCAACGGGTTCATTTTGACGTCGGGGACGCCGACCCCGCATGTGACGGCGGGCAACCTCCAACAATTGATCCGGCGACCGCTCCTTCTGCCGCGAGAGGCTTTGCCCGTGTCTGAAGCCGGCGAGTCGGACTCCCAGCCTAACGCACGGGGCCGTCCAGCCTGTCCCTTATCGCCTCGGACCGCCTGTGGACCTCCCTCGAGGCTCGATCGAAGTCCTTCCCGATGATCCTGCCACGCTCCGAGACAAGCACGCCTCCGATGTAGACCTGCTCGAGGTTCATCTGGCTGCAGGCCAGCACCAGGCTTGCGACGGGGTCGTAGATGGGGCCGATATCGCGGTCCCGGGGATTGATGATGAGGAAATCCCCGTACTTGCCGACTTCCAGGCTGCCGACCTTGTCCGCGACGTGCATGACCGTTGCGCTCCCGATGGTGTGGAACTTCAGGACATCGTAGGGGGCCAGGATCTTCGCGCTCTGGTACTTGTCCCGTATCGCATAAAGGCCCGTGCGCATGTTCTCGAAGGGATCCGGCACGTCCGAGGCCGCCTGATCGTCAACGCCCATGCCTACCTTCATGCCGGCCTTCAGGTACTGGGGGATGTCGGCGACACCGGATCCGAGGCGCCCGTTGCTGAGCGGCTGCCAGACCATGTTCGAGCCCGCTCGCGCCGCCTTTTCCACGATTTCCGGCGTCACGTGGATGAAGTGACCGAAGTAGAGCTGCGGCCCCAGCATTCCCGCCTCCTCAAGCCACCTGAATTTCTCGGGTTGATCCGTCTGGTCCGGGGGCTCGAACATATGCATTTCGTTATCCAACCCGAATTCACGCATGTAGGACGCCTCGACCTTCGCCCACGAGGCGTCACTGGCGAAGGCCACCGTGCCCTGTATGGAGAGCTTGAGGAATCCGGGATTCGCCGAATACGCCTTCGTGAACGCGATGAAATCGACGACCTTCTCGTGATTCTTTTCCGGGGTCTCGAAGTAGGGGATGCAGAGGCTGTGCACGAAGCGCATGCCCGAATCTATCTCCCCCTTGAACTGCTCCGACTCCCAGGGTCCCGGGATCGGCGCCACGGCAGGCGCATTGTATCCCGTCCACCTCGAGCCGTCGAAGGTGAAGTTATAGGCCGTCGTGATCCCCGACTTTATGAAATCCAGCGACCCGTGCAGGGTGTACCAATAGAGGTCCTCGGGTGTCGCGGCCTCGATGTACCGGCTGCATGACGCCCACCACCCCATGAGGGTGTCGTCCGCCCCGACGCCCCGATTGGCGGTCTGCCAGATGTGGCTGTGCGCCGAGATGAATCCCGGGGTGACGAACTTGCCCGCGGCGTCTATGACGGCCTTGGGATTGAGCCCTGGCGGCGGACGGCCCCTGCCGACAGCCTCGATCCTGCCGTCAGTCCCTATGGCGATGTAACCGACATAGGGCTTCTCCTCGCCGTCCTTCATCGTGAAGAGCAGGCCGTCCTGAACCAGCAGGGATGTCTCGGCGCGCAACCGCGCGCAGCACGCGAGGAATCCGGCCACTCCGAGCAAGAGGGCAGCCGAACACGGGCGGAGTCGCATGGTTCGTGGGGAGCAATGCGCATGCCAACGGTGCGGCGCAGCCGAAATGCCCCATGGACCGCCGGGCTCGGCTACCGGCGACCGCGCCAAATTCGGTCTCAGCAAGAAGAGGGGCGGCATATCGCGTCGGAAGCCGGGTAGCGCGCCAGCTTGCGGGGCACTGGGGGTCCCACGCGGCGAGCCCGCCGGCTCCGTCGCTCCCGTGCGTGCGATGCACGCCAAGCCTTTACACCGGCGCCTTCCTTGATCCGGCCCGCATTCTTGCTCTGTTTCCGTGGCCCTCATACGGCGTGTCCCCGCCGCGGAATTGCCCCGGAATCGGCTGTGGATATCGGCCGGAGTTTTTTTGCGACCCCCATTTGACAAAACTGTACCGTACGGTTCCGTTTTCTCACAATGCGCTCCCAGGCTCCCTCCGACACACGCGTCGCCGCGCTCGGCGGACGCCTTCAGAACATGGCATTCAAGCTCACCAGCCGGATCTACGCCTCTCCTTCGCTGTGGCTCGCGGTGGCCGCGCTTGCGGGATGCGCCAAGGCCCCGGCCCCGCCGCCTCCGCCTGCCGAGGTGGGGGTCGTCACCGTGAAGGCGCAGCCGCTGGCCCTCGTCACCGAGCTTCCCGGGCGCCTGAACCCTTATCGCGTCGCCGAGGTCCGGGCGCGCGTCGCCGGCATCCTCCTGAAGCGCGTCTTCAAGGAGGGCAGCGACGTCGAGGCCGGACAGGTGCTGGCCATCATCGACCCGGCGCCCTTCCAGGCGACTCTGGACAGCGCCGAGGCCTCCCTGGCGAAGGCGAAGGCCAACCTCAAGCAGTACGAGGCGCAGGCCGCCCGGTACCAGGAGCTGGCCCCGATCCACGCCGTGAGCCAGCAGGACCTCGACAACGCCGTCGCCGCCGTTGACGGGGGAAAGGCGGACGTCGCCACGGCCCAGGCGAACGTCACCACGGCGAAGCTCAACCTGGGCTACGCCACCATGGTCTCCCCGATCGCCGGCCGGATCGGCCGCGCGCTCGTCACCGAGGGCGCGCTGGTCGGCCAGAGCGAGGCGACGGAGATCGCCACGGTCCAGCAGCTCGACCCCATCTACTTCGATTTCACAGAGTCGAGCGCCGACCTCCTGCGCCTCCGGCGCGAGGAGGAGAGCGGCAAGCTGAAGGGCGTCGTCCCGGGAGCCGCGACCGTGACCCTCGTCCTCGAGGACGGAAGCACCTACGCCCACCCGGGCCGGCTTCTCTTCTCCGACGTCACCGTCGACCAGACGACGGGCATGGTCACCCTCCGCGCCGAGATACCCAACCCGGAGAAGCTCCTGCTTCCCGGCATGTACGCGCGGGGCCGCCTGGAGCAGGCGGAGGATAAGGATGCGCTGACGGTCCCGGTCCGGGGGGTCGAGCACCAGCCGGACGGCTCCGCGGCCGTCATGCTCGTCAACGACCAGAGCCAGGTCGAGATCCGCCCGGTCCAGCTCGGTTCCCTTCAGGGGAACGTGTGGGTGGTCACGGGCGGCCTGAAGGCGGGCGACCGCGTGATCGTCGAGGGGCTCCAGAAGGCGGGCCCGGGGATGACGGTGAAGGCGGTGCCCTTCGAGCCCGCGGCGGCACCCGCCGCCAA
>Ga0181537_10003262_pt1 | contig 13953 bp, 12 predicted proteins | sample PEATcosm2014_Bin_39_FD_119765 | JGI IMG/M metagenome (GOLD analysis project Ga0181537, IMG submission 119765) | Peatland microbial communities from MTU Mesocosm Facility, Houghton, MI, USA - PEATcosm2014_Bin23_10_metaG | ecosystem: Environmental > Terrestrial > Soil > Wetlands > Peat | place...
CGACGCGAACGATTTTAAGATTGATCGCCCGCTGGGCGGGCATGTCGGATTCGGCAGCGGCATTCACGCCTGCCTGGGACAGATGGTGGCCCGGCTCGAGGGGGAGCTGGTCTTAAACGCGCTCGTTCGCAGGATCAAATCAATCACGCCCACCGGACCCGCTGTCAGGCGATTGAACAATACACTGCTCGCGTTCGCGAGTGTTCCGGTCGAGCTTGAACCTCTATAGATCTCAGGAGCGATTGCGCAAGATGAGCACATTGCTATCTCCCAAAACAGGCAGTGCGACGCAACCTGCAATCGGCAATCATCCGGACTGGCTGGAGAACTGCTGGTACCAAGCTGCGTGGTCTCATGAGCTCGTGCAGTCTCCGCTATTGGCGCGGACAGTTCTGAATCGATCCGTGGTCATGTTTCGCGACGGCGCAGGAGCGATCCGCGCCATCGCAAATCGTTGTCCCCACCGATTTGCGCCGCTATCTGAGGGTTCACTGCGAAACGGTGTTATCCGGTGCGGATATCATGGACTCGAGTTCGATGGCCAGGGTCGCTGCGTCCATAATCCTCATGGTGCAGTCACGAGTGCCATGAGCGTGACGGCTTATCCCGTTATCGAGCGGCATCAGGCCGCTTGGATTTGGTTGGGAACCGGCGTGCCGGACGAATCGAAGCTGCCGGATCTGAGCTTCATTGACGAAACCCCCGACACCGCCCGTTTCTTTGGATATATGGACACGGCGGCCAACTATCAATTACTGACTGACAATATTCTGGACTTGAGTCACGCAGACTACCTGCATCCCAATTCGCTGGGCGGCATGATGACAAATGCCAAGACCAAAATGAAGGAGGAACACGAGACGTTCTGGATCGAATGGCTGGCCGAAGACTGCGTCGCTCCGCCCGCATTTTATTCCATGGTTCCCCCGCCTGCTCGAGCCGATATCTGGACGAATGTACGGTGGTACGCGCCGGCGCTCATGGTGCTCGGCACCGGCGCCAATCACGCGGGCTTGCCGCGTGATCCTACCAAGGAGGCATTCACGCTGCATAACATGACTCCCGCAACCGCGTCCTTGACACATTACTTCTTCTGCACGACGCGAAAATTCCAGGTAGAGGACGCCGGTTTCAATCAAGTGCTCGGCAATCTCATTACGCAGGCGTTCGTCACGGAAGACAAGCCGATGCTGGAAAAACAGCAGGCCTGCATGGGCACCACGGATTTGTGGTCGCTCAAGCCGGTTCTTCTCAACATCGATGCGGGACCGGTCAAGGTTCGCCGGCTTCTTGCGAACCTGATTCAAGCTGAACGCGCGCAAAGCGGTGCTTGAAATCGCCGATATCCGGAATACGAACGTCGATTGTGATAGCCATCAAGTCAACGTAGCCAGGGTGCGGATATCTCGGTGTCAATGTCGTATTTTCCAATCGCTTCAGACACGACTTGAGGCATGACGGAACCGACTTCCGCCAGGGAATAAAGCGCGGCCACAACGATGGACGTTCGCTCGACCTCAAAAAACTTGCGCAGCGACGCCCGATTATCGCTGCGTCCGAAGCCGTCCGTACCGAGCGAACGGTAGGGGGCGTGAACGAAACTTGCCACCAGATCCGGATAGGCGCACACGTAGTCCGTGGCAGCCACGACCGGCGCATCGCCCGGCAGACATTCCGCGATGTAACTGGTGCGACGAGGCTCTCCGGGATGCAACCGGTTCCAACGCTCGACGTCGCGAGCTTCGCGCGCCAGTTCAGAGAAACTCGTGACGCTCCAGACGTCCGCGGTGATCTGCCACTCGTCAGCCAGCAGCTGTGACGCGGCAATGACCTCTCGAAGAATGGCGCCGGATCCCAACAAGCGCACGGAGGAAACGGCCCCCTCGGCAGTCGACGAATGTCGATACATTCCCTTGATGACCGCTTCTTCAGCGCCTTCAGGCAGGGACGGTTGGGCGTAGTTCTCGTTCATCACGGTGATGTAGTAAAAAACATCCTCCGACTTCTCAATCATGGATCGCGCTCCATGATCGACGATCACCGCCAGTTCACCGGCAAACGCGGGATCATAGGCGCGGCAGTTGGGGATCGTGGCGGCGACCACGTGGCTCGAGCCATCTTGGTGTTGCAGGCCCTCGCCCCCCAAGGTGGTGCGCCCGGCCGTCGCACCCAGCAAAAAACCGCGAGCCCGCTGGTCGGCGGCCGCCCAGATGAGATCACCGACGCGCTGGAAGCCGAACATGGAATAATAGATGTAGAACGGCAGCATCGTCAGGCCGTTGACGCTATACGAAGTGGCTGCCGCGACCCAGGAAGAGAGCGCGCCCGCTTCGGTAATGCCCTCCTCCAGGAGTTGTCCGCTCTGCGATTCCCGATAAGACAACATCGACGCGTCATCTTCCGGCGTGTAGAGCTGCCCAACCGGCGAATAGATGCCAATTTGCCGGAACAAGCTGGCCATGCCAAAGGTCCGTGCCTCATCGGCAACGATCGGCACGATGCGTGGCGCGAGCACTTTGTCGCGTAGAAGATTGGTGATGAGCCGCACGACCGCCATCGTGGTCGACATTTCCTTGCCGGCGGCATTCAATGCGAATGCGGCATAACTGTTGATCGGCGGCACCCCCAACGAATCACCGGTCCGGTTTCGCGCCGGCAGCCCGCCACCGAGCCTTTCACGCCGCGCACGCAGATACTTCACTTCGGGGCTGTCGTCCGGAGGCTTCAGAAATTTGAGATCCGCCATGTCTTGGTCCGACAAGGGCAAATCGAAGCGGCTGCGAAACTCACGCAAAGCATCAACGTCCAGTTTCTTTTGCTGGTGGGAGGTATTGCGAGACTCGCCGGCGCGACCCATCCCATAACCCTTCTTGGTCTTCGCCAAAATGACCGTTGGCCGCCCGGCATGGTGACGAGCCGCCGAGAAAGCCGCGTATAGCTTGCGAAAGTCATGGCCCCCGCGCTTCAAGGCATCGATTTCCGCTGCCGACATGTGCGCCACGAGCTCGCGGAGTTTTGGGTCGAGCTGGAAAAAGTGCTTTTGATTGTATGCGCCGTCGTTGGCGCCCAACGTTTGGTAGGCGCCGTCCACCGTGATTGCGAGCTGATGCAGCAGGACGTGTTGCGTATCACGCGCGAACAAAGGATCCCAATCCGAACCCCAGAGAACCTTGATGACATTCCACCCGGCGCCGAGAAACAGCCCCTCCAGCTCTTGAATGATTTGTCCGTTGCCTCGAACCGGCCCGTCCAGCCGCTGCAAATTGCAATTGATGACGAACGTCAGATTGTCGAGCTTCTCCCGAGCCGCCAACGTCAACGCGGCAATCGATTCCGGTTCATCCATTTCGCCGTCGCCAAAGACTCCCCACACATGCCGGGCATTCGTTGGTGCGAGGCCGCGATGCTGGACATAGCGCAGGAATCGCGCCTGGTAAATCGCACTGATGGGCCCGATTCCCATGGAACCCGTGGGAAACTGCCAAAAATCAGGCATGAGCCAGGGATGCGGATATGAGCACAGCCCATGGCCGCCCACTTCCTGGCGGTAATGCGATAGCTGGTCCTCACTCAACCGACCCTCGAGAAAGGCCCGGGCATATACGCCGGGCGCGGAGTGCGGTTGAAAATACACCAGATCGCCTCCCTGCTCAGACTGAGGACCCCGGAAGAAGTGGTTAAATCCCATTTCGAAGATCTCGGCTGCGGACGCGTAGCTTGCGATGTGTCCGCCGAGTTCCCCGTAGGCTTTGTTCGCTCGGACAACCATGACGAGCGCATTCCACCGAATGATCGCGGTGATTCGATCCTCGAGCTCCACATCGCCCGGATGTACCGGCTGTTCCTCGAGTGAAATGGTGTTGCGATAGCTCGAGTAGGGAGCAACCGGCGTGGCGACTCCGAGCTGCTGCGCGTGCACCTCCAATTCCTTCATCAGAAATCGGCCGCGCTCCTTTCCCGCACGGCTGACCACCGCCTCCAGCGATTCAAGCCATTCGCGGGTCTCGAGTGGGTCGGGATCCGTGGTATCTACGGGTTGCAGCATGATCGTATCTCGCTTGATGTCTCCCATTCTAGAACCGCCGAGGATGATAAACCTGCCGAAGTACTCGCCAAATCCGCCTCCTACAGGCATATTGTGCTGTCATTTGTCCACAAGACAGATATTTATGCCGCCCTTTTCGCTCGACCGGATAGACCTCGACATTCTCCGAGAGCTTCAACACAACGCACGAGTCACGAATGTAGAGCTCGCAAAGCGGGTCCATCTATCGCCGTCGCCGTGCCTGGCGCGAGTACGTGCGCTCGAGCGGCGGGGCGTCATCAGTCGTTACGTCGCGTTGGTCGATCCGGTGGCGGTCGGCTTGGGATTGAGTGTGTTTATTCAAGTGAGCCTGGAACGGCAAGCGGAGAAGCCACTGGAGCAATTTCAATCCGCAGTCAGCCGGTTTCCGGAAATCGTCGAGTGCTACTTGATGACTGGTGATTCAGACTACCTGCTGCGGGTGGTCGTCCCGGATGTTCAGTCGCTCGAGAAGTTCATGTTGAACGGCCTCACCAAGATCAGCGGCGTGGCCAACATTCGATCGAGCTTCGCGCTGAAACAGGTCAAATACGATACTGCGCTGCCCTTGCCGACCCCCGCTGGCGCCCTGCCGCAAAAAGGCGCGCCCTTGGCGAAGCGGAAATCGAAGCCAGGGTCACGCCGTTGAGGCCCTGACGAAGCTCAGTCACCCGGCCGGGACCGCGCCACTTCCTGCAGCTGCCCCGCGAACCAGCGCACCCCAGGATCGAGCTCGCGCACCCGATTCCATTGCACGATGATGGGTAAAGGCGGCAATTCGACGGGCACGGGGAAAATCCTGAGCGGAAAGCGTGTGACGAAGAGCCGGGCGAGCCCGGCATGCACGGTCGCGATCTGCTCGGTGCCGACGACGTACTCGGGAATGAGCGTGAATTGCTCCACCGCGGTACCCACGTTGCGCGCGTGTCCCAACGACGCGAGCGCGTCGCCCTCAAAGCCCTGTGAGCGGCTATCGGCGAATTCGGCGACCACATGCGAGAGCGCCAGATATTGATCCAGGCTCAACTCCGGTCCGATGCGCGGGTTGCCGTCCCATGCGATCACGACGTAACGTTCATCATATAACCACTGGCGCGGGTGATTGGGCGACGCCAACGACTCTGGGAGCACCACAAAATCGTTCTGCCGGTGCTCGAGAAGATTGGTGACCTGCGGAAATGAGAGTTGCGCGGGCAAAATGGTCAGCCGCAATGACACAGCGATGCCGGGAGCCACTTGGGCAAGGTGACGAGTCACCATGGGCATGAACGCGCTCCCTTCATAATCCGACACCGCCACGAAAAACCTCCGAACGGCGGTAGCGGGATCGAAAGCCGAGCGCTCTTGGATGACGACTTGAGACTGGCGCAGGATGTCGCGAATCGGCTCGGCCAGGCGTTGGGTCAACTCCGTCGGCAACATGCGGCCGCCGACCGACACGAACAACTTGTCGCCATAGTGATCGCGTAACTGAGCCAACGCGTTGCTGACCGCCGGTTGCGAGAGATTGAGGCGCAACGCCGCTGAACTGACGCTGCCTTCGTCCAGCAACGCGTTCATGACGACGAGCAGATTGAGGTTGACGCCGTGAAACCGCATGACCCTTAATATCATTTTTTCAAATAGGGCGTCGATTGAAAATCCAATTGGCCGCAGCGTTGGCGGGCGCCTACCATGGCCAATGGGGCAGTAATCTCGGTGACATACGAGGGGGCGACGATGCTGGATCAAAAAGTGGCAATGGTGCCGGGTATGGCGAACTATCCACGAAATCAATGGTATGTGATCGCGTATAGCCACGAACTCGGGTCCAAACCGCTGCAGCGCGACTGCCTCGGAGACCCCTTGGCGCTCTATCGGACTGCGGAGGGCAAGCCGGTCGCGCTTTTTGATCGCTGTCCGCATCGTGGTATGCCGCTCTCCAAGGGCACGCTCAAGGGTGACCTGTTGCAATGTGGTTATCACGGCTTTGAATTCACGGCGCAAGGCAAGTGCGTGAAGGTGCCCTCCGGAGGAGCCGCCCCCGCGGCCCTGTGCGTGCGGAGCTATCCCTTGCTCGAACGCGGCGGTTGGGTATGGGCCTGGATGGGTGTCGCGGAACTTGCGGATCCGACTCTGCTGCCGGACCACGGCGAAATCGGCCTGGAAGGCGACGGTTGGTACCCAGATCCGGGCATTCACCTCACGGTCAAATCGAACTACCTCCTGCCGCTGGAAAACCTGGCCGACGCCACTCACATCACCTATCTGCATCACGGGTTGATCGACACGGGCAACGTAGCGTCCATGCCCTTTCGCATCGAAGCGGGGCCGACCAAGGTTCGGGTGTTTCGCGATTTTGTGAACGAACCGATGCCCCCGATATTGGCCAAGGTGTTTCATCTGCGCGGCGATCGGGTGACGCGCACGCTCGAATTGTCGACCTATCCGCCCGGTCTCGTCCTGGTCCGCAACAGCTTCACCGAAGTGGACGTGCCGGACCCTCAACTGAAGATCAACACGCTGCTGGTCGCCGTGACGCCCGCAGGCCCCAAGCAGACGCATGAATTCAGCGCCTTCGGAAACAATTATCCACAACAACACCCGGGCCGTTTCGACGATGTGCGCACGATCTTGATGGAAGACGTGGTGGCGATCGAGGAGATCCAAGCCATGTTCGATCGCCTCGGTCCCGAGCGATGCCCGGAATTGAGCGTCAAAGCGGACGAGCCGGCCATTCGCGTCCGGCGCCTGATTGCGGCGATGATCGAGCGCGAGCGGAATTCCGAGATCGCCGCGTGATGCCGGGCCGGGTGCTGATCGTCGGCGGCGGCATTTGCGGACTGACCTCGGGAATCGCCTTGCGACAAAAAGGCTTCCCGGTGGATCTCGTCGAGCTCCGCCCGGACTTGCGCCAGCAAAGCGGGATCGGATTGTCGCTGCAGGGTAATTCCGTTGCAGCCCTCGCCCGCATCGGGGTAGCAGAGCGATGCGTGCGCAGCGGGGTCCCCGCCAATCACATTGATTTGCTTCGAGCGGACGGAGCGCTCGTGGCTCATCAACCGCTCATCCCCATGGGGGGTCCGGATTTTCCCGGCACGGTCGGTATTTCGCGCAACGAATTGCATGCCATTTTGCTGGACGCAGCCGAAACCTCCGGTGTCGCCATTCGCACGGGTGTTTCGGTGGACAGCTTTTCGGCCGACCCCACGGGCGTGTCGGTGCGATTCACTGACGGAAGGGACGGATCCTACGATTTGATGGTGGCAGCCGATGGGGCCTATTCAGGCATTCGCGCCAAGCTCTTTCCGCACATCAAACCCACCTTTTGTGGCCAGGCTGTCTGGCGCGCGGGCGTCCCGCGACCCAAGGAGACGGTCACAACGGAACTGTACGTCGGTGGGCCCTTTGGCATCGTCGGCATCTGCCCGATCTCCGCCGACGAAGCCTATATCTACATTGTCGAGTCCGCCGAGGGCGGCACACGCCATCCTGAAGCGGACCTTGCCGCGCTCATGATCGAAAAACTCGAGCCGTACTCTGCCGGCCGGATCCGCGAATGCGCGGCTCATCTGCCGGCATCGGTTGGGATTTCGTATCGTCCGCTGGACTGGCTGTTGTTACCCCCGCCCTGGAACCGCGACCGCGTAGTCGTCATCGGCGATGCGGCCCATTGCAATCCCCCCGTGTTGGCTCAAGGCGCGGCGATGGGAATCGAGGATGCCGTGGTGCTCGCGGAGTCGCTGGCGGACGAAGCGACGATCGAGCTGGCACTCGAACAATTCACACGCCGGCGCGTTCCCCGCGCGAGTCTGGTCGTGAACAACTCGGTACAGCTGTGTGAATGGGAGGTCAAGCACCTGGTGAGTCCGAAGGAAATCGGCCGGTTGATGACCGAAACCCAACAAGCACTCGCACAGCCGTTCTGACAGCCCATCCAAATCCAGACCCACCCCCCCACTTCGTGCACCGGATACCGTCGTACGGCAAGAGCGGGTGGAATCTTATCCTGCGATGGTATTCGCACGCATTTGCCATTGCCGTCGAACGTGATTCCGTGATATCCGCATTCGATCCGGTCGCCATTCAGGCGCCCTGCATCAACGGATATAGCCGGCGGGGACATAGCCCCGCCAAGGCGACCGGCGCGCCCGCCTCGGTTCGAAAAAAGACGATCGGCTCATCCAAAATTCGCCGCGCGAACAGGGTGCGGCTGACCTCATTGCTCATTGCAGCAACGTACCATTGCTGTTTGGGGTAAGACATCGAACCTCCCCTTGTCGCCCGTCCAGATCCCTGATGTTTGATCTATGTTAACGTTCCTCACGGGACGTCAGAAAATGATTATGCCAATAGGTCGAATCGACTCCATCCATACTTGCCGTGCAAACACAAACCCGGGTGCCGAATGCGATTTCATCAGTTGGATTTGAACTTGTTGGTTGCCCTGGACGCACTGCTCGCTGAGCGCAACATCACGGTGGCCGGACAGCGGCTGCACCTGAGCCAGTCCGCGATGAGCTCCGGACTTGCGAGACTGCGCGACTACTTCGGCGACGAACTCCTGGTGCAGGTGGGCCGTAAAATGCAGCCCACTCCGCTCGGCGAGTCATTGATCGAACCATTACGCCGGATTCTCAACGACATTCAAGCGAATGTCGTTGCAAAGCCCGGGTTCGATCCCGCGACATCGCAGCGCGTATTCTCAATCATGATGTCCGACTATGCCGCCAGCGTGCTGATGACCCGAGTCGCTCGTGTTTCCGCGAAGATCGCGCCGTCGGTGAGTTTCGAGTTGCTGAGCAACAATGTCCCGGCTCCGGCCGATGTGCTCGAGCGTGGCGATGTCGATCTTCTGGTCATGCCTGCGGAGACATTGGTGGGCGAGCATCCGAAGCTGCCCTTGTTCGTGGACGATTACGCGTGCATCGTCTGGTCCGAGAACCACATCATCGGCGACTCGATCACACTCGACGAATACTTGAACATGGGCCACGTGGTGCTGCAGTTCTCACGCGGCCGCACACCGGCGGCCGACGAGTGGGTTCTGAAGCAATTGGGCCACGTACGGCGCACTGAAGTGATCGCCATGAATTTCAACATGCTCGCACAATTCGTGGTGGGAACGAATCGAATCGCGACCTTGCAGCGGCGCATGGCGGAATATTACGCGCGCCTGTTGCCGCTGCGGCTTCTGTTGCCTCCCTTGAAGCTGCCCTCGCTCACCCAATGCGTGCATTGGAACCAAGCCTTTGACCAGGATCCCGGCAGCCTCTGGCTCAGAACTCTGTTGAAACAGGTGGCCGAGAGCGAATACGGAATGCTCTGAGCTGCTCGTAGCCCCTCTCAAATGTCCGCTCAGCGTGCGGGCGGGGGCGGCGGCAACGGCCCCAACGCGGTGGCTTGAAACGCGACCAGCTGCCAGCGATTCGTATGCAGCCAGACCTGGAGCACTTGCGTCTTCACCACCACGAGTTCCTCCGTCTGGCCCGTAGCCGCACGGCGCGCACGGGCGGTGCTGATCTGCACGCCACTCATGACGGCTGCCTCACCATAGACCTTCACTGACAGGTCATGCCGCTCAACCTTGAGAATTTCGATGACCTCAGTGACGTATTTGAGATAACTCTCACGAGTGTCCTGATTTCCGCGCGTATGGACATGAACGAGATCGGGATGCAGCAATTCACCCAGCGCGGCATAGTCTCCTAGCCGAATGTAATCGCACCGCCGCTGTTCGGAGTCGAGCACGGCGGCAATGGCGTGAGCGTCGGTCATGACATTACAGTTGCCGGCTGCGGCGCGCTCGCCGTGATCGCTTGAGGTTTTCCCGCCGGCACATACCCCGGTCCACCAACGGCAGACCGAAGTCGATGAAGTAACGCGTGGACTCGGCCACATCGTGAACGCCGTAGAGCACGCTTTCTATCCCGATGATCGCCATGTGAAGCCTCCGCGAAACTCAGAACTTGACGCTCACGCGCACGCCATACGTGCGCGGTGGGCGAAGCGTAGCCGCGGTGATCGCCGCTCCGGCGAGAGGCTGGGGAAATGTCCCTTGAACGACAGTCTTGTCGGCGAGATTGTCGACAAAACCCACCACCGCCCACCGGTCCTGCGCCGCGTGGTATCCCAGGTCGGCGTTGCTCCACCAGTAGCTTCCCTGCTCTTCGATCGCGCTAAATTCCAGGCCCGTCGACGTTTGCGTCTGGAAGTGAGTGGTCAAGTCACCGACCATGGAGCCGGTGCCCACGGGGACCGTCTGTTGCAGCCCGAGGTTCAAGGACCACTTCGGCGCCTGTGGAGGGGTATTGCCGCTGCAGTTGACCTGAAACTGAGCGCCCGCGATTGCCGTATACGGACATGCGGTAACGGGCGGCGTGCCGAAGTTCGGTGTCGTGTATACGTAGTTCTCATACACGGCATCGAGATATTCGATGTCCGCCATCAGCAACGTATTGGTCGGTAGCGAGTATTGAGTCTCCAATTCAAGGCCCTTCATTTTCGCGCTGCCGACGTTTTGCGTGGGGAAAATAATCGTCCCCGTGCTATCGACGCCCAAGTGCGAGATCTGCTGGTCTTTGTAGATCCAGTAGAACGCCTCGGCATTGACCTGAAGGCGGTTGTCAAGGAATCGGTTCTTGGAGCCCAGGCTGTATGCGGTGATGTGTTCCGGCTGATATGACGGGTCATCGTGCGTAAAGAAGAATCCGCCGGCCTTGAAGCCCGTATCGGCGGACGCGTACAACAGGGAGGAGGATGTCACATCCCATTCGGCGCCCGCGTGCCACGTGGTATCGGAGAAACTCGCCGCCGATTGCTGATCGATCGGCGGAGTCGGAACCGTCACTTGTCCCACCCCGCCGAAACAGAATTGCGGGCCTGCCGGCGGGGGAATGAATGAGCCTGGACATTCCACCGCCGCCGAGACGAATGTTCCATGGAACGACTTCTTGTCTTCGGTATATCGCACCCCCGCAGTCAGCCGTACGGTGTCGGTGATCGCATATCCCAAACGGCCAAAGCCGGCATAGCTCTTGGTCGAAAGTTCGAGATTTTGCAGTGAGGCGTTGTATTGCTGGTCGTAGAGCAGTCGTGCGCCAGCCGACTCGTTCAAGTAATAAATACCCGCCAGATAGGTCAACGGCTCATTGGTATTCGAGGCAAACCGCGCTTCGAAAGAACCCTGCTTGTCACGCTCCTGCTGATCGATGATGAAACCCGCGGCGGTCGACGTGAAATTGAGCGTGCTCTCTCGATAAGCCGGAACGACGGTCAACGTGCCGGCGGCAGATTTCCAGTCTATCGTCGTGCCGAAGCCCCCATAGTCGTTATTTTGCTGGATATCCAAGGGCAGCGGCGAGTAGAACAATGCCTTGTCGGCGAGCGGGCCGAAGGTGTCGCCCGCCAGGAAATAAAAAGTGCTGGCGTAAAGCGCATTGATGGGCGCCGAGGTGTTGCCGATGCGGGGGTTGCCGTCGACGAACCCCGTACCCGGCTGCAGAGCCGTGGCGCCGGCGCCCGTGCCACCTTGATGATAGTAGTCGGCCGTCGTGTCGATTGTCAGTGACTCATTTGGCGTGTACCGCACCGAAAGCCGAACCGCCTTGCCCTTGTCATCGTCCGTGCCGTCGGAAAGATAGCCATCGTGCTCGGTGGACTGGACGGCCAAACGTACAGCAAGCGTCGAGTTCACGGGCAGGTTGAGCGCGCCGTTGACGTTCTTGGTGCCATAGTTGCCGAATTCGACGCTGGCATCCCCGCTGATCGCATCGGTGGACGGCTTGTTGGTAATGACGTTGATGGCGCCGCCGGTGGCGTTGCGGCCATACAAGGTTCCTTGCGGCCCTTTCAATACTTCGACGCGATCGACGTCGAAAAAGGTCCCGTTGGTGGACGAGGGCCTGGCGATGTACACACCGTCCAAATTGAACGCAATTGCGGCATCGGAGAGCGGATTTCCGTTGAAATTGCCGACCCCCCGAAGATAGAACAAGGGGTACGGTCCCGCGGCCACCGACACCTGCAAAGAGGGCACGAGTTGCGTCAGATCTTGCAACCTGATTGCCCCCGCCTCTCCCATTTTATCTCCAGTAATGGCCGTCACTGCGACGGCGGCGTGCTGCAGATTTTCTTCCCGGCGTTGCGCCGTGACGATGATCTCTTCCAAGGCCGCAGCGCCTTGGCTTGCGACGGGGCTCGGTGTCTCCGGTGCCACGTCGGCCCTGGCGACGGCGCCTACGGTTATCAAAACTACCGCTACCCCAGCCTGATATCGAGACATACAGACTCCCCGTTGCGTTTTTTCTACATCTTTGGCGCCAGCCAATATTTACATGCTAGCGGGAAGCTCCCTCACGAACACACGATTGAGTTGATGGCAAGAATCCATGAATGTGATGCCTGACGGCTGCACAACATATTTCGCGACCGGGAAATACCTGGTCGGCCAGCGAGACGAGCCGCTACAACAATGAAAAATATGGATGCCAGGTATCCAAGCAAGTCATGTATGCACCGGAGGGTGGCTGATCAACGTGGACTCATTACTCGCGCGATCAGCTTTCTCATCCACACGTTGCCCGCGTCTGCGTGAAAACGCGCGTGCCAGTGCAGCTTTACCGTATAGGAAGGCAAGTCGATGGGCGTAGCAAAGATGTTGATCTCTTCCTGATCGGCGACTACCTCGGCCAGCCTGCGCGGCACGATGGCGAGCAGCTCTGTCCGAGCAACGAGCCGCGCGACTCCGAGGAAGCTTGGTACGCGCAGCACGATATCGCGTTCGATCCCGCGCTTTGCCAACTCTCGCTCCACAATCGTATGACCGGTCCCGGAGGTCGTCACGACGATATGCCCTTCCCTGCAGAACGCGTGTCTGTTGGGACGCACTCGAATCCGAGGATGGTGCTTCGAAGCCAAACACACAAAACCCTGCTTGAACAAGCCTTGCTGGAAAAAACCGGCTTCGAGACCCGGCATGTAGCCGACGGCCAAGTCCACCTCACCTGCTTCAAGCGTGACGGCACTGTCGGTGGAGATGCGCTCCGCCTCAATCGTCACACCCGCGGAGAGCCGGCGGATCTCACGTGCGAGGCTGGGCAATACCACGATCTCGCTGATGTCGGTCATACAGATACGGAACTGTCGAACGGCTGTCGCGGGATCGAAAAGATCGCGGTGACTCTTGGATGCGGACAAGCTCTCGAACACCTGCACGATGTCCCGATAGGTCCGCTCGGCGTAGGGGGTCGGTTGCATGCCTCGTGACGTACGAGCGAATAAGTCATCGCCAAAGTAGCGGCGCAATTTGCCAAGTATCCCGCTGGCGCGGGCCTGAGAGACGCCCAATCGCTCGGCGGCGAGTGACACGCTCTGCGTTTTATAGATCTCGATGAACACAGCCAGCCAGTCAATATCGAGTTTGGCCATCTCATACTATCTCAAAACGATATGGTGATTATACCATCTACCATCTTTACGTGATATCGCGTCGTGGGCAACACTGACCCGTGAGGTTTAGTCTGCATGCAGTTTCACCTGAATGGTTTTCGCCCCGGCGACCCCAACTCGAGCGAACTCCTTCATTCACTCGAAGGTCGGGCGCCATCCTCGGCCCGCACGGAGGTCGATGTACTCATTATCGGCAGCGGACCGACCGGGCTCACCCTGGCCGCGCAATTGTCCAAGTTCCCCGCGATTCGCACGAAAATCGTCGAGCAGAGAGCGGGACCCCTGCGAGTAGGCCAGGCGGACGGGATTGCCTGCCGAACCATGGAGATGTTCGAGGCTTTTGGCTTCTGCGAGCGGGTGCTGCGGGAGGCGTATTGGGTCAATGAAACCTGCTTTTGGAGGCCCGATGAGACGAGCCCTCGGCGCATCGTGCGGGGTCGTGTTATTCAAGACGTCGAGGA
>Ga0181537_10003263_pt1 | contig 13953 bp, 12 predicted proteins | sample PEATcosm2014_Bin_39_FD_119765 | JGI IMG/M metagenome (GOLD analysis project Ga0181537, IMG submission 119765) | Peatland microbial communities from MTU Mesocosm Facility, Houghton, MI, USA - PEATcosm2014_Bin23_10_metaG | ecosystem: Environmental > Terrestrial > Soil > Wetlands > Peat | place...
CTGCATTGTCGGCGACAGGTCGAAGTCGGTTCGAATAAACAGGAGCGCCCCGGAGATCACACCCGTGTCATACCCGAACAGCAAGCCGCCGAGCGCAGCAATACCCACCAAGAGTGTAAAACTCATCGCGTCTCTCCCCGTTTTGGTTGATGCCCCACTTTTGCGGGGATGACAACTGGATAGCTAGCCTACCGGGAGCGGCGCGAGGTTGGGCGGCTCGTCAGCGTCGACAAAGGCGGCGAGGCTGTTTTCGATCGTCTCGCGCGGCAGGTCGCGAGTGATAAAGACGATGCGGGTGCGGTGGTCGTCGCTCGGCCATTCGGGGAGCAGCACCGGCGGGTGAAACAGATGCTGAACCCCGTGCAAGACGACCGGCTGGCCCGGCCGCTCGTCGATCGCGACGATCGCCTTGACCCGCAACAGATCGGCGCCGCGCATCGAGGCGAGCGCGTCGAGCCAGCCCGACAGCGCGGTCCATGACAGCGGCTTGTCGCGGGTGATGCAGAACGAGCTGATCTTGTCGTCGTGCCGGTTGACGTCATGCCCGGAATGCCCGTGATGATGATGCCCGTGTTTTTCATGCGCGTCGGCGAAAACCTCGTCACCGAGCCAGCGCTGGACTTCGACGGTCTTCTTCTCCGGATCGAACAGGCCAAGATTGAACAGAAACGTCGGATCGACCGCGCCGCTGGTCACCTCGATGATCGGCGCGCCCGGATTGAGCGTGGCGAGCCGTGCCTCGAGCGCCTGCCGCGCCTCGGGTGAGGCAAGATCGGCTTTGGTCAACAGCAGCCGGTCGGCGACCGCGGCCTGCTTGACCGCCTCGACCTGCGCGTCGAGCGTGCCGGCGCCGTTGACAGCGTCGACCGTCGTCACCACGCCATCGACCATATAGCGCTCGGCGACGATCGGATCCGACATCAGCGCGTGGAGGATCGGCGCCGGGTCAGCCAAGCCCGTCGTCTCGATCACCACCCGCTCGAACCCTGGAATGCGGCCCTTGGCGCGATCGACAAAAAGATTGACCAGCGTATCGGCGATATCGCCGCGTATCGTGCAGCACAGGCAACCGCTCTGCATCAGCACGACATCATCGGTCGCCTTTTCGACCAGCAGATGATCGATGCCGATCTCGCCAAATTCGTTGACGATGACCGCGGTCGCCGCCATTTCCGGCTGCTTCAGCACATGGTTGAGCACGGTCGTCTTGCCGCTGCCGAGAAAACCGGTCAGCAGCGTCACCGGCGTGCGCGACGTCGCCTCGATCGCGGACAGAGACATGAGGACTCCCCAAGATTTCGGCTGTTTGCGTCAGGAGCTATTTTCGCAAGGCTAAGCTTCGCGCACAATGGCTGCCCTACCGCGACGGAGGTGTATCGATGGGCGACCCCGATATCGGCGCATTGCGCGCCAAATTGCTGAGCCGGCCGCGTTCGGCGGATCATGTCCAGCGCCGCCGTGACATCGACGAGCGCGGCCTCGCCTACGGCCTCGCCACTGACGTCAAAGTCGAGGCAGTCAGCGCCGATGGCGTGCCGGCCGAATGGACCTCGACCCCGAACGCGGCGCGCGATGCGGCGATCCTCTATGTCCATGGCGGCGGCTATGTGATCGGCTCGCTCGATAGCCACCGCCATCTGGTCGCCGAATTAGGCCGCGCCGCCAATGCCGTCGCGCTGGCGCTCGATTATCGCCTCGCGCCCGAGCATCCGTTCCCGGCCGCGGTCGAGGATGCACTGGCGGGCTATCGCTTCCTATTGGCGCAAGGGTTCAAACCCGGCCGCATCGCGCTCGCCGGCGACAGCGCCGGCGGCGGTCTCGTCGTCGCGGCGATGGTGGCGATCCGCAAGGCCGGGCTCGCGCAGCCCGCCTGCGGCTGGTGCCTGTCGCCGTGGATCGACATGGAGGCGATTGGCGAATCGATGGAATCAAAAGCCGCGATCGACCCGATGGTGCAGAAACCCGGCATCCTCGACATGGCGAAGATGTATCTCGGTGGGGCCGATCCACGCTCGCCGCTGGCGGCACCGCTTTACGCCGACCTTGCCGGCCTCGCGCCATTGCTGATCCAGGTCGGCGCGGCGGAGACCTTGCTCGATGACGCGATCCGGCTGGCGCAGCGCGCCGGCGCCGCCGATGTCTGGGTCGATCTCCAGATCTGGCCGGAGATGGTTCATGTCTGGCCGCTATTCCACCCGGAACTGGGCGCCGGCAAACGCGCCCTCGACGCCGCCGGCGGCTTTATCCGTGGCGCGCTTGGGACCTGAAGACGCGCGCTACTCCGCCGCTTTGGCGGGGAGCGCACAATGCCGTTTTAGCGCGACGACGAGCGCGTCGGCCTCACCGTCGGTCAGGTCGAACCGACAGACAAAACGGGCGAGCGTCGCGCTACGCCGGTAGAACTGGAACCCGTCGGCTTCGAGCCGGTCCATGACGCCTTCCGGCAGCTCGAGGAAAATCTCGTTGGCCTCGACCGGCGCGAGCAGTTTGACGCCGGGGATATCGCCAATCCCCGCGGCGATCCGCCCGGCGGCGGCATTCGATTGCGCGGCGAGATGCAGCCACAGCCCGTTCTCGACATAGGCCATCAGCTGCGCCGAGGCAAAACGCATCTTCGACCAGACCTGACCGGCGCGGCGCAATTGGACCGCCAGGCCGTCGGCGATCTCCGGCGAAAACACGACGATCGCATCGCACAGCGCGCCGCCATTCTTGGTCGCCCCGAACGACAGAACGTCGATGCCGGCGCGCCAGGACAGATCGGCCGGGCTGCATTGCAGCCGTGCCACTGCGTTGGCGAACCGTGCGCCATCCATGTGCAGCTTGAGCCCGCGCGACTTGGCGACATCCGCGACCGCGCGCACCTCATCGAGCCGATAGACGCCGCCGAGATCGGTCGCCTGGGTCAGGTTGACCGCAGCGGGCTGGCCGCGATGCGTCTGGCCCGGTGGAAACGCGGCGAGGGTTCGCGCCAGCTCGTCGGCATCGACCCTTCCGTCGCGCCCGGCGACCGGCACCAGCTTGAGACCGCCGCCAAAAAACCCGGCGGCATTGGTTTCCGACGTGTTGATGTGCGCCAGCGCGCTGCAAAACACGAGCCCCCAGGACGGCGCGATCGCGGCGAGCGACAGCGCGTTGGCGGCGGTGCCGGTTGCCACCGGAAACACCCGCACCTTGGTCTCGAACAGCTCGGAATACCGCTCCTGCAACTGCGCGGTCCACTCATCGCCGCCATAGCCGAGCGCGGTGCCGCTATTGGCGCGAACGAGCGCATCGAGGATTTCCGGCGCGGCGCGGCCGGTATTGTCGCTGCGAAAATCGATCATTAAGGCACGGCCCTCGCCTGGGTTACGCCCCTCCGCGGGTGGCGGCGAGGTGCTGGCGATTATGCCCCGGATGAAACGCGCTCGTCGATGCCAGCGGTCGTGACCTTAGCGCGACAGCGGTGGCCAGCCGCAAGCGCTTGCCCACGTCGCGCGCTGGCGCGACGCGCTGCGCCACGACAACCGCCTTCCGCGCCGGCATCGGCGCCGCCACGGCAACGGCGACCGGCTTTCTCGGCGCCGCGGTGACGACGGCGCCGAACGCGACCGGCGGTATGTCGAGCGCTCGAAGGATGACCGGCGCGTCGGCGAAGCGCTGCGTGGGGACGTCGTCCACCAGCGCATTCGCCACCGACAATCCGCTGGCGAAAACGGCGCGCGGCACGGCGGTCGCAAAGCGGCGGTTCTGGTAATTCGCCTCGTTGCCGTCGCCCACCGCTTCACCCGGACCGAGCGGGAACCAGGCAATCGCCGGAGGTGCGTTAAAATCGCCTGGCCGGCTCAGCCCAATCCCAGCGGTGCCGAGAAAGGCAACGACGGCCGGGCTGTAATCGGCGGCGTCAAACGGCGCGCCGGGAATCCAGCCCCAGCGATCATCGATGCGCGCCCAGCGCCCGTAATGCGACGGGGCGAATCCCCAAGGCGCGGCGTCGATCCAGGTCCATCCCCATGGTGGCAAAAACCGCCAGGCGCCGTCGCGATACGGCGTCCAGTCGGCGGCGATGTCGCTTGGAAACCACACCCGACCGTATTGCGCGTTCGGCTCCCACCGACCGGCCGCGTCGAGCGCCGCTACACCGGCGATTTCGAGCTGGGGACGCGCGGCCAGATCGGTATTGTCGTCCTGCGAGCGCCACCAATCGCTAAACGCATCGGCGGCCGCGGCGACGATGTATCGGTCATCGAGCCCGCCGCCGAGCCGCGCCTTGCCGGCGAACACCTGCACTGCGGCCGGAACTTGCGCGTCGCCGGCGGCGATGTCGTAATCGCCTGGCGCGGCAAGCCAAACCCCACCGTGCGGCAAGTCGATTTCGAGGGTTTTCGCTGCTCCGGCGGCATCGAGGTGAATGCCGATGCGCCCTGTGAGAACGTCGATTTGCAGGGCGTCGCCGTCAAAGCGCAGAACACGCAATTCGCTGGCCGGAGCGAGAGCGATGTGCACGCCGGGGCCACGCAACTCGGCCTCCGCGCCTTGCGCCGCGCGCAGGCTCGTTCCGACGGCGACCGGCTCGTTGACCAGCGCGTCAGCCCAGCCGCCACCGGTCGATTGATATTGCACCGGACCGACCACCGCGCTGACGCGGCCAACCCCCGCGGCGTTGTCAGCGGCCCGCCCCACCCCCGCGGCCAGACCCATGAAAACAAGCGAGCCCAGCAATAGTTCCAATGTTTTCATCGCCCGACCATAACATATTCGGGCTCAGCCAGCAGGTTTTTGGCGCAGTCTTCAAATTTTCAATCGTCAGACGCAGCATGGTTGAACTTAAACAACTCATCGTCACCCAATTCTTCGCTATGACGCGCTTCCAGTTCGCGGTAATAGCGGCGCAAAGCAAAAGCCTCGCTTAAATATCCTTGTACACGTCGATCGCGGGGATTATCGACCACGGCCAAAGACTCCGCCGCCGAGGCGATAAAATGGTCGAGTGTTTCGCGAATCGCCTGGCCGGGGGTGAGGAAATGCTCCGCACCGCGCGCCACGTCGCTGACGCACAATTCCGCGCCGCCATCGCGATAGCGGGCGCCATGCGCCTCGGCCAAATCGACATAGCCGCGATAGGCGCCTTTTTCATCGACCGCGAAAACGCGGATATGCGCGTCGATCGGGAATTGCGAGCACAATTCGGTGAGTTTCTGGTCGAGCGGCGCGACGGCGAAATCGCGGCGCATCAAATTGGCCACCTGCAGATCATGCAGCCAGCCAACATCGTGCGGGCTGTGCAGCGCGACGCCGCGCAAATGGAAGCGCCAGGTCGCGAACGAGTAGCCGAACCAGTTGCGCACGACGATCACCGACACGACGACGGCGACGGTAACCCCCAAGGTCGCCGAGAAATCGCTTGTCGCCTCAAGCACGAGGAGGATCATCGTGACCGGCGCGCCGACCACGCCCGCGGCCAGCGAACCCATCCCGGCGGGGATGTAGGCGGTGTCGTTGAGCGTCGTCCCCGGCATCAAACGGTGCAGGCTGGCCGCGATCGCCGCGCCGAACAGCGCACCCAGATACAGCGACGAACTGAACATGCCGCCGCGAAACCCGCTACCGATCGACACCGCCGAGCCAATGATCTTCGCGGCAATCAGCCCAAACAGCAGCGGCAGCTCGTAGCCGAGCGGCCCGTTGGCGATCGTATTCTCGATCCCGCCATGCCCGCTGCCGAGAATCTGAGGAAAAAACCAGGCGAAATTGCCGAGCACCAGCCCGCCCATCGCCGGCCGCGCCCAGGTCGGCAGCGACGCCCGCTTGGTCCATTGCTCGACAAAGGTCACGCCGACCATCACCGCGATCGCCAGCAAGCCCGAGGCAAATCCGATCGCCGCGAGAAGAAAATAGTTGGTCGCGAACACATCGACATGGCTGTAGACGACAAAGATCGGCTGTTCGCCGAACAGCTCGCGGCTGACCAGTGTCGCGAACACCGCGGCCAGCACGACCGGCACCAATGTTGTCAGGGTGTAGCTGCCGATGATCAGCTCGAACGCATAAAACGCGCCGGCAAGCGGGGCATTGAATGCCGCGGCGATCGCCGCCGCGGCACCGCAGCCGACAAAAGTCCGCAGGTCGGCGCGGCGCAAATGCAGATAACGGCCGATCCGTGACGCGGTTCCGGCGCCGAGCTGGGTATAGGCCGCCTCAAGCCCGACCGAGGCACCGACCCCGGCCGACAGCACGGTGAGCCCGGTCAGCCGCAAGCTGTCGCTCAGCGACATGTGGCCGCCATGCAGCGCATTGGCCTCGATCGCATCGACGATGTCGCGCGGCCGCCAGCGCCACAGCGCATAGGCGACCAGACCGTAGATGACGCCGCCGATCGTCGGCACCAGGAGCAGTCGCCAGCGCTCGATCTCGACCGCACCGCTCAAATGCTCCTCGATCGCCACGCCAAACAACACATGATGGAGTTCGGCGACCGCAAATTTGGTCAGCGCCACGCCGAGCGCGATGACCGCGCCGATCAGTGCCGCGACGACGCCGAGGCCGAGTTCACTATTGCGGATGTTGTGACGGGCCCATAGTCGTGCGCGGGCCTTGAGCAGTGTCAAAACGCTGCGTCGAGGGTGGATTTCTTGTTCTTCGGTGATGATCAAACGCCCGACCTTCGACCGCGAACCGCACGAAACGCAAAAGCAGCGCCACGTTCCCGCAGGGCGCTACCCTGCGGGACCGGTACCAACCTAGAAGATGGGGCGATGCCCCCCGCGCGCAAGCATTAACTTGTCTCGAATTGTCGCAACCGACGACTGCCGGCACGCGATATTGGGGCCGCCGTCAGCGAGGATGCCGCGCAGAGGCGAAAACACCGTGTTTCATGATATCTAGCGGCGATTCGCCTCACAGAGGGAAATCCTTGATGACTCGCAGTCAAAGCCGCCTCACCGCCGAAATCGACTTCGACCGTGACGGCAAGCAACACGGTTTTGTCCGGCTGCCCTATTCGGTGCATCGGTCGGCCTATGGTTGGATCCCAATCCCGGTTGCCTGCATCAAAAACGGCGAGGGACCGCGCGTGCTGCTGATGGCGGGCAATCACGGCGACGAATACGAAGGTCAGGTGGCGCTCGGCAAGTTGATCCGCGCGCTCGAGCCCGCGGATGTGCGCGGCCGGCTGATCATCCTGCCGTCGGCGAACTTTCCGGCGGCAATGGCCGGGATGCGAACCTCGCCGCTCGATGACGGCAATCTCAACCGCAGCTTCCCCGGCGATGCCTATGGCGGCCCGACCGCGCAGATCGCCGACTACATCGAGACCGTGCTGCTGCCGCAATGCGATTTCGTCTTCGATTTCCATTCCGGCGGCAGTTCGCTGACCTACATTCCGAGCACTCTGATGCGCCGCCCGCAAACACCCGAGACGCTGAGCCAAGCCATCGAGTTGATGCGCAGCTTTGGCGCGCCGATCGGCTATCTCGCGGATGGCGGTTGGGGTGAACACACGCTGACCGCGGCGGCGGCGCGCGCCGGCGTGCGGCACATGGCCACCGAGATCGCCGGCGGCGGCCAGGTGACGCCGACCGCGCTGCGCATCCTCGAAACCGGGATCCGGCGGGTGCTGAGCAAGATCGGCGCGCTGACGGGAGAGCCGCCGCCCGCCCTGGCCGAGACGCGAATTACGCAGGTGCGCGGCGCCGATTATTACGTCTACGCCCCAGACCCGGGGCTGTTCGAGCCGCTTGTCGAACTCGGCGACGAGGTCGAGGCCGGCGCCCCGGCGGGGCTGATCCATCCGCACGACACACCGTGGCGCGCGCCGGCCAGCGCCGCTTTCAACCGCGCCGGCACCGTTATCTGCAAGCGCGTTCCCGGCCGTGTCGAGCGCGGCGATTGCCTATTTCACCTCGCCGCCGATTTCGAGCCGTGAGCCCTATGTCCGCATAAAGCCGTCGAGCTCATCCGCCGCCCAGGCGATCGCCTTGTCGATCGACTCGCCCTGCTGGGTGCAATGGGCGATCATCTTGGTCATCGTCGCCTCGAAATACATTTGCACCGCGATCTTGGGCGGCGCCGGGGCGCCCGAGATCGACGGCACCTGATCGGCGAAATGCGGCGGGTAATTGGTGACCGTACCCTTGGGCGGCCCCTGCTCGGCCCAGGTCGGAAAATCGCGCAGCCCGGAAAACGGCGGGATGTCGTAGCCCTGGCTCGCCGCGACCAGCTTTTCGACCTGCGGGCGCTGCGACAAGTAGGTCAGCAGGCTCTTCGCGGCCGCTTTGTTTGGCGAGAAGCTCCAGATGCTCCAGTAATACGGCAGGAACGGCTCATAGCGCCCTTTCGGTCCCTTGGGCGACGGGAATGTCCATAGCTGGTCGGCGATCTGCGGCGCGTCGCGCTTGGCGACCGCCCAAGCCGAGGGCGGGTTCATGATCAGCGCCGCCTTGCCCGCCACCAGCGCCTTGTTGTTGCCGGCGTCGTCCCACGCGAACACATCGGCCGGCAAATTCGGCACCAGCTTCTGGAACCAGGCGAGCACCTGTTTGACGGCGTCGGAGTTGACCGTGACATTGCCGTCCTTGTCGACGAGTTGGGCGCCGTACGACCCGAACACCGCGCCGACCCAATCGACTGAATCGGAGGTGACCCCCAGCGGCATGCCAAACGGGTGGCCGCCTTTATTCGCCTTTGTCGCCGCGTCGAGGAATGTGTCCCAGGTCCAGTTGTCGGCGAGCTCCTGATCGGCTTTGCCGTCGGCCGAATACATTTTCTGGATGTCGATGCCGGCAAGCTCCTTCATCAAATCCATGCGGGCACAGGGCGGCTTGCTTTGGGTGCCGACGGTGGCCGGCACGACGGTCCAATGGCCGTCGGTCTTGCCGAGATATTCGACGGTGTCGCCGACTTTCCCGTTGGCTTGGATCAGCGCGTTGACGACATCGTCGACCGGCTCGGTCTTGTCGGCGTACGCGGCCGGTATCCAGGTCGACATCGCCAGCACGTCATGACCGGAGCCCGACGCCGCCTCGCCGGTAATCACGATGCGCAGCTTCTCGCCCTGGCTGGTGATGAAATCGACCTTCGTGTCGACCTTCTCCTTGGCGGCCCAGTCGTCGACCAGCTTTTGCAGCACGTCGTTGGCGCCGGGCACCCAATGGTCCCAGAAGCCGACGCTGAGCTTGCCGGCGGCAAACGCGCCGCGCACGAACGGCGCCGAAAGCGTGGTTGCCGCCGTCGCGGCCAGAACCGAACGCCGGGTCAAGGACATCGCCATCTCGCTCTCCCTCGTGCTCCGGCTGCCAGCGTAGTCCGCTTTGCGCCGCGTCAGCCCCGCCAATTTTGCATCGCGGCGCGATAAGGCCGCGCGCTAACGCATCGTCGGCATGACGAATTCGGCGCCGGCGCGGATACCGGTCGGCCAGCGCGAGGTCACGGTCTTAAGCTTGGTGTAGAACCGCACGCCCTCGCTGCCATAGACCGCCATGTCGCCAAACAGCGAGCGCTTCCAGCCGCCAAAGCTGTGAAACGCCATCGGCACCGGGATCGGCACGTTGATGCCGACCATGCCGATCTGCACCCGGCTGGCGAATTCGCGCGCGGCGTCGCCGTCGCGGGTAAAGATCGCGGTGCCGTTGCCATATTCGTGGTCGTTGACGAGCTTGGTCGCGCTCTCGAAATCGGGCGCCCGCACGACCGACAGCACCGGGCCGAAAATCTCCTCCTTGTAGATGCGCATGTCGGGCTTCACGTCGTCGAACACGCAACCGCCGAGGAAGAAGCCGTTTTCATAGCCCTGGAGCTTGAGGTCGCGCCCGTCGACAACGAGCTTGGCGCCCTCCTGGACGCCGAGATCGACATAGGAGCGCACCTTGTCGTAGTGCTGCTTGGTGACAAGCGGCCCCATTTCGGCTTCGGGGTCGGTGCCGGGACCGATCTTTAGCGCTCGCACCCGCGGCACGAGCTTGTCCATCAGTTTATCGCCGACGCCGCCGACCGCCACAGCGACGGATACCGCCATGCAGCGCTCTCCGGCCGCGCCATAGGCCGCGCCCATCAGCGCGTCGGTCGCCTGGTCGAGATCGGCGTCGGGCATCACGACCATGTGGTTCTTGGCGCCGCCCAGCGCCTGCACCCGTTTCCCCGCGGCCGCGGCGTTGGTGTAGATGTATTCGGCGATCGCGGTCGAACCGACAAAGCTGACCGCAGCGATCTGCGGGTGGTGCAGGATCGCGTCGACCGCCTCCTTGTCGCCGTGCACGACGTTGAACACGCCCGGCGGCAAGCCGGCCTCGGTCAGCAGTTCGGCGATCCGCACGCCAGCGGAAGGATCGCGCTCCGACGGCTTCAGGATGAAGGTATTGCCGGTGGCGAGCGCCATCGGGAACATCCACATCGGTACCATGACCGGGAAATTGAACGGGGTGATGCCGGCGCACACGCCGAGCGGCTGGCGCACCGACCACGCGTCGATGCCGCGCCCGACCTGCTCGGTGAATTCGCCCTTCATCAGATGCGGGATGCCGCAGGCGAACTCGACGACCTCGACCCCGCGGGTGATTTCGCCCTGCGCGTCGGAAAAGACCTTGCCGTGCTCCTCGGAGACCAGCCGCGCCAGATTGTCCTGCTCGCGGTTCATCAATTCGAGGAACTTGAAGAGGACGCGCGCACGGGTCAGCGGCGGGGTCGCGGCCCAGGCGGGAAAGGCTTTCGCCGCGGACTGCACCGCCGCGTCGAGTTCGCCGGCGCTGGCAAAACCGACGCGGCGGATCTTTTCGCCGGTCGCCGGATTGAACACGTCGCCGCCGCGCTCGCCGACGCCGACGACCTGCTTGCCATCGATGTAGTGGGGAATGTCGCTCATGACGCTGCGCCCGCCTGCTGGTCACTCCAGGCGCGCATCATAGGCCGCGCCGGCCAAAGCCGGCAGGGGGATTTAACGCGGGCCTCGCAGCGCCGCGGCGCGGGTCACGAGAAGATGATCGCCGAATAAGCGGAATAGACCGCCCATACGACGAGCGCGACGATCGCGACCCAGTGAATTACGCGATAGAGTTCGATTCGCATCGGTTCCCAGCCGATCCGGTCCGGCAGCCCGATCTCGGGGTAACCGCCGAACACCCCTGATAATCTGTTATACGCCGTACCCCCTCTCAACGTTCCCTCCGCGCAGATTCCTGCTTCAAGGGTCGGGCGCGGTTTGGCATTCACCGGCCCCGAGGTTATGATCCACTCTGCACGGGGACGATCCAGCAGCCCGGCACAATGGAGGCGACATGTACGGCAGCACCGCGACCATCCTCATGCTGCTGGCGATCGCGTTGATCTACATGCTGCCCACCTTGATCGCTTTCGGCCGCGAGCACCCGCAGCGCCAGAACCTTGCCGTGGTGAACATCCTGTTCGGCTGGACGCTGATCGGCTGGTTCGCCGTGTTTTTCTGGGCGGTGCTGACCCCGGTCGAAGAGGAGCTGGTCTGAGCGGCCGTTAGCGGCTCAGTTCGTAAAGTGCGATGGCGGCAGCGGTCGAGACGTTGAGGCTCGGCATCGCCGGCGTCGTCGGCAAGCGCGCCAGATAGTCGCAATTTTCGCGCACCAGCCGGCGCAGCCCGTCACCTTCGGCGCCAAGCACGAGCGCGACGCGGGGCCCGAGATCGAGTTCGCCAAGCAGTTTTGGCGCGCGCTCATCGAGCCCGCAGCACCAGAACCCGGCCTCCTTCAAGCGATCGAGCGATCGCGCCAAATTGACCGCCGGAATGAGCGGCACCAATTCGAGCGCACCCGACGCCGCCTTCGCCAAGGCCCCGCTCACCGGCGGCGCACCGTGCGCGGCGACGATGAGGCCCCGGGCGCCAAACGCCGCCGCCGCGCGCAGGATCGCACCGACATTGTGCGGGTCGCCGACCTGGTCGAGCACCACCAGCACCGTACGCTCCGCCAGCTCGACCCCGCGCAGCACATCGTCGAGGTCGGGGACATCGAGCGGCTCGACATCGAGCGCCAGTCCCTGATGCACTGCGTCGTCGGCAAGAAGCGTGGCAAACCCGTTGCGATCGAGAACGCGGATCGGCTCGCCATCGCCGCGCCGGGTGGCCATGGCGCCCGCGATCAGCATCCTGGCTTCGTCTTCCTGCCCCGGCAGTACCGCCAGACGACGCCAGCGTCGCGCTGGATTGCCGAGCGCCGCGGCGACCGAATGGCGGCCGTAGAGCCACCGCTCGCCGCCATCGCGCGGTTTTGTCCGAGTGACATTGCGCCGCTTTGCCGGCAATGCAACAAACCCCCTCAGTTTGCGGCAACCTAGCCAAGCCGATGGCGTAAGGCCAGGAGAGACGGTGACCCTAGGACCTTTGATCAGGCGATCGGCGAAACGCCTGTTGCATGCGATTTCGCCCGATCCGCAGACGCTTACACTGCTGAGATCCGGTGCGAAGGGGCTGGGAAACGGCAGCGCCGGATTATTGACCGCCTGGGATGGGTGGACGGCGCCGATCTCCCGCAGGTGGATATCCGCTTTTGGCGATGGTGGTGAAATCACCCAGCCACGCAGCTACCCGCTCGTTGATCTTGGCCTCGACGACCCGATCGCCGTCATCTTGTCGGCTCCGGAGTTTCCGGAGTTAGGGCAGTTCTTCGCCACGGCCGAATCCGCCGAACGCGCCCTCGTGTCGGCGGATACCCAGGCGCTGCTCTACGCGCTCGTCCGCAATCTGCGTCCTGCCGACGTGATCGAGATCGGCACTTACCGTGCCTCGACCAGCAAGGCTATCTGCCGGGCGCTACAGGCGAATGGGCACGGCTTCATGCACACAGTGGACCCCGCCAATACCGGACCGATACTGCGGCTGGTCCGCCGGTGGCCGGCGGGGTTGCGCAACCGACTATGCTTTTATCCGACGTCGTCGATGGAGTTCTTCGATCTGGCGTTGTTTCAGGGATTTACCAGCGATCTGATCTTTGTCGACGGCAACCACGATTATGAGTACGCGCTGTTCGACATTCAGATGGCGGCCCGGCTTGTCCGGCCGGGCGGCTTGATCGCCATCGACAATATCAGCCAAGGCGGGCCGTTTTATGCGGCACGAGACTTTCTGAGAAACCATCCAGCCTGGCGCGAATGTGGGCACTGCCTAGAGACGTGTCCGCGCGGGAAGGCGTTCGATCTCGATCGGAGCACCATCGCCGGGACCGATCTCTGCGTGCTCCGGGCGCCAGCCCGGACCATCGTCGGTCCCCGCCTGGAAACAAGCGGCCCGCAAAAGGTCGTGCAGAGTAAAATCGGCGGCATCGATCTGACGATCGCGGGCCCGGCGAGCGGCACCCTTTACGCGCAATACGTGATCCGGGTGCGCGAGCCGCGGATGAGCGAGACGACGGCCGAAACCAGCATCGAATTGCGCAACGCGACAGGGCCAACTCGGGTGCCCTTGCCGTGGATTTTCGAAGCGCGCGACGTGCCGCTGGAGCGGACGATTGAACTCTGGCTGAGCTGGTCCGGCGACAGTGAACTCGAACTCAGCAACCCGCCAACCCTGTTCTGAGCGGCCGGCCGGGAACGAATTGCGCCATCTCAACATCTCAATCGGTTGCCCTATTCTTCGTCATTCCCGCGAAAGCGGGAGTCCGGGGGCCACAGGACGGGGTTGCTTCCGGTATCGCTGTGGCGCTCGAATAACCTAGTGATCGAGTGGTTGCTCTGGACTCCTGCTTTCGCGGGGTGACGACGGGAAATTGAAATCGATAATTTCATTTTGAGCCAGCCTCCAAGGCGCGCGCCGCAGTGCCGGCGGTGACCGGCTTGTGGATTTTTCTCGCTCAAGCCCCTAGCGTCTCCGAAAGTCCTTGGGGCAACCTGGTAGGGGAGACGCCGCCATGCAGCAAAGCAGCGACCGCATCCTGACGACCCATACCGGCAGCCTGCCGCGCCCGCCGGAGCTGACCAGGCTTTACGTTCGTCGGGTTCGTGGCGAGGCGATCGACGAAG
>Ga0181537_10003264_pt1 | contig 13948 bp, 16 predicted proteins | sample PEATcosm2014_Bin_39_FD_119765 | JGI IMG/M metagenome (GOLD analysis project Ga0181537, IMG submission 119765) | Peatland microbial communities from MTU Mesocosm Facility, Houghton, MI, USA - PEATcosm2014_Bin23_10_metaG | ecosystem: Environmental > Terrestrial > Soil > Wetlands > Peat | place...
CGACATCAAAAACGTCGAATTCGACCTCATGATCAGTGACCTGACCCAGGTCGAAAAGCGCCTCGAACGCCTCGAAAAGGACCTGAAAAAAGGCCGCACCAGCGACCTCGAGCGCGAGCAGGCCTTGCTCTTGCGCTCCAAGCAAGCCCTTGAGAATGAACAACCTCTGCGCGAACTGGAGATGACCGCCGAAGAGAAAAAACTAATCCGCGGCTTCATGTTCCTCTCGCAAAAGCCCATCCTCTACGCCGTCAACATCGGCGAAAGCACCACCCTGGGCAACGACCTGGAAGCAGCGGTAAGCCGCTTCAAGCTCGACGAAGTCGCCGCCCGCCCAAATGCTGGCGCTACAGCCATTTGCGGCAAAGTCGAGGCTGAGCTCGCGGAAATGGACGACGAGGAGGCAGCGGAGTTCCTCGGCAGCTACGGCCTGCGCGAAAGCGGCCTCGTCCGCCTCATCCGCAAGAGCTACGAACTGCTGGGGTTAATCAGCTTTTTCACTGCCGGCGAAGACGAGTGCCGCGCCTGGACCATCCCGCTCGGCTCCAAGGCGCCGCAAGGCGCCGGAGCCATCCACTCCGACCTCGAGCATCACTTCATTCGCGCCGAAACCATCCGCTGGGACGCACTCCTCGAAGCCGGCTCCGAAGCCGCCGCCAGGGCTAAAGGCACACTGCGCCTTGAAGGTAAGGAATACATAGTCCAGGACGGCGACGTGATGCACATCCGCCACAGCGGGTAACCTGCATGTTGCGAATCTCTCTGATTCTAGGCCTGATAGCCGCCCTCGCCGATGTGGCCGGCGGGCTGGTTCTGGTGCGCGCACGAGGCGTGGAACGCTACCTGCGTTACTTCGTCGCCCTCGGCGCAGGCTTCCTCATGGCCACAGCCCTCATCGAGATGACGCCCGAGAGCTTAAAGCTGAACCCCCAGCTCGGCCCCATCCTCATCATGGCCGGCTACTGCGTCGTGCACCTGCTTGAGCACACCATCAGTGCACATTTCCACTTCGGCGAAGAAACACATGGCCATGAACTCGTCTCCAGGCGCACCGGAAACGCCGTCATGGCCGGCCTCAGCGTGCACGCGCTATTCGACGGCGTGGCCATCGGCTCAGGGTTTGTAGTCTCCAAGTGGCTCGGAGTATTGATCTTCCTCGCAATCCTGCTGCATAAGGCGCCCGAAGGATTCACCATGGCCAGTGTCATGCTGGCCAGCGGCCGTAGCCGAACCATGGCGCTCTATTCTGCCATCGCTCTCGCCGCCGCAACCCTGGCCGGTGTGCTGATCATTGAGCTTGTTCCCAGTTGGCTGCCCTACGGTCTGCCCATCTCAGCCGGCGTAGCTCTATACGTTGCGGCCACCGATCTGGTGCCGGAGGTCAACCACGAACCGGGCATTCGCATGGCGCTGGTATTCTTCGCCGGCGTGGCGGCATTTCTTTTGCTGCGGATGCTCTTGCCCGCAATGTAACCATAATGTTTTGTATGATTTGTGCCCCGAGAATCTATTGAGACGCAGCCGGTACCGTCTTCACCCTGCGGCCGAAACCAAGTCTCGAAGCGTAAAGCCTGATCAGCAGCAGACCGTAATCCCATGCCACCTTGAAGTTGGCCTTGCTGGCCCCCCGGTAGCGGCTGCCAAACGCAAAGGGTACCTCGGCGATCGACCGGATATGCCCGCGCACCAGAATCTCCAAAAGCAGCTTAAAGCCGCTGCGCTGAAATGGTATCTGTTGCAGGCAACTCCGGCGCAGCATGAAAAAACCGGACATCGGATCTTTTGCACGTATCCGTCGCCGTTGAATGGGCAATGTAACCCATACTGCGGCGGCAGACAAAAATCTCCTCACCGGGTTCCATCCACCCACGCCGCCACCCGGCGTGTACCGGCTGCCAACCACCATATCCCGGCCTTCCAGAATGCCCGCGAGCAACTCCGGTAACAGTTCCGGGGGATGCTGAAGATCGGCGTCCATCACGCCCAGAATCCCCGCGTCCGTATTCTGCCAGCCATGCAGAATGGCTCCGGAAAGTCCCCGTTCGCCCTTGCGCACAAGCAAGCGAACGCGTGGGTCCTTCTGGGAAATCACGGACACTAGTTCCCCGGTTCCATCGGAACTGTCGTCATCGACAACAAGAATCTCGTAAGCGATCTTCAGGGGATCCAGCACCGCGCGCACAGAATCCAGCAATCCGCCTATATTCTCCGCTTCGCACAGTGTGGGAATCACCAGTGCCAGCTTCTCCTGGGCGCACTGTCCCTCATCTGCCGTCGTAAGCACCAGCGTTGTTCCGTCGTCTAGGTACATGTAGGATCGTTTTACCACAGCAAGAGCATTTCAATTGACGACTTAGTATACGGGGTTGGACCGTCTTGAAGCGATACAACTATCTGGCCAGAATCCTTCCAGTACTCCTCTTTACCTTGCTTGGGTTCGCTGTCATGGGCTACCACCCCGGCGCTGAAGATGACGGTGTCTATCTGGCCGCCGTCAAAGCCGACCTGAACCCCGCTCTCTTTCCTCATGACGCAGATTTCTTCCGCGTTCAACTTCAAGCCACCCTGTTTGACAGCTGGATGGCCGGTTTTGTTCGATCCACGGGAATGCCTGTCGCCTGGGCGGAGCTACTTTGGCATGGTCTAAGCCTCTTTCTCATTCTCTGGGCGTGCTCCAGAATCGCTCGCGCATTGTTTCCCGAACCAGCGGCGCTGTGGGCCGCGGTGGCGCTCGTCGCTGCCATGTTCACCCTTCCTGTTGCCGGTACCGCTCTCACCTTGGTCGACCAGTATGTTCATCCGCGCGCTCTGGCCACCGCGTTCATTTTAACGGCCGTCGCGCAGATCCTTGCGCGCAGGCGCTGGATCGCAATTCCTCTGTTGCTGGTCTCCTTCCTGCTTCACCCCATCATGGCCGCTTTTGGCGCATCGTTTTGTTGCTTCTTGACCCTCACCACAGCGGAGCCGTTGCATAGATGGTTCGCTTCCATTTCGCTGGGCAGGAGCCGGGGCATCCGGCGGGTTGAAGTTGCGGCGGCCTCAGCCACCATGCCCTTGGCCTGGGTCCTTGAGTCCCCAAACCCCGCCTGGCGCCGTGCGTTGGATGCAAAGAACTACCTGCACCTCTCTCGATGGGCCTGGTACGAGTTGTTGGGCGCTCTGGCCCCAATCTTCCTCTTCTGGCTGCTTTGGCGTGTGGCGCAAAGGCGCAACCATCAGGTGCTGGCTCGTTTTGCCCTGGCGGTCTTTGCCTATGGCGTCTTTCAGTTTGCACTTGCGCTCATCGTCTTTGCCAGCCCGTCCCTCGTCCGGCTCATGCCGATGCAGCCCATGCGCTTCCTTCACCTGGTCTACTTTTTCCTCGCTCTCACCGGCGGCGGGTTATTGGGCAAATACCTTCTGAAGGCCAGCCTCTGGCGCTGGGCCATCTTCCTTCTGGTTATCAATCTGGGCATGTTCTACGCACAGCGGCAGTTATTCAGCGGCAGCGAACATCTGCAGCTACCCGGACAACCCACAGCCAACCCATGGCTTCAGGCCTTCGACTGGATCCGGAAGAACACCCCAGTCGGCGCCTATTTCGCTGTCGGCCCCGCCTATATGTCCGAACCGGGCGAGGACTTCTTGAGCTTCCGAGCTTTGGCCGAGCGCAGCACGCTCGCCGATGCTCACAAAGATACCGCGCTCGCGTCCCAGGTTCCCGAGCTAGCACCGGTGTGGGAGCGGCAAGTGGCGGCGCAAGAACACTGGCAAAGCTTTCACTTAGCAGACTTTCAGCGCCTCAAAACCCAGTTCGGCGTAGATTGGGTCCTCGTCCGCTATCCAGAACCAGCTGGCCTGACCTGCCGCTGGCACAACGGGACACTCACCGTCTGCCAGATCCCGTAAGGCAATTGCCAGCCTCATTTGTCGAAGAATTAGTCCCTAGCCCCTTCGTCCCTTAGTCCCTTAGTCCCTAGTCCCTAGTCCCTAGTCCCTAGTCCCTAGTCCCTAGTCCCTGCCTTTCCGGCATTGAAACCATCCGCCGACGCCAGGCATTCAATCCCATCCGTGCAACATCAACTGCCAGTTGCACGACCGTAATCAGGAGGATAGCCAGGAATCCCCAGTAAATTGACCTGTTGATCACATCCAGGGTCGTCCCATACCGAACCTGGTCCAGCGTCGGATTCTTGAGCAGCACCGTTGCGTGGTCGTGCACGGCCAGCACCAGAATCACAGGAATCATACCCGCGGCCTTTATTACCACTTGCAGCACAGGTCGCTTCTTTTCCCACGTCCCCCGCAACAATTCAACGCAGCGCCAACCAAGCTGTAGAGAACTCAGCGCCACGCACCACCAGTAAAACTGCATCCACACACTGCCCATTTGATAGGGAGATTGCTTCCAAACCAAGACGGCCGGCCCCCAGAGCAACCAGGGATTACTGGGTATCAACAGCACCCAGGCCAGAAGAAAAAAACCAAAAACTACTTCCACAACCGTCTGCGTGAAGCTGCGCGCCTTCTTTCCCTTCACCAATTCCGCTTCAATCGGCGGCAAGTCGCTGGGTGACCAGCACGAACTAGAGGCCGTTAACGCCGGAATTCTCAAGTAATCGTGCGAGACTCCGTAATCGATAGCCGCAAAAATCAGCGTGACCCACGCCGCGGTCGTCATCAGGATCCACGGCACACGAATCAGCGCTTCGGCCACGGCAGTCAAATTCGGGGTTCCGGTGAAAATGAGCGCCAAGTTGACAATGAAGTAAATGATCGTGCACCAGGTGGCGGCAATTTTCAGCACCGCCACATAGATCGGGAAGATGTTCGGCCCAATCAGGTACTGATGCGGCTTGTAGCGCGCGGCCATATGCAGCGGCGATCCAAGCTGCTTCAGCCACTCCTCCGACTCGCCTTTGGTCAATGGCCGGCCCAGTTCGCCTTCCTTTTCCTCTAGCTGCGCTTCCAGGTTGGCCCGTAGTTCGGCGACGATATCGTCTTGCCGCTGCCAGGGCAGGTGCTGCTTTACGGCTTGCAAATAACGATCCAGAAGTTCCATGGCGTTGTCCTTCGCGTTCCTGAATTTGGTTGTTCCTTAAACTTTGCTGTTCCCTAAACTCTGCTGTTCAGAGTCGCGTCCACCGAAGCGTTGATTGTTCGCCACTCCTCAAGCAGCTTGGTGAACATCAGCTCCCCATCGCTTGAAAGGCGGTAAAACCGCTTGTTGCGCTTCTCTTCTTCGCGCCACTCGCTGGCCAGCAACCCCTGGGTTTCCAGGCGCCGCAACAGCGGATAGAGCGTGCTTTCATCAATGTCCAAACCGCGTTCGGCCAGCGCCTTGCGCAGCGTATAGCCGTAATACTCCTGCCGAAGCTGAGCCAGAACAGCCAGAGTCAAACAGCCCCGCCGAAGTTCCAGCCGAAGGTTCTCAAACAGGTTTTCTGCAACGGTCATGCTGTACCTCATACACTGTACATCAACTACTGTGTATCATACAGTGTGTGATGTCAAGTACTATTTGAACTTTTCTTGGTCCGCCGCCGGCCAAGTCGACCCGCAGAGCTATAAAGCTGGGTGCCCCACCCTTGCCGCGTCCTTGTTTTTGCGGCTAGGGTGGGATCCTCAATGTCGAGAGTTCCGCGATCTCCAACACCCTGCTCCCGCCACCCTTTGCGTGTTCCGGCAGTTTCCGCGAGAATGAGTGAGTCGTCCCCCATGGAGATCCAGCCATCCTCAATCTGTTTCAACGACTGATCATCGGCGGAGTGCTGGTTGCCGGCCTTGCTGTGGGCCTGTTCCTGGCCACGCACCGTGCACTGGCCGCTGGGGGAATGTCCGGACTGGCCTCGGTCTTTGTTCTTGCAATCCTGCTGGTTGAAGCAGCGACCATCGTTGTCGTGCTGCGGCCCATCCGCTCGGTCGCCAAAGACGCTCGCCGCATTGGGCAGGGTAACCTCGAACATCGCGTGGAATGGAGCAGCCGCGACGACTTCGGCATCATTGCTGTCGAGTTGAACCGGCTCGCGATCCGATTGCGGGAACTGCGCGACTCCGAGGCGGGACGCCGCCAGATGGAATTTCAGCTCTCCGACGCGGTCCTCCAATCCATCTTTGAGCCCATCATCGTCACCGATGGCAAGGGTCACGTGCTGAAGGTGAACCAGGCCGCCGCCGAGCTGCTAGGCGACGCGGCTGGCGACCGTATGGCTCTTGCCAACACCCCTGGCGGTGACAAGATTCTCAGCGCCATTCGCGACGCAGTCCAAATGCAAAAGGCTGTGGCTGCGGAAGACGATGCCGCCATGCTGCCCATGCGTATCGGCAAAAAAGAACGGAGCTACCGGCTGCGTACCACCCCCATGCGCGACTCGGAAGGCCGGCTGCTGGGTACCGTCACCACTCTCGAAGATGTCACCAGCTTGCAGGATACTGACCGGTTCAAAACGCAGTTCATTGCCGTCGCCAGCCGCAAGCTGCGTGACCCGCTGCTCCGTTTGCGCCGCGGTCTCTATGCGCTCACCCAGGGGTTTGGCGGCGAGTTGCAGCCGCTTCAGGTGGAATTGGCCGGCGCAGCCAGTTACGAGGCGGAAAAACTGGATGACCTCATGGGCGACCTCATCGAAGTGGCCGAACTCGACACCGGTAAGCGCGAATTGAAACTGGAAAAGCTGCGCCCGCTGAAGGAACTGGGCGAAGCCAGAGACAGGCATTGCGACGAGGCCGCCCGAAAACGGATTCGTGTCGAGGTACGCGCTTTCGCTGACCTTTCCGTAGTCAAGTGCGACCGCCGGGCTTTGCGCTCAATTCTCGACAATCTGCTCACCAACGCCCTCCGCTACACGCCCGAAGGAGGCGAGATTCTCCTCGCCGCCGAGGAGATCAAGGACTTTGTGCAGTTCACCGTCCGCGACACCGGACGCGGCATTGAGGCGGAGCGGCTCAGCACCATCTTCGACCGGTTCAATCCATTCTCTGAGAGCGGCTCGGGCCTCGGGCTGGCGCTCGTGCGCCGTCTTGTCGAGTCCCTGGGCGGCCAAATCGCCGTCGAAAGCCGCCTGGGCCACGGCACCACATTTCGCTTCACTCTGCCGGTTGCCGTCGCGACTGAAATCCATCACCCGGTCGAGGTGGGCTAAACAATGGCTGAGATCGTCCTCGAACAACAACAGGAACCAGCCAGGCTACGCATCTACATTGGCGCGGCCCCCGGCGTAGGCAAAACCTACCACATGCTCAACGACGCCCATATCCTGCGCCAGCAGGGCGCCGATGTCGTCATCGGCCTGGTTGAGGCCCACGGACGCAAAGACACTGAGGACCAGATCCGCGACCTCGAGGTCGTGCCCCAGCGTGTAATTCCCTATCGCGGCGTCAATCTGAAAGAGATGGATGTGGAAGCCATCATGGCCCGCCGTCCGCGTACCGTCGTCGTGGACGAATTGGCCCACACCAACGTGCCGGGCAGCAAAAATCGAAAGCGCTATGAAGATGTGCTGGAGCTGCTTGAAGCCGGCATCGACGTCATGACGGCCGTCAACATCCAGCATCTTGAGACGCTCAACGACGCCGTCAGCCGTTCCGCCAACACCACCATCCGCGAAACCGTCCCCGACAATTTCCTCAAGCGCGCCGATGAAGTAGTCAACGTCGACGTAACCGTGGATGAGCTGCGGTCGCGGTTACGCCAGGGCAAAATCTACGCGGCGGAAAAGGTCGAGCAGTCCCTCGCCAACTTCTTCCGCAAGGGCAACCTGAACATGCTCCGCGAGCTCGCTCTGCGCACCACCGCCGAGCAGGTCGGCAGCCGCGCAGCGGAATACCGCCGCACGCAGGGCCTCGAGCAAGCGCCCATGCCCGAGAAGGTGATGGTCTGCCTCAGCACCCGCCCAGGCACCGAACGCCTGCTGCGCGTCGGCTCGCGCATCGCCGGACGTCTGGCCAGCAACTGGTACGCCGTCTATGTCACACGCCCTGACGACAAAGGTCATAGCGACCCTGAAGCCTATCATCGCCTAGAGGAGTATCAGCGCATGGCGCGCGATCTGGGCGCGCAGGTGGTTTCCCTCACCGAACGCAACGTCTCCGATGCGCTCATCCGCTTTGCCCAGCAGGAAAACATCTCCCACGTGGTCTTCGGCCAATCCGTCCGCTCACGCTGGGATATCCTGCTGCGCGGCTCCGTGCTCAATCGCTTTCTCTCCGAAGTCCGCGACGTGACGGTCCAGGTGGTACCAATGCAGAAGCCCCTGCGCCGTGCCTGAGAGATCGAAACTCTAAACTCCGAACTCTGAACTGTGAACTAAGAACTCGGAACTGTGAACTAAAAACTCTCCTCACTTAGTCATCCAGATTTCGAATCCCATGTATTCCTCTTTGATTTCGTGATTGCTGAAATTGCTCTCCCACAGCATTTCCTGAAACTCCTCTCTGCTGTAGGCACTCTTGATAAGCGTTGTCTTGAAGACCAACTTGGTCAGCACGCGGTTCACAGGAGACAGATGCATCTCATCGATGCCGCGCGCGATCTCCTCCGGCGAGGCATTGCGCTTGAGGTCGATAATCACCCCGCGTCCGCCCGGCCGCAGCACCCGGCACATCTCCTGCAATGCCTCCATCGGCTTCGCAAAATTCTTGAAAGCCGCACGACACAGCAGAAAGTCGAAGCTATTGCTCGGAAATGGCAAATTCGACGCCGAACCTTGCCTGAAGTCCACCCGCACACCCGCTTCCGCGGCCTTCTTTGCCGCAATCTTGACCATGGCGTGGCTGATGTCGACACCCGTGATCGAATAAGAACCAAGCTTGGCAAGCTCGATGCAGAAGTAGCCCGGTCCCGGCGCAACTTCCAACACCGCGCTACCCGGCGGAATCTGCTCAGAGATCCTCCGCGCCAGTTCCACATAATCCTTCATCATTTCGCCGGTATTCGCCGCGTACCATTTCGCGGCAATCCCTTCAATGCCCCGATCTGCATGGGGCTTCCTCATGGCCAGTGTGGTCATCTCGTTTCCTCCATTTTTTATCGAATGAATTTTGAGAACTTCGCGCAAGTGCTATCCGGCTGCCTTACTCGCAGAACACCCGCACCTTCACCGTGTTTCCCTGATTGCCTTCCACATCCACGGTCAGGTCGTCCAGGTGGTCGATCAGCTCTTCCAGGTTCTCCGGCTTGATCTGCGAAAGCGTCAACGGCACACCGTGCTTGATGAAAGCCTCATCCAGCTGGTTATGCGCCTGCGCTGGAATCAGGCTGGCCAGGCGCACTCCCGCACGCAGCAGCTGCATAGGCACGCGGACGTTCACCGTCGTACCGCCCTTCATCCCGGACATCGATTCGTCAGCCGTCACCAGCACGCGCAGGTATTTTGCCCGCGTCTTCCCGGCCGCGGCGCGCAGGGCATTTGCCCCATTGCCCGCACCCGCGCCGCCGGCAAACTCGCCCACAGTTCCACTTGGACCCGATTCAATTGCGGTCAGCAACCGCTCCGCCTCATCCGCGTTAATCTTCCCAGCGGCCAGCATCTCCAGAATTTGACGGCGATTCTCGTTCATAACGATCCTCCAAACAGACGGCCAACCACCGCCAGTGCATGGTGCAGGGGGATGATTCTCCCTGACAACAGTGATTGCGCAAGATGCACAAGTCCCGGCAGCGCCTGGTTAGGATCAAGCAGTGCCAGCAGCACAATCGCAATGCAGGCAGCGCAGACCCAGAAACCCTCCCGCCCTTGGTTCCAGGCGATCAGCAGGCGTTCGGCCTCGGCTGGGCTGATGCGGCCGAGAGCTACAAGCGAAAGAATCGTACGGCGTCCATGGGTCATAAGAACCTCTAAAGAATGCGAATCTGAACCTTTGCTTCGTGCGTGCTCACGCGGACATACGTTCCCGGCAGCGCGCACAGAATGCCCCAGAGCGTGGCGATCGCGCGCCACGGGTTAACCCCGCCGTCCAGCCTCATCCCCCGCACCGTAAACCGGCCGGCCAGCCACACCGCCAGCAGAACCAGAAGAATCAGCGGCGAAAGCAAAATCACCGGAATCCACATCAGAAAAAGCGGAAACCAGAGCCGCGGCATGCGGAAGTCGGGCGTGTCGATGCCGATCACGGCGAAGTTCGGAGTCATTTCAAACCCTCCAATGCGCGGATTGCATCCTCGGCGTTAATTTCCCCGCTCTTCAGCCGCTCCAATACCTCCGCGCGGGATGGAGACGGATTCACCTCGACAAACTGCAGCAGCCCGCCAATGCGGTTGAGCCGTGCCTTGATCGTCGGATAGCTGACCCCAAAAACCTGTTCCATCTCCTTGATCGACCCGTGGGCGCGGAGGAAAGCCGTGATAAAGATCTGGTCTTCCAGGCTCAGCCGCGCCAGCTCCGGCAACACAAACTGTCCCTCGATTGAAACCTGTTTATCCACGAATCGGACCCTCTCCACCACCAGCGCAGAGCCCTCGGCCATGCGCATCAGGTCTTGCCAGTCAGAAGCGGGTTTTGGGTTTGGAGCCATAAGGAGGAATCTCGTTTCTTGAGTACAGAAACAATCATGCGTAAGTTTATTAAGTTTGTCAATAGAAATAATTGATTTTCTTAATTATTTATCGACGACACCTGAAGAACGCATTCGCAAATGGCCTGGAACTTGATTTCCTCTCCCCCGCAACAGCCTATGTCCCAGCGCACCGTTCAAAAGCCGCGCAATTCGCCGCCGTCCCCAGCACGCCAGTAACAAGCGGCAAACCCGCCCCTGTGGTAATTTTGAAGAAGCGGTTTTTTGAACGAGCTCGTAGCTCAGTTGGTAGAGCAACGCCCTTTTAAGGCGTGGGTCCTGGGTTCAAATCCCAGCGAGCTCACCACGTCCCCAGCCGCGAACCCTTCCGATTTGAATTCCCGGCCCCGCTCAACCAGCGCGCCAGTTTAGAGTCTTGGCCAATAGTGCTCCTCCGAGCACAAACGCAACCTCTGAGCCGCCTCCTCCGGAGTAATATCCCGCTGCGGCATCCCCAGCATTTCAAATCCCACCATGAATTTGCGTACCGTGGCCGACCGCAGCAGCGGCGGATAAAAATGCGCATGGAAATGCCACTCCGGGTGCGCCTCCCCATCTGTAGGAGATTGGTGAAATCCCATCGTGTACGGAAAGCTCGTCTCGAAGAGGTTGTCGAAGCGAGTCGTCAGGCGCTTCAGCGCGTCAGCCAGGCCATCACGTTCCTCGCCGGTAAGCTCCGGCATCGCGCCCAGGTGACGCCGTGAAACCAGCAACACCTCAAACGGCCACACGGCCCACCACGGAACCAGCGCCGTGAAATGCTCATTCTCGAAGATGATGCGTTCGTTAGCGCCTTGCTCGGCCCCCAGATAGTCGCACAGCAAACACCGGCCCGTGTGGTCCAGATGCTCACTTTGAGCCGCGGTTTCCTCCGCCGGCTCGTCCGGCACAAAATCCGTCGACCAGATCTGCCCATGCGGATGCGGATTGCTCGCGCCCATCATCGCGCCGCGATTCTCAAAAATCTGCACGTACTGAATCCAGTCCAAACTGCCAATCTCTAGGTATTGCTGAGTCCACGCATCCACTACCGGGCGAATCTCTTCCCGCGTCATCCGAGCCAGTGTCAGGCTGTGGTCAGGATGGTAGCAAAGCACCTTGCAAAGGCCGCGGGCAGGTTCGGCTACCAAAAGCGGCGAGCCGGCCGCATCCAGCGGCGCAGACGCATCGGGCAACAATGCCGCGTAATCGTTTACAAAGCTGAACACACCGTCATAGGCAGGGTTCGCCGCCCCGCCCGCACGTTGATTTCCCGGGCATAAATAACAGTGCGGATCGTACGACAGCCCCGGCGCCGCAGCCTTCTGCCCCACTTCCCCCTGCCACGGGCGCTGCGTCCGATGTGGTGAAACCAGCACCCATGATTGCCGCAAAGGATTCCAGCGCCGGTGCGGAGACTGACTCGAGCCTTCCATTCTTCCTCCGCATCGATTGTAAAGTCTCGCCTCGGAGCAAGGGCACTCAGGGCTGCAGATCGAAAGCCGGCCGCAGCGTCCCGTCCATGTAAAACGGAACCGATGCATGCTCGTGCACGATCTTCCATTCGCCGCCGATTCGCTCCAGGCACAGCGTCTCCCGCATCCAGAAACTCACGCTCCCCTCCGGTCCTTTCTTGGTGCCAGTCAGGCGCAGAAACCCATGGCAGAATGCCAAATCGCCACTGACCGTAACCTTCAAATCGCGCGCGTCAAGATCCACCGGCGTCGACCAGCTTTCGTACCACGCCTCCTTTTCCTTGAGGTCAATTCCGTGATGAACAAGTGGCGGAGCCAGATTGAACACCGCTGCATCCTGCGCAAACGGCGCGGCAAACGCAGCCGCATTTTTATCGTGGTTAGCTCTGAGCATCGATTCAACCAGAGCAAGGATTTCAGCCTTATCCTTCAAAACTGCCCCTGAAACATTCGCGCTCAGCGTTGCGGTTGACATGACAGAACCTCCTTACGCCGTTGGAACCAGAATCTCCGTGATCAGCTTGTCTTCCGGCGTACTCATTGGATCGTTCACATAGTTCTCAATCGCGAAATCGTCGCGGACAAACAGGCTCCTGCGCGACACAATCTCCCAAACCCGCCCCGAAGCCTGCGGCAAATTGGAGTACGGGCCGGTCAGCACAAAGCGGCTATATTGGCCGCCCGGAATTTCCTCGTATCGAACTTCCTTTGGCAATCCCTCCGCCGCGGCCGCCAGCACAAACCCCGCGCGATAGACATTCGGCATCTTGTAGAGCGCCATCGCTCCCACAATCTTGTTGCGTTCCGAAATCAGAAACTTCAGTTGGTGCAACTCCTGCCACGCCTGGGGCGCGATCTTCATAAACGGCCCGGTTCTTTCAATAAACACATAGTGGGTCAAAGGCCATTGCACAATCTCAGGTTCTTCAGTCAGGTTCATATACTCTCCTTTTGCGGATTGGGTTGTTTGAACAGCAACTCAACATACCGGCGCAAATGCTCGATGCAGCGCACGGCAATTTCCGAGTTGTGATTTGCCTTGGCCACAATAAACGCGCCCTGGATCGCCGCCTGCGTGTACAGCGCAAGGCTCTCGGCGGTCCATCCGTCCTGAACTCCGTGCACGCGCATGGCCTCTTCGATGTCCGGAACCAGCGTAGCCGCATGGCTGCTGATGCTTCGGTTGCACGCCTCGCGAATGGCCGGATGCGTGTAATATGTCTCCTGCACCAGGGTGCCAACCAGGCAGGTGAATTCCGGCAGATCGCCCGTGATGAGCGACTTGCGCGAGTCGATATACCCCAGAAGTCGATCAAGCGGATCGGGCAGTTTCGTTAAATCGTGATACGCTGCGGATGCAAAAAGTGCGCCGGTCCGTTCCATCCAAAAATCGGCTGCGGCAATTGCAAGGTCTTCCTTGCCCTTAAAGTGATGGAAAAAGCTGCCCTTGGTCAACCCGGCAGCGTAGCAAACATCCTCAATCCGGGTTGCGGAGTATCCCTTCGCACGAATCACGTGCAGGGCCGCCTCCAGGATGCGGGTCTTGGATTCGTGTCTCGTTTCAGTTTCAATCATGAACATACCAACCAGTTGGCAGTATACATACCCATCAGTTTGTTCAGTGTCAAAAATACCCCAGCGAAAAACTCAAATTCCATTCCTACCCCGCGATAAAGCCCGGCGGCTCCTCTCAGCCGCCAACAAAACAAGCAGCATCCGCCGCGCTCGGCTCTTCATAGCGCCGGTTCCCGTTCGGCGTGCCCGTTCCATCAGCACCATCGCTTCCTCGCGCAATTCCGGCTCAGCCGCCGCCAGCGTTCCAAATGCCTCCAGCGCAATGGCGCGCAGAGCATTGCGTTCATCTTCGGCCATGGCACGCACCAGAACCAGCAGCCGCATTCGCTGCGCAGGTGTCCAGGCGTTCAGCGCCGCGGCCAGCGTCACATATCCGCGAGCCTGCCACTGCC
>Ga0181537_10003265_pt1 | contig 13946 bp, 10 predicted proteins | sample PEATcosm2014_Bin_39_FD_119765 | JGI IMG/M metagenome (GOLD analysis project Ga0181537, IMG submission 119765) | Peatland microbial communities from MTU Mesocosm Facility, Houghton, MI, USA - PEATcosm2014_Bin23_10_metaG | ecosystem: Environmental > Terrestrial > Soil > Wetlands > Peat | place...
ACCGTCAGCCCCGCATCCTGCCCGATCCAGATCCAGCCGCGATGATCGGCCATCAGAGACACAACCTGCTGCGAGAGCAGCGGCGGCTGCGTAATGTGCGTCGTCTCCACCACGCGATAGCCTTCAATGCGCAGCTTCATCAGTTCCTGCGACGCGCCACCGGCCCACAAATCTCCCTTTTGGTCGATCGCGATCACATCTGGTGTCGCCCCAGAACTGCCCAGGTCAATCCGATGCCATCCGCTTCCGTCGTGCAGGAACATGCCGCCATCGGCGGCTGCCCACAGCCGGCCCTTCGCATCGAGGCACAGATCTGAGAATCGCTGGTGTACGTTGCCGAAAACGGGATCCTCCACCACGGTCGGCGCAGCCGCTTTTCCATTCGCGTCGATCTCGTAGAGGCCTCCATTCGACGCCGCCCACACATGACCCTCCGCGTCGGCCACCACGTCATAGACTTCGGGCAGCTTCCACTGTTTCCCAATCAACGTGTTGCCATCGATGCGCACCAGCGCGCCCGCCGCGCTTCCTGCCCAGATTGCGCCATCCGCGGTCTTAGCCAGCGCGCCCTCGCGTGCCGTCATGATGCCCGCCTGGTGCCATGCCTTGGGAATCTCTCCGCCCGCCGGGAGCCAATTCAATCCCGACTCAGTGCCAACCCAGAGCCGGCCCTTCCCGTCGCGCATCACCGCCCAGATCAGGTCGTCGCTCAAACCGCCTTGCGCCGTGTAACCTTCCCAGCGATCCTGACCCACCCAGCGTTTCAGCCCGTGGCCAACCTCGCTCACCCACACCGACCCTTCGCGGTCCACAAAAAGATCCTGCACTTCAAACCGCGACAGCCCATTCTCTTCCGTGACCATCCGCCACTTGTCTTTTTCCCACAGCCCCAGCGAAGAATCCTTCGCCGTCAACACTCGCCCTTGCGCATCTTCGGCGAGCATTGGGTAAGCCTCAGGCGCGTTCGTCCCCGGCAGATCGTGCAGTGTAAATCGTCCCGTTCCCAGGTCGATTTCGCCCACGTGCATCTTGCCGCGCATCCAAAGATGGCCGTTGCGCGTCACCAGAAGATTCGTCCAGTTTTCTTCCGGCAGCCCCAGCGTTGCCCCCATGTGCGTCGTCTTTCCATCTCTGAGTACGCACAAATCCGCGTCGCAGCCATACCATAGGCCGCCTTTAGGGTCGTACGCCACGCTCCACAGGTTGCCATCCAGATGTATCCGCTCCGCGGCCCATTGTTCCGCTTGCGTGCGCCGCAGCAGGAACGCTCCATCCTTGGTGATTGTCACTACCGCGCCGGCCTGATTCGCTGCAAACACGGTTCCCAATCTCTGCAGGAACTGACTCACCGGCGCCGGAGGATGCACCTCAGAAAAATGTCCGCTCTTTTGCTTGAAATAGATTCCCGTTGTCGTCGCAACCCACAGCGTGTCATCCACGCCCACATACAGGCTCTGAATCATCCGCTCGGGCAATCCCTGTGCCGGCCCAAAACTTAGAAACTGCGCTCCGTCGTAGCGGTAAAGCCCGTTCTGCGTGCCCACCCAGAGATATCCCGTGTGGTCTTGCGCCAGGCACGCGATATTCAGGTTGCTCAGTCCTTGCGTGTATTCGCGGAAGCTGTAGCGCTGCGCGTTGCCGATCGTGCTTGCGAGACACAGGATCGCGAGGCCGCCGAGAAGCGGCTGCAGGAGTCGTCGGATCGTGCTTGGTTTCCTCACGTGCTGGAACCCTACCCCCTGGGCAAAAATGTCTCCGCCCGCCAGTTCGTCACTACCGTACTGAAAAGACGAACGATTTGCGGGGTCGCGGCGCAGAAGACTCATGCCCAAATCCACTTCAATTGGAAATCAATATAACGAGTATGCTCCCATCCCGAAATCACACAAAAGTCGAAAGTAATGGCCAAATCGTGCTGTCTCTCCCCATGCCGCCCACGCTCCAGAAGTTGTGCAAATTCTCCATGTAGAAATTGTCGGCACATTGGCCGCTCCTCTTCACAAATTCGTCGGGCGATCGCACACCTCGCCTCGCTGCGTTTGTGGGCAGTGATGCATGGTTTTGGCTTGATTTAGGCCCTTATTCTGCGGGCCGTGCAACGCTTGCTCAGTCGCACACCAGCGCCGCTTCAGGAAATGCCGGCTCATCCGCGCTCTCAACTGCTGCATTCAGATCGGCTTCCGCCTCCTGCTGCGCTGTGAAAAACGCGTCCACCTGGGACAGTACTTGCGTACCTGTCTTGGCCTGATAGATCGACGCCCGCAGCTTTGCGCCGCCGGGCACGCCATGCGTAAACCATGACGCGAATTGCTTCATCTTCCCCGCCGTCTCGCCGATTCTCTCGCCCTTAGAGAGCGACTGGCTCGCCTCCGCCTCATCGAGCAGCATTTGAAAATACGTGCGGATCATCCGATAGCGATCGTCTACTGTCGCCCGCTGATAGCTGCCCGTCGCCGTGTACTGCGCAATCTGCCTGAAGATCCACGGATTCGCCGGTGCCGCGCGCCCGATCATCACCGCGTCGCATCCCGTCTGCGCCACCATCGCCGCCGCATCTTCCGGTGTGCGCACATCGCCGTTTCCGGTAACAGGAATCCCCACTGCCTGCTTCACCTGCGCAATCCACTCCCAGCGCGCCTGCCCGCTATATCCCTGCTCCCGCGTGCGCGCATGCAGCGCCACGCCGTTCAATCCCTCGGCCTCGGCCATCCGCGCCAGTTCCACGCACACAATCTGCGCATCGTTCCACCCCAGCCTGAACTTCACGGTGAAGGGAATCGTCACCGCCCGACGCACTGCGCGAAATATCTCTCCGATCTTCGGCAAGTCGCGCAACAGCCCCGAACCGCCATTGCATCCAACCACCCGTTTCGCCGGGCAGCCCAGGTTCAAGTCCACCAAATCAAAACCCGTGTCTTCCACAATCCGCGCCGCGTCCGCCAGCGTCTCCGCATTTGAACCGAAAAGTTGCGCACCGATCGGATGCTCGTCGTCATAGAAAGTCAAATAGCGTCGCCGTTTCGACTCGCGCATCCGCGACAATCCATCCGCCGACGTGAACTCCGTCATCAGCAGCCCGCACCCCGACTGCGCGTTCGTCACCACCGCATCGATCCCTGCAGCCGCAGTCTCCTGTCCACTGTCCACTGTTTTCTGTCCACTCGTAGAGAAGAGACTCGCATGCCGGATGAATCGCCGAAACACCGTGTCCGTCACCCCCGCCATCGGCGCCAGCACGGTCGCGGGACTCACGAGAACCGTCCCGAGGCGCACCTCCGCCGGCACTCGCGCATCCGCGGGCATCGCGTGCTCCCTGGGATTGTCCCAGTCCTTCTTCACCGTGAATCCCTTGCCTGCCACATGCGCCTTCCCGCCAAGCCCGTCAATCCTACCTGGTCGCTATTCCATCCCTCAGTTTCAAAATTAGAATTCGCGATGTCATTCTGAGTGAACGGGGCCCCGAACGATTTCCTCAGTTCGGGGGTGGTGAGCGAAGAATCTGCTTTTGGCGCTTCAGACTTGCGCCAACGACTTCTGGGCCAGCAACTTGCACGAGCCGCTCTTCCTGACAAACGTAGGCCCCCGCCGAAGCGGAGGCCTACTCGTACCTAACCTCTGTGGCCCCTTTACTTTGCGGGCGCCGGGTCGGCCTTGGCATACTTCCGGCGGAAGCGCTCCACGCGGCCTGCCGTGTCCACCAGTCTCTGTTTTCCGGTGAAAAACGGGTGGCAAACCGAGCAGATTTCCACATGAATGTCGCCCTTGTGGGTCGACCGGGTCTCAAAGTTGTTGCCGCAGGCGCAAAGCACGCGCACTGCGTCGTAATTGGGATGAATCTTTTCCTTGGGCATCTCTCGAATAGACCTTTCCTGCAGTACTTCCATTGTAAGTTGATTCGCCAGCCAGCGCAATCGATTCAACCTCGGCGTCTCCGTCCGGCTCGCGAGCCCCGCGCGCTCCGCCCATCCGACCCGCGACACACCGTCTGTAACTTTCTGTCTACATTACTCAGGTTTGTACCCTGACCACGCTCCGGCTCCAAACTTTCTTGACACCTGAAGTGATTCGATTTTCCATCATTGCATGTTGAAACTCTATGTAGCCGTGCAATGTATGTTGGCTTCTGAGGAAGGCCAGGATCTCGTTGAATACGCGCTTGTAGTGGCGTTGATTGCATTCGGTGCCGTCACCGGTATGTCGCATCTATCGTCGCAAATAAATAAAGCGTTCAATACCGTAAGCAGCGATCTCTCCTCCTCGCTCACCTAGCTTTCGCCTCATTCAGGCTCAGGCGCACTCGAGCAAGTTCCATCGAGACAACCCCCGTGTCTCTATCGCACCCCTTCCTCGCATCTCCATCGAAGCCCTGGTTCTTTGGTCCCTGGTCCCTTAGTCCCAAGTCCCTCAGTCCCTTGGTCCCTTAGTCCCTAGTCCTTAGTCCCTGGTTTCAGCGCCTTCTCAATCCCCGCCTCGGCCAGCGTCGTCATCAATGCAAATCCTGCCGGCAGCGGATGCACACCATCCTTGCTCAGCGTCGGCGGCAGACCGTCCCGATCGTCCTTCATCGCCGAGTGGAAATCTACATACACAAATCCCTTGCTCTGCGCATAGCCCCTCAACCACGCGTTGATCTTCATAATCTTCGGTGCGGGCGTCAGCCCCGGCTGCCACGGATAATCGAACGCCGGCAAAATCGAGCACAGCACCACGCGAATATGGTGCGACTCGGCCAACTCCGCCATCGATGCGATGTTGCCCTCAATCTGCTCCAGAGTCTCCGGCCCCGTGTTGCCGGCGATGTCGTTCGTCCCCGCCAAAATTACCACTGCCTTCGGCTCCAGATCGATCACGTCCTGTCTGAACCGCAGCAGCATCTGCGGTGTCGTCTGCCCGCTGATTCCGCGATTCACATATGGCTTGCCCGGAAACGACTGATCCAGATGCCATCCCTCGGTGATCGAGTCGCCCATGAACACCACGCGCTTCTCGCCCGCCGCCGGCGCTCCCAGCTTCACGTCATCGTCGTGAAATTTCGCCAGCCACGGAAAATCCGTCAGCATCAAGTGGTCGTGTTGCCTCCAGTAGTCATTATCAGGATGCCCCGATGGCGTCGTCTTCACCTCGGGCGCAGCAGGCGTCGGCTGCGCTGCCGGTGCAGTCTGCGTCGGCGCCGGCGCCTTGGTCTCCGGCAGATTCCCCGGCTCCTGCCCGTGCAATACCGCTGCCGCAAACAACATCGTCAATACAGCAAGTGCAAAACTACTTCTCCGCGCAATCTTCAACACTTTGGAACCCCTCCCCAATCACCGCACACTTCAAGTCAGCTTTTCTTCCGCCCCGATTATAGGACCACCCCTCACACCCGGCGCGAAGCGCGATAGCCTGGACGGCCAGTCCTTCCACAGAACGCGCCCCGTTCTCCACCGCAGCGCGTTCCCGCCGCATGCGCTACGCTCTTAATGAGTCATGACAGTTTGTCCCATATGCAACGGAGTCGGTCTCTTCCAGGTTGTCACCACCACCGGCGCCTGGGTCTCGCGTCCCTGCGAGTGCCAGCAGATGGATCGCGAGCAGAATCGCCTCTCCTCCGCCCACATCCCACAGCGCTATCGCGACTGCACCCTCGACGACTACGAGATCTACCACGAGGCCGACCGCACTCTCAGTCGCGCCCTCCAGACCGCCCGCAAATTCGTCGACGCCTACCCCGTCGACACTGCCGGCAAGGGCCTGCTCTTTACTGGATCGATCGGCGTCGGCAAAACCCATCTTGCCGTCGGCGTTCTTCGCCGTCTTGTCCAGGAGCGTGGCGTCCGCGGCCTCTTCTGCGACTATCGCGAGCTGCTCAAAAATATCCAGAACAGCTACAACGCCCAGGTCAACACCACCGAGCTTGAACTCCTCAAGCCTGTCTTCGCCGCCGAGGTTCTCGTCCTCGACGACCTCGGCGCGCAAAAGCCCAACGAGTGGGTGTGGGACACCGTGGCCCTCATCCTCAACACCCGCTACAACGACAAGCTCTCCACCATCATCACCACCAACTACCCCGACCTTCCCGCCGGCGGCGGAGAGAAGTCCGACGTCGAGCGCGCCGCGCGCGAGCAGACCCTCGGCGACCGCATCGGCGATCGCATGCGTTCCCGCCTGTCAGAGATGTGCGTGCATGTCGAGATGACCGGCAAAGACTTTCGCCAGACCGAAGTCCGTCGCGCCCGCTTCGGCTGACCGATTGGGCCAGCATCGCGTGATTGCCCGAGCCTCCGTCGGCTCCCGCACAATTCCTCCTTCACGACTCAGTCGTCCCGCGATCAGGACGCAGCAGCTCGTCAATGGCATCGTAGCCAGTCGGCCAATCGATTCCATCGGTTGACGCGCCAGCGGCCAGCAGCGCCGCGACAGAGTCGGGCCTCCGACGATATTGCCAATAGGAATCAGTGCACGCCTTGACTGCCAGCTGAAGTGCGGTTCGATCGCGGGCGTCCCGTGCATCCACATAAGTTCCGGCTGTGATGAGCGTGCAGACAATTTTGTAATGAGCGCGCCACGCTGCCACGTGAAGAGCCGTCGAACCGGGCGTCAGTTCCCAATACCCGTCGCCCTCAGGCCATAAAGCATTGGGCGGGATCCCCAGAGCGAGCAGGGTTTGAACACCGCCGTCGTTGTCTGCCCCGGCGAAGCGCGCCAGAAGCTTGCCACCCTCGGCACGAAGTCGTTCGAGCATCTCGGGAGCGCCCGAAGCGATGGAGCGCGCCGCATCGGTTTCCGCGCGAGCACATAAGCCCACGAGTTCGTCGAAACCGCGAAGTTCAGCCTTGAAACCGCGCCGTTCGAGCGCATCCAGAATATCCGCCCGGCCATAATAGGCGGCCATCTCGAAAGCGTTGCGACCGTCCAATCCATTGACGAGCCAGGGATCCGCTCCGTGATCGAGCAGCTGTTCAATCATCACCAACCCGTTGTCGCGACGAATGGAGTGGTGAAACGGCGTGTGCTTCCAGACAGTGAGGAAGTTTGGATTCGCGCCGTGTTCCAGCGCAAGCTGCAAGCCCGCATCGTCGTGCCAATCGCATTTACGCGCGGCTACCGTGGCCAGGCTGCGCTCGTTGAGCCGCCCTGATGCGAGAACAATCTGCAGCACCGAGTTGTCATACGATTCGGGCACGTGATACGGCGTCTCTTCGTCATTGGGATCCGCTCCGTAGTCGAGCAGCAATTGAGTCAGGTCCGGATTCCTGGCAATACCGGCAGCTCCGTAGATTACGGGCTCGGCAACAGGCCGTGGCGGATCGTCGATGGTTTCCGTCCAGCCGGTATTGGCATTGGCCCCCGCTTCAAGCAGAGCCCGGGCACAGGCAACGAAGGAAGCTGAACGTTCCTTCTCGATCCGCAGATAGCGCGAGAAGCAAAGATAGGTCAACGCATCCCATCCATGCGGTCCGCCCTTGGCCACGGCCAGAGAGGCGTCGCGCTTTAACAAATCGCGAACCGCCGCCTCATTCGCCAGCACCGCGCTGCTGAAGATGCTCTCCGTGGCGACACCGGGATAGCGCGCGAGAAGTAGCTCGGCGTGCTCAAGTGTCCCCGACGAGTGCCAGCCGTGCCGGTCAACGCACGCCACCTCCAAAAAAGTGCCGTAAGGATCGTCGAGCTCTCCTAGAGAGCGAACAATGCGCAAGGTTTCGATGTGCTTGGCAAATGCAGCCCACGATGGGTAGCCGTGCTCGCGGGCGAGCACCCATTGGGCGTCGGCGAGCGTGAGATTTCGGAGTTGCTCCGATGAGACGTTGCGAGTGCGCGGATGATGCTTGCGGACGCGAGCCTCGGCGTTTGGCTTGCCGGCGCGAGCATCCTGCACCAGTTCCTTGGCCTGTTTGCGGTACTGTTCGAGATTGGGAAAATCTGGAAGGGTGCGGTCGGGCATACGAAGCTCCTCTCACGACGCGCCTGCAGTGTCCGCTTGAATCAGGCTGAAAGAAGATTCGTCAGGTTGTGATAACAGAAGGTGGGCACGGCCCTTTCCGCGGACTGGATGCGCCCTTCGCGCTTCGCAAATCCTAAAGGCCCCGGAAAGTCGGTGTCAACAAATCTTGCGCTTGGCAGGTGGAAGAGCAAGCGCAAAGATCCAATCCGCCCGTTTCGGCAGATCCGCCAGACGCAGCTCCGCCCCTGCGCTCGCTTTATTTAATTGATTTCTATTTGGAATCGTTGAGGCAGCCGTTAAAACACCCACACGCTGACCAGCACTACCACGATCGCCGCGATCGTCATCGCCTGATACAGCAGATCCCCATGCCCGTGGCTCTTTCCCACCACGCCTTCAGGCATGCTCTCTGCTCCGGATTGGGCCGACGTTGCCATTCTTCCGCGTCCTTCATTCCCCGACTCTCCCTTATCGGCGAGCCGGTACCAGTTCGGCAGTTATGCGCCTATTCAACGTACGTTGAAAATCAAACAAAAGATGTAGACCCACGATTTTTTTGATGCGCACTCTATCTATATCGACGCACATCTTTGATCTGATTATGTCTGTGAATTGCAATCAGTGCGCGCCGCGGGTATTCCTTCAGTAACGTTCGTACCAGATTTTCATCTTCGCCACCCGCCAAATCCGCCTTCTCTCCTCCGCGCACATTCCGTCCCATGCCTTAAAATCCCTTCGTGAGCACTTCGCCCGATCTCGTGCTGGTTCCTCCGCCCGCGCCGCACCAGCGTAATTGGCTGCCGCTCATCATCGCAGCCGTGGTCGTCATCGTGGTCGCCGCCGCCGTCATCCTCACCCTCCAGCACGGCCGCAAGCCTCCCGCAGTCACCCCTGTCTCCGCCGCGCCCGACCCCTATGCCTCAAGCCTGCCCATCTCCGGCCTCGTCATGAGCGAGTCCACCAGCCTTGCTGGAGGCAAAGTCACTTACCTCGACGGTCACATCGCCAACAAAGGCTCCCGCACCGTCACCGCAATCACCGTCCAGGTTCTCTTCCGCACCTTCGCTCATGAGGTCACTCAAAACGAGACCCAGCCTCTCAAACTCATCCGCATGCGTGACCCCTACATCGACGTTGAACCCGTCTCCGGAGCCCCCCTCGCGCCCGGCGCCGAGCGCGACTTCCGCCTCATCTTCGACGGCGTCTCTCCCGACTGGGACGGCGCCTACCCCGAGATCCGCGTCCTCCACGTCGAATCCAAATAGCCGCACCCGCCCTTCCAAGAAAGTCTGCCCAAACGGCAGGTGCCCCGCGCGGCCGATGTCCACCACGCAGTAGAACTTTCTTCTTTCGGTAAAAATTACCTGCGCTCCAACTTCCCAGCTAGGTTTTCCACCGCTCGTCCGCTCAATCCATCCAACCCATCTCCCACAAATCATGCATCTTACTAGCCGCTATCCACAAGCCGGCCGATTTGGCATGGCCGTTGCACTATACACAACCGAGCGGCAAGAAGAGCTCACCCGCAGTTTGTTCGCGGTAGCTGAAAAAAGAGGCCCCCACCCAATGACAAAACTTTCTGCAATTTCGCGTATCGTCCCTGGCCAGTGTGCCGCGCTATTGCTCGCTTCGGCCTTGGCTGTTCCCGCGTTTGCCCAGGAATCGCAGCCCGCCCCATCGGTGCCCGCCAACAATCAGGGCGTTCCCTCGGCGACCCAGCCGGCTTCCCCCTCCGCTTCCAGCGCTCAGACCGATAAAGAAGGTTTCTGGGGTCACCTGCAGCCCTTCGCCCGCAAGAAATGGGTGCACAAGCGTCTCGATCCGATCAACGACCAGCTCACCGAGCTCGATCAGGTCAACGCTAAAAACGCTGCCGACATTAAAGACGTAGATGCTCGTGCCCAGGCCGGCATCCAGCGTGCGCAATCCACCGCCGACGCGGCTAACCAGACCGCCACCACCGCCAACACTCAGGCTATGGCCGCGAACACCACGGCTCAGGGCGCTTCTGGCCACGTTGATCAGCTCAACACCACCGTCAACGGCATCGATCAGTATCACCAGATCAGCGACCTCGACGTCGCCTTCCACGGCGGAGCAATGCTTTCCAAGTCAGCCAAGAGCGATCTCGACACCATGGCAGCTAACCTCGCTGGCCACCAGGGATACATCATCGAGATCGAGGCCCATTCGCCCGGCGCAGGTTCCGTCGGCATTCAGAACTCGCAGCGCATCGCCGAATCCGTCGAGCGCTACATGGTTACTGAACATCAGATTCCCGTCTACCGCATGCACTTCGTTGCTCTCGGCAATGCGCCCATCGTCACCCCCGGCGACGATAGCGACAAACCGGCCCGCATCAAGGCCAGCAGCGTTCACATTCGGTTGATGGAAAACAGTTTGGCGGCCCCGGATTCCACATCCCCCCATGGTGTGGCTTCCAACTAGGGAGCGGAGCACCCCACAAAGGTGCGTAGCCACCCCCCTGAGGCTCTTTTCCGCCCCGACGGTCCCCCGGCCGTCTGGCCGCCAAAAACCCTCTCGCAACACGAGAGAACCAAGGCAACTTGGCCCCCGTCACAAGCGGGGGCCGTTTTTTGTCTGCCCCCACTTTCTTCCGCTCAAATCCCCTAATATCCAGAATCTCTCGTTCCGATTTCCGCCCCGCCTGCGGTAATCTTTTTCCACCCTCGCTGCTTCTCACTTCCCCGGTGCCAGACGCTGCTCGAGTCGCCCACGTCAGAGAGAGTCTGCCATGATCCTCAAGCAGTATTACCTCGGCTGCCTTGCCCACGCCTCTTACCTCATCGGCGACGAGGCCAGCGGCGCAGCCATCATCGTCGACCCCCAGCGTGACATCCAGCAATATTTGGCAGACGCCGCGTCCCTCGGCCTCCATATCCGCCACGTCTTCCTCACCCACTTCCACGCCGATTTTATCGCCGGTCATCTCGAGCTCCGCGATAGCTGCGGAGCCGTCATCCATCTCGGCAGCCGCGCCCAGGCTGAATACGCCTTCGTCCCCATGGCCGACCATGACACCCTCGAGTTTCCCGGTCTCCGCCTCGAGGTTTTTCACACTCCCGGCCACACCATCGAGTCCATCTCCATCCTCGTTTACGATCTCGCCAAAGATTCAGCCAACCCCAAAGCCGTGCTCACCGGCGACACTCTTTTCATCGGCGACGTCGGCCGTCCCGACCTCCGCGCGTCGCTCGGATGGACCGCCGACGATCTCGGCGCGCACCTCTACGACTCGCTCCACAACAAGCTGCTCCCGCTCCCCGACGACACTCTCGTCTATCCCGCCCACGGCGCAGGATCGTTATGCGGCAAAAAGCTTTCTTCCGATACCGTCTCCACCCTCGGCGACCAACGCCGCATGAACTACGCTCTCCAGCCCATGTCCAAAGGCGAATTCATCCAGCTCGTCACCGCCGATCAGCCCGATGCGCCCCAGTACTTCACCTATGACGCCATTCTCAACACCCGCGAGCGCGCCATCCTCGACAGCAATCTCCAAAAAGTTCTCCAGCCCGTCACCCTCGATGAAGTCATTCGTCTCGGCGATGCTGGCGCGCAGGTGCTCGATGTGCGCGAGCCTGCTGAATACGCCAAGGGCCATCTCGCAGGCAGCATCAACATCGGCCTCGGCGGCCAATACGCCACCTGGGCCGGCACCATTCTCGATCGCGCCAAACCGATCGTCATCATCGCCGAGCCGGGCAGGGAACAGGAGGCCGCGCTGCGCCTCGGCCGCATCGGCTTCGATCATGTGCGCGGTTATCTCGACGGAGGCATGGCCGCACTCGCCTCACGGCCCGACCTTGTCTGGCCAACCGAGCGCGTCACCGCCAACATGATTGCCGATGAGCTCGCCGCTCCCGATGCGCCGCTCGTGCTCGACATCCGCAATCCTCGCGAATGGGACGCGTCCCACATCGCCGACAGCGTCAACATCCCCCTCAATCATCTGCAGGAGCGCATCGCCGAAGTCCCGCGCACCCGCCGCATCGCCGTCCACTGCGCCGGCGGTTATCGTTCTTCCATCGCCGCCAGCATCCTCCATCAATACGGCATCACCAATCTCATTGAAATGGCCGGCGGCCTCGCCGCTTGGAATGCTGCCCGACTCCCGGTCATCTCCGGCTCCTGATCTCCGGTCCCACCTGCCCAGCTCCGCCTCAACGCCAGCGCACTTCAACCTCACGAGGATTCAATGCCCGAAACCCAATTGCTCACTCTCACCGCAAAAACCAATCGCCAGGGCACCTTTGGCGCGCACTCCGTCAACGGCGTCCAATATCAGATGCCCGATGCAAAACTCGGCTGGCACATCACCACCTGGCCCGGCCGCGATCCCGTCAATGTCTATTGGGTTGCCGACGGCCGCTTCTATGCCGTCCGCATCCATCTCCTCACTGAACCTGAAAACAAAATCCAGCTCGAGATGTTCGATGAAATCTTCTACGTCGCGCCCGACGAGCGCGCCGCCGTCCTCCACGCCATCGCCACATGGGAGGCCTAGCCAGACGCTTCAGCCTCCCGCGCCCCGCTCCCCCACCAGCCCGATCCCTTCCATCAGCTTCAGCGCGTTGCTCGTCTCCACCACGCCTTCCTTCAGCTTGAAATCAAAAATCAGCTTCCCATCCTCCACGCGATCCTCAAAGTGATAGTTCCGCGCCCGCCCCGCCATCGTCTCAGGAATCCGCGCCAGCGCCAGATCGTGCGTCGTCACCAATCCAATCGCTCCGTGCTCTACCAGCGCGTTCACCACCATTGCCGTCCCCTCCAGCCGGTCATGCGAATTGGTCCCCGACAGCAGCTCATCCAGCAAAAACAGCAACGCCGTCTTCCCCTGCGCCTTATCGCGAATCACCTTCAGCCTTTTGATCTCCGCATAAAAACGCGACACCCCGCCCTGCAGCGAATCCAGCACGCAGATCGACGCCCCAATCGCCAGCGGAGACATCCTGAGCCGCCTCGCCCTCACCGGCGCGCCCGCTTGCGCCAGCACCGCGTTCACTCCGATCCCGCGAATGAACGTGCTCTTTCCCGACATGTTCGGCCCGCTTAGCACAATCAGCTGCAACCCATCCCCAAGCTTCAAATCGTTGCGCACCGCGCCTCGTTCCGCTAATAGCGGATGCGCCATTCCCTCGGCCTCAAACCGCGCCGCCCCTTCGCTTACCTCCGGCCACGTGTCCTCCGGATGCTCAAATGCATATCCGGCCAGCGCTGCCAGCGCCTCCATCTCACCAACCGCCGCGAGCCATCCCCTGATCGCTCGCCCATATTTCCCGCGCCACGCCTCAGCCCGCATCGTCCACTGCACGGTGTAAAACACAAACCGGTCCAGCACCCTGACAATCAAATTCTCCCCGTGCTCCAGATACTCCGTGATCCGGTCCAGCTTCTTCACCGCGGCCGACGGGGCCGTTCCCTCAGCGCGCAGCGCCCGCTGCAATCCCCGCAATTTTTCCGAATCAAATTTCTCCGCCTCGAGAATCCGCAGCACCTCCGCCAGCAGATCCAGATCGCTCGTCGCCGCTTCAATCGCTTCCGGCTCGGCGCCCACGCGCTTTCTCAGATACGCGTCCACCGATAGATTCACCGCCGACATCAGCAGCATCGCTCTGAACGAATCCACCGCTAGCCCATAAATCAGGCTCGCTACCCACAGCGCCCCCAGCGCTCCCGCCACCACCGGGGCTGCTTTCGATTTGAACCGGCTCTCCCGCTCGCCCCACTCCACCAGCTTTTCCGGATGCACTCCCAGCCGCACCCGGTTTCCCGCCGTAAACAGCCTCTCGCGAAAATCCAGCCGATCCTTCACCTCGCGCACCGCATCCTGCCGTGCCGCCACTTCCGCTGGATCGGCTGCCTCCAGCAGCCATCGCGCCAGCGTCTCCTCGCCGGCCCGCGTGCGCACCACACACAGCAATTCAAACAGTGATCCCGCTCCAAACAAATCCAGATCCCGCGCATAGGCGTGCGTTTCGTTCGTAAATCGCTCTCCGCCCTC
>Ga0181537_10003266_pt1 | contig 13944 bp, 13 predicted proteins | sample PEATcosm2014_Bin_39_FD_119765 | JGI IMG/M metagenome (GOLD analysis project Ga0181537, IMG submission 119765) | Peatland microbial communities from MTU Mesocosm Facility, Houghton, MI, USA - PEATcosm2014_Bin23_10_metaG | ecosystem: Environmental > Terrestrial > Soil > Wetlands > Peat | place...
CTGGTGGTCGGGGTCATCTTCCTGTTTCTGCGCAATCTTTGGGCGACCGTGATCCCGGCGATCTCAGTGCCGATGTCGCTGATCGGCACTTTCGCGGTGATCTATGTCCTCGGATTCAGCCTCGACAATTTGTCGCTGATGGCGCTGACGATCGCGGTCGGCTTTGTCGTCGATGATGCGATCGTCATGATCGAGAACATCGTGCGGCACATCGAGGCCGGGATGAATTCGATGCAGGCCACCCTGCAAGGGGCTAGCGAGATCGGTTTTACGATCGTCTCGATCTCGATCTCGCTGATCGCGGTGTTCATCCCGCTGTTCCTGATGAGCGGCATCGTCGGTCTGCTGTTCCGCGAGTTCGCGGTCACCGTCGCGGTGGCGATCCTCGTCTCGGTGATCGTCTCGCTGACCCTGACGCCGATGATGTGCGCGCGTGTCTTGAGCGCCGAGGGCGATCGGCGTCCGGGCTTGCTCTCGCGCGGCCTCGAGCGTTTTTTTGACGGGCTGGCCAAGGCGTACGATCGCGCGTTGGTGGTCGCGCTGCACCACCGGTTCGTCACGCTGATGGTGATGGTCTCGACGATCGTCGCGACAGTGGTCCTGTTCGTCGAGATCCCGAAAAGCTTTTTCCCGCAGCAGGACACCGGGCTCATCGTCGGCATCGCCGAGGGGGCGGAGAACATTTCGCCGCAAGCGATGAAGGAGCGCATGAGGGCGGTTCTTGCCGTTGTAACCAAGGATCCCGCGGTCGCCTCGGCGGTCGGTTATATCGGCCCTGGCGGCGCGACCGTGACCGAGAATGACGGCCGCATGTTCATCACCCTGAAGCCACTCGGGCAACGGACGGCCAGTGCCGATCAGGTGATCGCGCGCCTGAATAAGGCGTTGCAGCCGGTCGAAGGCGTCACGCTTTACATGCAGGCAGCGCAGGACATCACGATCGGTGCACGCCTCTCCAAGACCCAATACCAATACACGCTCGTTGACGTCGACAGCGACGAGCTCGATCACTGGGCGCCGATCCTGCTCGAAAAACTGCGGACCTTGCCGCAGCTGACCGACCTAGCGACCGATCAGCAGAGCGGCGGCCGAGTCTTACAAGTCGAGGTCAATCGCGACGTCGCCTCGCAGCTCGGGATCAACCCGTCGGTGGTCGATTCAATCCTCTACGACGCGTTCGGTCAGCGGGTCGCGGCGCGTATTTACACCCGGCTGAACCAGTATTTCGTGATCCTTGAAGTCGACCCGGATTTCCAGCTCGGGCCGAACGCGCTCAGTCGCATTTACGCGACCTCGTCCAGCGGTGCTGAGGTACCGCTAAGTCAGTTTGCCTCGATTACCGCGACCATCGCGCCGATCGCGATCAACCACCAGGGTCAGTTTCCGTCGGTGACGCTGAGCTTCAATCTGCCGCCGCAGGTTTCGATCGGCGAGGCGGTGACGGCGATCCAGCAGGCAAACCGGGAAATGCAGCTGCCGCGCTCGATCGCGACGAGTTTCCAGGGCAGCGCGCAGGCGTTCCAGAATTCGTTGAGCAGCACGCCGGTCCTGATCCTGGCCGCGCTGGTCGCGGTCTACATCATCCTAGGCATGCTCTATGAGAGCGTCATCCACCCGATCACGATCATCTCCACTTTGCCCTCGGCGGGGCTGGGTGCGCTGGTGACGTTGATGCTGTTCGGCATGCCGCTCGACGTGATCGGCATCATCGGGATCATCCTGTTGATCGGCATCGTCAAAAAGAACGGCATCATGCTGGTCGATTTTGCGCTCGCCGGTCAGCGCGAGCGCGGGCTCAGCACCGAGGATGCGATCCACGAAGCCTGCCGGCTGCGGTTTCGCCCCATCCTGATGACGACGATGTGCGCGCTGCTCGGCGGCGTCCCGCTGATGCTCGGCACCGGCATCGGGTCGGAAATCCGCCAGCCGCTCGGCTATGCGATCGTCGGCGGCCTGTTGGTCTCGCAGCTGCTGACGCTGTTCACCACGCCCATCGTGTACATCTACATGGACAGCCTGGGTCATTGGCTGGAGCGCCGGACCACCGTGCGCGCGGCCACGGCGGCGTAACGCCTCCGCGGCTTTGCCGCCGAGTACTCGACTGTGCAGTAAACCCTTTTGCCTAAGATCGGCAAGCAACGGAGGGATACATGAAAATCGGGATCATCGGCGCGGGCGCCGTCGGGGCGGCATGCTTGACGGCGGTTGTCTTGCGGCGTTTTGCGCAAGAAGTCATCGTCCTCGACCGCGATCACAAGAAGGCCCAGGGCCTGGTCGCCGACGTCCAGTACGGCGCGACATTGTCTTCCGGGACGGACGTGCGATACGGCGATTACGCCGATCTGATGGACGCGTCCCTGGTCATGATCACCGCCGGGGTAAACGAAAAGACCGGTGGCGCCACCGACCGCTCCGACCCGGCGGGACGGTTGCGGCTGCTCGATACCAATGTCGATGTCTATAAGGACATCGTGCCCAAGCTTCACGCGGCGGCGCCCGAGGCTTTGGTGCTCGTGGTCAGCGATCCGCCCGATCCGCTCGCCGATGTGGTGCGCATGCTAGGGCACGAATACGTTCTCAGCACCGGGACATATCTCGACAGCTTGCGATTCAGGTTCCATCTGGCCCGTCGTCTGCGCGTCAACGCGAATTCGATCGAGGCGCAGATACTGGGCGAACACGGCACGTCCGAGGTCTTCATCTGGTCGGCGCGTATCGCGGGAACCCCGGTGCGCGAGATGCTGCTGCGGTCGTCGCAAAGCTGGGACGAGATTCGCGGACAGGTCGAGCAGGACGTGCGCTACGCTAATATAACGATCATCGAAGGCATCGGCGCCAGCCAGCATGGCATCGGCATGGTTTCGGCGCGGATCGCCGAGATCGTGTTGCGCGACGAACACGCGGTCATTCCCGTCGGTTCGTACCACCCTCGATACGGCGTGACGCTGTCGGTGCCGACGGTTGTCGGTCGCGACGGGCCGCTGCAGGTTCTTGAGCCTGAGATGTCAGAGGAGGAACAGCAGGCGCTGCAGCGCAGCGCGGATACCCTGAAGGCGGCCGGCAGGCGTATCTCCATTTGAGCGTTTGGATCGCATCCGCTGCATGACCGGCGTAGAATCCGGAGCCGGAAATCGACAGCAGCAGGTGATCTTGGTCTGGAATTCGGCGCGACTGGCCGATGCGGCGAAGGCCATCGGTCCGCCGCTTCTCTTTGGTCTTCGGCTCTGGTTATCGGTCTGTCTCGCGCTTTACATCGCGTTCTGGCTCGAGCTCGACAATGCGTACTGGGCTGGGACCTCGGCCGCGATCGTCTGCCAGCCAAGCCTCGGCGCGTCGTTGCGCAAGGGGTGGTTTCGCATGGTCGGCACGGTTATCGGCGCCGTGGCGATCGTTGTGCTGACGGCGTGCTTCCCGCAGGATCGAGCGCCGTTTCTTATTTGTCTCGCGCTGTGGGGCGCGGCGTGCGCCCTTTTTGCCACGCTGCTGCGCAATTTCGCGTCTTATGCGGCGGCGCTGGCGGGTTTTACCGCCGCGATCATCGCGGGCGACCAGTTTGGCGCGACCGGTGGGCCAAACGGTGAGGCTTTCACGCTGGCCGTCATGCGTGTCAGCGAAATCTGCATCGGCATCGTTTGCGCCGGCGTCGTGCTCGCCAGCACCGATTTTGGCGGCGCCCGACGCAAGCTCGCCTCGCTGATCGCCGCTGTCACGGCAGAGATCGCCGGCCGATTTAGCGCGACATTGGCGGTGGCGGGAGCGGGTTTCGATGAAACGCAGGTGGTCCGCCGCGAACTCATCCGCCGCGTGATCGCCCTCGATCCGGTCATTGACGAGGCGATGGGTGAATCCTCCGAGCTGCGTTACCACTCCCCGGTGCTGCAAGATGCGGTGAGCGGCCTACTCTCCGCGATGGCGGGTTGGCGCACCGCGGCGGTGCTCCTGTTGAACCTGCCCCAGGAGCTGGCTCGACGGGAGGCCGCTGACGTGCTGGCGCGCGTGCCGCAGGAAGCTCGCCTCGAAGGCGATCCGACCCGCTGGATGACCGACCCGATCGGTTTGCGCCGGGGCGTTGACGCGGCCGCGCGCGGGCTGATCGCACTGCGGGTGAGCGCACCGTCGCTGCGTCTGCTGGCAGACCAGACGGCCCAGGTATTGGCCGGCGTTCTGCGTGCGCTCGACGGGCTGGCGCTGCTGACCGATCCCCATCGAACGCATTCTCGCCGTCCCGGTGGCCGGCGCCCCTACATACCCGACTGGCTGCCCTCTCTGGTCAATGGCGGACGCGCGTTTGTCACGATCTGTGCCGTCTCGCTGTTCTGGATCATCACCCAATGGCCGAGCGGCGCATCGGCCATAACCTTTGCGACGGTCGGCGTCCTGGTGCTCGCGCCGCGTGCGGACCAGGCCTACGCGGCCGCGATAAGTTTTATGCTGGGGACCGGCATCAGCGCGATCCTCGCGGCGATCGTCGCGTTCGCAGTCCTGCCCCGGTTGGAGAGCTTTGTCGCCTTCAGCCTCGCGATAGGGATTGTCCTCATTCCGGCCGGCGCTGGGGTGGCTCAACCGCGGCAGACGGTGGCTTTCGTGGCCATGACAGCGAATTTCATCCCGCTTCTCGCCCCCGCAAACCCGATGAGCTACGACACGCTGCAGTTTTATAACAGTGCGTTGGCTATCGTCGGCGGATTGGGCGCCGCGGCGCTTTCGTTTCGCCTGATCCCGCCGTTGTCGCCGGCATACCGGACCCGTCGGTTGCTGGCGCTGTCCTTGCGAGACCTGCGCCGTCTTATAATCCGTCCCGTCGCGTGGGCCGGCGACGACTGGGAGGGCCTCGGGTATAGCCGGCTGTTTGTGATGCCGGACGAGGCCACGCCGCTGCAGCGCGCGCATCTGTTGGCTGTGTTGTTGGTGGGGGCCGAGATCATTCAACTTTACCGCTCTGCCGGGCGGCTTGGCGTCGCCGGCAAACTTGCTTCGGCGCTCGAATTTTTGGCGCGAGGCGATGTCGCGCGCGCGGTCGCGGGTCTCACCGGTCTCGACAGCGCGCTCGCCGCGACGGGAATGCCCGCCGCTCTGCGCGCACGTGCTAGGATTCTCGCCGTCTCCGAGGCCGTCAGCCAACACGCCGTTTACTTCGGGACGGGAGCTGCGGGATGAATTTCACCGAGATCAACCTGTTCGGCGTCTATGTCGCGCCGATTTCGGTGATCATGATTGCCGCCTGGCTCGTTACGATCGGCTTGCGCCGGATCGCCGCCCGTTTCGGCCTTTTGAACTTTGTCTGGCATCCGCCGGCGTTTGTGTTCGCGGTCTATCTGATCGTGCTCTCGTCGATCACGCTTTTTTTCGCCCGGTAAAATTCGCCATGGCGGATGCTGACACCAAAGCAAAGCGCGAAACGGCTGGAGACAGCCTCGAGCCGGTCAAAACACCCGAGCCGACCCTGTCCAAAGCGCCGAGGCGGCGCTGGCGTATCCTGCCGCTGCTGATCACCTTGGCGGTGATCGCGCTGGCGGCCGTGCTCGGCAAGGCAACATGGGACGCCTATATGGGGGCGCCGTGGACCCGGGACGGCACCGTGCGCGCTTACGTCGTGACGATGGCGCCGGAGGTCGCAGGCCATATCGTCCAGTTGCCGGTTGTCGATAACCAGTTTGTGCATAAAGGCGATCTCTTGCTGCAGATCGACCCGACGAATTACAAAATCGCCGTGAGCCTTGCCGAGGCGGCCGTACAGCAGACGCAAGTCAGCGCGCAAAACGCCGAAAGAGAGGCCGAACGCCGGGCGGCGCTGAGCTCGCTCGCGGTGACCGTCGAGGAGCAACAGACTTATGCGAGCACCGCGACGGCCGCTCAGGCCCAGTATCAGGAAGCCGTCGCCAATCTCGACCAGGCGCAGGTCAACCTAAAACGCACGGAAATTCGCGCGCCGGTCAATGGCTGGGTGACCAATCTGACGGCGCAACTCGGCGACTACGCCACCGTGGGGCAAAACGAAATTTCGCTCGTCGACGCCGACTCGTTCTGGGTGGACGGCTATTTCGAGGAGACTTACCTCGATTCGATCCATGACGGCGACATGGCCAGCGTCAAATTGATGGGCTACAACCAGATTGTTCGCGGCCATGTCGCCGGCGTCGCGCGCGGCATCAATGTCGCGAACGCGCAACCCAACGGGCAAGGCCTAGCCACGGTCAACCCAATCTTCACCTGGGTCCGCCTCGCCCAGCGCATTCCCGTGCGCATTCACATCGATCACGTGCCTGAGGGCGTGCGACTCGTGGCCGGGATGACCGCTACGGTGCAAATTGATCGTCGGGTGAGCGAGTGAGAGCAAACCCCGAGTACGCGTCGGCGCGCCCAATCGGCGCTCCTAGTCGGCGCGGCGGTGGCGCTGGGCGGTGCGGAATTCGCGCTCCTCGGCCAGGAATTTGCTGCGCTGGTCGGGTGTCAATGTCGCCAGCAGCGACAGCGTCGCGCTGACCGCGTCGTGCATAAAGGCGCGCCGACGATTGCTCGCTTCGTCGAGCAGTTGGAGCACTTGAGCCTGATCCGCATCGGGCTTGGCCATCTCGGTCCAAGCGGCATCCATCGTCGGCTCGACGTCGTGGCGCAGGCGCTCGCCGCGCGCCGTCATGTCGGCGACATAGTGGTCAAAGGTGACGCGCTGCTCGGGCGTCAGCGCGAGCGTGTCGGCAAGCCGATGGTAATGCTCGCTTGGTCCCGGCGGCGCCGAACTCGCGTGGAGCCGGGACCAGACAGCGCCGGCGAAAACGCACAGATTGAGCGCGACGGAGACTGCCAGCACGGCGACGAGCACCCGCGGGCGACGCGCCGATTGCCTGGCTCGGGTAAGCTCGGCGGTGGTAACACTCATATTTGAGAATTCTCTGTAAAGTCGCGCAGCATCAAAGGCGCCGGGTCGAGCAATTCGCTTGCCGACGGTTCATCGCCGCCGCGGCTCAAGAGCGGGGTATTCGACAACCCGCTGCCAAGATCAAAACCAAGCCAACCGGCGAACGCGATCGCCGCGGCAAGGCCGCTCCACGTCGCGGCGCCGTACCATGGCTTCCTCGCGGGCCACGGCGCCGGAAACGCGATCAGCATGGCTTCAGAGCGACCGCCGGCGACCAGCCCCGCAGCTCGCGCGATGACGTCCTCCGCGGCAACCATCTCGACTGCGGTCGGGGCGCGGGCGGCTGCCACATCCTCGGCCATAGCAGCGTCGCGCGCGATCAGTGCGGCGATGCGGGCGGTGTCGTCGTCATCGAGGCGGTTTTCGGCGAACGCGGCGAGATCCAGGAAATTCTCGGTCTCGTCGAGTGACGCTTCAATATCCTGACTACGCCGCCACAATTCCTGATCCCGCCGGGGGGCGCCGCTAGTCCCTTGAGCTCGCATACGGGCGACCTCCCTTTCCCACGGTTCTACGCCGATGCCGACGTAGCCATCCCCACAACCTATTGGTTCTGGCTGTCATGCAATATCAGTCTTGAAATGGGCACGCAATTTCAGCATCGCCTTGTGATGCGCGCTGCGCACGGTCTGCGGATCGATGCCGAGCTTTGCCGCGATCTCCGCGACATCCATCTCGAGATCGTAGAGCATGCCGAGAATCTCGCGCTGCCGGGGCGATAGCAACGCCTCCGGCAGCTTCAACTTTGGCAACGGCTCGACCGCGTCGACCTTGAGGTACATCTCGGGCACGCCGTCGATCGGCACCGAATCCGGCCGGCGTCGGCGCAGCGCGTCGCGCGCCGTGCTCCGCGCGACGATCGTAATCCAGGTCGACAGCGACGCCCTAGTGGAATCATAGCTGCGCAACAGGCGGAAATCGTCCTTGCATAGCCGAACGAAGACCTCCTGCGTCAGGTCCTCGATATCGCCCGTATGCGACGCGACGCCGCGCACCGCGGCGACGATCAGCGCGGCGTAACGCCGGACGAAACTGTCCCACGATCGCTTGTCGCCGGTCAGCAGGTCCGCAAGCGGATCGACCTGATCCAACCAGCGTTCTCCAACACGATTTAGTGAATGACTACGCGCCGGCATCGCCGCGGGTTCGCCTCATGAGAGTGCGGCGAAAAAATCATTCCCTTTGTCGTCGACGACGATAAAGGCCGGGAAGTCGACGACCTCGATGCGCCAGATCGCCTCCATGCCGAGCTCGGGATACTCGAGCAACTCGACCTTTTTGATGCAATCCTGCGCCAGCCGCGCGGCGGGTCCGCCGATCGAGCCGAGATAAAAGCCGCCGTATTTGCGGCAGGCCTCGCGCACCTCGGTGCCGCGATTGCCCTTCGCGAGACTGATAAAGCTGCCGCCCGCCGCCATGAACGGGTCGAGATACGAATCCATGCGCCCCGCCGTCGTCGGCCCGAACGAACCTGAAGCAAACCCGGTCGGTGTCTTGGCCGGGCCGGCATAGTAGATCGGGTGGTCCTTGACGTATTGCGGCAATGGCTCGCCCCGGTCGAGCCGCTCCTTCAGCTTCGCATGCGCGATGTCGCGCGCGACGATCAGCGTGCCGGTCAGCGACAGCCGGGTCTTGACCGGGTATTTCGACAGCGTCTGGCGGATTTCGCTCATCGGCGCCCGCAAATCGATCTTGACGACGTCGCCGCCCAGCGTCGTTTCGTCGATTTCGGGCAGGTATTGCGCCGGGTTGGTTTCGAGTTCCTCGAGAAACACGCCGTCGGCGGTGATCTTGCCGAGGATCTGGCGGTCGGCCGAGCACGACACGCCGATGCCGATCGGCAGGCTGGCGCCATGCCGCGGCAGGCGGATCACCCGCACATCGTGGCAGAAATACTTGCCGCCAAACTGCGCCCCAATGCCAAAATCGCGGGTCAGCGCCAGCACCTCCTGCTCGAAATCGCGGTCGCGATAGGCCTGGCCATATTTGTTACCCTGAGCCGGCAGTGTGTCGAGATAACGGCAACTCGCGAGCTTGACGGTCTTCAGATTGAGTTCGGCCGAGGTGCCGCCAATCACGATCGCCAGGTGATAAGGCGGGCACGCCGCGGTACCCAGGCTCTTCAAATTTTTGTCGAGAAAGGCGATCAGCGATTTCGGGTTCAGCACCGCCTTGGTCTGTTGATAGAGGAAACTCTTATTGGCCGAGCCGCCGCCCTTGGCGACAAAGAGGAATTTGTATGCATCGCCCGGCTCGGCGTAGAGATCGATCTGCGCCGGCAGGTTGTCGCCGGTATTGACCTCCTCGTACATCGACAGCGGCGCGACCTGCGAATAGCGCAGATTGGTCTCGGTATAGGTGCGGCGGATGCCGGCCGAGATTGCCGCCGCATCATCATAGCCGGTCCAAATGCGCTGACCCTTTTTTGCCATGACGATCGCGGTGCCGGTGTCCTGGCACATCGGCAGCACCTTGCCGGCCGCGATATTGGCGTTTTTCAACAAATCATAGGCGACAAAGCGGTCGTTCGACGACGCCTCGGGGTCATCGAGGATTGCCGACAGTGAGGCGAGATGCGCCGGGCGCAGCAAATGCGCGCAGTCGATAAAGGCCTGGTGCGCGAGCATCGTCAGCGCCTCGGGCGCGACCTTGACCACCGGCTCGCCCTCGAAATTCGCTGTCGAGACGTAGTCGCCGGTCAATTTCTTGTACGGCGTGTCGTCCTCGCCGAGCGGAAACAGTTCGTGAAACTCAAGTTCGCCCATCGAGAGCTCTCCTGCACCGATATCCGGGGCAGGATCACGCTTTCCGCCGCGCCGTCAAGGATCGCGCTGTCTTCTGTAAGCGAGGTGTCAGCGTTCCGGCCGGCTTGACGCCGGTCCAGGCGACGATGGATATCTGGGCCGGGTGAGCGATGACGCAAAACATCTATGACGACGAGGGGTTTTTCGCCGGGTACAGCCGGCTGCCCCGTTCGATCCAGGGCCTCGACGGCATGCCCGAATGGCCGACCCTGCGCGCGATGATGCCGGATCTCGCCGGACGCCGCGTCGTTGATCTGGGCTGCGGGTTTGGCTGGTTCTGCCGGTGGGCGCGGCAGCAGGGCGGCGCCGCCCACGTGCTCGGCCTCGACGTTTCCGAAAAGATGCTGGCCCGCGCCCGCGCCGAGACCGATGATCCCGCCATCATCTACGAACGCACCGATCTCGAGCAGCTCGCCTTGCCTGAGGCGGTGTTTGACCTCGCCTACAGCGCGCTCTGCCTGCATTACATCGTAAACGTTGCCGGGATGCTGGCGGCCGTGCATCGCGCGCTGGTGCCCGGCGGCTGGCTGGTGTTTTCGGCCGAGCACCCGATCTACACCGCACCCTCCGCGCCCGGCTGGCTGCCGGCGAGCGAGGGACGCAGGGTGTGGCCGGTCGATGGCTATCTGAACGAGGGGCCGCGCTCGACCAACTGGCTCGCCGACGGCGTCATCAAGCAGCACCGCACCGTGGCGACCTACCTCAATTTGCTGATCGGGGCCGGTTTCGCGGTCACGCGGGTTGAGGAATGGGGCCCCAGCGCCGAACAGATCGCCGCCCATCCGGAATGGGCGGACGAAGCGCAGCGCCCGTCGTTTCTGCTCGTCGCGGCGCGGCGATAGGTTTGCTCACGCGGAAGTGGGCCGGTGCCGTAGCCATCGCGGGATGCGATGGCGCATTTGCCAAGAACTACCGCTTTCGGAAGCTGTCGAGCGCGACGACCTGGCCTTTTTCCTGCGGGGCCGCGCTTTCTTCTTTCGCGGGTGCGACGACCGCCGGCAGCGCCGTGGGCTCGTTGACCGGTGCGATCGGCGGCTCGGCGAAGGCGAGGGCGAACTCGACCGACGGGTCGGCAAAGCTCTTGATCGCCGCGAAGGGAATCGTCAGCCGCTCGATCTGCTTGTCGAATGACAGCGACACCGAGAAGGCCTCGTCGCCGACATCGAGGTCCCAGAACTGGTGCTGCAAGACGATCGTGATCTCGCTCGGGAAGCGCTCGAGCAGCCGCGGCGGTATCACGACGCCGGGCGCCGTGGTCGCGTAACCGATATAGAAATGATGAGCGCTTCGCGGCCCCTCCTGGGCCACGCGGGCGAGCACGTCACGGATCACGCCGCGCAACGCGCGCTCGACCATCTTGTCGTAGTGGAACAGATCCTGCGCCATGCCGCTCCGCTTGCAAGGGTGGGGCCGCAAATCCTAGTGGGGGGCTTCTGTTGCCCGGTGCCCCCCGAACCGCGAGTTACCCTAGGCTTTCACCCCGTTGGGGGTTAGGCCGCGAGCGCCTCATGTGCGAAGTTATCGTTCGCAACTAAGATATGACCCGATAACGGTGGTATCATGCCGAGCGACGGTTCCTATCTTTACTACGCGCGTCGAGCCTGTTTCGCCCCCCTAAGCCGCCGGCCGATTCTGCGTCGGAGCCGGCGGAAATTGGTGGAGGCGCCGGGTACCGCCCCCGGGTCCGCAACGCTTATTCCATAAGCCGTTTATCGCCATAGTCGGTTGCCCGACAATCGAGATATAGGATGGCGCAGACGGGAAGGCAATCGTGCGTCCTTCGAGACGCCGTGCTCCGCGCGGCTCCTCAGGATGACGTGGCTGGAGCGCTCGAGCCTCCTGTCATCCTGAGGAAGCCGCGAAGCGGCTGTCTCGAAGGATGCATTGGCGTTTGGGAGAATGCATGCCGCTCACCGACGAGCAGCGCCAGGAAATCGAAGCCGAGCGGGGCGAGACCCGGCCGACCCGACGCGCGACCGTGCCGGCGCTCGAAGAGATTCTCTACGAGGCGATCCCGGTGCTCGACCACGGTTTTGTGCGGGTCATCGATTACATGGGTGACGATGGCGCGATCGTGCAGGCGGCGCGCGTCTCCTATGGCAAAGGCACGCGGCGGGTTAGCGAGGATCGCGGCCTGATCCAGTACCTGATGCGACACCGGCACACGACGCCGTTCGAGATGTGCGAGATCAAGTACCACGTCAAATTGCCGATCTTTGTCGCGCGGCAGTGGATCCGCCACCGCACCGCCAACGTCAACGAGTACAGCGCGCGCTATTCCATCTTGGATAACGAGTTCTACATCCCGGCCCCCGAACACCTCGCCGCCCAGGCGACGACCAATCGCCAGGGCCGCGGCGATGTCCTCGAAGGCGAGGCCGCCCGCCGCATCCTCGACCTGCTGCGCGAGGATTCCGAGCGCGCCTATGCCGGCTACGCCGCGATGCTCAATGAAGATGCATCCGGCAATCCGGCCGACCCGACCTGGCCCGGTCTCGCGCGCGAGCTCGCCCGGATGAACCTGTCGCTCAATTTCTACACGCAGTGGTATTGGAAGACCGATCTGCACAATCTGATGCATTTCCTGACCCTGCGCGCCGACCCCCACGCCCAATACGAAATCCGCGCCTACGCCGACGCGATGCTCGCCACCCTCCAGCGCTGGGTCCCCTTGGCCCACGCCGCCTTCCTCGAATACCGTATGAACGCCGCCACGATCTCCGCCACCGGCCTCGCCGTGATCCGCCGGATGCTGGCCGGCGAGCCGGTCGAACAGAAAGACAGCGGCCTCAGCCCGCGCGAATGGCGCGAGCTGATGGCTGTGCTAGGACGTCAACCCTAACCGAAGGAGCCCCCATGCCGAACATCACATCCTATGCCGCCAAAAGCGTGTTCGACCCGCCGGCCTATTCGCAGGGGGTCAAGGTCGAGGGCGCGCAGACGGTGCTCTTTATCGCCGGCCAGGTCGATTACAACGCCGAGGGGAAATGCGCGCATCCCGGCGATTTCGCGGCGCAGACCAAGGCCGTGCTCGAGATGCTGAAAGCGCAGGTCGAGGCCGGCGGCGGCACGATGGCGAGCATCGTCAAGATCAACACCTACGTCACCGATATGCGCTACCGCCCCGACTACGCGAAATTGCGCGCCGAGTTCTTTGGACCAAAGGCGCCAGCGAGCACGATGGTCGCGATCACCGCGCTGGCCGACCCCGATTTCCTCATCGAGATCGAGGCGGTCGCGGTCATCTGATACGCTTCCCGGCTGATACGCTCCCCGGCGAAAGCCGGGATCCATTGTTCCGTTTTTCGTGCGGCTGAAGAATGGGCCCCGGCTTGCGCCGGGGAGCGTGTGAGGGAGAGACGATGCTTGAACTGCGGCCCAATTGCGAATGGTGCGACAAGGATCTGCCGCCCGACGCGGCGGACGCGCGGATCTGCACCTATGAGTGCACGTTCTGCGCGGAATGCGTCGAGACGCACCTCCACAATGTCTGCCCGAATTGCGGCGGCGGGTTCGAAAAGCGGCCGATCCGCCCGCGGACGGCGCGGCGGCCGGGCGTCGGGCTCGCGCATCAGCCGGCCGCGCCCCAGCGCCGGAAGCTCAAATACGATCATGCCGATATCGCCGCGTTTTCCGCCGCCGCGAAGGACATCCCGCCAGCGGAGCGATAGGCTTTTCGTCATACCGGCGAAGGCCGGTATCCACTTTTCGACGGCGCGAGCGGTTGAGCGGTGGGTCCCGGCCTTCGCCGGGACGACGATTCAAAGCTCGACCAGTTCGAGCGCTTCCTTGCTTGGGCCCTCGATCATCACGGCGCGGGTGTCGCCGAGCGGGTAGGGGCCGGCGAGGAAGGTCACGCCTTCGCCCTTCAATTTGTCGATCCAGGCGTCGAGGTCGCCGACGCTGAGCCCGATATGGTCCTGCAATTGGCCGAGCGGGCTGACCAGCGGCTTGTCGCCCTGATTGGCGTACCACATCATCGACACATCGCCGAACTCGACCCCGGCGCGCGGCGCGCGGAACATGCCTTCCTGCTTGAGCGCCGGCCAGGTGCGCTCGGCGCCGCGCGGCACCTTGCAGGTTTCCTCGGTCAGATCGGTTCCGTCATAGCCGGGGCGCAGCGGTGCGTTGAGGTGCTTCTGATACCAAAGGAGCGCGCAGAACGGGTCGTCCTGCCACATATGCACGTGGTTGAAGCGCTCCTGGCCGTGATTGCCGGCGATC
>Ga0181537_10003268_pt1 | contig 13942 bp, 12 predicted proteins | sample PEATcosm2014_Bin_39_FD_119765 | JGI IMG/M metagenome (GOLD analysis project Ga0181537, IMG submission 119765) | Peatland microbial communities from MTU Mesocosm Facility, Houghton, MI, USA - PEATcosm2014_Bin23_10_metaG | ecosystem: Environmental > Terrestrial > Soil > Wetlands > Peat | place...
ATTTCCACAGGCAGCGCGAGCGGGGGTGCGGAATGAATAATACTCCCCAGAGGAAAAAGTCTGCCATGGAAAAGATTCTCGAAACCCTGCGAAATCCGACCATATTCAACGGGCTTGGCGTCTTGGCTTACTTGTGGATCGGTTTGACGGCTCTACATACTGAGTCCTGGCCAGTACCGAAAATCGTTTTTACAGCCTGCTGTTTGGCGCTGATCGCCGCGATTGTCGGGTGGCTCAACTACTTCGCGTGGAAGAATCCAAGATTCCTGGCTTACGGGCCGCAGGAATACATACGCGAGAGTGAATTGGCCCATGAACGCCACATGGCGGGGAGATAATTCTGATGCAAGCCACAATGGTTTCACCTAATCCGCTTCAACGACCACGGAAACCCTTTCCTCCGGCCCGGAGACCTCCGTATAGTAATCCTCTACGGAAAAAGCCCATGACTATCGCCACCGGATTCAAATATCGTGACGGAATTCTCCTCTGCGCGGATCGGGAGATTACCGAGGGCGCAAGCAAGTATTCGCGGTCAAAGGTATTTGGGGAGCAGATCGGTCCTGATGTGTCCCTTGGGTTTTCCTTTTCCGGCGCGATGAATTACGCTGTCATGGCGATTCAAGGGATTATCGCCGTAGTCAAATCTTCCCACCTAACCAGCCATGCTCAGATTTGGCTGGCAATCAAAGACACTATCCATGAGATTTATTCGGATTCGATTGGCCGGTTGCCGGAGTACCAGCAAGAGACTTTCCAATTCAGTCTGCTGGTCGCGGTATGGGCTGATGGACAGCGCAAACTCTACACCACCGAGAACACGGCAATTACCGAGGAATCAGATTACCGTTGTATCGGCATCGGAAGGGACTTAGCAAAATACCTGATTACCTCCATTGGGTGCGAGGGATCGGATCGGATGCCTCTCAAGAGCGCCGAGATCGTCTCACTGAGAATTCTGGATCATGTAAAGGAAAACGTTCCTGGGTGCGGGAAGGAAATGGATGCGCTGATTATGGATTCATGCGGAGTTATCACAAGAAAGACTCACCGCGACTACCGCTTTGAATTGAAGATGCTTGACGCATACGACAGCATCGCAATGCTTCTTTTTCCGTTTGCCGTAGAAATGGATATGCCCGAAAGAGAGCGCGAAGTAGGATTCCAGATAGCAGCTCAGGCGTATTACAGAAAGCTATCGCTGGCACGTTCTGAGAGACTCGCAGAGCAACAAGAGAAGGAGGGAAACGACGAAGAGGAATGAGGCCCTAACCCTTCGGCGTTTCCTTCGCCTTTGCCCATCTTGCCGCAATAGCTTTCTTGGCAATCTCTTTCCTACGCTCCGGGCTGAGGGCTTCGGCCCTCGCTTTGCCGCCCTTCTTACCACCTAAACGGCCTAACGCAACTGCTGCCTTGTTCTTCATGCTCTCCATACTAGCAAAACATACTTGAGCGTGCAAGAAAATAATGCTTGCATTTTATACTTGAGCGCGCTAGTATCTTTCGTAGTAAAGGAGCAAGCATGAGACCTCCACCATAAACAGCACGCGCAAACAGAAAGGCCCGCTAGAGACTGGAATCTCTAACGGGCCTTGAAACCAACAATCCGGCAAGCCAGACTGCTGATCCTCAATTGTCATTTTGGCTTGCCTTCACCGAAAGGTCAAGGCCAAAACATGACATGCCACTATTGCAGAATCGCGTGCAAGCGCTTTGGACGCCACAGAAACGGCCTACAGCGCTTCCGCTGTACCAAATGCGGTAAAACCCTCACCGAAGAACATACCCGCCCGATGGACGATATGCGCCTCCCGATGGATAAGGCGGTATCGGTCCTCAAACTACTCTTGGAAGGAATGTCAGTCCGCAGCGTGGAGCGCGTGTCTGGCGTTCATCGGGATACCATTCTCCGCTTGCTCGTACTGGCAGGGGAACGGTGCCAAACGCTCATGATTTCCAAGATCGTTAATCTACCCGTTCAGGACGTACAAGCGGATGAAATCTGGGGATACATCTTCAAGAAAGAAGGGCATAAGTTCGACCACGAAAAGAACATTGACGAAATCGGAGACAGCTATTGCTTCGTTGGAATCGAGCGCACGACTAAACTCGTTTTAGCGTGGCACCTGGGCAAGCGGGATACACCTTCCACCGATACGTTTATAGGTAAACTCCGTTATGCCACGGGAGACGAGCGCTTTCAACTAACCACAGACGGATTCAAACCGTACATCAAAGCAGTGCAGATGTACCTTAAGGCCCGTGTTGATTTTGCCCAGTTGATAAAGGTCTACGGGGTGAACCGGGACGGCGAGCAGCGGTATAGCCCCGCCGAAGTTGTGGATTCAGTCCCAGTCAAGATCATGGGAAAACCTGATTCAGACCGGATTTGCACCAGCCATATTGAACGTGCCAATTTGAGCATAAGAATGGGCATGAGGCGAATGACACGGCTCACAAACGGATTCTCAAAGAAGTGGGAAAACCTCGAAGCAGCTTATGCGCTCTGGTTTGCCTATTACAACTTCTGCCGCGTTCACCAAACGTTGAAAGTAACACCTGCCATGGAAAGCGGACTGGCGACTAGAGTTTGGGAAATCGAAGACTTGATAGCGGCGTAACCGGGTTACGAGAAGCGGAGGCGCTAGGCTTCCGCTTTCTTTATTCCGTTACTCTTTTCTAATCGAAAGGAACGTTCACCGACGATCCGTTATTGGACGACAGTTGAGATTTCCTTTCGGCAAGATTGAACAGTTTCTTACGCGCCCCTCTGAGTCCTTCAATCAACCTTCCGATTTCTTCAAAACTCAAGACGGTCTGATGCTCCGGGCCGAGCCTATTCGCTAGTTCAGAATCTGCCGTGAAATCTGCTGCGGTAGGCTTATGGTTCGCATTGATACGAACCATAGTTGTTACTTCATCCAAATGATCTGCCAGCGAGAGAGCCTTTTCGCGCAGGTGTAAGAACTCATCCTTGGCGTCCTCAAACTCAATGCCGAGATTCACTCGCTGCTGCTTCTTTTCTTGATTGGTCATACCTCACCTCATGCTATGATTTAGCTGAGGTGTTGCGCCTAGACAGTTGCGCTTTATGGCATCTCAAAGAACTGGAGAAGCCGCCCCTGGCAGGGCGGCTTTTCTATATGTCTATAATGTACACCGCTTTTACATCGTGCAGTGGCCTATAATCCCGATCCATGACCAAACCTATCAGTTTTGAAATCGAGGTTCCATTTGATGTATTGTGCCGACTATTTGACTCGAACACCGTTTCAACTGGAACGGCAAAAGAGGTTCCTGGCGATGCTTTGATCCGGCTTGGCGATATGCCGATACAAAAACGTAATCACACACAGGATGCGGCCCCTTTAATTCCAATCATAGTATCGTTTGGAGTAAGCGTCGGCTCGAAGCTATTCGCTGACTGGCTCTCAGGCAAAATGAGAGAGTCAAAATTCCAAAGATTGCGGTTTAACCGAAAAAAGGTTGAAATTACACCTGATGGGATTTTGAGGGCCGTCGAAGAAACGATTGAGATCGAGCACAAGAGGTAGAAGAAATCGAACACAGATGGCCGAACGCGGGAGCAATTCCCGTGCCAAACTTTTTAGCGGCAACGCTTTGTTAGGACAGTACCCATTGTTGCGATACGAATGTGGTTCGACCAAATTCGCAGAGGGAATGCCCGAGACTACGAACGTTTCGCTTCCGGCATCGTTTCCGCCGACGATTGTGTTCTCACATTCAACTATGACGTCTCACTTGAGCCGCACCTCATGCACCAAGGCAAATGGTCTTTGGGAGATGGATACGGATTCGAGATCGATGGATTTGATAAACCTTCACAGGTCAAGTTGCTCAAACTTCATGGGAGCGTGAATTGGCGTTTTCCGCCATTTTGGAATGGCCGACCTCTTATTGATACCTCGGAATTAGCATTCCTTGGCTACAGAGGTCACTCCGACCCTCTCTATAGCGGTCCAATTGCGGAGACCTTCGGGACAATGATCCTTCCAGCCAGGTGCAAGCAATTCTTTGTTGAGACTAGCCTTGGACGCCTGCACGAGGAATTTTGGGATGACCTATGGATTCAGGCAGTTGACTCCTTGAAGCGGAGTGAGGAAATCGTGATTTGCGGTTACAGCATTCCAGAGTTGGATGAACGGGCGTGTGATTTGCTCTTAAGGAAGAACTATTCCGCGTCGGTCGAGGTCTGCTGCGGGAGAGACTCCCAAAGGATAGTGGCGCAATTGCTGAGTGCTGGACGGAACGCTCATGCGGCAAGAGAAACTCATTTTGACGGATGGCTCGATGCGCGACTAAGTTCTGAGTGAGGTCGAGAAGAGAACGAAATCAGAGCGCCGGCCGAATATCCGTATGCCCGAAGTCGTCGCCCTTCCAGAGCATTGGTTCGCGCTTGTCGCGGGCCAGCGCATAGCTGAAGCAGTCGCCGAAGTTCAATCCAGCCGGGTGTCCGCTGCCCTTGCCGTAGTTACGGTAGGCTTGTCGAGCGATGTGCGCATGTGCGGCCGTGACCGGCTCGATAATCATTCTTGAGTCCTCGACGATCTCGTCAAATCGAGCACTCAAGATTGGGCTTCCAAACTTGTCCGCCACCATGGAGGCTTCAAACAGGGTCGCCGCGGAGATGCGAACAGACGCCGCGTTTTCAATGGCCTCCGAGAAGGCTTGCGCTTCGGGTTCAGCGCGGAGGATCGCAATCAACACAGATGAATCCACGATCATTTGGGCAGTCCCGTCTCTTCGTCGTAAAGCTCATCGAAGAGTTCCTTTGTTGTCCGGCCGTCGTTCATGAGTGGCGCAGTTTCGCGCGCAATTTCCATCAGCCGAAGAGCTAGACCCTTCTTCCCATCGCGGATTTCAGCCTGCGCCTTGTCCCTTTCAAGAGTTTCTTGCGCGGCTTGAGTAACTGCGGTTACAAGGCTCAATCCCCTGCGGTCTGCCAGTTCACGGACAATCCGCTCGGTCTCTTCGTTTTTAATACTCAAGGCCATGATTTATACCTTTCTACCAATTAATCCTACCATTCTACCATTGAGGCTTCAACAACGCAGGATGCCCCCCGTTCTTCGAAACCCTCCCCATGCCCTAATCTAAATCTATGAGCTACCCAACCCATGAACTCCCGGCAACTCAGGATCAAATCTTCGACGTGCTCGTTGTAGGCGCCGGGCCCACCGGCCTGGCCTGCGCAATTGAAGCCCAGAAGGCCGGCTTCAGCGCCATCGTAGTGGACAAGGGCTGCATCTGCAATTCGCTCTTCCATTACCCGGCGCACATGACCTTTTTCACCACGCCGGAGTTGCTCGAGATCGGCGACATTCCCTTCCCGAGCCCCAACCCCAAGCCGACACGCAACGAAGCGCTCCAGTATTACCGGCTGGTGGCCGCCTACTACAAACTCGACGTCCGCCAGTACCATCGCGTGGTTCAGGTTGCAGGCTCGGGTGGCGCATTCACGGTTCACACCGAGGATCGCTTCGGACGCCCCGGTGCGATCCTGGCTCGGAAACTCGTGCTGTCAACCGGTTACTACGACCTGCCCAATATCATCGGGATTCCCGGCGAGAACCTGAGCAAGGTACACCACTACTACGACGATCCCCACCCCTATTTCGAAATGGACGTTGTGGTGATCGGCGGCAAAAACTCGGCTGCCATTGCCGCGCTTGAACTGTGGCGGAGCGGCGCCCGCGTCACCCTGGTGTATCGTGGCCCGGGCGTTCAGCCGCACGTGAAGTACTGGATCAAGCCGGACATTGAAAACCGCATCAAGAATGGCGAGATCAAGGCGTATTTCGATTCGAGTGTTGTGGAGATTACTCCCGACGCGGTGATTGTCGAGACACCCGAGGGCCGTTTGATCCTGAAAAACGATTTTGTTTTCGCCATGACCGGATACCACCCCGACTTCGATTTCCTTCAGCGTCTCGGCATCCGCTTCGAGGGGCCCGACCGCCTGCCGGTGTGCGATCCGGAGACCCTGGAGAGCAACATTCCCGGCATTTACCTGGCAGGTGTGATCGTTGCCGGTTCGCGGACCAATGAAATATTTATCGAGAATGGGCGGTTTCACGGGCGTCTGATTGCCGCGGCTCTCACATCGAAAACTGAAGCGTGATCATTGCAGGGAATCCACGGAGAATCCCCGTTTAAGAGGGAATCCGGTAAACTGAGAGCCTAATCTCATAGGAGGTTTGAGGCTTGCCTGTGCGCTGGTGGCCGCGATCGATTCGATGGCAGATGCTGGCAGGCCTGACGCTGCTGGAAGTGCTCTCGCTCGCTCTTTTTGCCGCGTTGCTCATCCACCAGCAGACCCATGAGGTGTTTCAGCGCGCGCAGCACCGCCTGGCGCATCAGGCCACTTCCGTGGCTCTGCAGGCCAAGGAAGCATTGCTGCAGCAGCGGCCCGTCTGGGTTGGATTGTCTGTGAAAATGATGGGTGAAGCGCCCAGTGTGGCTTTCGCCAAAGTCACCGACCCGGCCGGCAATGTGCTCTATGTCAGTTCCGGAGAGCCCGAGCAGCATCTGCTTGAGTCCGCTGAAAAGGCGCAAATTCCGCTCATGACCAGGGACGAGCCCAGGGTTTTTAACCTTGGTATGGATCGCTGGGAAGGCGTCCGTCCCATCTATACGGGTTCTGACCTGCGTGGCTTTGCCTGGGTTGAGACCGACCGCAACTGGGACCACGAGGAGCTCAACGTCATATTGCGAGGTACGGTCATCTTTGGTTCTGTTTGGATTGTGGCCTCAATGCTGCTCGTCATGTTGATGGCGCGTTCCATCTCCGGGCCCCTGGCGACGCTGCATCGCGGAACCCGCGCCCTGATGGAATCGCCCGAACAGAGCGGCAGCTTTCCCCTGCCGGTGTCGGTGCATAACGAGATAGGTGATCTGATTGATGCCTTTAACCGCATGGTGGCATCCATTGCCGAGCAGCGCGCGGGGCTCAACGACACGCTTTCGCTGCTTGACTCGATGCTCGCAAACGCGCCTATCGGGCTGGCATTTTTCGATCGCCGGTGCAGAATCGTCCGCGTCAATCAGGTTTTTGCGGATATGACCGGTGTCCCGTTGAGCCGCCATTTGGGCCGCACCCTGCCGGAGTTGTTGCCCCAACCCGTGGCGCGCGAACTTGAGAACACTGTGTTGCGCGTCTTCTCTTCCGAGGGCCCGGCACGCGACCTCGAACTGGAGGGTCAGGGAGGAAAACTTGGCCGCCCGTGGACATGGCTGGCCAGCGCCTATCCGGTTCGAACCAATCCGCTGCAGGTGCGATGGGTCGGCGTCATCGTCCTCGACGCAAGCGACCGCAAGCGCAGTGAGGATGCTCTGCGCAAGACCGAGAAACTGGCTGCTACCGGGCGTCTGGCTGCTTCCATCGCCCATGAAATCAACAATCCCCTCGAGGCCATCACAAACCTGCTCTTCCTGCTTCATAACTTCTGCGACCTCAAGGACCCGGCGCTGAACTACGTGGTGATGGCGCAGCACGAGGCGCGGCGCATCTCTGAAATCACCCAGCAAACGCTGCGCTTCTATCGCCAATCCACTCTCCCGGGACGCGCCAATATGGCTGAATTGCTCGATTCTGTGCTCAGCCTTTACCAGGGCCGGCTCAACACGCTCAATATCGGGGTCGAGCGCGACTACGACCCGGCTATGGACCTGTTTTGTTTCGCCGGCGAGATCCGCCAGGTGTTTGCGAACCTGGTGGGGAACGCGATCGATGCAACATCCGCCGGCGGACGTCTCGTCATTCGGGCGCGCCGATCCCGCAACTGGAAAGACCCGAGCCAAACCGGAGTCCGCTTTGCCGTGGCCGACACCGGAGCCGGCATGGAACCCGAAGTCCTTTCCCGCGTCTTCGAGGCCTTTTTTACCACCAAGGAAGTCACCGGAACCGGCCTGGGCTTGTGGGTGAGCCATGAGATCATCCTCAAGCACAAAGGGTCGGTGCGAGTACGCAGCCGCACCGCGACTGAGGGTCCCGAAGCGAGCCCGAGCCCTGTAACGGACGGAAAGCGTTCCGGAACAGTCTTCCTGCTGTTCTTCCCAGACGATCCAAAGCTCACAGTTGAGCCAGGAAAGCCCGCTGCCGTAGCGGTTTGAGACCAACACCCAGTGGGAAAATCGTCGTTAGGCGACTGCTCGCTTCGGTCTTCCACCCTTAGCGCCATTTACCTGAGCCGCTTGGCGTTTAGCCGCGGTTCTGGCGCTGCCGCCCTTCTTCCCCAACTGTGCCATCCACCTGCGGTTTCCATAAACGCCTTCGATCAAAGCAGGGACGTAAAGGTCGACATCGATCTCAGGAAAGCGGATGCCGGTTCCACGGCCAAGCAACTCGTGATTCTGAATTTGCGCGTGCGTGGCCTTGCCCAGCCCCTGCAATTCCTCTACCGGAAGCACCAGCCGGCGTCCGTTGCTCAGCCCCACGATTAGCAGGTTTAGTTCCGGTACGTGCTCCACCGTCTGTGCCACAGGGTCGCTGTTGTGGAGCTTTGCACTCTTCAGCGCTGCTTCAATCTCCGCATCGGTCGTAACCACTTCATGCTCAGCCATGGTGCTTCTCCCAAAGAGATACAAGTTCGTCGAAATGATTGGCGGCTACCGTCAATATGTGGCGTACGTCCGATTTGCTGCCATTGCCCGGCCTGATGGCATCTGTCCTGTTCGCAAGAGAAACCGTTCCGTCAAGGCGAAGATCGACGATTACTTCCACCTCAGCACAAAAGCCATGTATGTGCCGAGGTTCGTGATCCATCGTGTACGCCGTAAGTCTTACTCCATCGAACCTGAGCGAACTCATCTTCTTAAACCATAACCCAAGCTACTTGGGTTTTCGCATCGAATTTCGCATCCATGAACCGGAAAGGGAGAAAATATCTTCAACAAAATATTCTTGCCCGCTTACCGATTTGATGTGCTACAGTCAGTAACACTATGGTGAGTAACACTGCAAAAGGGCATGACCCATCCGAGCTTGGCGAATTGGAGCGGGACATTCTTTCCATCGTCTGGAGCCGTCCCCAGATCACAGCGGAACAGGTTCGCGAGGCTCTGGACCGTCCTCTCAAAGACTCCACAATTCGCACCGTACTCAGGCGGCTTGAAGAGAAGGGCTACCTCGCCCACTCGGTGGAGAACCGCACCTTCGTCTATCAGCCGGCGGAGTCGCGCCAGCGGGTCGCGGGCCGTGCCGTCAAGCGCATTGTCGACTGGTTTTGCGAGGGGTCGGTGGAAGCGCTGCTGGTAGGCATGGTGGACTCGAAGGTGCTGGACCGTGCCAGTTTGCAGCGTCTCGCTGAACGAATCGCCGCCGCACAGCAGAATGCTGCCGATCCTAAGGAGCCCGTTGAGCGGGCAAAAGGGGGAAAACCTTGATCTCCTTAACGTTGATCTCCATGTTGATTGAGGCCTCGCTGCGAGGACTCGTCGTGGCCTTTGCAGTATGGGCAGGCCTGCGGCTCTTCCGCGTTGGCATGGTTTTGGCGCAGAAGATTGCCTGGGGGTCGGTATTGGCCTGCGCCACGCTCATGCCGCTGGCCATGCACTGGCACTTTCTGCCCTCTTTATTCGCAGTCAAGGTTCCTGCAACCGTCTGGATCGTGACGCCGAAATCCTCGCCGATTCCACCTGCCCCGATTTCACCGACAGCCCCGCATTCCGTATCCGCCGTCAAGTCACCTTTCGCGCCCTCAACAAAAGCCTCTTTGTTTGCAAAGTCCGAGCTGAGCGGAATAGGCCTTGTCCGTGAGACCGCTGCCTCTTCCAAAGTGGCGCCCCTTGCCCGTCCCCAATCGGGCCGTTCTCAAAATGTCCAGTCCGCGCTGGCCAAAGCGCGAAGCATTCCAATCCTCGCGGACTATGCCCAACCGGCCAGCGCCTCGAACCCCCAGTCTTTGGCATTGCTGGCAGTGCTCGTGTATCTTGCCGTCTGCGCTGCGCTCCTTATCCGCATCGGCTTCGGACTGGTCATGGCAGTAAGGCTTTGGCTCGCTGCCACTCCTTACGAAGCGGACCTGGGACAAGACCCGGAGCGGAATCCAGCCCGCGGTTTGCGCTTGCGATTCAGTTTTTCCGTCTCCTCACCAGTTACCATCGGCTCCGGTGTCCTTCTTCCAGCGGATTGCCTGAACTGGGACAGGGAAAAGCTGCGCATTGTTCTCGCGCACGAGCGCTCCCACGTTCGTCAGGCGGATTTCTACCTTCAGTTACTTGCAACCATCTACACAGCCCTCTTCTGGTTCAGCCCGCTGGGTTGGTGGCTCAAGCGCAAGCTTTCCGACCTGGGTGAGGCCATCAGCGACTATGCCGGCCTGGAAGAAGCTGCCAGCCGCACATCTTATGCACAACTTCTACTTGAATTCGCGGCCCTGCCGCGCCCAACCCTCATAGGAGTAGCCATGGCACGCACCAGCAATCTTTCTCATCGCATTGAACGGCTTCTCAACGACAACATCTTTCGCCAGGCTTTTTCCGGCAGCCGCCGCATGATGCTTTTGGCGCTGCTGGTTCCCGCGGCGCTGTTTGCGGGCACGGTCCTGGTCCGCGTTGAAGCCGCGGGCCAGGCGCCTCAACAGGCGCCGCCGCCCCCGCCTGCACCGGCCATGAATTCGCAGGCACCGCAAGCTCCCCAGGCTCCCCAACCTCCGCTATCCGGAGTTTCCAATCCCGATCAGGCGCCTGAATCAATCATGCCGCCTGCTCCGGACGCAGCGCCCGCTCCGGCGCCCGCACCTTTTCCGCCGCCTCCGACAATCGACCTCCAGGCCACGGTAATTCCGGATGGCGCGCCAGACGTTCCTCCTCCGCCTCCACCGCCGGGCAGCGGCGCAGCCATCTTCAGCGACGTCCAGGCGACAGCCTCCATTCAAAGCGACAACGTGACCAACACCAATAACGTATCCACGGGCCAAGGGACCTCCGTGGGTCGCGGCTACGCTTATTCCTACTCCTCAAATGGCGACTCATGGGCTTTAGTCACCGATCCGAGCGAACACGTTACGTTCTCTGGCGACTGGCACAACAGTACGCGCGACAGCATCAACAAAGTGCGGAAGCTGACGAACGGGAAGTTCCTTTTCTTCACCCACGAGGGCAAGTCGTATTTCATTGACGATCCAACCACTTTGACCCAGATTGCAGCTATGTACGCGCCCATGGAGGCGCTCGGCAAACTTCAGGAAGCGCTCGGCCGCCAGCAGGAGGAACTCGGAAAGCAACAGGAGAAGCTCGGCCATCAGCAGGAACTCGTTAACATTCCCACCCCGGACCTCTCGAAAGAGATAGCCGCGCTGAACGCCGCCACGGCCAAATTGCAGGCCAAGGCCGGCAGCACCGTTAACCAGGAGGAGCTGGCCGAGGCCGAGGCCAAGCTCGCCGAAGTCCAGGAAAGACTGGGCGAATTGCAGGGCAGGATGGGCGAGCAACAGGGTAGGTTTGGCGAGCAGCAGGGAAGACTGGGAGATCAGCAGGGAAGATTGGGCGAGGAACAGGGCCGCCTGGGAGAGAAGCAAGGGAGGCTGGCGGAGGAAGCCGACCGCAAAGTACACGCCATCATCGATGAGAGTTTGCGCAACGGCAAAGCCCGCCCTGTCGAATAGGCTTGCTCAGCCGACTAAGGGGTTCTAGCGGGAAGAGCACAAGCGAGGCGGTTCAATCCGTCTCGCTTGTTGTTGTCTCTCATTTTTGTTGTCGATACGGTTGCGCCGTTTCGCCTGCAAACTGGTAAATTTGAAACGCGCTCGCGGGCAAGTTTTTTGCTCCGCCCGACCGCCCAGAGAGGGACTAACATGCCGATTGCCCCCGAACTAGCCACAGCTGCCAGCATCTATCGCCAAAACGAGAGAATGCTTGGCAAAAGCTTTGAAGGACTGACGGCCGAGGAGTGGCAAAGCCGCCCGAACAGCACCTCAAATTCTTTGTTTTGGATTGCGGGACACGTGGTGTGGGCGCGCTCCAGAGCTTTGAAGTTTCTAGGCACGGAATGGTCAAGGCCATGGTTGCCTCTCTTCGCGCGAGGCTCCAAGCCGGTCGAGTCCGCCGAGTACCCGTCGCTGGAAGAGATTGTTCTTGCATGGGACGATGCCACAGCGTGCCTCACCACCGCACTGGACGAAGCAAGCAGCGAGGCACTTTCCTCCGCAGCGCCCGAAAAGTCGCCGAGCTTTGATGGAAAGGTCAGCGGGATGATCGGTTTTCTCGCATTTCACGAGGCTTACCACGTAGGCCAGATTGCATACCTGCGATGCTGGCTGGGCCACAGCGGTGTGGCGGGATAGAGTTCCGCTGTCGAATTCTACGGCACCGGGAAAATCAGTTCAGCTTCAGCCTCAGCGGCCGATCCAGATCCAGCGGATTGAATCCGCCCAGCCCGCCCGCCGCTTTGCGGACCATGCAATGGCTTCTGGACTCCACCGGGCTCATGTACGATCGCGTCACATGCAGCCGGTCCATCACGATATAGCGGGTTCGCAGACCGTCCACAGTGACCGGAAGTTGCGCGGGCACCTGCTTGCGGTCTACATAAATTACCAGCGCCGCTTCCCTCGGACTGTCCAGGCTCTGTCCCACGCCCACGCCGAAAAAGGCTCCATTCTGCTTGATCAGTTTTTGCGCCACTTGCTTCTTGATGGTGATTGCCGCGTTAAGCGCCGCAGCCGGCAGCGGCGCCGATGCAGTTTCAAAGGGAGTTAACGGCGCTGAGCCCAAGGCCACAGCCCGCGCATTGGTGGGGATCACCATAGTACGAACGCCATCCACCGACGGCGGCGTGGAAACCGTCATGCTCTCGTCCACAAACAAAAGCACCGCGGACTCGCCGGCATGGTCGTTGCTTTTGCCCACACCCACGCCCAGGATTCCAGCGGACGGATTCACCAGCGTCCGTGCCTGCGCCAACGCCTGCTGCGCGCGAGCAGTCTCCGCTCCTGCCAGCGTCCGCGCCTGCGCCATGGCCACTGTGCTGTCGCCGTAATTCAGGCAGCTCACAGCGTGATCGGCGCCTCCGACAAATGTATAGCTCGTTCCTCCGCCCAGCTGGGAGCCCAACTCGCTCAGCGCATCGGGCGCGGGATTTGCCACCGCCTGGCTCACTCCGGAAGCATCCGTTCCACCCGCAAAAAACAGCCCCACAGGTTCGGCATCCGTCACATCCACCAACAGCGACCCCGAATCGCCCGCATCGCTGAATTGATTTCCGCTTGCCGCAATCTGATTCGTGTAGCTCTTGGTCAGGTAAGGCTTGGTTTCCGCGCAATCCAGGTAGTAATCCACGTTGATGTCCACAGCGAGCGCCGAAACTGCGGCACATGTCAGTCCGGTCGTTCGTCCACTCTTGGCGACTGTCAGGCCGAGCGTTGCCGCCTCTCCCTTCCCTCCAGTCGAGGAGATGCCGGGAGGCGCGGCGGCCAGCGTTCCGTCCGCTTGACGTGTGCCTAGCTCCAGAATGCTTCCCGTCGCACTCACCGCGCCGGAATCCACCTGTGCAATCGCCGCGTCCGCATTCGTTGAACTCGAGCTGAGCGGCAGCCAGCCGGTGAGAGAAGCCACAGGGGTAGTGCCTGGGCCGTCGCCGTTTGGTGTGCAGTTATTGTCGATCAGTCCCGGCTGTATGATGCTGTCACCCACGCTTGCATGGTCGCTCCGCGCGAGAATGTGGTTATTGCTCAGGATGTACTGGTGGCTGCTCGCGTCCTGGACCAGCGAACCCAGCGTTCCGCCGCAACAGTCCAAAATCTGGTTTCCCTGCGTGTCGTAATCGTTGTTATTGCCGCCCGAACTGCCCAGCGAAATCGGTGCGGTCAATTGCGCCTGGTGGCCTGAAGGAAGGCTCGCAACTCCTGCGGCATTCAGCAGCACCATGGCGGATGTTCTCGACGGCATGGTGCCTGCCGTCGCCACAATATAAGTCCCCGAG
>Ga0181537_10003270_pt1 | contig 13937 bp, 9 predicted proteins | sample PEATcosm2014_Bin_39_FD_119765 | JGI IMG/M metagenome (GOLD analysis project Ga0181537, IMG submission 119765) | Peatland microbial communities from MTU Mesocosm Facility, Houghton, MI, USA - PEATcosm2014_Bin23_10_metaG | ecosystem: Environmental > Terrestrial > Soil > Wetlands > Peat | place...
CGAACCAGGTGTGCGGCTTCGCCGTAATCGGTGGCGTGGCGCGCGTCGGCATCCAGGTGCCGGCCGAGGGCCGCGGACAATTTGCGTCGGACGAAGACATGCGCGCGATCCGAACCGTTCTAGCCCTGTGCCTCAGTCTCGGCTGGCTTGCTGTGATCGGCACCGATCAAGCGGCGGCGCAGAACATCTATTATCTCAACCCGCAATGGGTGCCCTATGGCGGCGGGCCGCTGCCGCCACCGGTGATCTCCGGCGGTTTTGAGCATGGCCACAGCTTCCCGATCTGTCGCGCCTTTGCGGTGGGGTTCCAGATCCCGGGCAAGTTTCTCGACGGACGATGCAACGTCAGCTATGGCGGCAACGGCTTTGCCGTCAACCCGCCCTTCGAGGTGCTGGTCGGCCAGCATTATCCCGGCGTCAATTTCTGGATCAGGAATATGGCGCCCGACATGACCAATATCGTGCCGGCCGGAACGGATTCCGGCCGGACGGTCGGTGTCTGCGTCGGTTATCGGGCCGATGGCACGGCGCATGCCGGCAAGCTGTTCGACGGCTCGTGCTATTTCGAGTATGGCGGGCACGAGGAGCGGGTCAGCAATTTCGAGTGGCTGGCCGCGCACACCTACCCTTGATCTCAGGCGAGCAATTCGGCGACTTGGGCGGGTGTCAGAAACCGCGTCTTGGCGCCGCGTAGCAGCAGATAGAGCTTCGCAGTCTCTTCCAACTCCTCGACGGCGTTGACCGCGGCGTCGAGGCTCGACCCGGCGACGACCGGCCCGTGATTGGCGAGCAGCACCGCGTGGTGCTTTGACGCAAAACCACGCACCGCCTCGGCCAGCGCCATGTCGCCCGGCTTGTAATACGGCACCAGCGGTAGGCGGCCGACCCGCATCACGTAATACGCGGTGATCGGCGGCAGCACGTCGTGCGGGTCCAGCTCGGCAAGACACGAGACAGCCACCGAATGGGTCGAATGCAGATGCACCACGGCGCCGGTGTCGCCGCGCTCCTCGTACATCACGCGGTGCAGAAAGCTTTCCTTGGTTGGCGCATCGCCGCCGATCAGGTTGCCGCTATCGTCGAGCTTTGAGAGCCGCGCCGGGTCGAGCCGGCCGAGCGAGGCGTTCGTCGGCGTCATCAGCCAACCGCCATCGACCCGCACGCTGATATTGCCCGACGAGCCGGCGGTCAGCCCGCGCTCGAAGATCGAGGCGCCCAGCGTGCAGATTGCCTCACGTGCCTTCGCGTCGCTCATGTCGCTCCTTTGTCATTGCGAGCGGAGCGAAGCAATCCCGCTCCGCCTCGGCCCTCTGTCGCGCGAGATCGCCGCGGCACCTCCGGCGCCTCGCGATGACAAGCAAAAGGGGCCGTCATCGCGTCGCCTCCTCGAAGGCGGTGAAGGCGCGCAGGAAGAAATCGGGCGCGCCAAAATTGCCCGATTTGAGCGCCAGCGCCAGCGCCGGCTCGCCAAGACTGACCGTCCACGGCACGCCGGGGTCGATCTGCCGGCCGATCCGCAGCCCGGTGACGCCGAGCGCCTGGACCACGGCGCCGGCGGTCTCGCCGCCGGCGACCACCAGCCGGCGCCCACCGCGCGCGACGAGACCCGTCGCGATCTCGGCCATGATGCCTTCGACCAGCGCCCCGGCGTGCTCGCGGCCGAGCTTTTGCTGTACCTCGGCGATGGTCTCGGGCGGCGCGGTCGCGGCGAACAGGATTGGCGTGTCGCCGAGCCTGTCGGCGGCCCAAGCGAGCGCCTCTCCGGCGACGTTGGCTCCGGCCGCGGCGGCGAGCGGGTCGATCGCGAAGACCGGCGCGCGTTCGCGCATATAGGCGAGCTGCGCCAAGGTTGCTTGCGAGCACGAGCCGGACAATACCGCCGCCTTGCCGCCGATCTTCGGCAGGATATCGGCCTCGCCGCCATCGCCGATCAGTCCCAGGCGGCGGAAATTCTCCGGCAGGCCGAGCGCGATCCCCGAGCCGCCGGTGATCAGCGCGAAATCCTTGGCGGCTTCGCCGATCGCTTCGAGGTCATGGTCGGCGATCGCGTCGACGATCGCGTGACGGAACCCGTCCTCCTTCAGTTTGGCGAAGGCTTTGGCCATCGCCGCCGGGCCCTGGGCGACCGTCGCGTGTTGCACGAGCCCGACCTTGCCGCGGCTCTGGCGCTGCAGCACGCGAACCAGCGAGGGATCGCGCATCGGTGTCAGCGGATGGTCGCGCATCCCCGATTCAGACAGCAGCACATCGCCGACAAACAGATAGCCCTTGAAGATCGTGCGGCCGGCCTCGGGAAAAGCCGGGCAGTAGAGGGTGAAACCCGCCCCGAGCGCGTCGAGCAGCGCTTCGGCGACCGGGCCGATATTGCCCTCGTCGGTCGAATCGAAAGTCGAGCAGTATTTGAACAGGACCTGCCGCGCGCCGGCATCCTTGAGCCAGGCCAGCGCCTTGAGGCTCATCGCCACTGCGTCGGCGGCCGGGATCGTGCGGCTTTTGAGGGCGATGACCACCGCTTCGGCATCGGGCATGGCCGTTCCGGGAGCGGGAACGTCGATCAGCTGCACGGTCTTCATGCCGCGCCGCACGAGCGTGTTGCAGAGATCGGTCGCGCCGGTGAAATCGTCGGCGATCGCGCCCAGCAGCACCGGCATCCCGCATCTCCCTCTCGCCTCAGCCAACAGAGTAGTACCCAGGCGTGCCGGCCGCAAACAGCCGCAAACTCGTCAGCGGCGATCGAACCGCGTCGGCGTCATTGCCATGCAACAATTCATACCAAAAGGGATTGTCGCGGGGTTTTTCGGGGTGCAAGCTTCGTCACGATCTTTTGATCTTGATCAGTAGCCGACAGCAGTGCCCCCTAACCTTGTGGAGGATCTCATGAGCGGTCACGCCCACCACAGCCCCGCGGAAATTCGCGCCAAGCTCAAGCATCCGGTTGTCGATGGCGACGGCCATTGGGTCGAATACGATCCGGTTTTCGCCGAGCAGATGCGCAAGGTGGGCGGCGATCTGGCGGCCGACGGGTTTCTCAAGGCGATGGACGTGACGCGCGCCTCGCTGGCGCTCGGTGTCGAGGAGCGTCGGCGGCGGCGGCTCGCGCAGCCGGGCTTCTGGACGCGGCAGACCGCCAATACCTACGACCGGGCGACAGCGATGATGCCGCATCTGCTGTATGAGCGGCTCGACGAGTTCGGCTCGGATTTCGCGATCGTCTATCCGACGGCCGGGCTGCGCCTGCCGCGGATCAAAGACGACGCGACGCGGCGCGCGGTGATCCGCGCCTACAACATCGTGTCGGCCGGCTATTTCAAGAATCTTGCCGACCGGATGACGCCGGCCGCGATCATCCCGATGCACACACCCGACGAGGCGATCGCCGAGCTTGAGTTCGTCACCTCGCAGCTCGGCTCGAAGGTCGGCATGTTTGGCAGCGCGCTGCCGCGGCAGGTGGATTCAGTGCCCAAGGGCGATATCGACACCGACCGCCTCGCGGTCTGGTACGAGGTCTTCGGCATCGACAGCCTCTATGATTACGACCCGGTATGGGCGAAGTGCCGCGAGCTCGGCATCGCGCCGACCTTTCACAGCGCCGGCAGCAATCAGGCGCTGCGCAACTCGCCGACCAACTTCACCTATAACCATATCGGCCATTTCGCCGATGCCGGTCATGCCGCGGCAAAGGGCATTTTCCTCGGCGGGGTGACGCGGCGCTTCCCCGAACTCAACTTCGCGTTCCTCGAAGGCGGGGTCGGCTGGGGCTCGCAACTGTTCGGTGACCTGATCGAGCATTGGGAGCGGCGCAACGCCAAGGCGCTCGAAAACATGAAGCCCGAGAAGCTCGATCGTAAAATGCTGATGGAGCTCGTCGAGAAATACGGCTACGCGGAGCATCTGGCGGCGCTCAAGGAGCGCGATGGGTGGCCCGATCCGGAATTGCACCTGACCGGCGGTCAGGACGATCTCGACGATTTCGGGCCGTGCAAGATCACCCGCAAGCAGGATTGGGTCGATCTCTACGCCAAGCCGTATTATTTCGGCTGCGAGGCGGACGACCGGATGAACGCGGTCGCGTTTGGCAAGGGCAACCCGTTTGGCGCCAAGCTCAACGCGATCTATAGCTCCGATATCGGGCATTTTGACGTGATCGACATGCGCGACCCGCTACCGGAAGCCTATGAGCTGGTCGAGGACGGGCACATCACGGACGACAATTTCCGCGATTTCGTCTTCACCAACGCGGTGAAGCTGTGGGGCACCCAGAACCCGCGCTTCTTCGAGGGCACCTCGGTGGCCAAGGAAGCCGCCGCGGTCCTGCGGGCCGAGCAGCCGGTCCTGGCGGACGCCGCGAAGTAACTAGGCCAGGCTTGCCGGTGCGGTGCCTGAAATGGTGCCGCGCCGGCCGGCCGCACGGATCACGGTTGCCGCTCGCGACCGATCACAGCAGAACCATCCTTTAAACTGCTCGGGCGCAAAGCCGGCGCGGTTGCTCCGCAGATGCGCGTGTGACCTGCGTCACAGTTGCGAATCTCCCCAAGATTGTAAATTCCTCCGCCGTATGATCTCGCGTGTCGGATCAATACGAGCATAAGGGGAGGGAGCGATGGATGAAGGCTTTTTGCCCAATATCTTCGGGGGTGTGCTCGTCGGCGTCTATGCCTGGGGACGATATGGCACCCCGTCCACGAACCGGGTCTCGACGACGCAAGCACAGTTCTATTTTACCTGCGTCACTTATATTCTTTGTTCTGTGATCCTCTATGGATTGCTTACCCGGCTGGTTTCTATTCCTGAATTTCTGAAATACATCACGATGGGGGGTGACAAGCCACTGCCTGAAGGAGCGGCGGCCTTGAGCGCGCCATTCCTTGCCGCCCTGCTCCTCACGACACTGCTGCCAAACACGCCGGGCCTCAGCAAGCTGGACGACGAATTGCTCGCGTTCTTCCGGCGTGTCGGTTCGATCCCGGCCGAAGTCAACCGACTGGCGAACCAACTTAATCAGGCCAATTACCAGGTCCCGGGCGCCTCAAGAACGCAAATCGAGCAGTTCATCAATAACAGCGATGCGATCCCCGAGGTCTTGATCCCTCAACTGCGTTTTGATCCGGTCGAGCCTGATTCGAACCGCGCCAAGCTCACCAAAGTTATCGCCCTGTACCGACAGATCGACCGGTTGAAGGCTCAGGAACGATTTGCACGCTTCTTTACCAACTTCCCAGATCAGGAAAAGAAACTTGATGAAAACATGCCGTTGTTTTTTGCTCAAGCTACTGGGTTCTTTGCGTTCTCGGATCTGATCCCGCGGGAGCAGCAAAAATCGTCGCCTGAGCTGCAAGAAGCGCGACAGAGCTTCAAGCGACAGTGCAACAAGATCTACAAGGATCTTTGCACCGTGATCTCCCAAATCCTGCTGCACGCGTCTTGGTCGAAATTCGAATTGAAGAGGTACCTTGAGAACCTGGGTTTTTCGGAAATCGCCCCGGTTCGGCCGATCATCCCCTATCGGATCGCGACTGCGGCAATCCTGATCTTCATCGTCGCGGTTGGCGGCATCTTGGTAGCGAACGCATCAACCGATCTATCCCCGCCAACCGCACAGATTTTTACGCTCGCCCTGGTGATCGCGGTCAATCACGCCGTCGCGGTGGTGTTCGCGCTGATGCCCAAGCGGGTTTGCACGTTTGCCGATCGCATGCGGTCGGGCGAGCGTACGGTAATCGGCTATCTCCTGTCGGCGCTACTGACGGCCGCGGTCGCGGCGGTGATTGGGTTTACCAATGTCGCTTGCTGGTCCGGGGGGATTACCGCGGGGCTTCAGGTTTATGCCGGCGGTCTCTATCTCTGGACGCTGTCGCCGGCCGTCACCTCCTTTGCCCTGGCTTTTCTCTGTGATGGGAACATCAACGCCGATCGCGATCCGCGATGGCAGAAATGGGCGGAAGGCGCCTTTCTGGGCGCTCTCCTGGCGCTGACCGATTTTGTGATTGCGGCGCTGATCGCGGGCCCTACCGTCTCGCATCCGAGATTTACCTTGGTCAGCGCTGACGCGGCGGTGCTCGGTCTCGTGATCGGTGGGCTTCTCGGCGTGTTGATCCCCCATACCTACCGGACGCGATCGCGCAGTTTGCGGGAGGAAATCGCGTAAGGCACGGGAGTTCCCCGTAACTCAGAGCGATGCTAACGACGAGCGGGTGTGTATGATGCGGCTCTCGATTGCGCTGGGGGTTTGGGGATGAGCGTCGATCGTTTTGGCAATCAGCACGCGCCAAACCTCTCTTATGCGCGCGGCGACATTCTGACCGGCACCGAGGACGATTTTCAGAAATTGCAGCTCGCCTGGTCGCTGATCCGCGAAAAAGGGCCGGGCAATGTCTTTATCTTCACCGGGCTCGATCACAAGATGCCGCTGGCGGCGGAAGAGCTCGAGTTCGCCGATGACGAGATCGGTCCGGCGCTGTCGTTCGAGCGGCTCAAGGCGCTGACCCTCGACCATCTCGGCGGGACACCGGACAAGCACGACATCGCCGTCTTCAACCGGCTGACCGGCGCGACGATGGCGACTCATCTGACGCTGGTCAAACCCGGCGAAGTCGTGATCGGCGTGTCGGAAACGCACAGCCATCCTTCGGTCGTGCGCGCCGCGGCGCAAGCCGGCGCGCGGTTTATCGATACCGCCGGGCTCGCCGCCTTCCGTGACGTGATCACCCAGGAACAGCCGACGCTGGTCGTGCTGACCCGGCTGGCGGTGACCTACGATCTGATGCCGGTCGAGGCGATCCACACCATTGTCCGGCTCGCCCATGAGAAAGGCGCGATCGTCTATGTCGATGACGCGGGCGGCGCGCGGGTCGGGCCGGGGGCCTTCGAGCAGCCAAGGACGCTTGAGCTCGGCGTCGATATTGGCGCGACCGGCCTCGACAAATACGGGACCCAGGGCCCGCGCTTTGGCTTGATGGCCGGACGCAAGGATCTGGTCGCGCGCATCCGCGCCAAGGGGTTCGAATTCGGCATGGAAGCGCGGCAGGCGCTCTACCCCGCGGTGGTGCGGACGCTTGAAGGCTACGATCCGGCGCGGGTGCGCGCGCTGATTGATACGACCAAGACGATCGCCGCCGAGTTGCGCCCGCTGATCGGCAACCGGCTGCGCGAGACGCCGACGACGGTGCAGATCGCGGCCGACGACATTCTCGACATCGCGATGGAGCGCGGCGGTCTCGGCGGCGCGCCGCCGATCGTGCCTTACGAGGCCGCGGCGGCGCTGTCGATGCTGCTGCTGCGCGACCACGACATGCTGATGGTGCATTTTGTCGGGATGCCACCGGGCACCGCGGATCTGCTGATCAAGTTCGTCCCGCCGGAAACGCTGGCGCGGTTTGGCGGGGCTAAGAAATACGCCGACGCGGTCAATGCTTGCCTGACCAAAATCGGGCAATTGCTGCGCGAACCCGACGAGCTGCGCCGGCTCCTGCTCGGCGACGCTTAGCGGCGGCGGATCAGCCGCCCATGCCCCAGGCGATGGCGTTGCCTAGCAACGTCAAGAAGCCGTCGGTTTCCCATGGGGCGCGGAAAATCGGCGGTGTCGTGTCCGCGGGGTCAGTATAGGCGCGCGCGGCGCGGATTGCCGGGTTGTGGCAATGGCCGAGCGCGAAATAGGTCACGCCGCCGGCGCCGATTTGCCTTGTGTAGCCGATGACGCGCGTCTTGCCGTCGGGCAGCAGCGAAGTGTCGGTCGGATAGAGCGTGCCGATCGCCGGCGACACCGCGTTCGGGCCATATTCCGCGGTCAGCAGGATCTGCGTCGAAGCCGGGTCTTGCAGCTCGATAAAATAGGGTTCGTCCTCGACGACAAAGGAGCCGCCGATCCCGCGGGTCGGCGGGTGATCGCCAACGATTTCGACGCGAAATTCGCGGATCGGCGGATGGGTCAGAAAATAGCTGCCGAGCAGCGCGTGGTGCGGACCCTTGATGGTGCGGCGCTGGCGCGAGCCTTCCACCCGCTCGGCGCGGCCACCGCTGGTGCCGTGCAGAGCGAGCCAGCAGCCGCCCGCTTCGAGCCATTGCCGGAGGGCCTGGGTCTGCCCGGCATCGGGGCACGGGCCGGCGACATAGGTGATCAGCATCTGGCTGGTCGGCAGCCATTTCTCGACATCGGCGAAATCGTTGGCGACCGAGGCGGGGATGTCGCGTTCGGCGAGCAGCCCGAGCAGCTTCAACCGCGCATAATCGTGGTCATGCCCGCCCATCGAGCCGGGCGGGAAGCCGCCGGCGATCAAATGCGCGCGGCCAGATTTTGTCTCTGTCATCGGATCACCTCGCTCGCTTTTGTCGGGCGGCAAACTATAGCGCGACAATGCGGGAAAGAATTAGAGCGGTGTTCGGCCAAGTGGTAGAACGCCTTGGCCGGACTTGTTCCGGTCATCCACGTCTTTTCTTTCCGCAGCCGGTAAAGACGTGGACCCGCGGGTCAGGCCCGCGGGAGGGAGAAACTGAGGAGTCGCTCGCATGCCCAAATTCGCCGCCAATCTGAGCATGATGTTTCAGGAGATCCCGAATTTTCTCGACCGGTTTGACGCGGCCGCGCAGGCCGGGTTCAAGGGGGTCGAGTTCTTGTTCCCCTATGACCACCCGCCTGAGGCGATCGCCGAGCGGCTGGAGCGCAATCACCTGACCTTGGCGCTGTTCAATCTGCCGCCGGGCGATTGGGCCAAGGGCGAGCGCGGGTTCGCCGCGATCCCCGGCCGTCAGCAGGCGTTCATGGCGGCGGTCGAGAGCGCGATCCCTTACCTCAAGGCGACGAAGTGCAAGCTGATTCACGCGATGGCGGGGCTGTGGCCTCCCGAGCGCGACAAGCTCGAGGCGCTGCCGACCTATGTGGACAATCTGCGCTGGGCGGCGGATCGGCTGGCGCGGGAAGGCGTCACCGCGATCATCGAGCCGATCAACACGCGCGACATCCCCGGCTACTACCTGAACACGACGGCGCAGGCGATGCCGATCATCGAGGCGGTCGACCGGCCGAATTTGCGGCTGCAGCTCGATCTTTACCACGCGCAGATCATGCGCGGCGATCTGGCGCCGACGATCCGCGAGCTCGCCGGCATGTATCCGCATATCCAGATCGCCGGCACGCCGGGCCGGCACGAGCCTGATGTCGGCGAGGTCAACTACCCGTTCCTGTTCGACCTGCTTGACGAGGTCGGCTACGACGGCTGGATCGGCTGCGAGTACCGGCCAAAGGGCGATACCCTCGCCGGGCTCGGCTGGGCGAAGCGGTACGGGATCGGGTGATATTGCGCCGTCATTGCGAGGAGGCGTCAGCCTCCTCGCAATGACGATTGGCGTCAGTGCGCGGTGGTCACGCCTGCGGTCGGATAGACGATCGTGCGCAGCATGACCCGCCGCTCCGTCGGCTCGTAATCGCCGGCGCCGCGGTGCATCGTGGCGCGCTCGTCCCACATGACGACGTCGCCGACCCGCCAGTTATGGTAGTAGATGAATTGCTCCTGCGTCGCGTGGCGCGCGAGCTCCTCGATCAGCTCCCAGGCGGTGTCCTTCTCCATCCCGACAAAACCGTGCACGTGCATCGGGTTGACAAAGAGGATCGGCTTGCCGGTGACCGGGTGCGTGGTGATCGCCGGCCACGGCTTTTCCTCGTATTCGCGGTCGGCGGTCTTCGCCGCCTCGTTTTCCTTGTAGAGCGTGCCGCCGGCGGGGCCCGAGGTGTGGCCGTGCAGCCCGGTCAGGGTAGCCAACCGATCCTTCATCGCCGCCGGCAAGGCCTCATAGGCCGCATACATGTCGGCGAACACCGTGCCGCCGCGCTGCGAGGGCACTTCGAGCGCGTGGAGGATCGCCAGCAGCGGCAATTCGGTCTCATAGGTCGAGTCGGTGTGCCAGGCCGTCGCGCGCTTGACGCCAAACCAGTCGGTCTTGCCCGCGTCATCGACATTGCGCAGGTAGGAGACTTCGGGATGGCCGGGAAAGCGGTAATTGATCAGCGAATGCGGGCGGGGCTTGCCAAAACGGGCGCCAAAAGCGGCAAGCTCGGGCGCGCCGAGGCTCTGCTCACGAAACACCAGCACTGGGTGTTCGGCGAAGGCGCGCTCGACCCAGGCGAAACCGTCATCGTCGAGATGCGCGAGATCGATGCCGAGCGCCTCGGTGCCGAGCGCTTGGCCCAGCGGACGCAATTCTGGCTGTGCGTTCATTGGCGTTCTCCCTTGCTGTTTCTGGAACGAAGCGTAGGCCGCCAAGGGACGAGCGTCCATATCGAAGCCTGCTGGCGAGGCGCGCGGTTTGCGCATGGGAGAGACGGGGCCGCGCGCGTCGCGCAGTAGATTTCACCACAGACGCAGTGAGGCAGGGAGATTGCGGTGCTCGGACGCTCACGGCCTCACTGTCTCTGTGGTGATTATTGCGGCGTCGCCGCTATTGGGATGAGCATGTTATGGTGAGTGAACGAACGAGGAGAGCAGCCATGAACCAGGCGGATTTTGAGAAAAAGCTTCAGGCCGAAGGTTACGGCGAGATGGTCGATCGCCGGATGGAGGCCGGTCATTTCAATGCCGAGCACGTCCATGAATTCGACGCCTGCGTGCTCGTCGTCGAAGGCGAGATGACGATCGCCCGCCACGGCAAGCCCGAATTGTTTCGCGCCGGCGACATGTGCACGATGGCGGCGGGCACGCCGCATACCGAGCAATGCGGTGCTGCCGGCGTGCGTTATCTGGCCGGCCGACGTTACGCGCAGCAAGCGGCGAGCTGACCCGGCTGCGGCCAGCCTCTACGATGGGGTGAGTGGACGCGGCGGCCGATTTCCCTCACCCACCCACCGCTTCGCGCTGGGTCCCCCTCTCCCGCAAGCCCGCAAGCGGAAGAGGGGTCTTATCTTGTGACTGCGGCTTCGTCTTACGCCTCCTTCGTAGGAGGAAAGACGGGCGTTTCGAGAAAATTTGGCATAGGCGCAAACCGCGATTCGCGTTCGCGTGATCAGTCATGCATACTGTCCCAGTGGTATTCGACGGCAGCATGCCAAAATGGCCGGGATGTGCGCCAAATTCCACTAATCGAACGCTTACGGCAGAGTATCCGAGGATGGCAGAAGCGAGAGGTCCTGGACTTTACGATCCCCGCAACGAGCATGATTCGTGCGGCGTCGGCTTTGTCGCCAACATCAAGGGTCGAAAATCTCACGACATCATTCGCCGCGGTCTCGAGATCCTGCTCAATCTCGATCACCGCGGCGCGGTTGGCGCCGATCCGCTGGTCGGCGACGGTGCCGGCTGCCTGATCCAGACGCCGGATGCGCTGCTGCGCCATTGGTGCGATGAGCATGGGCTGACCTTGCCGCCGCTCGGTCGCTATGCCGTCGCGATGTGTTTTCTGCCGATGGAGGAGAAGGCGCGGGCGTTCGCTATCGCCCATATCGAGCGCTTTATCCGGGTCGAGGGCCAGGAATTGCTCGCCTGGCGCGAGGTGCCGATCGACACGGCCGGGCTTGGCAAGCGCGTCATCGAGACGATGCCCTATATCGCGCAGGCGATCGTCTGCGCCAGCCCGGACCTCACCGATCAGGACGCGTTTGAGCGCAAAATCCTGACGATCCGCAAGCAGACCCTGAACCGGGTCTCGAACCTGACCGAGCGGCACGGGTTGCCGGGGCTGCGGGATTTCTACATCCCGTCCTTCTCGACCCGCACCGTGGTCTACAAGGGCTTGCTGCTGGCTGGGCAGGTCGGCAGCTTCTACGAGGATTTGCGCAACCCGCTGACCGTGTCGGCGCTGGCGCTGGTGCATCAGCGGTTTTCGACCAATACCTTCCCATCCTGGCGGCTCGCGCACCCGTATCGGTTTCTGTGCCATAACGGCGAGATCAACACGGTGCGCGGCAACGTCAACTGGATCCAGGCGCGCCGCCAGGCGATGTCGTCGGCGCTGATGGGCGCCGATCTCGGCAAGCTGGTGCCGCTGATCCTGCCCGGCCAGTCCGATACGGCGTGCCTCGACAATGCGCTGGAACTGCTTGTCACTGCCGGCGGCTATTCGCTGTCGCACGCGATGATGATGCTGATCCCGGAAGCGTGGTCCGACCCGCTGATGGATGCGGACCGGCGCGCGTTCTACGAATATCACGCGGCGGTGATGGAGCCGTGGGACGGGCCGGCGGCGATCGCCTTTACCGACGGCCGCCAGATCGGCGCGACGCTCGACCGCAACGGGTTACGGCCCGCGCGGTACATCATCACCGACGACGACCACGTGATCCTAGCTTCCGAGTCCGGCGTATTGCCGGTGCCGGAGGAGCGGATCACCCGCAAATGGCGGCTGCAGCCCGGCAAGATGCTGCTGATCGATCTCGAAGAGGGCCGCATCATCGGCGACGACGAGATCAAGCAGAAGCTCGCGGCTGAGCACCCCTATGAAAGCTGGCTGAAGGAGACGCAGTTCAAGCTCTCGGAATTGCCCGAGCCGGTCGAAAACACCGCGCCGCCCCGCACCAACGATCCGACGGCGCGGCTCGCGATGCAGCAGGCGTTTGGCTACACCCAGGAAGACGTCCAATTCTTCCTCGAACCGATGGCGCGCGACGGCGATGACCCGATCGGCTCGATGGGCACCGATACGCCGATTGCCGCGTTCTCCGACAAACCAAAGGTGCTCTACAACTACTTCAAGCAGAATTTCGCGCAGGTCACCAACCCGCCGATCGACCCGATCCGTGAGGAATTGGTGATGTCGCTGATCTCGATGATCGGGCCGCGGCCAAACCTGTTGGGCCATGAGGTCGGCACGCATTACCGGCTGGAAGTGTCGCAACCGATCCTGACCGACAGCGATCTCGACAAGATCCGTAATATCGAGCGGCTCGCGGCGGGGCGGTTCAACACCGACACGCTCGACATCACCTGGCCCGCGGCGGCCGGCGCAGCCGGTATCGAGCCGGCGCTCGATCAGCTGTGCCGCGACGCGACCGACGCCGTGCTCGAAGGCCACAACATCCTGATCCTGTCGGATCGCGCGGTGTCGTCCGAACGCGCGCCGATCCCGGCGTTGCTCGCGACCTCGGCGGTGCATCATCATTTGATCCGCGAAGGGTTGCGCACGCGCACCGGCATCGTCGTCGAGACCGGCGACGCGGCGCAGGTGCACGATTTCTGCGTGCTCGCCGGCTATGGCGCCGAGGCGATCAACCCTTACCTCGCCTTCGCGACCCTGGAGCAGATCCGCACCGAAACCGGCATGGCGCTGACTGCCTACGAGGTGCAGAAGAATTATCTGAAGGCGGTCGGCAAGGGGTTGATGAAGGTCATGTCCAAGATGGGCATCTCGACCTATCAGTCCTATTGCGGCGCCCAGATCTTTGACGCGGTCGGGCTCGAAAGCGTGTTTGTCGACAAGTATTTCACCGGGACCGCGACGACGATCGAGGGCGCCGATCTTTACGCCGTCGCCGCGGAAGCGCTGGTGCGGCACGCGCAGGCCTATGGCGAAAACCCGCTCTACCGCGAGATGCTCGATGTCGGCGGCGACTATGCCTTCCGGCTGCGCGGCGAGGCGCATGCCTGGACGCCGCAGACGATCGGCAAGTTGCAGCACGCGGCGCGCGGCAACTCGCTCGCCGATTACAAGGCCTTCGCCAACATCATCAACGACCAGAGCGAACGGTTGCTGACGATCCGCGGGCTGATGAAATTCAAGCCGGCGGCCGAGAAATTGCCGCTCGACGAGGTCGAGCCGGCGGCGGATATCGTCAAGCGCTTCGCGACCGGGGCAATGAGCTTTGGCTCGATCAGCCGCGAGGCGCACACGACCTTGGCGATCGCGATGAACCGCATCGGCGGCAAGTCGAATACCGGCGAGGGCGGCGAGGAAGCCGAGCGCTACAAGAAGCTGCCGAACGGCGATTCAAAGCGCTCGGCGATCAAGCAGGTCGCGTC
>Ga0181537_10003271_pt1 | contig 13936 bp, 10 predicted proteins | sample PEATcosm2014_Bin_39_FD_119765 | JGI IMG/M metagenome (GOLD analysis project Ga0181537, IMG submission 119765) | Peatland microbial communities from MTU Mesocosm Facility, Houghton, MI, USA - PEATcosm2014_Bin23_10_metaG | ecosystem: Environmental > Terrestrial > Soil > Wetlands > Peat | place...
CCCGGCACCAAGGTGACGCTCAGCACCGCGCGCGACGGCAAGCCCATGGTCCTCAGCGCGACGCTGGCCCAGTTCTCGGAGAAGCCCAACGAGCTCCTGCCCGGGGTCGAGGTCGGCAAGCTCACCGACGACGTCCGCAGGCACCTCGGGATCGACTCCCGCATCGTGGGACTCGTGGTCGCGAAGGTGGAGGAGAAGTCGGCCTACGCGCAGGACCTGCCGCAGGGCGCGGTCATCGTCGAGATCAACCGGTCGCCCGTGGATGACCTCGCGGCGGCGAAGGCGCTCCTCCACACGGGCCACAACCTCCTCCTCGTCTACTACCAGGGCTTCCAGAGGTACCTGGTCGTCACGAAGCCCTGACGTCAGCTCCCGGGTTTCTCGACCGGGACGCGCGCGAGGGCCTCGGGCACCTTGTCGGCGGGATAGGTCGGGAAGCTGAGCTCGAGCAGGGAGACGGAGGGCGCGTCAAACCGGGTGGTCCCAGCGCTGCGGTCGACGAGCATCGCGACCCCGGCCACCGTGCCCCCGGCCTTCCTCACGATCTCGAGGCACTCGTTCACGCGGCCGCCCCTGGTCACGACGTCCTCCACCACGAGGACGGGCTCGCCCTGGGCAAGGGTGAATCCCCGGCGGAGGACGAGCACGTTGTTCTCCTTCTCGCAGAAGATGTACCTGGCCTTGGCGCGGCGGGCGACCTCCTGGCCGATCACGAGCCCCCCCATTGCGGGTGCCATCACGGTGGAGAAGGCCCATCCCATGGAGCCCACCCTGGCGAGGAGCAGCTCGCCGAGGCGTTCGACCGCGTCCATGTGCTGGCAGACCTGGGCGCACTGGAAGTAATGGCCGCTGTGGAGGCCCGAGCGGAGGATGAAGTGGCCCGTCAAGAGGGCCCTGGTGCTGCGGAAGATGTCGAGTACCTCCTTTTGGGTGGAATCCATTTGCCCGCGATTCGAGACGCTTCGCCTCCCGAGATCAACGCTTCACGAAGCGTTGAATTTCGCCCGCAGGCGGGCTATCTTCAGCCATGTCAGGCCACCAACACCTATTGGCGCCCAACCTGCAAATACCGCTTGAGGACGAACTCGGCGACGTGCTCGAGAAGGCGATGAGCTGCGCCGGCCTCACGCCGGAGACGCTCTCGGAGCGATCGGGCGTGCCGGTATCGGGGATACGCGACGCCGTCGACTACAGGCCTGAGCTCGGCCCGGCGGAGTGCGGCCGCCTCGCGGCGGCCCTCGGCCTGAACGAGGTCGGCCTCTGCGCCCTGGCGTCCGGCAAGTACCCGCTGCCGGACTCGGAGGGCCTGCCATTCCAGGTCTGGCCGCTTCGGATGTCGTACGGCATAGGCGTCGTGAACGCCTACATCGTCGGCGGCGACCCCGGTTGCGGGCTCCTCTTTGACTCGGGTCCCGGCCCTTCCGCCCTGGAGTCGGTGTGGCCGCCGGGGATAGGCCGCGTCGACGCGGCCTTTGTCACCCACGTGGAGCCGGAGCACGCCGGTGGCCTGCGCTGGGTTGCCGGCCGCTTCGGCGTCGTCGACGCCTTCGTGCCCGCGGGCGCAGACGCTCCGCCCGGACGCCCCATGGCGGAGGCCGAGACCTACGCCGCGGGTCCGCTCCTCGTGACGGCCTACCGGACCCCGGGCCACTGCGCAATGCACAACTGCTACCACATACGGTCGGCGGCCCTCCCGTCGGCGCGCTCGATGCTGGTTTCCGGGGACCTGATCTTCGCCGGCTCGGCCGGGGGCCCATACCACTGCCAGAAGCAGCTTCGCGCCCATATCCGCCGCGTCCTGTCCGCGGTCCCCCCCGACACGGTCGTCGCGCCGGGCCACGGCCCGATGACGACGGCGGCAAACGAGCTACGGTTCAACCCCTTCGTCTCCTGACGGGGCGACCTGCGCTCAGACCGAGTCGATTATCACGGCGACGACGGTCGCGTTGTCCGGGCCGCCCCGCTGGACGGCGAGGTCGACAAGGCCCTTCGCTATCTCGCCCGGCGTCTTCGCGGCGCCGACGAAATCCGCAAGCTCCTTCTCGGTGACGAGGCGCGTGACCCCGTCCGTGCAGAAGATGAAGCGGTCGCCCGCCAGCACGGGCAGGTCGACCAGGTCGACGTCGGGCGGCAGGGCCTGGCCGATGCAGCGCGTGAGGGCGCCCCGCTGCGTCTCGCTGTAGTAGACCACCTCGCCCCGGGCGCGCCTGCGGCGCGCCTCGTTCTCGACCGAGTGGTCCTCGGTCAGGCAGATGAACTCGCCGTTCCGCAGCGAGAACGCCCGGGAGTCGCCGACGTGCGCAAGCTTCATCCTCGAGCCCCGGACGCAGCCCACCGTGAGGGTCGACCCGATCCCCAGGCCCGGGCTCATCTTCATTCCCAGGGCCACCACGGAGTCATTGGCGGCGGTCACGATCGCCTTCATGTCGAGCTCGTCGTCCTTCGCCGCCGCGAGCACGCCGGCCGTCACGACGTCGACCGCCTCCTGGGCCGCCTCGGCGCCGCCGGGCAGGCCGCCGACGCCGTCGGCGACCCCGAAGAGCTGGGCCGTCTCCTCAAATAGGATCCGGTCCTCGTTTTCCTTCCGGACCTTGCCAATATCCGAGAAGCAGGCGGCGCGGAGGTTGGTCATCAGGCGGACATCACGATAGGACCGAAGCCCTCATGTGAAAGGACGAAATTGATCCTCGCGGTTGGCGACGGTGAGCCTCGTGAAGGCCCGCTGCGGGAGTCCCTCGAGGAAGAGCCGCCCGTAGGACTTCGCGAGTATCCGGCTGTCCAGCACGGTCACGGCGCCCCGGTCGGACTGGGTGCGGATCAGGCGGCCGACACCCTGCCTGAACTTTATAAGCGCCTCGGGGAGAGTCAGTTCACCGAACGGATCGCCTCCGCGGTCCCGGATCAGCTCGGCCTTGGCCTCGGCGATCGGGTGCGTCGGGGGGCTGAACGGCAGTCGCGCGATGACCACCTGGGACAACGCGTCGCCGGGCACGTCGACGCCCGTCCAGAAGCTGTCGGTCCCGAACAGGACGGCATTCCCGAGGTCGCGCATCCTCTGGGCGAGTTCCGTCCTCGATATGTCGCCGCCCTGCATCAGGAACGGGCGGCCCTGAGAGGCGAAGAGCCCCCCTACGGACGCCGCGACCGCCTGCATGTCGCGGTAGCTCGTGAAGAGGACAAGGGAGCCCCCGGCGACGCGCGAGCAGCAGAAGCCGACATAGTCCGCGATCGCGTCGATCGACGCGCGCGAGTCCTGCTGGGACGGAAGGGGTATGTCGGCGGCCACGAACACGCGCATGTTGCGCTCGAAGTCGAACGGCGAGCCGGCGACCTCGGATCGGGCCCGCGCCGCACCGATGCTTGCGGCGAACGGGGCCATGTCGCCCGCGAGGGCCAGGGTCGCGCTCGTGCAGACGACGGCCACCCCCGCACCGAAAAGGCACCGCTCGAGCTCCGGCGCGACGTCGACGGGAGCGCTGCGAAGCGTCACGATCGTCTGCCTTCGGCCTCCCTTCTCGGCCCAGTACACGTGCCCCTTGTTGGAGAGGCCGAGCCACTCGTCGACGCCGGACCGGACGGCCCGCAGTCGGGCCTTTTGCTCCAGGAGCTCGTCCCGCTCTCGGCCGTCCTCGAGCGCGTCCGCCGTCTTTGCGACCGACCTCTCCAGCGCCGACAGGGGCTCGCTCAGCAGCGGCTCGGCGGCCCCGGGCTCCCGGACCCGCACGATCGCGCGCTCGGCGAGGAGCGAGCGCTCGAGGAACCCGAAGAACTGGCCCGACGCCTCCAGCGCGTCCTCGACCTTCTGGCGCAGGCCCGCGTCGGCGTGCTTCTTCATGATGCCGCGGCGCGTCCTCGGGTTGTAGAGGTGCCTCAGGGTCCGCTCTATCCCCAGGCTGCTGAGACCCAGCCCGAAGGACTCCTCGGCGACCTCGGAAACGGTGTGCGCCTCGTCGAGCACCACGAAGTCGCCCGGGAACAGCACCCCCGAGGCGTCCGGGCCGGCGCCCTCGGCGCGCGCCCCGCCCGCCGCGATGAGGGAGAACAGGAGGGCGTGGTTGACGACGATCACCTGCGCCGAGCGGACCCGCGCGCGGGCCCTCTGGTAGAAGCAGCGGTCGCAGTCGCAGTTTCTGCGGGAACACGACGACGAGTCGGCGTTGACCGCGTCCCAGACCTCGGGGTTCGGCGGCGGCTGGAGGTCGTGCCGAAGCCCCGTCGCGGTCTTGTCCGCCCAGTCCGCCACGCGAAGAAGCTCCGAGTAACCCGCATCGTCGAACAGGTTCGCGCGCTCGGCCAGGGCGTGCGAGAGCCGGCTGGTGCACAGGTAGTTCGACTTGCCCACGAGGACGGTCGCCTGGAAGCCGGCATAGCGGCCAAGCTCGGGGACGGAGCCGAAGAGCCGACGGCAGATCGCCAGGTCCTTCTTCTCGACCTGCTCCTGAAGGGAGATCGTGTGCGTGGACACGATCAACTGGCGCCCGCAGTCCGTCGCATGGACGATCCCGGGAACGAGGTACGCGAGGGACTTGCCTATGCCGGTGCCCGCCTCGAAGAGGAGGGGCTCGTCGTCGCGGAAAGCCGAGGCCGCGGCGTTGGCCATCCTCTCCTGGCCGGGGCGGTGCTCGAGGCCCAGGCTCGACTGGAGCAGGCCCGCCTCGGAGAAGATCCTCGCGGCGAGCTCCGGGGCGCGGCTGGGGGGCGGCTGCGGCGGGGCTGTTTCATCGCGGATTCCTATCATGGGACTCCCCGATCAAACAGGCGCGAGGGGCCGCCTGCGAACGGAAACTTCCCCCTTCTCAGTCGCCGATCCACACGAGGTCCCCCGCGCGGACCTCCTCGAAGAGCTCGATGATGTCCAGGTTCCTCATGAGCACGCAACCGGCGCTCATGGGCTCCCCGATCGTTTCCTCGCGCTGGGTCCCGTGGATGTAGATATACCGGCCGTGGGTGTCGACGTCGCCGCCGAGGTTCACGCCCGGCTCTAGCCCCCGCAGCCAGAGAATCCGGCTCGTGATGAGGTTGAGCTGGTCGCTCTCCCCGGGGAACTCCGAGAAGTGCCTGCCCGTGGGCGCGCGCGCCTTGAACACCATCCCCGGGGGCTGGCCCGCGCCAATCCGCTCCGCGATCTCGTGAAGCCCGCGCGGGGTGCCGAGCGAGTGGGCGACATTCGATGGAGGACGCTTGGAAGTAGATACGACATATGATTTTACGACGGCCCCTTTTCGCCTGAACTGGAGGAGGCTTGCTCCGATCGCGACGAGCAGCACCCGGTCTGCGGGCTTGATGCCGAGGGCAGAACAGCTTTTGTTGAACGATTCCCAAGACGAATCTATGGAAAAGACGGCATCCTTCACGGTCGGCATCGTCGGCGCCACGGGCGCGGTCGGTCAAGAGCTGCTGCGCCTGTTGGAGGCGCGGGACTTCCCGATTTCCGCGCTGAGGCTCTTCGCCTCCGCGCGTTCGGCCGGAAAGACCGTTTCGTTCAGGGGAACCACGATCGCGGTCGAGGAGGCCCGGCCCGGGGTGTTCGCCGGCATCGATGTCGCCTTCTTCGCGGCCGGCGGCCCGGTGACGCGCGCGCTTGCCCCCGACGCCGTGAAGGCCGGGTGCCTCGTGATCGACAAGAGCTCCGCGCTGCGGCTTGACCCTGGCGTGCCGCTGGTGATCCCGGAAATCAACCCCGAGGCCCTCCGGAACCACAAGGGCATCATCGCCAACCCGAACTGCTCGACCGCCGTCGCGCTCATGGGCGTGTGGCCGCTGCACCGGCGCTTCGGGCTGAGGCGCCTCATCATGGCGACCTATCAGTCGGTCACCGGCGCGGGCGCCGAGGGCGTCCGCGAGCTCGAGGCGCAGATCCTATCGAGCGCGAAGGGCGCGGAGCCCTCGAGCAGGGTCTTCCCGCGCCAGATAGCCTTCAACGTGATCCCGCAGGTGGACACCTTCGGGCCTAACGGCTACACCGGCGAGGAGACGAAGATGATGCTCGAGAGCCGGAAGATCATGAGCCTTCCCCAGCTTGCCGTTTCCGCGACATGCGTGCGGGTGCCCGTCATTCGCGCCCACTCGGTCGCGGTCAACGCCGAGTTCGAGCGTCCCGTGAGCGTCGCGGAGGCCCGCGAGGCCGTCGCATCGTTCCCCGGAGCCGAGCTCGTGGACGACCCGTCGCGCGGCGAGTACCCAACCCCGCTGGATTTCAGCGGCAAGGTCAAGTGCGGCGTCGGCCGCATCCGCCTCGACACCGCGCTGCCCAACGGGCTGGCGTTCTGGGTGAGCGGCGACAACCTCTGGAAGGGAGCGGCGCTCAACGCGCTCCAGGTCGCCGAGCTGATGGTTCGCGACGGCCTGCTGAGGCCCCGGAACGCCCTGGCGGCCGTCTGATGGGAATGGACGCCTAGCTCAGTTGGTTAGAGCACCTCGTTTACACCGAGGGGGTCGGGGGTTCGAGTCCCTCGGCGTCCACCAAGTTATTATACAATAATTACTTACGAAATAAATGTCTATTCCTTGATTGGTTGGAGCGATAGACGCGAAAACTCCTCGGCGGCTTGGTTCATCAGGTTGTCGTTACGGGGATGGTGTCGCGGGGATTCGGATGGTGGCGCGCTGGAGAAGCTTCGCAAAGTATGGGTCAGCGGTGGCCTCCCGGTCGCGGATGGTGGTGAGGATTTGGGTTCGGATGACTGGTGGCGAATCTTGGGCTAGTTCCGTGAGGGCGCGGAGGGCTGAGTAACGGATGGCCGGGGCCTCGACCTGCTCGCCGGGTGTGGGAGGTCTGGCGAGGCACCGGGCCAGGAGGCCCATGGTTTTTTCCCGTTTGGCGGGATCACGAACCTTGCCGAGGGCTTCCACTGCGAACCAGGCAACATCCCGTTCGCCGTGGTACTCCGATCCCTCTCTTAGATTGGCTTCAATTATCCCGGTAAGGGGGATCCAAGCAGCCTCCACGGCGGAAGTGCCGATGCGGCTGATTGCGAGAATTATCTCACGGGTCGTAGCTTGGTCCATCGAGCCGTTTAAGGCATTTACGAGAATTGGGGTTACGGCCGGGCGCAATTTGGGCTGCCGGATCCCAACTTGGCCGATGGACGTAAGTCCGTAGGATCGCGTCCAATAGTCGGAGCTAACCGCAAGCGCCTGGAGTCGTGTCCACGATACCGAGTCTGCCGGATTGGTCACGAGTTTCCCCGTGAGGGCCGCGCTCTCGTCGTATGGGGTGGGGTGAATCACGGCGTAACCCCAGATACCGCCTACGCCGATAACGACTGCCGCCGCGACCGCGACGAGGACAGTACCGAGCTTCCGCGTGGTGCCCGCCGTAAGCCTCTGTCGTTGGCGCCAGATCTCCGCCCAACGGACGACCAGACCCGTGAGGGTGCCGGTTACCGTCCCGATGCCGGCGTAGCTGGCAACGGCAGGAAGGCTCGTATCAAACCGCCACGGCGACGCGCAGGCGATCATGGCTGCGCCCGAAAGGAGCCCAAGGATGGCCGAGATTACGACGGCCCGGGGTGCGCCAGGCGATAGCCCCCGGCGCCGGTAGAGCACCTCGAGGACGGCCGCGCTGATAGCAGCCGGCAGGATCGTGAAGGCCGTAGCGTATGCGATGATGATGAGGATCAGTAGAGGTACCTTGAAAAGGTCTCGTCCCGAGCCGCTGTCGTGGATCGCGCCTAAGGCCATGAAGAAGCCGATCCCGCCGCCAGCGATTACTCCGGGGAGCAGCAGGTTTAGCGAGATGCGGACGCTGGGCTTCATGCTGAGCCTATTTGATTGCGCATAGCGCGAAGCTTGGCCCAACGGACAACGTACTAGTCAATCCGAGGCTCCCAATAATTCGGATCCCGACGCAGCGGCATCACCGCAAGGATTCGAATCATTTCGGGCTTATCTTCGTAGAGTATTCCAAACGGAAAGGTCATCGAAAAATGGCGCCGGATAGGACGGCGGATGTAGCGATACATCCCTGGTCGCAGGCAGACATCAGCAATGAGGCGCTCAATCTCGTCGACGAAACGTCGACCAAGTTCCTGGCTGACGCCCGCGTATTCGAGCGCCGATTGTATGTATTCCGCTTCGGCCTCACGGTGGAAACCGTGAGGTTTCACCGACCGACGATCTTGCGGACGCGGTCGCTGACTTCCTGCCCTGGCATCAGCTTCTCTTTGCCACTATCGATCTCGGCAGAACGTCGGGCCGCAGTGTCCGCCCACACAGTCTCGCGTTCCGCAGTAAGACCTCCGTGCTTGGCGAGGGTAAGGCGGTCGACCAGATCGGCCACAAGATCAACGGGCCATTGGTCAGTTTCTCGGACAATCTGATCAACAGTCAGCGGCATGAGGATGACAATGTCGGTAAGGCGCCTTCAGGCAAGTCCGAGAGTCGCCACCCAACAAGGTGGCTAGGCTCGCACGCCGTCGGCTAGGTTGCCCAAAAGGTTGCCGGTTTTGATGTTTTTTGAATCGTTTTTCCGCGCGAATCTGCATTTTGTTGCTTGTTCCAAAGTGCTAACTCTCAACTAAGTCCAAGTTTCCTAGGCACTTAGCTTCGACATGACGAAGAGGTTCGAGTCCCTCGGCGTCCACCAGTCACAAATTGCATTCCGCGGTGTAGGGTTAGGGGTGCGGTCTGCAACCGGGATAGAGAACATCGAGCGCGAATCGATATCAGGGGTTGACCGAGGATGGCGGCGGATAAACCAGCGTCCTGCCGTCCTTGAGAGACAGGCGAAGCGGGTGGCCTTTCTTGAAAAGCAACAAGTGGTAGTCCTCCCCAGCCACCGGAGCCAACGCAGGAATGGCATTCCCGGGCCCAACCAGATCGTCCAGCGTCACAGAGGTTGTCCCGTTGGCGTCATAATACGCGTTCGCGGCGGCATTGAGCTTCCGCAGATTCTCCATGATTGCGGCGTCGCTTCGGCTCATGCCCGCCTGAACGGGCGTTGGATTGGAAGCCTGCGGCTGCGGGACATGCACCGCGGGAAGGCGCACGACGCGACCATCGGGAAGCTTTACCTGAACCGGCGAGCCTTTTTCCAGAATCACGGAACTGTAGTCCTCGCCCATGACCGGATTGATCTGGGGGTGAACCGGCTCGCTCATGAGCTCGCTGAAGGTCGTCGTCGTTACGCCCTTTGCCTCGTAGTAGCGGTTGGCAGCATTCTCCAAGGCCCTGAGGTTGTGGGCCACGAGCCTCCGCTTGCTGGCATCCTCACTCGCCGGGGTTCCTGCTGTGTTGCCCGTATTGACGGGCGGCAACGGACCCATCGGATAGCTGAACGCCCGGCCATCGGGCAGGCGCACCGTGAGCCGCCGCCCCTGCGCAAACACGACCTGATGGTAGTCTTCGCCGGCAACCGGGACCAGGGCCTTGACGGTCTTGTCAGGGCCGACGAGGTCGTCGTAGGTCGCCGTGTTGACCCCCTTCTCGAGGTAGTACTGGTCGGCCGCGGCCGAAAGCATGCGCAGATTGTTCGTGATGGCCTTTGCCTGGGAGTCGGACCGGACCTTCTGGAAGGCGGGGATTGCCATCGCGGCCACGAGGCCGACCGTCAGCGGGTTGTAGACCGTAAGCATCGCCAAGTCTGCCTTGAGCGAACGGTTCCATCTCGACCGGATCAGGATGCCGTCGGGCAGGTTCGTGCGCACGGAAAGCAGAGGCGAGCTCACCGAAGGCATGTTCGCCGCATAGACGTCGAGGAACCTGAGCGCCTCGGGCGAGGCGCCCCCGTTGATGTCGGGTAGCGCCTTGATCCGGGAGAAAAAGCGAGGGGAGACCCAGGTTATCCCGTTTCCATCCGGCCCGAGTTCCGCGAGCGCCGAGACAAAGTCGGGATTCTTGTCGAGCCCCTCGGTGCGGCCCAAGCACTCGTGAAGGAACTCCGGGGAGGTCGCCGCATAAAGCGCGGTCCCATCGACGGCCAGCACGAGCTTGATGCCCTCCAGCGGCGAGGCGTGCTTGCTTGTGTAAAGGTGAAGCGAGCCCTCCTGGGAAGGCGTGAAACCGTTGGCGTTGGCCTCCAGGGCGGGTTCGACCGCGGATCCAATCCCGTCGACTCGTACCAGGACCGAGAAAGCGGGGATATTCACGGGCTTGGGCCCCGGGAGGACAAGATTCTTCTCTGGATCCAGGCGCACGACGAACGTCGCCCGGCCGTTCAGGCCCACGAGAAGGTCGAGCAGCGAAAAATGGGCGCCGGAACCGGCCTTCTTCACCATGGTCTCGAAGGCATTCCCGGCGTCGGGCCCGTTCACCTTGGTGATCAGCGTCTTCACCGTCTGGTAGACTGCGCCGATGTCGAATTCGTGTTCGGCGTAGAAATCCACATCCCTTGGAGCGAGCCGGGTGCCCACAAATGCCCTGGGCTTTCCGCCAAAGATTGCGAAGAGACCGTGGCGCCCCGTCGGCGTGTAAAGGAAGGCCCGATTCCTGTAGACCCCGTCCGCCTGGTGCACCGAGCTGAGCCCGATCGCCTTCACGTCATCAAGCCCAAGGTCCGTCATCAGGACCTTGAAGTCCTGCTTCGCGTACATGGAGAACTGCGGCTGCGCCGCGGCAACCTGCTTCACCACCCTCTGGACGGACCCCGCGAGCTCCAGCATGTCCCCGTCGACATCCACATATCCGTAGAGGGTGCCGCCGAGTTCGAGATGGGCGTTCACCGTTTCAAAATGCCGGCTCATCTCATCGCCCTTCACGAGAGGGACCGCCGCCGTATTGGGCCCGCCGCCGTCCGCCGTCCCCGCCTTTTTTCCGCAGGCGCAAAGGGATGCCAGCAGGACGATCGCCGAGGCGAGTTTCAGCCTTCGGGTGACGAGGAATGCGTTTGGATGTCTCATGGGAGGAGTGCCGGATCGGGAGTCAACAGCGCCCGCCCTTCGCCTATATGGGGCACGTTGCGGCGGAGGCTGTAGCGCAGACCGGAAGCAACCGGACTGCAACCCAAGGGTTGACCGAAATTTCCGGCCGAGGGAAGTTCGCCTGTCGCGCCCGGTGGATATGCCGCCCCGTGCTCGCGCCCAGCGGTGCGGAATCCGGTCCCTTCGGCGTCCACCGCCGGGAGCTGCGTCGCCTATTCGGACACGGCGGGCTGCGGTTGGATTCCACGTGATACGTGGCCCTTAACGCTTCCATTGCCGCACGCGCACGGTGCGCCTCGATTGCCCAATTTCGCAGGACCGCGATCTCCTCGGCCGACAGGACCTCCGCCTCGCGGGCCAACAGCTTCTCTTCCAGCCGCGTCAAACCGGTCCCCGCATCAATCTTTTCGCCCGAGGAAGCCTCGGGGTCGAGAACGTAGACCTCGTGGCGGATCAGGGCGAGCTTGACCAGCTGATCGCTGCTGAGCTCGAAGCCTGCATCGCTCAACGTCACGGCGTCCTGGGCCACGGTCCCGTCCGGGGCGTTGCCGAACAGATAGACCGCGCTGTTCCACTCCTTCAGGCTCCGGGCCGCGTCGCTCCCCACCAGTTTCTCGATCCGGGCGTCGACGTCGTCGGTCGCGCGTCCGACCGCGGCGATGGACTCGGGCGAGCTCAGTTTCCCGCCGCCATCCCGGATCTTGTGCGTGATCCTCCGACCTGTGATCGCGCGCTCGACCAGCAGGTCCTCCAGGGGAACCAGCTTCTCATGCGGGATCTTGAGGGCGGTGAGCAGGATGTTGTAGCGGGAGATGATCCGCCTCCGCTCCAATTTCTCGAAAAAAGGGGCCCAGACTGGGTCGGTGTCCAATGCGGCGTTGAACTTGTCGATCGTCGCAGGATCCACATCTTGGCGGCCCTCGGGAAGGATCCGCCGCGGATTCATCTCGTGTTGGCCCCGCAGCCCGGCCTCTGCCGCATTGCGCGCCCTCACAGCCGTGGTGAGCCGGCCCTCGATCTCGGCGAGCGCCTGCCGGTCGGCCTCCGCCGCAAGGCGGGCGCGTGCAAGCTCTCTGTTCTGCTCCACGCCCCAGAAAAGAGAGGCTCCCAATGCGACGACTAGGGCCGCGATGAGTGATGCCTTAGCGGCGCGCATTTATCTTGGATGGTTTCGATGGAATCGCCTGCCAGTGTCTCACTCGAGGGGAAAAGCGTCAATGGGATCACGGTACCAGTGACCAGACGCGAAGACTGACGTCACGCTCCCCCGCGGCGCCAGAGACGAGTCTAAGGGAGAGAGTCTCGTGCCCGTCCACCCAGCTTTGGATCTGGTCGCGGGTCCAGGTGCGCGCCGGCCTTCCCTCAATCCGCGTCACCAGGTCGCCGTTCGTGATCGCCGCCTGCTCCGCCGGGCTGTTCGGGATGGTGGCCAAGACGCGCCAGCCGGCAGGATCGGCGATCATGTTCAGGCCGACCGTGCGTTCCGAGGGTGAAGGCACCGGGCCAGACTCGGCCGAGCAGAACCGGAGCTTGTCCTGCGACTCGTCGAACACGAGGCAGAACGAGTGCAGCAGGCCCACGCCGATGCTTGGCGTTCCCTCGCTTATCTCGACGATCGGCTCCAGCTGCCGCAGCCCGCCCATTTCCAGGGCTCCGTTGAGCCGCCCAATCTGCTCGCGGCCAATCTCCCCCGCGACGGCGATCAAGAGGCCGGGACGGGGCGCAACTTTCCAGTCGAGAGACGCCACCGAATCGGGCGGCAGGTGAATCCTGTCGGTCGCGCCCGTGTCAACCATCACCTCGACATCCCTTCCCTGGATGCTCACGGGTATGAACGGCACGTCGGAGCTTTCCTTTATCGTCAGTTCGGCGCGGACGGGCGCCAGGTTGGCTGGCCACCCGTTGCTCAGGACCACTTCCTGGTTCGGGAAGTCCAGGGCGAAGAACAGGTCGGAAAACAGCGTGTAGCCCAGCAGGCCGTCCAACTCCCGGCTGTCGATCTTCGACAGCGCCTCCAGCGGCACGATGCCAGCGGCGACCCCTTCGAACTGAACGCCGCCGAGGGTGACGGATTCAAGAAGCACGCGAGGCAGCGACAAGGAATTCCCGAAAGCGTTCACCGCCTGGACGCCCCCGTCCTCCGTGTCTGCGCCGCGCGCCTCCACCGCCGCTGCTACCTCCGGCGAGATCATCGTGCAGGTGCATCCCGTATCGATCAGCATGTGGAACGGACCCTGCCCGTTGATCATGACGCTCACAAAGATCCCGTGACCGGTGACTTCCGCCGGAATGGAAACGGGCTGGCTGATGCGGGTGAAGAGGGGAGCGGACTCATGCAAGTTAGACGCGCCTAGGCGCGGGGCTCCAAGAACAAGGGTCCACACCCAAAGATATGGCGCCCGAATCCTCACCGATGTTGGCCGGAACGTGCCGTCATCGGCACGAACGCTGCAGACCCTCTGAACGAATGGTCCTTAGAGAGAGCATTTTCGGGGGATAACGATCCGCCGGTAGCGGCGATTAGCAAGCGGGCGGCTTCGAGGCCTTCGGGGAGAGCGGCGCCCACGTTTGGAGAGAACGGCACCCAGCGTGCGCGGCGGCTCGCGGGAGAAGCGTCCCTGCCTTGCGCGGGCCTGTTCAAGAGGGTTGCCGACGTCGGTCGGTCGCGTGCCCGTTCCTACCGTTTGGCGTTTGCGGATTCGAGCCACTCGCCATCCACCAAGTATATGCGAATCAGCTGGTTACGCATCTCAATCCGCTTCTGTTAATGGTGCGCAGCTCGCGTCTGGAGAAGCCCGGCAAGATCGGGGGCATCGAACGGCCGCCCAGTCCAGGCCCGGTCCTCCCCAACGCCTTCCCGGAACCTATCGATTGCGCACGTGATGCAACGAATCAGTTGTCACGCCGGGATGCACATAATTGGTGCTGTGCCGAGGCTGTTCCGAAACGTGTCTTCCCGCAACGGGCGGTTCCACCGAATTCCCCCGGTCGACGCCAAGCTCGGCAGCCCGCTCGTGGTGCGCAACCAATTCCTTTTCGGCCTGCAGCCAGTGCGTCGTTTCGTTGCCGTCTCCCCG
>Ga0181537_10003272_pt1 | contig 13935 bp, 15 predicted proteins | sample PEATcosm2014_Bin_39_FD_119765 | JGI IMG/M metagenome (GOLD analysis project Ga0181537, IMG submission 119765) | Peatland microbial communities from MTU Mesocosm Facility, Houghton, MI, USA - PEATcosm2014_Bin23_10_metaG | ecosystem: Environmental > Terrestrial > Soil > Wetlands > Peat | place...
GATGCCGGCGGCCATGGCGAGGAAGCCGGGATAACTGGTGCCGGTGAACCCGGCGCGGCCATTGTTGCCAGTGACGTTCTGGAGGAGCCAGGCTACGGTGTCGTAGGCGTCGGTGCTTTCGTCGATGGCTTTGGGGTCGAGATTGGAAGAGCGCTGGTCGGCACTATGGTCGGCCATTGGGCGGCTCATCACGAATTCGCCTTCACTTTTGTAGCGGCCACGGATATCTTCAGCGACGTAGATGTAACCGTCGCGGGCGAGGTTAGGCCGGCTGGCGAAGAACGAGGCGCGGGCTGTGCTGTCGACGCCATAAGGCGTGCGCTGGATGAGGAATGGGAGCGGGTCGGCGAGGTCGGCGGGCTTGAGGATGACGGCGTGGAGCTTGATGCCATCGCGCATGGGGATCATGACTTCGGAGCGCTGGTAGTCATGAAAGACGTGATGGACGGGCTCGCCAGTCCGGTGAAAGATTTGGGTTGGCTCGTCTGACAAGGCCACGGTAGCACCGTGGCCTGAGGGGTCGAGGGTAAAGCGCAGGGTGGTGTCTTTTTCGTCGAGCAGGGCGAACTCGGTGGCAGAGATGGGCTTGAGTTCGGTGGGGACGCGGCGCTCGGACTCGATGATGAGCTTGCTGTCACGGACGTAGAAGCTGATGGGTGTGTCGGGCTCGATGGGGTTGGTGTACTCGCCGGTGAGGGTTTCCAACGGGGATGTGGCAGGCGCGGATGGCTGGGCTTGCGGTGCGGATTGGGCTTGGGACACCGATCCGAGAAAGAGAACTGCAAAGAGTAAGAGATGAATGGTTCTATGCGAATTCAACGGGGAAGCCTCCGAAATCCAATCGAGCTGACTTCCCCAATGATATTTGAACCATTTCGCATGATACTTACTGCGGCTTGCGGCAGCCCCTCACGCGGATCAAGGCTGCGCTGTGGAAGATTTAACGGGCGACTTGCGGCCAAAATGATAGACGAGGCTCACTTCCGGCGTGCTGGTCACGGTGAATAGCCTGGTCATCGGAAACTGATTTGTCGGGGTCAGTCCGGGCGTAATGTCCGGCAGGCCGAAGTCAGGGCTCTTGTAGAAGAGCCCACGATACTCGGCGCGCAGTTCGAGCCTCGATGAGAGCTTGTAATTAGCGCCCGCGCCAAACACTAATGCTGGGCGAGTCTGCCGACTCGCGCCTAAGCCGGTGCTGAGCGGCGTAAAGAAGAGTCCGCCGCCGCCTAACTCAGTGAAAGTTGAGAAGCGCCTGGTCCGCGGCCCCTCTATTACCGAAGATACGGTCAGGTCATACATGTTAGTCCGAATATCCCCACGAACGAAACTCGATGTGGCGGGAAAGGTGGTGGCCGAGTTAGGGACAAACTGCATACCGTTTGAATAGTTCTCGGTGAATCGTGTGAAACCGAAGTGGACGTTATAGCCAAGCCACGGAGTGAACGATTGGTGAAAGCTCGCAAAGGTTCCCGCAGCGGGTGATGCGCTCTGAGTTACCTGCGTGAATCCAGTCCCGGACGTTGAGTACACATTGGTGAATTTGGGCATGCGCGTTGCTGTCAAATCACTCTCGAGTCCAATGGAAACATCTACGCTGGGCGTGAATTTACTGGGCTTTGGAGCCGGCTGATCCGTTTGCGCAACCGAAGAGCGGGCTGAGAAAAGAATCAGGATGAGTGCGAACGTCGAGGCGATTTTGGGCAAGAAATGGCTATGCCGTAATTTCGGCTGAGTCACTGCGAAGGTCCTCCTACGGTAATGCCCAGATAGACGGAGCCTTGCAAGTTTCGTGAGCTAGCTGGATGTTTTCCGAGAGTTATCGCGAGGATTGAAGAAGAGCGGACTTGACCGTTTCATTAGCCGGGTGAGTTATATCTCAATCTTGCTTGCGCACTTAATTTATTAGGTGTGGGTATAAGTCTTGTGAGCGAAGGTTCCGGTCAGTGCGCATGGCCATGGTGGTGGGCGTGGCTGTCGGCGGCGGCGCTGACCATCTCTTCCATGGGCACCACGCAGCCGTGGGTTTCAGGGCAGCCAACGTGCTCGAACTGAATGGTGCTGTGGGCGATGTTGTAGTGTTCTTTGAGAATGTGGTTCAGTTTGACGAGGATGCAGGCGCTCTCTGACGGAGGGATATCGTCGATTGTCACGTGACAGGCGAGGGCGCGCGAGTTGGAGCCGAGGCTCCAGACATGAAGGTCGTGGACGTTGAGCACACCATCAACGGATTCCATTGCGCCGCGGATCTCAGGCAGCGAGCAACCGCGCGGGGTGCCTTCGAGGAGGATGTTGAGGGTTTCGCGGACGATGCCGAAACTGGACCAGAGAATGAGAGCGGCGATTAAGAGCGAGAGGACGGGGTCGATCCAATAGTGACCGGTAAAGAGGATGGCTGCGCCGCCGGCGATGACAGCCGCGGTGGAAAGCGTGTCGCCAGCCATGTGGAGGAAGGCGGAGCGCATGTTGACGTCGCGGGCAACGCCCCAGAGGAGCGCGGCGATGACGCCGTTCATCAGGACACCGGCGGCGGCGACGATCATCATCAGCCTGGGCTGGACGGCGACGGGCGCGGAGAGTCGATGGATGGCTTCGAAGGCGATCCAGATGGAGATGACGATGAGCGTGGCGGCGTTGATGAAAGCGGCGAGAACGCCCGCGCGCTGATAGCCGAAGGTTTTCGAGTCGCTTGCAGGACGGGACTGAAAGTAGACGGCTGCAAAGCTGAGCAGGAGGGCGAGGAAGTCGGAGGCGTTGTGGCCGGCCTCAGAGAGCAGCGCGAGAGAGTGGGCGCGCAACCCGGCGACGAAGGTGACGGCAACGTAGGCGAGTGTGGCAACCAGCGAAAAGCGAAGGACGGATTGTGTTCTGCTTGCGCCGTTTGGGGAAGGCGCGGCGTGAACGTGCATTGATCTAGTATACCGGGGGTGGGTATAAGGTGCAAACCACCTGCTGGCGCCAGGTGCTTATCCGCGGCCGGGGCGGAGGTGGCTGATGTCGACGGGTTCGGGGTCGTCGTAGACGTGTTGAGGGGGAAGTCCCATGCGCAGGCCGGACCACTCTTCGGAGAAGACGATGCTGTTTTGGGGATTGCCGGGTTGGTAGCGCGCGGAGCAGGGAAAACCGGCGCGAATCTGGGAGATTTCGATGACATTGAGGAGGGACGTGATGTCCTGAGCGCACTCATAGTCGACGCCGCCGAAGTGATAGTGGTATATGAGCAAAATGAGAGTGTGAGGAGCGGGGTTGGGATTGGATTTGGATGGGCGTGGGACAGGGACTTCGATTTCGCGGATGTCAAGCAACATGCCGTCGACGAGGCGTCCGGAATGCGAGAGGAAAAGGCGGCGGGCGCGCTCCAGTTCTTCCGGTGTGGAGCGCTTGCGGAAGGCGAGCCAGACGGTGACCGCGCCCGCTCCGAGAACGAGGGCCAACCCGGCGGAAATTTCCCAATCGCGTACGGAGAGGAGGGTCATTGGTGGGAGGACTCCGAGCTGGATGCGGTCTGCGTGCGAGGCGTCCCACTTATAGAATACCGCAGATGAAGTGGGGCTGACGGCTGGTGGGCGGCGAGGCGGCGAGGGTTTCCACTGCGATATACTCGTGACTGCATCTCACGCGGGTTTACAACCGTGGAAGTTGCGATTTCCGGAGGGTTTGGCTTGATTTCAGGGGCAGGTTCCGCAGCCGCACAGGGCGACCGAAAGCGCAAACGGATACGGTCGACGACCGTGATCTGCGTGCGGCGCAACGGCGATGTGGTAATGGCTGCCGATGGGCAGGTGACGCTTGGCGACCATGTGCTGAAACACTCGGCGCGGAAGATTAGGCGGCTTTACCAGGACAAAATACTGGCGGGGTTTGCGGGATCGACGGCGGATGCATTCAGCTTGTTTGCGCGGTTTGAGAGCAAGCTGGAGCAGTATGCGGGGAACCTGAACCGGGCGGCGGTGGAACTGGCCAAGGACTGGCGCACGGACAAGATGCTGCGCAACCTGGAGGCGCTGCTGCTGGTGGCCGACAAAGGGCAGACGTTTTTGATTTCGGGGTCCGGGGATGTGATCGATCCGGATGAGCCGCTGGCGGCAATCGGGTCGGGCGGGAGCTACGCCACGGCCGCGGCGCGGGCGCTGATTGAGAACACGGATTTGAGCGCGCGCGAGATTGCCGAGAAGGCGATGAAGATTGCGGGGGCGATCTGTATCTACACAAATGACCGGATTACGATTGAGGAATTGAAGTGACGGGTGAGGCAGTGAAGAAGTGAACGAGTGAAGAAGTGAAAAAGTGAACGAGTGAAGAATAGCAAGACCGGAAAAGAATCTGGAGCATCCGAAACAAAGCATGGCAATTTATCTACCCGCATCCGCTGAAGAACAGGAACTCGCACTGGACGAGCTGACGCCGCGCGAGATTGTGACCGAGCTCGATAAGCATGTTGTCGGCCAGAGAGCTGCCAAGCGCGCGGTGTCCATTGCGCTGCGCAACCGGCAGCGGCGCCAGAAGCTGCCTCCGGATATAGCCGATGACATTATGCCCAAGAACATCATCATGATTGGGCCGACGGGCGTGGGCAAGACGGAGATTGCGCGGCGGCTGGCGAAGCTGACGGGGTCGCCGTTTTTGAAAGTGGAAGCCTCGAAGTTTACCGAGGTTGGCTACGTGGGCCGCGACGTGGAGTCGATGATCCGCGACCTGGTGGAGATCGCGATCGACATGGTGCGCGAGGAACGCCTGGAGGAAGTGGAAGACAAGGCGGAGATGAATGCGGAGGAGCGGCTGCTGGATGTTCTGTTGCCCCCTCCACCGCCTACGCCGCCGGCGCAGGAAGGGCAACTGACGCTGCCTGGATCGGACAGCTATCAGCGGTCGCGCGAGAAGATGCGGCAACAATTCCGCGAGGGCAAGCTGGATGAACGGATGGTGGAACTGGACGTACGCGAGCGGAATATGCCGCAGTTCGGGATCATCAGCAACCAGAACCTTGAGGACATGGAGATGAACCTCAAGGATATGCTGCCAAACATTTTTGGAGCAGGCACGAAGAAGCGGAAGATGAAAGTAGGCGACGCGTTCGACTACCTGGTGCAGGAAGAGGAAGGCCGCCTGATCGATATGGACCAGGTGAACCGCGTGGCCGTGGAGCGGGTCGAGTCGAGCGGGATTATTTTTCTGGATGAGATCGATAAGATCGCAGGGCGGGAGGGCGGGCACGGACCCGATGTTTCCCGCGAGGGTGTGCAGCGCGACATTTTGCCCATTGTGGAAGGCACGACGGTGAATACGCGCTACGGCATGGTGCGGACGGATCACATCCTGTTCATTGCCGCAGGCGCGTTTCATGTTTCGAAACCGAGCGATTTGATTCCCGAGCTGCAGGGACGGTTTCCGATTCGTGTGGAGCTCCAGTCGCTGACCGTCGACGATTTTCTGCGGATTCTGACGGAGCCGAAGGCCAGCCTGACAAAACAATATATAGCGCTGCTTGAAACTGAAGGCGTGCGGCTGGAGTTTGCGCCGGACGCGCTGCGGGAGATGGCGGAGTTTGCCTTCAAGGTAAATGAGCAGACGGAAAACATTGGAGCGCGACGGCTGCACACCATCATGGAGCGAGTGCTCGAAGATGTGAGCTTTTTGGCGCCGGATGTAGCGCGGCGCGCACCCGACGACCAGGCTGCGGCTGCGCTGAGCGAGGCGATCAAGGCCGAATCGACTACGCCACTGCCGTACGAGGAACGCATGACGGCTTCAGGGCCGGAGAAGGTTTTTCTGATCGATGCTGCGTATGTGAAGCAGATGGTGGCGTCGGTGGTGAAGGATCAGGATCTTAGCCGGTACATACTGTAAACCCTCTGCGATGAGCCGTTTCCACGAGCCTCGTCCGCAGTGCATAAATGTGCTAATATGCCTTTATGCGCACCACGATTGACATTCCGGATGAACTTTTGAAGGATGCCAAGCGCAAGGCTCTTGAAGAGGACACCACACTCCGTCAGCTGGTTATTGAGGGTCTGAAGCTGCGATCGCGCGTCGCGAATAGCCGCCAGAAGATCGAGTTTCCCATTATCCGTTCAAAGAACCCCGGGACACTTGCCCTGACGAACGAGCAGATCTATGACATCCTCGACTCCGACCTGCTTGATTCTGCCGGACATTAACGTTTGGCTTGCCCTCTTTTTCGACGGGCACAGTCACCACGAATCCGCGAATCGCTGGTATCGTTCACTCGATCCAACGCCGCAGCTTGTTTTCTGCCGGCAAACACAGCTCGGTCTCTTTCGTCTGCTCTCGACCTCAGTGGTGATGGAAGGTGGCGGCCTCACCCAGCGGCAATGCTGGCAGATATTTGACGAGTGGGTTGAGAATGACCAGGCAGGATTTCTGGATGAGCCGCCTGGAACGACGAAATTGCTGAAGAACGGAGCCTCTGGCGAGGTGGTCGCTCCCAAGGTGTGGATGGATGCCTATCTGGCAGCTTTTGCCGAGGCGTCCGGGCTGACGCTTGTCACCTTTGACCGCGCGCTGGCGAGTCGAGCGGCTGACAGCGTGTTGCTGGGTTGAAGTTCCGCGAATGGGTGCATTATTTGCCAGTTTGGCGAGGATTGTTCAGGGGCGCAGAGCATCGAAAACAGATGGTCGCTTCCGCGGTGAGGGATCAGGATCTTAGCCGGTACATACTCCGAACTAACCGGGTTTTACGATCAAGTACTCTTCGTTATATAGAGAGCTTTTCCAAATCGCTGCCGAGCAATTTTGCTCAGCAGGGAACTCAGTTCTGTGCGAGCGTATGCGCACCTTTTCGGGTAGTGGCGATCGGCGGGGGAAGCATGGCGAAAATCCATTCAATTTGCACGGGTTTGGTACAAGTGCGCAAGGCGCAAATGGTTGGCAAGGGGCATGGGATTGCCCGCGTAGTCAACATGCTGACGGACGAGGATTGGACCGAGTGGCTGCCGATATACGCATGGGCGATTGAGCGTGGCAACAGAGTTGTGTTAGTGGATACCGGCGAGTCATCGCGTGTGCATGAGCCGGGCTATCACCCCCGCTGGCACCCGTTTTACCAGTTGGCCACTCAATTCAAGGTTGCGCCGGAAGACGAGCTTGGACCGCAGTTGCGAGCCTTGGGAATCAAGACCGGCGACGTGAGCGACGTAATTCTGACTCACCTGCATACAGATCATGCGGGTGGATTGAGGCATGTGGTTGGCGCGAAGACGTGGGTTCATCCGGCTGAACTCGCGAGGGGGCAGGGCCTGATGGGCAGATTGAATGGCTACCTCCCGCACCGCTGGCCGAAGTGGTGGCAGCCTGAGGCAATCGAATTCAAGGATGGAGCGGTTGGCCCTTTTGCGCAGAGTATGGACGTTACAGGGGACGGCGAGGTTCTTGTAATTCCCACGCCGGGGCACACACCGGCGCATTTATCGGTATTGGTGCAGGGCTCGCCTTCGGTTTTGCTGGCCGGAGATACGAGCTATACGCAGGGGTTGCTGAAAGAGGGCAAAGTGGACGGCGTGAGTCCGAACGAGGAAATCTCGCTTGGGACGATGAACAGGATTCTGGATTTGGCGCGGGAACGGCCGCTTGTCTATTTGCCATCGCATGATTTGGAGAGCGAAGCCAGGCTAAGGGGCAACGTCACGCTCTAATGTGGGCCCGAAAATTCGAGTTTGCAGCCGCTCGATCTTCTGCTACTTTATTTCTGTACCTCGGCAGTCCGCGGCTCGGTTTGAATCAGCGGGCTCTACCTGCACTCTCCTGCTTCTGAGGGAATGTGGATGGAGGCGTTTCAGAGCACCTGGGATTAGTGTGCCTGCGCGCTTCCACATTCGATTCCGGAATCCGCACACGCTTCTCCCGCGCCTCAACTTGCATCACAACACTTTGAAGGGGAATCAAGGGAGAGAAGCCATGGCTGAAAAGGAAATCCACCACAAGATCAACTACATCGAGTTCCATACCGCTGACATCGAGCGGACGAAGAAGTTCTACGAAACCGTCTTCGGATGGAGCTTTGTCGATTACGGGCCGGACTATGTCAGCTTCCAGGGCGCGGGCATCGACGGCGGGTTCATAAGAGACGAGGCACATTCCGATGCGGGAAAAGGCGGACCGCTGGTTGTGCTCTATTCCGAGGACCTTGCCGCGACTGAGATCGCGATCAGATTGGAAGGCGGTGGCGTGGTTGTGCCGACGTTCGAGTTCCCCGGAGGACGGCGGTTTCACTTTTCCGACGGCGTGGGGAATGTGCTGGGGGTTTGGTCGGAGTGATAAGGACAGTGGCTAGTGATTAGTGGTTAGTGGGCAGTTATCCCAGGTCCCCAAAAGGGACCTGGGTAACCTAAATGATTCGTAGAGACGATACCGCTCTTTTAGACTGCGGTGCCCGTTTGTCCCTCGGTTGGCACAAGATGTTTCGTTAGAAAATCGAGGGAGCGTTCGCGGGCTTCTGTTGCGGCTGCTGCGTTGTAGCTGGCGCGGGCATCGCAGTTGAATCCGTGGCCGGCGTCATACCAGTAGATTTCTACTTCGGGATGGGCGGAGTGGATCTTCTCAACTTCTTCGGCGGGAATGTGCGTGTCCTGCTTGCCGAAGTGGAGCATGACCGGACATGTGGGGATTTCGGCGGCGTAATTGCCGATGCGGCCTCCGTAGTAACCGACGGCGGCCTCGGGATGTTGACGGCACGCTGTAACCCAGGCCATGGTTCCGCCGAAGCAGTAGCCGATGACGCCGATTTTCTTGCCGGTGGAACTGCAGACGAATTCAATTGCGGCTGCGATATCGGACAGCGCCAGGTCTGGGACGAGCTTTGGGACCAGGCTCATTCCGGTTTGCAAATCGGCGCCTTCGTAGGTGAGTTCGATGCCTGGCTGAATGCGGTCAAAGAGCGCGGGCGCGATAACAAGGAAGCCATCGTTGGCATAGCCATCTGCCACCGAGCGGATGTGGGCATTAATGCCGAAGATTTCCTGAATGACAACCAATCCCGCGATGGGATCGCCGGCCGGACGGGCTACGTAGGCGCTGAGTTTATGCCCGTCCAATGCTTCCAAAGTTACATATTCGCTCATGTGTTCTCCCTGCTGGCTTAGAGTAGCGGTGCAGCAGGGAAGTTGTACACTTCGTCCGGGCGTGCCCTAGTTGACCTGCGGTGGGAGCATGAGAGGTTTGCGTGGCCCGAGTTCTTCGCGGACCAGGGAGAGCCCGAGGATATACCGCTCGAAGCGGTCGGAGAGGCGCGCGAAAAGCGGGGCTTCCTGCTCGTACTCGAAGAGATTGAACTGGCTGACGATGAAGTAGCTTTGCTTGCCGGCCTGGATCAGCTCGCCTAGCGTGGGCTGATGACGGCGGAGGCGGCGCGGCGAGCCGGTGGCCTCAGGGTACATGCCGGCAACGAAGAGGGCGTAGTCGCCGATGTGCTTGCGCAGAGCGCGTTCTGCATCGAACGAAGACGCGGAGCCGTGGACGGGATCGGAGGCGAGCATCATGTCATCAAGTTCTTCGATGGGGCGGCCTTCTTCGTCGCGGACCTTATAGAGGTTATCTGACTCGGAGAACTCGCAGAGCAGATGGGCGACGTAGGCGGTGGCGTCGGGATCGTTCAGGCCCAGCTTGCCCTCATAGCTGTTGCGGACCATCTGGTGGAAGAAAGGTTCGAGCGGGTGAGTCGGGTCTTGATGAGACGGGGTCTGCATACACACCTCCCGAGGCTGATCGCGCAGCCGGTTTGCCGTTTGAGGCATTGGCCGGTTGCCGATAAGGGAAGCGTCCGCCGCTGCCTGTTTATATTGCTGTAACACAGAGATTATCGGAAAAGTCGTGGGTTTTTATAGAGGTGGTTGGAATTTTGTTAGCAGATTAGTGACGGGATTGCGAATGGGCTCGATGGAAAACAACAAAGGGCAGCCGCGGCGGGCTGCCCTTTGTTGTGTTGGGCGAAGCGCTATTAGACGGTAGCGGGTGTGCGGGATTCGAGTTCGGCGAGGCGCTTGGCGAGAAGAGTCTCCAGCTTGACCAATGCGGCAGAGAAGCCTTCAATGCCTTCCTTGAGCTTGTCGTGCGCCATGCGGTCGGCTTCATGCATCGCTTCGAAGGTCGCTTTGTCGATGGATATCTTTTCAATCGACAACTCCTTGGCGGTTTCTGGCGAGAGCTTGCGGGGCAGGTCGGCTTCAGTGGATTCGAGTTCGGCGAGAAGCTGCGGCGAGATGGTGAGGAGGTCGCTGCCGGCGAGTTCGGTGATTTCGCCGATGTTGCGGAAGCTAGCGCCCATGACGACCGTCTTGTAATCGAATTTCTTGAAGTAGTTGTAGATGCGGGTGACGGACTGGACGCCGGGGTCTTCGGCGCCGTGATAATCCTTGCCGGTGTCTTTCTTGTACCAGTCGAGGATGCGGCCGACGAAGGGCGAGATGAGGGTGACGCCGGCTTCAGCGCAGGCGATGGCCTGATGGATACCGAAGAGGAGGGTGAGGTTGCAGTGAATGCCTTCCTTCTCCAGGACTTCAGCGGCGCGGATGCCTTCCCATGTGGAGGCGATTTTGATGAGGATGCGGTTGCGGCCGATGCCGGCGTGATCGTATTCGGCAATGATGCTGCGGGCCTGAGCGATGGTGGCGTCGGTGTCGTACGAGAGGCGGGCGTCGACCTCAGTGGAAACGCGGCCGGGAACGATGGCAAGGATTTTTTTGCCGAAGGCGATGGCCAGGCGGTGGAAGGCGAGGTTGGCAACGGTTTCGTCGGTTGCGCCTTCGCCGAGTTCGTTGCGCGCTTCCTTCAGCACGCCGTCGACGATGGGCTGGTATTGGGGCATCTGGGCGGCGGCGGTGATGAGGGAGGGGTTGGTGGTGGCGTCCTGGGGACGGAACTTTTCCATGGCTTCAATGTCGCCGGTATCGGCGACGACTACGGTGTAGTTGCGGAGCTGTTCGAGTAGAGTCTGCGGCATGATTTCCTCCGGGGATGTGCACTCCCAATTCGCTTAGGGGCGGGAGTGCGGTCGGGACCAGTGTAACGCCAATTGGATGCGGGAAGTGAACAGGGGTTCCATTCCGCAGGGCAATCGCATGAACGGCGGACGAGGGGGCGTTGGCCGATAGAACGGCTTGGGCTGGGCTCAAAACTGGCGCTTTTGCTCTCGAAACCGGGGATAATCGACGGAGTGCTAATTGTAAGTCCTTTGTTTCGGCGGGGTGTAATTTTTGCTTGTATTTTTAAGTTGTTTATTTTCAATCGGTTGCGATCTTCCATTTTATGTAACCTGTTTGTTTTCAGGTACTTGCCGAAAAAAGGGGGGAGTGGGGTACCCATTTTTGGGGGTACAGACCGGATCTTCCCAGGCGAGTTGAAGGGATTTAGGGATTTGTGGCGTTGGATGGGCATGAATCGATTGTGCGCGTTTCCGCGAATTAAGCTGCAAACTCCGGGAAAGATTGGTGTATCCTCCCGGATTGGCTGTGCCTGCGCCAGGGCCTGTTTCCGCTTCGTGGGAACAGTTCTGTCAGCAAGCTGCTTCATGCGATTGACCTGAGGCAAAGGGGGATGGAGATGAAGCGATTTTTGGGTGTCGATGGTGCTTCGCGGAGGCTGCCTGCTGTGACCGTTAAGGTCTTCGCTGAGCGCTAAGGCCTGAAGTCGTCATTCCAGACTCTCCGCGATGGATGTCTCAACACTGACTCCGCAAGTGCCAAAAAGTGCCGGAAGCTTCAAAGAGTCTTGGCCATCGCCGTGGCTGGCGTCTGCACGTTGTAGGTCTTACCGAAGCGGACGCGGATGAGCCAATAAATCATCAGGGGGAAGGGCAGAACGGCGAGCGCGGTCAAAAAGATCGAGCCCTGCAGAAATGCGGGGAAGACTTGTTGCTGGCCGAGGAAGAAGGAACCTGTCGCGAAGAAGAGTCCGAGACACATGCGCCATAGGTGACGCACAATGCGCGGTCTGCCAGAGATGCCGCCACGAATCAGCATGCGCACGTCTCCAGCGGTGGCAAGCAGCAGCACAACGCCTAGGAAGAAGCACATAGCAGCGGGAGTGTTTTTATCGGGGTGGTGGAGGGTGTGAACACCCAGTGTGAGGATGGCTGCTGCTCCGCCGGTGCCGACCAAGAGCGCTGCGAGGTCAAGCCTGCCGATGCTCCTCCGGCGGCCGGCGAGCCACGCGGTGGTGATCATGTAGAAGGTGATAATCGCAGCGATGATGTTTCCATTCTGCGACTTCTGAATGGCGAGATAGAGGGCGCTGGAAGCAAGTACCAGGATCGCAACGGTGAAGACATTTCCAGAAGCCCGGTGCAAACGGCCGCCTTTGCGGACGCTCATGGCGAGCGTGCCGGCAAGCAGGCTAACCGTTCCAGCAAGGATGTGCAGAATTAAGAGCGTGAGCCGCATGCATTCACGTCTTTCAGTCCCTGTGATTGCGAAATCGGCTATGCCAGGAATTGCTCAAGTGAGCATAGCCATAGAATTTGGGTAGATTCTCGTCATCTACGTTGTACGCCTTCTATGCTGAGGCTGCCGGTCATTTCAGCACACTGATACGGTTCTCGAGGAGCGCATAACCATCAAGTCACTCAATGAGCAGTTCAGGCCGTGCTCTCTTCTGCCTGGACAGTGTTGGCGAGCACGCCCAGGTCGGGGACGGTGACTTCTACATGGTCACCGGCGGCTAGCGGACCTACGCCGGAGGGGGTTCCCGTGAGGATGAGGTCGCCGGGTTCGAGCGTCATGAAGGCGGTGATGTAGACAAGCAATTCCGAAATGCCAAAGATGAAATCGAGGGTTGAGCCTTGCTGGCGGAGTTCGCTGTTGACGCGGGTTTCGAGGGTGAGGCCGGACGCGGGATCGACCTCGTCGCTGACGATGGGGCCGACGGGGCAGAAGGTGTCGAAGCCCTTGCCACGGGTCCACTGACTGTCTTTCTTTTGCAAATCGCGCGCCGTGACGTCGTTGGCTAGCGTGTAGCCACGGATGATAGTGCGCCAGTCGGAATTGGGTTGGAGGTTGCGGACACGGCGGGCGATGACGAGGGCTAGCTCGCCTTCGAAGTCGACGCGAGTGGATGCGGCTGGGAGGCGCACGATGCCGCCGGGGGCGTGCAGCGATGAGGGAGGTTTGAAGAAGAGGAGCGGCTCGGTGGGAACTTCGTTGCCGAGCTCTTTGGCGTGGTCGCGATAGTTGCGGCCGACGCAGATGATCTTGGAGGGTGTGACGGGCGCGAGCAGTTGGGTGGCGCTGAGAGGGATTGGCTCGAAGGCAAGGGATGCGACGTCGAGGGATGGACTTCCCGCCCGGCTGTGCGCGAGATGGTAGGCGAGGTCCTCTTCGGGCGCGTCGATGAGATCGACGATCCATAATTCTCCGGCGCGGTCTTCGACTTTGCCGTAGTGGGGTTGGTTGTCGAGAAGGAAGCGGCAGTATTTCATGGGGAGTTCCTCAATACGGGGATGCTTCAGGGAGTGGGGACGGTCTCTTCGGTTTCGACGGAGCGGGGGCTCTCGTGGCCACCCTGGTCGATGGCGGTGACGGCGTAGCTGTAAGTGTGGCCGGGTTGGACCTGTGTGTCGTGGAAGCCGGGAGGGACGATGGGCTGGGCGGGGGTGATGCGCTGCCAGGGGCCTTCGCCTTCGCGGCGGTAGACGGCATAGCCGGCGAGGTCGGCTTCGGTGACGGGCTGCCAGCTGAGATCGATGGAGGTCTCGACGCCGGGCTGCCCAGGTTGGGCGAGTGTGGCTACCGCGGCAATGCCTGTGGGCGTGGCGGGCGGGAAGATGTCGAGCACCTGGATGGGGAACGGATCGGAGAATGGGCCGGCTAACTCCAGCGGCTTGTCACCGACGGTGACGCGGGCGACTCGCTGGGCGCGATATGCGTAGGTTTGGCCGAATCGGACATCCTTGTCCAACGCGCGGTCTGGAGCCTGCTGTGAGGTTTCGAC
>Ga0181537_10003273_pt1 | contig 13931 bp, 9 predicted proteins | sample PEATcosm2014_Bin_39_FD_119765 | JGI IMG/M metagenome (GOLD analysis project Ga0181537, IMG submission 119765) | Peatland microbial communities from MTU Mesocosm Facility, Houghton, MI, USA - PEATcosm2014_Bin23_10_metaG | ecosystem: Environmental > Terrestrial > Soil > Wetlands > Peat | place...
GATCACGGTATTTCTCCTGACTCGTCGCAACTCGCTATCAGTGACAACTCGCAGGGCGACCGCGAGTCGCAGGTTTATGTCGTCCCCATCACCGGAGGCACTCCGCGCCGCATCACGGCGAAGTCGCCTTCCTACTGGCATGGGTGGTCGCCGGATGGCAAAACGTTGGCCTACGTGGGCCAGCGTAATGGCGACTTTGATATTTATGCGATTCCCGCTGCTGGCGGCGAAGAAACGAGATTGACGACTGCGAAAGGACTCGACGACGGGCCGGAATACTCTCCTGACGGCAAATATATTTACTTTAATTCCGAGCGCACCGGCCATATGCAGATCTGGCGGATGAAGCCCGACGGCAGCGAACAGGAGCAGGTTTTCTCAGACGACCTCAACAATTGGTTCCCACATATTTCGCCCGACGGCCAGTGGATGGTCTTTCTCACCTACGGATCCGACGTGACCGGCCATCCTGAAAATAAGGACGTGATGCTGCGGCTGATGTCGCTCGCCGATAAAAAGATCACTGTCTTAGCGAAATTATTCGGCGGGCAGGGAACCATCAACGTTCCCTCATGGTCGCCTGACAGCAAGCGCGTCGCATTTGTCAGTTACATGCTCGTTCCGGAGGACTAGAACTCGAAGTCGTGGCATCCGTCGTCTAACGCGAAACTTTTTCGTCAAAGAATCTTGCCATCAGTTCAAGCGCCTCCCGCGTTTCCGGCAACTGAAAGTGATACCAGAACGCATGCGGCAACGCCTCGAAGACCACTAGTTGCGCATCATCTCCTGCGCGCAGCAATGCGCGGTGCAGAGTACTCGTGTCGCTGAGCAAAATATCTCGCGTGCTGGTGACCAGCAGGCTCGGTGGCATGCCGTGCAGATCGGCGAAAAACGGCGACAGCACGGGATCTTTACGGTCCGTCTTGCCGATATATTGATCGTCCGGCAGATGGCTGGGGTCGATCGGCTGCATCTCGCCGGGAAATCCGTTTAGCGTGAAAAGCTGTCGCGAGTCACCTACGCGGCTGAAATCTCCTAATCCGGAAAAAATGCCGAGCGCCGCCGGAAGCGGCAGCCCAAGCTGCTTGAATCGCACCGTAACTTCCGCAGTCAGAATCGCGCCCGCCGACGTTCCGAAAATCCCGATGCTTTGCGGTTTATAAGTCTTCAGAAGTTCCTTGTAGACCGCGACGACATCCTCAACAGCCGCGGGAAAAGGATTCTCTGGAGCCAGCCGATAATAGACAGAAACGACTTTGATTTTCGCCAGATTTGCAATTGGCACGCCTTCGATCAGAGAGCCTGAGTCGGAATTAAATCCTCCACCGTGCAGGTTGATCAGCACTCTTCGACGATTCTCAGCAGGCATGGTCAGCGGTGTGATGATATCGGTGCGAACGCCTGCGGTCGTCGTCTCTTCCACATTCACCGGATAAATTCTGCGTGCCTCCGCCGAATCCTTCGCGCGCCAGATGTCTGTGCGCGCCCGGCGCTCAGTCAGCGACTCGGGACCGGGAGTACTGTGAGTCAACGACTCCAGCCATTGCTGCGCCTCCGGAGAAATTGTCGACGGCATCGGCACCACGCGCGTGATGTGAGCAGTTCCATCCGCATCGAAACTGGCGAAATCCTTCTGAGAGGGGGAATTGGTCTGGGCAGACAACGCCGAAGCCATCGCAAACACGGCGACAAAGTGCAACACGATGATTTTCATCGTGACATTTGTATCAGAGGAACGGGCAGGAAGAAAAACGAATCACAGAGCTCACAGAGTCAATGGAAGAGCCTCTCGATTTCCCCTGTGCGCCCGGTGCCCTCTGTGGTGAAAGGTGTTATGCGAGTGTGAACTTCCCGCGCTCAATCATCTTTTGTGCGATAGTCTGCCGCAGTTCGACGGTGTTGAACGGTTCGTATTTCGAAAGCCGTCGCAGGATCGCCAGCTGTGTGCGCATCATGTCGCCTTCCGCGACCGCCGCGATCACTTTGCGCGCCGCCGATTCAACTTTCTCCATCGCCTGCGATAAGTAGACGCGCGTCATCGCCACCGGCAGGGCCGCGCCCGCTTCGCCCTTGGTCGCCACGATCTTTTGCGCTCTTAATACGGCCGATTCCATGGCGTACGTCTCGATCGTCATGTCGGCAATCGCGCCCATGATTTCTTGCTGATCCTGAATTGCCCGCATATACTTCTGCGTCGCCGAACCGGCGGCGAATAACCCCAACTTCTTAGCCTGCGCCACCAGCTTCTGTTCTTCCGCCAGCGGACCTTCGAGATCTTCCGCCATCGACGGGCCGGAGAGCACTTCATCCATCAGTTTCTTAATGGCTGGCATCAACGCCAACTGACCCGTCATCGCGCGCTTCAATAGGAAGCCGGTGATGATCAACCGGTTGATTTCGTTCGTTCCTTCGAAGATGCGGTTGATGCGGGCATCGCGATAGGCGCGCTCAGCCGGATACTCCTCGACGAATCCGTAGCCCGCGTAAATCTGCAGCGTCTCGTCGACGATGTAGTCGATCATCTCCGAGCCCCACACCTTGATGATTGAGCACTCGACCGCATATTCTTCGATCGCTTTGAGAGTCTGCTTGGCCGCATCGACTGCCGATTTGTCGACTTCACTCAGAGCGGAGTCCATCATGGCAACGGTTCGGTAGACGAGTGATTCGCCAACATACAACAGCGTAGCCATGTTGGCGATCTTCTCCCTCACCAGGCCGAAGTCCGCGATCACCTTGTTAAAAGCCTTGCGCTGTTTGGCGTAGCCGATGGCGTTTTCGAGCGATACACGGCCTCCGCCCACACACATCGCGCCCAGTTTGAAGCGGCCAATATTCAGAATGTTAAAGGCGATCAGGTGACCCTTACCGATCTCGCCCAGCAGATTCTCAACCGGAACCTTGCAGTCATTCAAAATGATCGGGCAAGTCGACGATCCCCGAATGCCCATCTTGTGCTCTTCCGCGCCGATGGAGAATCCCGGGAAGTCCCGTTCGACCAGGAAGGCCGAGAATTTCTCTCCATCGATTTTGGCGAAGACGGTGAACAGGTCGGCGAACCCCGCGTTGGTGATCCACATCTTTTCGCCGTTCAGAACATAGTGCTTTCCATCTGAAGAAAGTACGGCGCGAGTGCGGCAATTCATCGCGTCAGACCCTGATGTTGACTCCGATAAAGCGTACGCGCCAACAATCTCGCCTGAGCCCAGTCGCGGCAGATACTTCTTCTTCTGTTCCTCGGTGCCGAAGTAGACGATGGGGAGCGTGCCGATTCCGGTGTGACCGCCCCATGTTGTGGCAAAGCCCGCATATTTCGCGATGTGATCGGCAATCACCGCGGCCGTGACCTTGTCCATCTCGAGTCCACCATAGGCCTCAGGAATTTCCACCGAACTCAAGCCTAGATCGCCCGCTTTCTTCAACAGGTCGCGCGTGACCGAGAAATCCTTGTGTTCAATCTTCTCGATATTTGGAACGATTTCATTGACGGCGAACTCTTCCGCGGTTTGTCCGATGAGCTGTTGCTGTTCGCTGAAGTCTTCCGGAGTGAAGATCTCTTCGTAGTGGCGCGTCTCCAGAAGGAAACTTCCGCCCGCAATCTTCGTCTTCGGCGCTGTCGGCGTGGTGGCCATGTCGTCTCCTAATACAAGCCGCCGGACTCGGGTCCAGCGGAATCCCATTGCGATTTTAATGGGTTGAGAGGGGGAATGATAGGTGGTCGAGAATCAAAGCTCCGCCCCGGTAACCTCCTCCGAGGTGACCATCGCGTGAAAAAGATTCCCGGCGTCCGGGGCGGCGCGAGTTTTAACGATCGATCTCAAAACTAAGAGGATCGAAATATAGGCCCGACCCATACGACGGAGCGTAAAACCTTCCCCGAGAGTACGCGGTCGTTGGATCCCGCAGGCATTGGTGGTATCGCTCCGAGAGAGTGCGGAAAAGATCTTCTTCGCTTTGCCGCGCGGCAGATGCTTCGGAGCACGCTTGCGTGGAGCCTGCGCCGCATCTGGCTTGCTCATCTGCAACGGCCGATTGCATCGCTCGCTGTTGACGATCCACCGACATCCGCAGCCAGCCGCAATCGTCGACAAATTGAGTCTGTAACAAACACGCTCCGCCGGACCAAATCTCCCCTGAAGAGCAGTATCTGCGCCGGTAATATGTATTTGCCGGGACTTCGACGCACCCTCCTTTGCCGGCCGACTGGCCGGCGGGGCAAACCGCGCATGGGCCCGTCAGGCAAACTCTGCGGCGCAGGTCACTGACCGGCTTCGGCTCTGGCTTTCGGAACGGATGCCGGATGAATGAAAAGAATCCGCGCTTTTCAGGCTGAGTTCGCATTTGCGAAGTGCTGTTCAGTTGGTGCGAGGAATGAACGCTGTTGGTGACCGTCTCCCTTCCGACGAGATGCGATGAGGCTGGTGTGTTGGAACTGTGCCCGTTCGAAGCGTGCGATGCGGATCCACCACCGGAGCTGTGACCTCCGCTTCCGCTTGAACCGCGGCTGCCGCTGCCTCCCGAGGAGACCGAACTGCCAGAGGATCCGCCATGAGAGCCACCACCTCCGCCGGAACTGGAAGAGCCTCCAGAACTCCCGCCGGAGGAGGCGGATGACGATGAGGAGGAGTGTTGAGCGAAGGCTAAGGGTGAGAGCGCTAGAAATGAGAAAACGAACAACGCCGCTACATAAAGGCCGGAGAGCCGCATAACGCACCTCCCAAGCGACGGCCAGATTCTTGGTCGGGGGATGACCACGCTGGCCTGGGCGATTACGCCCATCAAAATGATAACGCTTTTCAAGTCAAAGAGCTTAGCAATTGCGTAAAGAAGTGTGACGTGAGTGTGCCCTAACGATTCACCGAGTTGCTGTGGAGCTCTGTCGTTCTGAGGCGATAACGGGTCGCAGGCTGGCACGTCGAGTATCCGACCGGATGAGTCGCATCGGACGTCTTACTGTCACGTGCAACTACATAGCTGCGGATGGCATAGCAAGTGGTGTCGTCACTTGGCTGTCCGTCGAGGTTCAATGTCATCAGATCAGCGCGAGCATCTTGCTGGAAGGGTAGGCCTTTCGGATCGAGGCGAAACTGGTCGACCCGCATGCGCTCGATCGGATCGTTCGCGGTCTTGGAGTCGGTTGCTTGGCTTCCGATCTTCCACGAGTCGGATGGCAGATTTTTGGCCGCACGATCAGTGTCAGGAGTGGCGAAGCCACTCGGTGTCTGTGCGAACGCAGAAGCAGAGCAAACCAGCAGCGCGATAAGAGCAAGGCGGGCAGAAGACATGGGACCCTCCTGGAGCAAATTATACCGCTGCACGCAACCTACGCGTTCTCGAAGATGCCGGCTGCGCCCATGCCTCCGCCCACGCACATTGTCACCATGCCGTAGCGGGCGTTGCGGCGCTTCATCTCGCGGATCACGCTTGCCGTCAGCTTTGCTCCAGTGCATCCCAAGGGATGGCCGAGCGCGATGGCTCCTCCGTTGGGATTGACCTTTTCGGCATCGAGTTCAGCTTCCTTGATCACTCCCAGCGATTGCGCGGCGAAGGCCTCGTTCAACTCGATCACGCCGATGTCCGAGAGCTTGAGACCAGCCATCTTCAACGCTTTCGGGATCGCGAACACCGGTCCGAGTCCCATTTCTTCCGGCTTGTAGCCTGCGGTGGCGAAGGCAACGTAGCGCACCAGCGGCTTGATGCCATGCGCTTGCGCGCGTTCGGCTGACATCACGACCGCTGCTGCGGCGCCGTCTGACATCTGCGAGGAGTTGCCCGCCGTGACGGTGCCTTTCACGTGGAATGCAGGCTTGAGCGCGAGCAAGGCTTCGAGCGACGTGTCGGCGCGTGGGCCTTCGTCAACTTTGAACACGATCTCCTGACGCTTGGGCTTCGATCCATTGGGAGTGCTGAAACTTACCGGCACGGAAACAACTTCGTCGTCGAACTTGCCAGCCTGGATCGCGGCCAACGCTTTCTGGTGGCTGCGCAGCGAGAATTCGTCCGCCGCTTCGCGCGTGATGCCAATCCGCTGCGCGACTCGCTCGGCAGTCAGTCCCATGGAAAGATACGCGTCGGGATAGTGATCGACGAGCCAGGGATTGGGCGAGATCTTGTGACCTCCCATCGGGATCATCGACATCGATTCGGTTCCACCCGCGACGATCACTTCCGCGCCTCCACTCATGATGCGCTCGGCAGCCATGGCGATGGCCTGCAGTCCTGAAGAGCAGAAGCGATTGATGGTGAGTGCCGAGACTTCGACTGGCAAACCCGCGCGCAGCGAGGCGATTCGGGCGACGTTCATTCCTTGCTCGGCTTCGGGCATGGCGCAGCCGAGGATGACGTCTTCGATCTCTTTTGGGTCTAGTTGTGGAATACGGTCGAGCGCTCCCTTGATCGCAATCGCGGCTAATTCGTCGGGACGCGTGGAACGCAGCGTTCCTTTGAAAGCCCTTCCAACTGGGGTGCGAACCGAAGAGGCGATGATGACGTCGCGCATAGTCTTTCTCCTAAACTGCTGACTGCCGAACAGCTACACATTAGATGCAGGCGCATTCGCGGCCGCGTCATGCGCGCGCGATCCTACTTTACTGGCGCGAAGAAGTAGTAATCCGCGGTGTAGCTGCTTTTGCTCTCCGCGTCTTTGTGCGATTCGTCGCACGGATCGTTGCCGGGCTTTCCGCCATGTGTGTGGACGCGCTGAATGGTGGTCACATCGGCGAGCATGCCTTTCTTCGCGTTGGTCACAACATTGACCAACAGCCAGGGAATGGAATCAGGATCGAGCGAGTCGACGTGAGCGACCGCTTTGCCGGTGACTTCGCTGCCGTCTTTGAGTTTCCACGTTGGTCCTGCTGAATGCTGGCCAATCACTTTGTCCTTGCGATCTTTCAATTCGGCGTCGGGCGCTTTGAGCGTCCAGGCGAACTTGCCGTCGCTTCCGGCCTGACAGGTGTAGATCTGCGATCCCTTGGCGTGAACGAACAGAACCGGTTCGAGACCTGCAGGTACCGCGATCGCGTCAGGAACGTCGGGGGCGGATTCCTTTGCGGGAGCGTCTTTCTGCTGGTTGGACTGGGGGTTGGCGAGGGGGACGAGAATGGCGAGGCAGACGAACGCAGCGACGGGGAGCAGAGGTCTTGGCATGAGGGGATTGTAGCGCTGCGCAGGCGGTTCGCGGGGCGTTCCGTTTTGGGAATGGGGTGTTTACGTTTTAGTGATTGCTAGGGCGCCCCCTCCCCCGGTCTCCTGGAATCATCGAGTTAGCGTCAAATTCTGAAAAAATCTATTGAGCTCAACGATTTACGGGCAAAATATTCCGGAATAAGGACTTAGCGGCCCTGATCGTGAATACTGCGTCCTCTCCAATGATCGTTTGGACGGCTGGTGGACGTCAATGACTGGGGTCACAGGTGGTGGTTCAGTCATCTAGTCGCCAAGGTTAGCCGTCAATTATTCGGGTTGGATGTGAGCAATACTGCTCAGACTTTGTACGGTAGCGCGCAGTAGTCTTTCAGGCTAAGAAACGGAGGTTTTCCGTTATGGCATTTCCGACGACTCTAAATCAGTCGATTCTCGAATTTCTGGAGTCTGCCAATTCCGCCGAGAATAAGATTGCACGCTGTCGTTGCGGAGCCATCATGCAATACCAAGGAACCACGTTCTTCTACGAGGGCCAAAGATGGAAAGTGGAACTCCCATTTTGCCTCCGATGCAATCCGTCTCGCGGTGCATCAACGCACGATGCCTAGAGACTCGCGCGCAGACCAAGCATGCGTTCGCCGTGAAGTGTCGCCAGAATCGTTTGGGAAGATTCGTTTGCTTTGAGGAAAGCCTTTGCACCAGTGGATGCCCAAGCCGGACAGACAAAAGATCATCCGCTGTCCCTATTGTGTCGAAGGAGAGCATTTTCTTGCGATGGCCCAGCAAAAGGGAGATGACTGGTTTCTCTGTACACGTTGCGGACATCTAGCGCTTCCGGGAAGGCCGTACTTCAGATGTACATGCGGCAAATGTATCCGCGCATACAGCTCGAATGGCGAACATGGGCGAGGCGCTGCGGCGGGCCTACATACTCGGTTGAGACATTTTCTCCGGCGATTTCGCTGAACGGGGCAGTCCACTGTCTTTCATAATCGCCGCAACATCCCGGTAGAACTCAATCATCGGTTTTCAGCGCTGCCCATGAGGCGAATCGTTTCAATCGTCCGGAAGGGGCTGGCTTGGAGAGATCACCAACCGCTCGTCTCCGTTAGCGTTTCGCCAGGTTGACCGGCCCGAGTCACGCGATAGTCCTTGTAGTCGATGGTCAGGGTGGCGCGGCCTCCCAGCCGAATGTAGCTAACCGACTCATTCCGGGCTGGAAGCCAGAAGGGCCCGACCTTCTTGTATTCGTGATGAATCTCACTCTTCTTCGTCCAGAACGACGGGTTCTGGGCGGGTTCGGCTTCGATGTGTGTGACCGCGAAATCGACTGCATCGATCCACACTTTGCCGTAATAGACGTATTTGCTCAGGGACTTTGGGCTGACCCGCAACACATATTGCCCACCAGCATTCGAGGGTTCGTAACCCAGCATTTCGAAGTTGTAATTGTCTCGATTCAACTGTGTCCGTGCGCTGATCGGAGGTTGTGCTGCCTCTTTCTCGCTCTCCAAGAGTTTCTTGAATACACGATCTCGTATCAGCTTCGATCCGGTTTCAGAAACTACTGTGAACTCCTTCGAGGCAGGGCTATTGTAGGTGGCCTTGAGGGTCATTTCCGCGTCCCTGTCTCCCGGGAATCCGCGGTAAGCGAGGTGGTAAACCCGAGTCCCCTCGGAGTGCAGTAGAGCTTGCGCGCGCTCCTGGTTCTTGCGAACGAGATTGTCCACCACCTGATCCGCAGAGAGAGATGTGTTCGATATCGAGGAAGAGGGTAATGGCGCTTTCGAATCCTCAGCAGCGAACTCTTGAAGCGTGATCGCCGCCCAAGCGGTCACGGCGATCACAATGGGAATTGTCCGGAAGAGCATCATCCTGCCTCAGCTTGACCGTTCTCGTTCGCGGTTCGTCAGGGAAGCACCGACCTGTGAGGTTGAATGGATCGAACGTCTACAATTCATTTCGTCCATTCCAATTCGTGAACTGCTCTTGCGAACTCGTCACTCGTGCACTCTAATTCCGTACGCAGGTAGCTCGGTTCTTCTGCCTTGGCTGTCTTGAGGGCATCGATGACACTTTTCATTTCGCCTCGGCCGTTCTCACTTCTTGAATGGTGGACATCGTGTGCTGCCTTCCCTTTATGGTTGCACAATGATGCGGCAATCTGCCGATGGGAAAATGGTCAATTTTGCACAGCGATCCCGGATGGCTGGCGAGACATCGCCATCTCGCTCATTGACCCTGATTCGTAGTGATTTTCCTTGGGCCGGCTACTTCCGATAGCCTGACACTGGAGGTTCGAGGAAAGTCCCGGCATCTCGCGAAGAAGGGATGAGAGAAACGGGGCACGCGGGCCGAAGCGCGATATACATTTTGAAACTGGGAACGGAGACCTGGAGCCCATCTGCTTATGAATAGATGTACGCGGCCCATGAAGAGTCTTCCGCGGAATCGATCATCAGAAGACGAAACGGCCGCCGATTGTCGGAGCAAAGTTGTTGTTGGACCTATACGGGACGCCGGGGCCGTGAGGAATGGCGATGCCTAGACCGCCTCTCACGTAAGAATAAGCAATTCCGGCAAAACCGTCGAAACGCTTGGTGAAGTGGTGATCCGTATAGAGCGAGCCCTCGTTGAGGCTGCCCGCGCAGGAGGCGCGGAAACTGGCGGGCGTGCAGGCCGGCGGTTGACGGAAGTCGTTCTGCCGCTGTTGATACCAGGAGAACGTGAGGTCGGTTTTGCGGTCGACGGCGTATTTCCCGCCCGTCCACCAGATATTCACTAATTTTTCAGAGTCAAGATTGTTGTCTTCGACCCCGCTCATGAAATAACCGCCCTGGTCCGATGCGCCAACGCCCAACGGGTTCTTGGGGTTGTTCTGCCAGATGTATTCGTAGCCGGCAAAAAACTTGAAACGCTCCCACGCGTACTTGGCAGCGACGATAACTCCGTAGTTGTCGGTGACAATGCCATAGACGGTTTCGTCCGGGTCGATCAGATTGACTCCACCGGTGATCGGGTTGGTATTGATACTGTCCGTGGTCGACTGATATGGCTGCGTCGGACTCTGCGGCCCCAGCAAGGGGTTCAAGACGCTGATCGCCTGGTTGTAATGTTGGGGGACGATGTCGAAGGAGAACTTGCCGTAGTTTGCGCCGAGGTCGAATCCATAAGCGTTGTTATGCGCCGATTCCGCCGTACAAGTCGTGGCAGTCCAGGTGGCGGAAGCTGAGTAGCAACCGCCCGAACCATCGGCGAACTTATACATCGCCGCGAAATGGACCGGGCCATAGGTGAGGCGATACTTCACGGCGTTATCCCACCGGCTGTTTTCGGTGTCGCCGCCGCCGGCCATCGTGCCGTTATAACCGATGTAGGAAAAAGCGTAGCTGCCGTTCGCCGGGTCGTAAAGGAGCATGGCGTCGGTGCCGAGAGAGCGCTGACGACCGAAGGTCAATGTGCCGAAATGCGTGGACGAGACACCGCCATAGATTTCATCATTGAAGGGCTGACCCGCGCGCGCGCCGTCGATGGCGTACGAATAGCTGGCCCTGGGAAGGCCATTGTTGATGATGTCAGTCCTTGATGCGTTGGCGAGCAGGCCGGACTGCGGATTGATGCCACTCGAAGCGTTGAAGACAACGTACCAGCCATGCAGAAACTCTTCCTTACCCCGGATGCCCAGACCCGTCTGCGACAAGTTATTCGGCGCGACGAGGAAGCGATGTTGATAACCGTTTCGGTTCACCAGAGATGCGCCCTCGTAGTTATAGCCGTTCTCCGGCAAGCCGTGGCTCACCCAGCCGATGCCGACGTCATACGCACCGTACAGCGTGATGCCGTGCCAGGTCAGAGCGCAGTCGGTGTTGGCGAACTCGCGGCCGCTCGCGCAGGCGTCGGGCGTGCCCAGTTGCATCTTCAAGTCGACGGTGACATCCTGGCCAGCCGTCAAGCTGATTCCCGTGCGCGTCTCATCGGCGAATCCTTGTTTTGCAGCACGAAGGTCGATGCGCCCCGGAGGCATACCGGACACCTGAAAGTGCCCTCTGCCATCGGTCGCGACTGTGCGCGTTGCACTTGTGTCGACATTCTTGATTGTCACTGCGACATCGCGAAGGGTCGAGCCGGTTTGGTCCGTCACCACGCCGGAAACACTGGCTCCCGTTTGAGCCCACGCCAAAGATGACGAAATCAAAAAACCAGCTGCTGCGATAAACAGAGAAGCCTTGCGCATTTCGACCTCAAGAATTAGTAGTGTTGGACGAAGCCGCAAGTGTATATGGGATACGATTCTAATGTCCAGAAATGTACGATATAACACCGTTTGTGTCGCTAACCCCCTACGGCGAATCATGCGGATACGACACACATTGGCTTGATGTCATCGACTCCGGGGGCCCCGTGAATTTGGGAAGGTATGCGAAACTCATGCTTGAAGAATGAAGCCGAGATACTGCATTCAAGAGGGATGTGACACGTAGCGGTTTGCCGTTCCCGATCCTTGGGATTATGCTGGCATTAAGTTGTCCAGGTTGAAATCTTGAACGAATAAAAGGGGAAATCATGTTCAAAGTCACTGCGCTTGTTTTCGCAGTTCTTGTAGCTGGCCTTTTATGCTGTGCATCGGTGGCGCCAGCCCAGGTGTCGGTTGGCGTAAACATCGGACCGGCTCCGGTATGTCCGTACGGATACTTCGATTATGCCCCGTACGATTGCGCTCCTTACGGCTACTACGGGCCTGATTGGTTTGTGGGTGGGGTATTTCTTGGAGCTGGTCCCTGGTTTCACGGACCTCACGGATTTTTCGGACACGTCGACAACCGCTTTGATCCTCATCATGGTTACGCTGGACCGTTGCCGGAGCGCGGGGCGGAGCGCTTCAATCACTTTCAAGGCAATGAGGCGCGAGATGGGCGAGGGAACGTAGGCAACGCTGGCCATGAAGCGAGGGGTGAGCACGCGCTGCCCGGATATCGGGGCGGTGGTCATGCGGGTGGCCATGGCGGTGGCCGCCACTAGAGCACGATCCAGTTACGCGATTCGAGCCATCGCGATCCGAGCTAAGTGAGATGAGGTAAGGCGGGGGCTGCGCCTTACCTCGCTCGGATGGCGCGAGGTTGCGTCAGTAGCTCCTAAGCCGCCGCGCAGAATTGGTTGTTTTCCTTATTCGCGTTTACAGGGCGGGTTGGGCGTCCTTCAGTTTCTCAGCGTCTTGCCCGTTTTCAATGTGTACTGAATTCTTTCTTGTGTTTTGCGCTCGCCGCAGAGGCTCTTGAAGCCTTCGCGTTCGAGATCGAGGATGTACTGTTCGCTGACCGGAGTGCCCGGCGTGACGTTGCCTCCGCAAAGAACTTCGGCAATTTTGCCTCCGAGTTTTACTTCGTAGTCGGTAATGAAGTCCCCCTGGCGCATCAGGTGCACACCCATTTTCAGAGCGGCGAGCAAGCTCTCGCCGGGTGCGGGAATGTCTTTGCGCGCCTGCGGAGGTTCGTGTCCCGCGCGGGCGAGTTCGAGAGCGCGAGCCTTGGCGTCGGAGAGCACGCGCTCGCGGTTCATGGTGATGCGGTCGGAGTCGGTGAGAAATCCCAGGCCGCGCGCTTCGTGAGCCGACGTAGCGACCTTGGCGGTGGCGATGGTTTCGAAAGCTTTCTTCATCGCCTCCATCATTTCGACGGAGCCGGTGAGAGCTTCTGCGGAAGATTTGCCACGCGAGGCTGAAGCGCTGTCGACGGCCCGCAGCAGCATTTCCTTGCAGCCTCCGCCGCCGGGCAAGAGGCCGACGCCGACCTCGACCAACCCGGTATAGAGCTCGGCATGCGGCTGGCGGGCCGCGGCGTGCAACGAGATCTCAGTGCCACCGCCGAGGCACAGGCCGAATGGGGCTGAGACGACAGGCTTGGGAGAAAATTTGATGGCCTGCGTCATTCCCTGGAACTGGCGAATGACGAGATCGACTTCGTCCCACTCTTCTTCCTGGATGCTCATCAAGAGAAGCATGAGATTCGCGCCGACGGAGAAATTGGTTGCGTCGTTGGTGATGACGAAGGCGTCGAAGTTATCGCCGGGCCCCCCGGGCTTGAGCGATTGTGTGATCAGATTGATGATGTCGGCGCCCAGCGAATTCATCTTGCTGTGAAATTCGACGCAGGCCACGCCGTCTCCGATATCGACCAGCGATGCGCCCGAGTTTTTCTTGACGACGCCGTTCGATTTTTTCGCGACGGTGACGGACCAAACGCCCGCAGGAACTTGAATCGGTTTCGAGGTTCCGGTTTTAAGATCCCAAAATTTACATCCGGCGAGCGATTTTGGATCGTCCGCGTACCAGGACTTCTGTCCTGCGGCGAGCAGCTTCTCGACATTGGCCGCCACCGGCTTGCCTTCTTTTTTTATGCGGGCGACGGTGGCTTCTATGCCAGCCGCGTCCCAGAGTTCGAAGGGGCCGAGTTCCCAATTGAATCCGAGACGCATGGCACGGTCGATCTCGACGATCGAGTCGGAAATCTCCGGCACGCGGTTCGCGGAATAAGTCCAGAGATCGGAGAGTGCGGCCCATAGGAAGGCTCCGGCTTTGTCGCCTTTTTGCGGCGTGCCTTGGAGGCCGAGCAGTGTGCGCAAACGAGCGCCCGTATCCTCGATATTTTTCGCCATGTCGAGGGCGGGAAATTTTGGCTTCTGGCGCGGGTGGTATTCGAGCGTCTTCCAGTCGAGGACCAGGCGCTCGTCCTCTTTTCCTTCTCCGGCTTTTACTTTTTTGTAGAAGCCGCCTTTAGTTTTGTCGCCAAGCA
>Ga0181537_10003274_pt1 | contig 13930 bp, 24 predicted proteins | sample PEATcosm2014_Bin_39_FD_119765 | JGI IMG/M metagenome (GOLD analysis project Ga0181537, IMG submission 119765) | Peatland microbial communities from MTU Mesocosm Facility, Houghton, MI, USA - PEATcosm2014_Bin23_10_metaG | ecosystem: Environmental > Terrestrial > Soil > Wetlands > Peat | place...
CCGCCTTCTCCTCCTGATTTGAGATTATACCCAAATTTCGGATTCATGGAATTAAAGGCAATTATAAATAATCTTTCGGCTTGGTGTACTTCTTCTTGGGTATCGTATTCCCCTAGAATTTGCCATGTAAAATTATCAGAATCATATTTCTTTAGAGCTTTATGAAAATAAGTAGAATTTAATCCTTTTTTAGCTTTATATCTAGATTGCCATATATGATCGTTCCACCTGTCTTCTACTCTATTTTCCGAAGTCTGGCCTACATATACTTTTCCTGTAGGCCCTGTAGCAAGATATACTTTATATTTTTTCATTATTTACATTATACCACAGTTTACTCTTTTTGTCAAGTTACCCGGCGTTTGCCCCGAACCCCTCGGTAGCACCGGCTTCGCCTGTAAGAGCCTCCGGACTTCCGCCCTTCTCAATTGAGCTACGCATGATCTCCATTGCTGCTTTGGCTGTGTTCTCCTGGTCACGTAGCTGAGATTCAGAATTGAACTTAGCCTGGGCTTGTTGCGCTTCCATTTGAGCCTTCTGCTGCATAATATTGGAAGGCTGATTCTGCATAGACTGCTGATGTTCTTCCGGAGTCTGATCAACTATGACAGAATAGAAATTCTTCCAACCACTGGCTTCGAACATCATCTTTGTAACTTGAACAAAATCTACTTTTTTTCCTTCATTCGCCAAGGCTTGGAGAATAGGCTGAGAGGTCGTCATAGTCACGAGCGTTGGAAGAGCTTGCGCCATCCCGCGACGATCAGACAACTTAGCACCGGCCTGGATATCGATATCCATCCGTGCCTCACGGAGATTTTCAATATTGCCTTTACCCTCTACCAAATAAGCCTTTTGAAGTTCATCATTCAAGATTCTCTTCATAACTTCTGCGGGTAGTCGGTTTCGATTCAACTCCATAATACGATATAAAAATGGTAAAAACACTTGTGTACAGAACTTCTCAATAAAATCTGAGATACCTACACCTTGCCCCTGTAACAGCCCCGCCGCACCTGTAGCGGTACGAGCGATATTGCTATGACCTGATGATCCTGCAATTCCCTGGGAAGATATCTCTCCCGCCCCAGAATTCTGCTCTACTCGGGCCGCTGACATACTCATGTGCTCACCAGCCTCCGGAACCGCAGGAGGGCGAGGAAGGGGCTTTAGATCGTCTACATTCTCTAACTCTACAACTCGACCAGGATGAATACGGATACTCTGCGTAGGTATGCTGCTACTTCTCTTCCGAGTATATACACCGGATAGGCTAAGAGCGGTAGAATCTAGCCAAGTATTTACAATCCCTTGCTGCAAACGCTGTTCAGATCCAACTAATTTACCCACACCAAGCGAATAGAAAGCTTGGGGTATATCCCAAAACCCAACGCTCAAGAAAGGTATTTTACCGTAAGGATTCTTACCATTGCATATCAGTTTCTTTCTCTGTACACATATGATAAGTTTTTCTTCGTCCCAACGCTCTAAAACCTCTAAAGGCTGTTCAAAAGGGTCAATTGTAGCCTTTTCCCATCTCGGATTAGCCCGTAAATCCCAAACAGCATTAATTCCGGTACGCTCATCGTTAGCTGGAATAGGAGTTTCTTCGGGAGGCTGGAACCATCCTGCGACTTCTTCACGACTAGGAATATCATACCCAGGAGAGTCCCGGAGAGCGTCCATCTCGTTAAAAGTCATGTATATACGATGAATAACAAATTTAGCTTTAGTGATATCAGGAACACGAAGAGTAGGATCTACCAATACATCTCTAATGGATGTTATGTTCTCGAATCTAGGTTGTTCAATCCTAATTTCTTCGACTCTCTCTACAATAGGAGCCTCTGGATCATAGAAATCTATATCAGGCTGTCCTGGTACTTCGGACGGTTTACTTTCTTTCTTTTCATCTAATACATATTTAGTCTGGGTGGTCTTACGACTTTCCCATCCCCACTTCCAAATGTTAGTCCCGTAAAGAACAGCATTCATTACACCGAGGCGGACTTCTTCTTTGAAGTTTATCTCTTTAAGCTGGTATCCTATAATATCAGATACAGCTTCCACGGTGTCCTGACTTGTACCCGGACGGGGCTGGAAAATAAAAGGGGGATCATCATAGAAAAGACCATTGACTATTTGGGGAGTCAATGAGTTTACAACTTTGGCCACAGTATAGAAAGGAATATTAGCTCTTTCTACTTGAGTGCCTTCCCAATACCGGGGAGTGGTGGTAGACTGATACAAAATACTTGAAGCATTCCAGCCAGCAATCCACTGCTTCGCTGACTTAGCAATTTCCGCACTTTCTGCATCACGGATGACCAAAGTAAGCGCAGGATCCTGCGCCCAACCCCCAGTAAGAAGGATTTGGTCAATCTGTTCTTTAGTTAGTACATTTGCTGTATTAGTTTCGTCGTTGATTTGCACGTCTACCTATTTTCTCATTCTACTTTAAATTACATACCACAATCAGACTTCTCGCCCTTCATCCAGCCGCTATGCTGACCAGTACCGAGATCAACCGAGTAGCTACAATTAACCTTAGTACCAAATTCCTTGGCGGGAGCCATAGGAGTCGCATAGTCAACTCCGCCCCAAACACCGGGCTGATCATGGCCCTTAGCCTGCGACGTGTTATTATAAATCTGAGGTTCGCTCAACACAATAATCTTACCCTTCGCCGTGCCTTCAGTCTGTTCGTTGTTGGCAGCAGGAGCGGAGTAATTACGAGGGTGCATCAAATCTTCGGACATGGAAAAAATTTCACCAGCCATTTAAATCTCCTATATCTTTAGCCTACTAAACCGGCTCCGAGGATATTATCTAAACCCTCCTCATGGGTGCTAGTTGTAAAAACTTCGTCAATCATATATTCTTGTTGTTGCGGGGGAGTTTCATAATAGATGTTATGACTTTCTTCAAACATTTGCTGCCAAGCTGATTTGTCCCTTTCATTCTGGATCTGTTTTTTCTGCTCTTCTTCTCTTTGGACTCTTGTTTGTTCGTCTTCTTGAAAAGAGGAAGGCATTACCGGCATAAAATCTTTTTGGAAACTTATAGCATCTGGTATATCATTCTTACTTCCCTTGGTAATCCTACGCTTAAATTCTTCGTAAAGATTTTTTAGATAAGGGAGAGTATTTACAAATTTAAGACGACCGTACATTAATAAAGGTTGTAATGAATTTATTCTATGCTCTTTAGCGTCTTTCTGGTTATCCACATGACGCCAATGAATTCTTCTGACTAAGCCTCTTACAAATTCGTCAGGTTCCCCTGTTCTAGGATGCCTATACTTATCCGCTTCTGCTATTATAGTTGGTTCTAACATTCTAGCTCCAGGAGAATCTTCTATACTTAAAATTTCCGGATGATGTTTTGAAGCGAACTCTACTATAGCTTTAGCCAACATTAGAGGAGCAGAAAAATTTGCTCGTACTAGATCATTAATATATCCTTCGCCTTTTGGCCCCCACAGGCAATTGGTTCCTACACTATTGTCATTTCCGCAATTTCCTTTACTCGAAGCGAAATCCCAGGTTTGAGAAATCCGTCCAAATACAGGAAGTTCTGTCCAACTTACCGTTGCTTTCTTTAAAAGTTCTTCGGTAAACGCGGAGTCTACGGCAGATAATACATTTTGGCGCTGCTGCGATTCAAATGACTCGCTGGATTCTTCGAACTGCCCGAGAAGGGTATCATACCCCATCCACGGTACATTAGGCATAAGGAGTTCAATTCCGTTCCTGCCTGCTTTTCTATACCATTCTCTACGAGGAATTCCTTTATTTACTAGATCTAATTCACAGTCTGGTTTGACTGTCATTGCCGCTCCAATAAGAATTACAATGCCTTTTTCAAGGTTAGTAGTTTTGGAACAGCATATATTATAATCTTCCGTCTTATATTCGCCTAATTGGGCGTTATTTATAATATTTCCGTATAAATCCGCTTCGTTGTAGCGGGTTCCTAAAAAAATGCAGTATCCGTACGCCATGCGAGTTTTCTTAGTAAGGCCCCACCGCTTTTTAACTACTTCGCATTGCTCTACTGTGAGACTATTACGATCCGAAACGGCATCATCCCCTATGATTACTTCGAAGTGGAATCCACTCAAAGTACTCGTTATGCCTCTGCTCATTACTGTAGGTTCTTTTCGCTTAACCTGCCGTCTTGACCAGTCGGGAGTAGTGAATTCACCTGCTCTTCCGGAGTCTTTTTCTAAGAAACTATGCTCCGGCCAGAAGTAATTCATCAAGGATAGAAAATCTTCCTTAATAACGAAGTAAGATTTTATACTATCTACAGTAGCTGCTGCCATGTCGTCCGCGGCGGTAAGAATGAGAATACGTATAGCAGAGTCGTACAGCACCCATTGAACTGCGTCTAGATAACCCCAACTCGATTTTAACGAACCTCTTGGGTATAATATAAGACCATCTTTTAATTTAGATTGATTAGCTACAGTCTTGTCTGGATCCTTTTTAACAAATATTTCGAGGAATCGACCATGATCTTCTAGAGTCATACGACTCTCTGATATAGGTTTATCGATTCCTCCGTCAGGCATCGAATCCCAGGAAAATCTCGAAAGGAAATATAAGCTAGTTACACATCTTCTTCGTACTATAGGGTATATAAAATGCTGCGAAAGTAATTGTTCTTCATATAGCGCAGAGAAAGTCTCTCTCTGTCCATCAACAAAAGAATACAGATCATCATCTGAAACCTTCTCCCAGTCTATATCTGATCCGTATTTTTGTTCTAAGTCTTCGAGAAGCATTAATACCTACTAAATAATCTTCTTAACGATACTTTTGATAGCTTCAGGAGTTCCTTTAACCTTTAGCTTAAGCTTCGAAGCGGGCGCATCAGTTTTCTTCCCGCTCTTGACAGCAGCTTTAGCAATCTTCTTATCAGACTTTTCATCTGCTTTTTCAGATTTCTTAATAGACTTATCTATCATAGTTTTCTCGGATTTTTTATCTTTCTTATCCATTATTTCTTTTTCACCTTCTTAACTTTTTTAGGGAGTTTCTTTCCCTTGCTAACTTCATTCCAATGATTTACATCTACGCCTTCTTTTTCTAGCTTAGATTTATTGGCATTGAAAAATTTTTCTTGTTGAACTGACTTATAGGGGGACACTACATACCCCCTTGACCGCCTCCGCCCATAGGAGCAGCAGGAGCGGCTTCGGGAGCAGCCGGGGCAGGTTCTCCACCGGATTCCGCACCCATCTGACTACCCAAGTGCTCGTCCAGATGGTCTTTAAGTTGGTCCATATCTCCCAGCGCATGAGTGGTGGAAGGAGGAGTATTACCATCCTCGTCAGGGGCATAATCATGCTGGGAAAGAATTGCATTATTATCTGTAGGACTCAAATGCATAGTCTTAATCTTGTGCTTCTTCTTGATAGCTTCTTTCTTGGAAGCTACCTTAGATTTAGTCTTCGGTTTCAGGGACTTCTCTGATTTACTTTCGGCCATTACTTAACCTTCCCTTTTACTTTAGCTAACTTCGGATTTTTCGCTTTTGCTTTAGGACTGGCCGAGCGCGTGGCGTTCGCTAAAATCGCCCCAGCAGACTCTTTACTATAACCAGATCCTTCGATTTTCTTTTGAACGGCAGCAAAGCCGGGATGTTTCTTAGTCGCCATATTCGTCCTCGTCTTCTTCGTACTCTTCTTCTTCATCGTGGATAATCTCGCCACATTCGGCGCAAATATCAATGAAGTTGATCTCAGCGATAACCTCAGTACGAACAACCTTAATCTTGAAATCACCGTCAACAAAGATCACGAGACCGTCTTCAATATAGAAATCGTCTGCTTCAATAAACTCATCCGAACCATAAGTGTAATCCACCAGATATGCCATGTTTTCTCCTTAAAATACGGTTACATTATACGCTAGACTTGCAGGAGTTCCTGTTCCACAAACGTAGACAGTTACGGTCCCCGCAGAAGTTACTGACCCTCTTAAACTAAAAGCCCCGCCTACATCAGCACCTGTAGTACTGCTAACACTTACAGGATGTCCTACAACAGCGCTTGTAACAGAAGCCGTGCCTGAATCGCATGTTGCCGCAAGGGCTGTTCCGGTAATGGTACCCGTAGTTCCGGATCCTGTTAAAGTTATACCATTCAAAGGTCCGTATAGAGTTCCGCCGCTAAGAGGCAAACCAATCTGTCTTACTCCGCTATAGAGGCCATTTCCGTCAGTAAATATGGAAGTAGCTCCGTTAAATCCGTAGCCGTGGGGAAGTGTTACAGTTCCGCCAGAACATGCCTGTGAGCCAGGGGGTGACCCTGCCGAACATACCGTGATGGTATAAGGCCCCGTCGTTAGATCTACGAGATACCACTCATTACTGTTATATAGACTAGGCCCATAAGGTCCAACTATCGTAACATTACTTGTAAGGACTCCACTGAGCAGGAACGTCCACTGAATAGCATTGCTTCCGGTTTGTGCAGTGGAGGCGGAAAGACCCGGAGGGTATCCTGTTCCTCCGTATAGTACAGTACCTGCTGTCGGTTGACCTGAGCCATTTACTGCCGTAATCTGTATAAGTGAATCATAATTTCCAGCGTCGAAAGTTATTACATCCCCGGCTTGGCACCCGCTTCCTGCGAGTATCCAGGTATTGACGCTAGTAACTGCACCACCGCTAGCAAAGTACAATGCATGGTTTCCTGTACAGGCTGAGTTGAAACTGTAAACTCCTCCGGTAATGTTTCCGATAGGAACCAACGCCATCTGAATATCAGTCAGATTCACCACAGTCTGATCCGTAGCGACACTAGTAGTATAATCGTAGGGATTTGCGTTTGTAGTAGCAGTGCTTCCGCTAGGCAAAGAGATAGGAACCCCCGATGAGCCTGGAGGAACATAATAGGTAGATTGGCTTCTCCCTGTAAGAGAGCTAGCCAATACTACCATTAGAACTAAAATAAGACTACGTAGCATAAATCACCGTAATATTTATAATAGTAGCATTCGCACTAGCGTTAAAATAAATAAAATTAGCCCAAGCAGATCCTCCTCTACCAGGAACAATCTGTTCTACTCCGCCTGTAGGAATAGAAATGCCCATATTAGTAGAGCCGGTAAGAGTGCTATCACCTAGATACAAAGTACCGCCACTCACGTCTTGAAAGCTAACGTAGGCGATAGGCTTTCCTGTGTAAGGAGTAATAGAGGCTCCTACACCCAGAGTACAACCAGAGGGGGCTAATCCGGTACTAAGGATGTTATATAACGAAAAAGGACCCGAAGCGATTGTATTAATTGTTATCGTAAAGCAGCTACTTGCAGCCATCAGGCAACCTCATTCTGTAAATAAGCTATACCATCTTCTTCTAAAAGAATGGCATCGTAAAATTCAATCCATCTCATAGGATCGTCTTGGGACTCTATATTCTCGTTTGTAGATCCGTAACTCTCTACAAAAACTTCATCAAAGTGTTTTACTTTGGAAGGATCCCCTTCATCTATCGCCCATACAGCACACGGGCCATACATATATAAACGGTAGTACATTTCAATACTCCAGAAGGAAATGCTGGACATTCCGTTTCCCGGAATAATTATACTATTCTACAAGGGATATAGGCATCTTCATCTGTAAGATAAACTGCACATAGCCGATGATATCCATCTGCGATAACAACTCGCTCTTTTCCTCTAATTAAAAGTATAGGACTTAGCTTTGTTTTATTTTTTATCTTATCTAAATCTTTCTTGACATGATAATTCTTCCTTGTCAAGAGGGGGAGTTCAGAAGCTCTAAGGATATCTTTAGCCTTAAAAAATCTAGTATCTACCTGCTTTAATTTTTCTATATAGGTATTACAGCTTACATGATTAAACAGCAGAGAAAGATAGGATTTCGCCGCTGGATAATCATGTTCTTCGGGTTTTTCTTTCCATTTAACCATAATAATCCTACAGTTTAGGGAATTTCAAATCAGGGTTCTTATCGACAGCTTCATTCCAATATCTAATAAAAGCAGAACGAGCATCCTCGCGGAAATGACGCTTGATTTTCACTGCGCCACGCCAATGATTAACGGGAAGATTCTTGCTGTTCTTGAAAACCAAAAGGGCGTTAGTAACAATATTACTGGTTTGAGCAGATTGGGTGCTCAGATTTCCGATAAGGATATCCAAAGCCGCAACGGCAATAGCTACGAAGTTAGCATAAGGCGCAGTAGCCGGGATAACATCCAGAACGGATTCAATAGCTGTAGCAGCGGTATTAATATCAGTAACAGTCGAACCTGTCTCCCAACCGGAAGTAACCGCAACAAGAGTAGCAGCGGCGGTAGTCAACTGACCAGACAAGGTAGGATTGGTGATCTTAACCTGAGTAGCGATAGCATCAATAGCAATAGCGACAGCCTGACCATCAGCGGCAATTAGAGTAGCAGTAACTTTACACATAATATGTCCTTTTTTAGGTTTTTCTGTTGATCTACTTGATTAAAGCCAGATCAGCAGTCATTTGGTCTAGGTCAAACCCGCTTGGGGTTTTATTGGCGTTAATCCAACCACAACCAAGAACAGCGTGAGCCTCATCCACAAACTTATTCCAGTAAGCAATAGTCATCTTGTACACCTTGCCCCAGGAAATAAAAGTAAAGGTATTTTCATCATACCCGCAAACGAATACACAGTGCCCACCTTCGATAGTAGCGTCTTGATTAGCAGTCGGAAGATCCCATATTGCGGGGATATTCTGCATGATATATGCTGGTACTTCCATCCCAATATATGCCCCGCCTGCCAAGAAGATACTCTGCTTAATCTCCGCGATATTCTTTACGTCAGGATCCGCGTAACCAAGAATATGATGACCATTCAGTCCGTTATTCTTCCAGGATAAGAGCACGTCATTTTCGATACCGCCCTGATCTGTACTAGGATCCGAGGGGTTATAGCCATCCCATTGTTCATAGGCAGAAAGAATAGCAGCATCAGGAACCGTAATCATGTGATAAGCATTCGCCGTCCAGATCTGAACAGCATGGCCACAGCCTGCGATAGTACAATTTCCGAGCGTGTTATTGAGCATCACCCCAAAATCCGTAATGCCTTTTGTGTAATCAACAGAGGAGGGGGCGGCCGGGAGAGAGGGGGTAAGATATTTAGATATCTTGAGAGTCCTGGAGTCTTTCTTTACCGCTTTACGCCCTAACTTAAAATTCATATATCTCCTGAGGTTTAGGTCTTTGTTTGAAATTTTCTACTCGATATGTCAAGGGCTTATATTTTTAATTTATAAGCCCTTGATTTTCTAATACTTAGCTAGATCAAACTCTTTCAAGCAGGAATTCCTTAACCACAACAGTACTGTTAGATGCAGTAGAGAAGGCGAAGAACGGGATAAAGTTCAAGCCTGTTGCGGTAACACTGGCCAAGGGAGTCGTGGCAGCGGCAGCAGTATAAGTACCGGCACCGAGAGTATCAAAATACCCATTCAAAATTCCCGAGGCAGAATCCCAGATCAATTCGGCTTCCAAAACATAATTATAAGCAGTGGTCGCCGTGGTCGTTACAGTAGCTCCCGTGTACAGAAGGTGGTCATTCGCCGTAAAAGTAGGACCACCGGAAGTGGGAGAGCCGGAAGTAAGCGTGTTCAGAAGAAGAACACTCTGGGGCACTTCGTAAATATAAGGAGTGAACACCGTGCTAGAAGCCGTACCGGGAGTGATCAAAGCCACGAGGCGGAGCTTAAAAGCCTGACCATCCAAACTAGCGTTAACATAGGTAGGAGAAGTAGCAGTCGGATTGCTAGACTGGACATCTGGGTCCGAGATCAAAACCAAGCCAGTGCCCGAAGGATTGACCGGGGACGGGTAAGCGGAAATAAGACCCGAAGCGGGGGTCAGAAGGGCGGTGGGGGTCGCGGAAGTTGCGATGGTCTGTGCGGGAAGATTCTTGAAGCCTTGGCACGAATTTACGTTCGGCATGATTAAGTCCTTTATTTTCTGTAGAATAGGGTGGTTAGCCTGAGACGGAAGCAGCCTTCCTAGTTGATGTTGGCCCTATCATAATAGGACTTATTTACAAGCGAAATCCCGGATATTCACGGGATGAACTACTTTAACTTTTGTCTGGGTGGTAACTTCCTCGATACGAACAGACATCCTATCGAGATTATCTCTATACATATCCAGGGATTTTTCGAAAGAGTCAAAAGTTCTGTCTTTTATAGGAAGGTCGCATCCGGCCCAGCAAACAATATAGTGGATACTTAAGAATATTTCTTTCATTTTTTATCACAAGTAGGGGATACCGTATAAAACAAATTTATCCATTATTTAGATCTATATACATTATACCACAAGAGGGGTTGATTTAAGTTGTTTTGTAAATATTTATTTTTCAGATCGTACCGTTCTTACTCTTATAGATACTTCCTCTATTCTTACGTAAGGAAGAGAGGTCTTTCTTTCGTAATATTTATAAGCCTCCAACAGATACTTGAATGTTCGGGATTCTATAGGAACTTTACACCCAGCCCAAGCCACCACGTATTTATCAACAATGAAATCGTGTTCCATATTCCTCACAGTAAATTATCATACGCGCCCAAAGCGGCTAGTCTTCGTAGTTGGGTTTTAAAATATTTTCCATGACCTTTGTCTAGCCCGATCATGAAGTGACACATCTCGTGTAGCAGGGTAACCTCAGCTACACTAGGATGGAAGACCGTCATACCCTTGTCCAGGACTATATAGCAGGTATTATCCGAAGCTATGCCAGCAAGACCGTACTCCCCTCCATCAATATCTTCGGGCTTAACTGTGCTTTTATTGGTTATATAGCTTATTTGGAGCAGAGGGGCTGTACCTACTTTAACAGAGGGAAGAAGATCGTTAAAATACTTTTTATTATATTTGTTGAAAAGTCCCTGATATTTAGGGGAGGCTTTCCATCCTTTATATGTTACGCTGAGATCTTCCAAGTTAGAACCTATTTACGTCTTCTTCAAGTCTAACTACATTATACCACACTAAGGCTCTTTTGTCAAGTCTTTTTTTAACATTTCTAGAAAATTATTTGTGATAGCATTAGCCGAGGTCTTTAACTCCTCTTTTTTCTTCTTATTCTTCTTTACCGATTTCAGGGAGGGGCTTACGTCTTTTTGATATTTACGGCAGACAGGACACCGCACTACTTTACACTTCTTATACCGCCAGGAATATCCGCAGTGAATACAGACTCTTTCTGTTATTACCCTCCGTCGTGTGTGGTTAGATTGCTTTGTCGGCATCTAATTCTTTCCTCTAGCTCTTCTTTTATTTTAATATACCCTTTTATGAGAGAAGAATCCACAAGATCTGTAGTAAGAGATTCAAACAATATCATATAATACCATTTTAGCTCATAACATTCCTGTTGATTCTTTTCTTGATCACAGCTATCAATACGGAATAACCATGACCTAAGAAGGTGCGCTCTTAAATCCCTTCTAAGTCCGCAAGATACTATTGATTCAAATATATTCATCCTAACACCTCTTCGACCCAATCTATACCTTTTTTAAGCCAGGGATGTGTTTTTCTGTGACCCTCGTACTTAGTCCATATCTCTTCGAATACCAGGAAATCCGGACTACAAGGTGAGGAGAATCCTTCTAACCAGCAAGGGGTTTCAGAACATCCCTCGGTAACTTCCGGGGAAAGAGTTAAACCGTGTGTTTCTAAATAGGATTTAAATGATCCACGAGTAACATATACTTTCATCTTTTAATACCTCTTCGAGTACGAACCAGAGCCTCAGCTACCGCGTCTAGGCTATCTTCGTGTCTTTGTTTTATCCAAGGATCCGACATTGCTTTTTCAACCTCAGGATGGTCTCTCCAAGGAAATTCCTTAGTGTGAAGAAGTTCGTGAACAATAGTAACTTCCAAATCTTTTTGGAAATCTGTTCGGTCAAGCTCCGTTCTATCTAATGGATTACGAAGAAGTATACGCTGACAATGATAGGAAGGAGCACATTTGCAGGTCCCCAGCACACCTGCGGTCTCCTCCTCAGGTCTGAAAAAATCCATATAAATGTCCATATGATCCAAACGAAGTTCTCTCTGCCAGTAAGATAAATACTCTTTAGCTTCGTTCATTTCTTTTTCTTCTATTTCGCTCATTGTCCCTCTTAGTATCTAGTTTCTTTTTAATTTCTGTATCATCTTCAATTTATCCCCCAGAGGTGTATAACCACCCGAGCTTAAAAGTTCTCTCAGTATGGCTGTTTTTAATCCTAAGGGATATACGAAATTATCCGGCCATCCATCGTTCCTTTTAGAGATCATAGCAAAAGCATCGGTTTCTAGCTCTAAAAGCCACAATTCGTAAAATCTCTTCCTCCGTCTTCCTTCACTACCTTTTATATCTTTCGGATCAAATTTATATTCCCCAGATTCTCTGTCCTTCTTCTCTTGCCCCCATCGCAGCAAAGTCCCCCTACTCGGTAGGTTTTGGGCTTTCGGTCTTTCGGGTAAGTCTTTTATTAAATCCTTCGTTAAATCTTTGAAACAATCTAAGAGTTCTAGCATTTAGAAATTTCTCACCCCTTCTCCCCAACGAGGTGCAGACATAACACTCAGTATATGGTCCATCTCAGAATCACAGGTAGGACAATAAAACTTCTTATCTATATTACCCGAAGAAAGAATCATCTCTGTGATCTTTCCACACTTTCTGCATTTGAATTCATAGATTGGCATTTATTTCTTTCCTTTCTTTTCCTTCTTCTTAGGCTTTATGGTCGGACAATTCTTAGCGTGTACGTTGCTCACAGACCCGCATTCTGGACAAGATCCTTTCGATATTTTTTCCTTAATCTCTTCCTTAATCTCTTCCTTAATCTCTTCCTTAATCTCTTCGATAGGTACTTCTTTAGACTCCGCGGTAAAAGAGGACTCTTCTAAATCTTTACCACTTTCCGGAATCTCTATTTCAACAGTGACAGAAACAGGGTTAGTATCTTCCGTCTTATTCCAAGTTCGTGATTTACACTTGGCGCACCGGACAGGAGCAATCTTTGATATCCAGGTGTGACCACAAAAACAAGTACATTCTAATGCTTCGATCTTTTTTATCATTGTTCTCCTAAGTAATAACCCGTGTTTTCTGGCACTTTTAGTGGTACTATGGTACCGAGAGTATCATTCTAAAGGACTTAACTATATCCCTTGTTTTACTATTTTCCTTAAATCTACATTTATCGGTACTATGGTACCAATATTAAATATTCTGTACACATCTTGTGGTACTATAGGTCCAGATGGTACCTTAATTTGGTCAGGCCGGGTGGGGTCTTTTGGAAAAGGGGCTTTTTCAACCTAAGAACATTATATCATAAGTGATTCCATTTGTCAAGTAAGGGAAGAAAAATAAGGTGTTTAATGCTAGGTCAGTATCCAGTATGATGCACCCGCCAAGGGGGCTCCCCACGGGTAGGGGCAAGGAAAAGCCATATCTACACTAGGGATAGTATATAAAAGATCCGACACCACCACATATAGTATGCTCTGGTATATCATCAGCATATCTACAGCATGGATAGAGCGCTGATAAGGCGACAATCCGCTCTACATAGGCAGAATATGGGGCATTGAATCATTGCCGATTGAATCATTGCGAATTAACTCTTTTAGAATGAATGAGACTTACGAAACAGGTAGGACAGAAAACGGTATTTTCAAGAATATCGTGTTAAGTCCTTTAGAATCAATAGTCTAGCTGGTGGTAGTGTAAACTGTATGGTACTTCAGAGCACCTCCTAGTGTAAACTGTATCTTCCGTCAAACAAATAAATAAAAAGTTTTGCACAGCTTAACCTCAATAGATTCAACTCTTTGTTTCCGTTTACCGGGTTTTTTCCACAGGAATCTCGAAAATTTCGCTTGACTC
>Ga0181537_10003275_pt1 | contig 13928 bp, 10 predicted proteins | sample PEATcosm2014_Bin_39_FD_119765 | JGI IMG/M metagenome (GOLD analysis project Ga0181537, IMG submission 119765) | Peatland microbial communities from MTU Mesocosm Facility, Houghton, MI, USA - PEATcosm2014_Bin23_10_metaG | ecosystem: Environmental > Terrestrial > Soil > Wetlands > Peat | place...
CGCCGAGGACAAGCCGCGGGAATCCAACGATTATCGAAGCTTCTTTCGCCGCGACCCCACGATTGATGAGACCGCCAACGAATCGGAGAAAACTGAGGGCATTCCAACCTTCCTTGCGGGCGCCGGGGACGTTGAAGACGAAAGAGACCCTCAGCCCGAACCCCCGGATTTCTACACACGCTTATTGGCGGATACGCCTTTAGAGCAGCAATACTGGGTCCCACCCGGTATGTCCAGTACCCTTGACCGTCTGGAATCGGACAACAGTTCGCACTACAACCCAGCCGCCGCCAATGACCAGCCCGTTGTCCCAGGCCAGGCGGATGCCGATTCAACCGGCAAACAACAGCCCAAACGTCCCGGCGGATTCCAAAGCCTCATCGGTGATGCTGGTTTGGAGAGAAGCATCAATCTCAACAGCCCGGAAGAGGAGGATCAGGACAAGACCGCTTCCCAAAGATCCGGCCGCGCGGCCTGGATTGTGCTCTCCGCCATTGTCGTGCTCGTTGTCGCCGGAATCGTCATGTGGCGCTTGGGCTTCATTGATCCAAACCAGCCCATTACGAAACTAGGAAAATCCTGCGATGCCGGCGATGCTAAGTCCTGCTTCGACCTCGCGGCCTGGTACGAACAGACCAGCACAGTCAAGGATGGCGATCTGGCCGCCGCAACCTATTACTCCAAGGCCTGTGATGCCGCATATCCGCAAGCATGCCGAAAGCTCGGGTTCAAATATCTCTTCGGCAACGGTATCCCGCGCGATAACTCCAGAGCGATGGACCTGTTTTCCAAAGCCTGCGATCAAAACGACAACGACGGTTGCGACACCCTCGCGAATATCTACCACGAGGGCAAAGGAATCCAGGTAGACAATAAAAAAGCCGCGCAGTTATATGGCAGGGCTTGCTCCGCTGGCGATGAATTCGGGTGCAAGTGGGAAAAGAAACTCAATGCGGCAGCCACTCAGGTCAAGCCCGCTCGCCGCCCCTCAAGTCAATAACCCAGATCCGCGATCTCGAAGCGAAATCCTGCGGATACGGCGACTCACCAGGCTTCCCCTCAATCAGATATATGTGACACCACCAAGACCAAAAGACGCCATTTTCATTCGTTGAGGATCGGGGGCTTTAGCTCTTTTCACTTCTTCACTTCTTCACTGCCTCACTTCACCGTCACCGTAGGCTCCACGCTAAGCCCAGGCCGCAGCAGATGCCCCGGGTCTTCGCTCGCCAAATCGCTAAAGTCAATCCGCACCGGAATCCGCTGCACCACCTTCACATAATTCCCGGTCGCATTCTCCGGCGGAAACAGGCTCAGTACCGATCCCGTCGCTCCGCCAATCTGCGTCACCTTGCCGTGATACTTCTTGCCGGTAGCGTCTACCGCAATCTCCACCTTTTGTCCGGCGGACATGTGCTTCAGCTGCGTTTCCTTGAAGTTCGCCGTAACCCAGAGGTCTTCCAGCGAAACCAGCGTGAGCATATTCTGCCCCACTCCCACGTTCTGGTTTACCTCCACGCTCTTGCGCGTAATAATGCCCGCAACCGGCGCAACAATCTTGGTATAACTCAGGTTCAACTCGGCCTGGTCCAGTTGCGCCTTCGCCTGCGCCACCTGCGCCTCGGCCTGCTTCGCCCGCGCGGTCTGCACCGCCACCTGCTGCGGACCCGTCTGAGCGTACTTGTACAGCGCCTGCGACTGCGCTTCCTTGTCCCGGGCCACCCTTACCGAGTCTTCGGCAGCCTTCACCGTCGCACGGGCATCGGCCACGGCGGCCCGGTCCGCTGCTGCCGCGGCCACTGCCGCGTCAAACTGCTGCTTGCTGATCACGTCCTTCTCAACCAGCGGCTTGTAACGTTGCAAGTCGGCATCCGCCTTGGTAGCGTTGGCCTCGGCTTGCACCACGCGCGCACGCGCCGCCTCAAGCTGCTGCTGAGCCTGCTCCACGCTGGCGTGCGCTCCGCTCACGTCCGATCCCGCGGACGTCAGGTTGCTGCCCGTGTTGATCGATGTGATCGGCACATTCACGTTGGCCGCCGCGGCGTTCGCCTGCGCGCTCGCCAGTGCGGCCTCCGCGTTTTCCACCGCAACGTTGAAGTCAGCCGGGTCCAGCTCGGCAATCGTGTCGCCGGCCTTCACCACCTGGTTCTCTTCCACGTCCACCTTCAGCACTGTTCCGTTGATGCGCGAACTCACCTGGATCAGGTGCCCGGTGATCTGCGCGTCATCCGTATCTTCGCTGAACGTTGAATGCCACCAAAGTGCGGCCGCGGCCACCACGAGCACCGCAAGCACTACCACAACAATCCCTCTGCGGCGCGACTTCGGCTGCTCGATCTCTGTTTCTGCCGCCGGCTGTGCCGGTGCTGGTTTTTGGTCCGCCACGTCTACTTTCCTCCCAAATAATTCTTGTAACTCTGCCCAGCTCCCAGCGCCCGCGCCAGGCTCAGCTTGGCCACATTGTGCCGGTAAAGGCTCGTAACGTATTGATCGTTGGCCTGCGCCACGCTTTGTTGCGCCTGGCTCACCGCCAGGTTGTCGTCCACGCCGTTCGCATACCGCTGCTGCGCTTCGCTCAACGCCTCGCCGGCCAGAGCCACATTCGACTTCGAAACCTCAACCTGCTTCTCCGTCGAGGCAATGTCCAGCAGCGCGTCGCGCACATCCGCGTTCACCTGCGCCCGCTTGTCGCTCAACTGCGCCCTCTGCGTATCCAGCTGAGCCTGCGCCGTGTCGGCCTCGCCCCGCAGCGCGAATTCCTTAAACACCGGCACGCTCAACGCCCCCGTCACGTCCTCTGTCCCATGCGAGTGCCCCAGCGTCGTCCCGATATCCCCATAATCCGCATCGAACTTCAACGTCGGCAGCCGGTCCGCCGTAGCCGCCTTGCGCTGTTCTTCCGCCGCCTTGGTCTGCTCCACCATCGCCGCGAGATCCTTGCGGTTCGTCTCCGCCTGCTGAATCGTCGCTTCCACATCCAGCTGGTCGAAGGCCGCAAACGGAACTCTATCCGTCAGGATAAAACCCTGCGCCAGCGGCAGCCCAATCGTCCGTGCCAGTGCCAACTTGTCTTTCTCCCAGGCGTTCTTCGCCACAATCAACTGCTGCTCCAGCGTTTGATAATCCACCTTCGCACGCAGCTCGTCCAGCAGCGGTGCCGTCCCCGCATCATGATTCGCAACCGCCTGGTCCAGCGAAACCTTCGACGTCGCCACCTGCGCCTGCACACTGTTCACCTGGCTCTCATCCGCCAGCACCAGCAGATACGCATTGCCCACCGTCAGCACCACCAAATCCCGCGCGTCCTCGGCCGACAGTTGCGCCGCGGTAAAGTTGTGCCGCGCCGCCAGGTAGTTCCGCAGCGATTGCACATCCACCAGCGACCAGCTCAGCGAAGCCCGCACATCCGTGTACCCGAACGGTCCAATAACCTTCGGAAATCCCGGAATCCGCAGCCCCTCCGCCGGCAAGTCCGACTGCATCACCGTCTCCTTGCCGCTCGCGTCCACGCTCGGCAGCAGCTTTTGTAGATCGCTCAACCTCTGCCCTCGAGCCGATTGCGTCTGCGAGGCGCTCAAAATCACGCCCAGATTGTTTTTCAACCCACGCGCAATTGCGTCATCCAGCGACAGATTCAGAACCTGCCCCGTCGCCTCGCCCTGCGTCACGCTGCCCTGGAAGCTCTGCGCGCTCGGACCCGTCGCCTGCGGGCTGGCCAAACCAAGCGCCTGCTGCGCCCCCAGCCCAACCGGACACAGCGCGCCCACAAACAGCACGCCCAACCCCAGCGCGCACCCGCTCACCATCGCAGGGCCCAGCAATACTCTCCAGGCACATCCGCGGCTCGTGCTTTTTTTCGATTGCTCTGTTGAAATCAAGGATCTTCCAATCACAAAACTGCGCCAAGGCCACAAAAATCTTTTCCTTTAGTGGATGCGGAAAAAGGCCGGCGCGCTTCTAAAAGTAGTGTATCGGACCGCAGCCTCAATTGCCGTGCCGTAAACAACTCCCGTCGATCTAAGAACACCGCCCCGCCCAACCCACGCGCACAGCTTTCACTCAGGGCGCCTCACACATGCGCGTCTGACCAACGCAACGGTGGGGAGCACAAAGCCAGCAGTGGTTTTTCTAATCCCTATTCCCTAATCCCTGATCTCTGCCTTTACCAGCTGCGAAGCCAGCGAGCAAAGCCCCTGCCGGAAGTATCCTCGCACCTCTTCCGCATTCCATCCCGCAGCCTGCGGCCCACCATGCGCAGCCAGCAGCTCCACCGTCTCCTCCGCGCTAAACCCAGCCACGGCCCGCAGCACAAAAATGGTCCGCACCACCGTCGGAAGTCCCTGCAGCCAATTCCGCACACGGTCCCGGTCTGGTCCGGTGATCATCCGAGCCAGATCCTGTCGCGCCGCAGCCGCCGCGTCCAGATCGTCGTCCTCGATGCATGCCCCCGCCGGCTCCAACACCTCGGGCGCAGCCAGGCTCCCAGGGACACGCCGGTCAAGAATATCCAATGCCAATCCGCACAAGGCCCGCCTGCTGTTCTGGCGCGATTCAAAGGCGTCCGCGCAGGCCGAAACCTCCGCCGTCGCAATTGCGCTCTCCACCAATTGGACGCTCTCCTCGCCTTCGCCCACCAGCATCGAAGCCATGCTGTAAAGTCCGGCGGCGATCAGTTCGAAAACGTCGTCCATACCTTCCAGAGCCTTGGAAACGGTCGCATCGTCCTTCGGCTGGCCGTCCAGCAGATCGTGGACCCGGCTGGAAAACGCCCGCGCCTGGGCAGGAATCGGCTTTGGCGGAATCAGGCTCTCATTCAGAGTAGAAATTTCCTGGGCCATCGGGAGGCCTCCTCTTGGGGAATCAAGCAACTCTGACTCAGTCTTTATCCTCAACCTGTTCGGCTGGAGAGTCAAACCGCCAAAGGTGTTCCCCCGACTCCATTTCTACCCCGCGTCTTTCGTCCCGCGCCATGACCGGTCACTTGCTCGGCGCCATACCAGACACCTATTTTGAATTGCGATTGCCGCGGCGCTCGCTCCGCCCGTATGATGATTCGGATGCAATAAGCTGCATGAGCCGGGAGGGAAGATGACCGCCACCGCCGGATACCTGACCATCCCGCATAGCGACGGCGAGCAGGACGTCCGCCTCGAAAACGGTAACGCCTGGAGATTGGGCCGTGCCGCCGACAGCCAAATCGTACTGCCCAGCGAGCTGGTCTCGCGCCAGCACGCGCTCGTCCAGCGCATGGCGAATGGCGAGTATTTCCTGCTCGACCTCGGCAGCCGTAACGGCACTTTTCTCAACGGAACCCGCGTCACCATTCCAGTGCCCTTAAACGACGGCGACCGTATTTCGTTTGGAGACTTTCACGTCAGCTTTCACTGCCCGAAAAACGTCGATGGGCCCACGGCCTCCCTGCCGGTTGTGGAAACCAAGGCTACGACTATTCTCTTCATGCAGAAAATGACAAGCGTTCTGGTGGTGGATGTCAAAGGTTTCACCAAAATCGCTCAGGTCATCGATCCGCAACAGTTGAGCCTGGTCATCGGAACGCTCTTTCGCAGTGGCGGCGATATTATGCGCAAGCGCGGCAGTTGGGGCCAGAAATACATTGGCGACGCCCTCATGGCGGTCTGGGTTCACACCAGAAACGGCGAGGGACCCCAGGTCCTGTCCATCCTCCATGCCCTCGGGGAATTGATCCAGGTGGTCGACACGCTGCAAGAGCAATTTCAACTGCCTTTTCCTATAGGGGTAGGCGCCGGAATCAACACCGGCCCCGCCGCCATCGGAAACGCGGGCAGCGAACACAGCGCCGACTACACCGCCTTGGGAAATACGGTCAATGCAGCCTTCCGTTTCGAGTCGGCTACCAGGGAAATCGGCTTTGACATTGTCATCGGCCGGGAGACGATGGAATACCTGAAGCAATGCGTCGACCACCCCGAGCGCTTCTTTGAAGAGAAGTCGGTTCAGCTCAAGGGATACGAGTTTCCTGCCCACGTCTGGGTGGCCAAGTTCGCGAATCTCCGAAACATGCTGACGAACTTTCCCCCGCCGGAGATCGGTGTCACCGCCGCCACAAAGTTAAGGTGAACTGGAACCGGTCCCGAATCAGTCCTCCGCTGGCCAAGCCGACCCACGGGGATGAAACTGTGCCCCGTCCATCGGACGTGTCGCCGCGGCGACTTTTTGTCCGATGAGTGGGAGTCTGAACAACTCCATGGTGAAGTCGTCGTTTCGTTGAACCTGCATCCTTGTTTCTAGTTACTCCCCTCACAGGCTGTTTTCACTCTCCTGTAACCGCATTCCTGATGCCGCCCTCAGGCCAAACACTGTAGACTGCCAACACGGCCCACTGGACGGAATCGATGCCCAGAACTTCTAACAAACAAAAGCTCTTCAACGGCCGGGACCACTCCTGGATGCAATTCAACCGGCGCGTCCTCGAGGAAGCCGACGACCCCGCCAATCCACTCCTCGAACGCGTCAAGTTCCTTTCCATCACCGGCTCCAACCTCGACGAGTATGTCGAAATCCGGCAGGCCGGCCTCATGCAGCGCATTGAGGACGGTTACCGCGAAACCGGCTATGACAGCCTTCGCCCAGACGAATCCCTGGCCACCTTGACCGCCGACATACAGGACTTCGTCGCCGCCCAGTACCGCTGCTGGAATGATCGTCTGCTCCCCGAACTGCGCAAACACGGCGTCCGCCTTCTCGAGTGGAAGGAACTCTCCGAAGAGGCGCGCGCCTTTGCCCAGGGTTACTTTCAGCGCGAGGTCGATCCGCTCCTCACTCCCATCTCCATTGACCCCGCCCACCCCTTTCCCCGCGTTCTCAACAAGGCTCTCTGTCTGGCCCTGTTGCTGCGCGCCAAGCGTCGCAGTTCCGGGCCCCAGGTCCTCGGCGTGGTCACCGTCCCTCGCGCTCTTCCCAGGTTCGTCCGCCTGCCCGCGGCCGACGGAAAATTCGACTACCTGCTCCTCCAGGACCTCATCGCCCAGAACCTCGGCGGCATGTACCGTGGCTATGAAGTCCTCGCCCATGCCGCCTTTCGCGTCACCCGCAACTCCAACCTCTACTTCGAGGAAGAAGAAGCCCGTTCGCTTCTCGAAACCATCCGCTTCGAACTTCATAACCGCCGCAAGGGCGATGCCGTCCGTCTCGAAATCGAAACCGGCGCCGATCCTGAAATCATCGAGCGTCTCCGCGTCAATTTCGAGCTCGAACCAAGTCAGGTCTTTCCCACCGATGGACCCGTCAATCTTTCCCGCCTCATGTTCTTCTACGGTGACGTCCAGCGGCCCGATCTAAAATTTCCATCCTTCACACCCCGCGCCCTCCACCTCAGCCGCAAGTCAGCCAACATCTTCGATGAGCTCCGCCAGCACGACATCCTGCTCCACCACCCCTACGACTCCTACGAACCCGTCGTAGGCTTCATTCAGCAGGGCGCGCAAGACCCCGCCGTGCTCTCCATGAAGCAGACCCTCTACCGCACCAGCCACGACTCGCCCATGTTCCAGGCGCTCATTGACGCCGCTGCCACCAAGGAAGCCACGGTCGTTGTCGAGTTAATGGCCCGCTTCGATGAGGCCTCCAACATCAGCTGGTCCCGCAGCATGGAAGACGCCGGCGTCCAGGTCTTCCACGGCGTCGTCGGCCTCAAAACCCATTGCAAGCTGGCCATGCTCGTACGCCACGACGAAGACGGCGTCACCCGCCGCTACTGCCATCTCGGCACCGGAAATTACAACCCCGTCACCGCCCGCTTCTACACCGACCTCAGCCTCCTTACCGCCGATCCCCAAATCACCGAGCAGGTGCACCTGGTCTTCAATTACCTCACCGCCCACGCCGAGGTCGACGACTACCGCCCCCTGCTTGTCGCGCCCCTCACCATGGCCGAAAGCTTTCTCGGACTCATCCGCCGCGAGCAGGATCACGCCCAGGCCGGACGTCCCGCCCACATCGTCGCCAAAATGAATGCCCTGCTCGAGCCATCCGTCATCGATGCTCTCTACCAGGCGTCCAAGGCCGGCGTCGAAATCGACCTCATCGTCCGCGGCCTCTCCATCCTCCGCCCCGGCGTCAAAGGGCTCTCGGACCACATCCGCGTCCGCTCCATCGTCGGCCGCTTCCTCGAGCACTCCCGCATCTTCCACTTCGCCAACGGCGGCAACACTGAAATCTACCTCGGTTCCGCCGACTGGATGCCCCGCAATCTCTTCGAGCGCTGCGAAGTCGTCTTCCCCGTCCGCGATCAGGCCGCCATCGACCGCATCCACAACGAAATCCTTCCCGCCTATCTCGCCGACACAGTCAAAGCCCGCCTCCAGCAGTCCGACGGCTCCTATATCCACGCCAGTCAGCTTTTCAAAAGCGCCCCAACCTTCTCCGCGCAAGACTTCTTGATGCAGTTAGCCGAAGGCAAGACCGGCCTCGACGCCATCCCCCCGGCAGTCCCCGTCAAAGCCGCCCCCAAAGCGCCCCTCGTCAAGACCCTGCGTCAAAAATCCACCGCCGCCGATTGAGCCGCGTCTGACGAATCGTACCTCCTGTTTTGAGGGAGGGACCCGGGGCATTTACAGCCTGCGACAAAACTCATCGGAAGAGCCATGAAGCGTCAGGGCACGACCTTGGTCGTGCCGAAGCGACCCCAAAAAGTAGACCGGGCTTTAGCCCCTGCGGCATTACAATCGATTCACTCTGACAATTCCTGAAACGGCCTTCCGCAGTCGCCAACTTTAATCCGAGGAAAACGTCATGCCCCCTTGTCCGCCTCAGGCTTTTTCAAACATCACGCCAAAGCAATTTGCCGTCCTTGCGAAGAAAGCCCGGGAACAAGGCCTTCCCCTCCAGGGAAACAGCGGCACCGGCTCCAGCTTTGGCGGCCAATTCTCATGGAATTACGATCCCGAAACCCTCGAGCTGAAGATCGCGGTCATCCAGCCACCCGTCTTTTTGACCTGCGAAAGCGTCAGCGCAAGAATCAGCGCGGTGGTCGAGGGCGTTATCGCCTGACGCACCAATCAAATTGCGATGAGAAAGGTCCTCAAACAGATGAACCATCAAGCCACTGAGAAGATCGTGAAACAGACGGCAAAGGCCGTGGAACTCCTCCTGAAACTGGAAGCCGCCAGGGTCAGCGCTTCAGCCCCGCCGGTTGAGCTGGACGAAGAAGACACCTCCAACCAGCTCGCGGGCGAACTGCGCCGCATGGCCGCCGATCTGCATCAGGCCGTCGAAGAGGCCGGCTGAAACCCAGTCCATAACCCAGCCCGAGCCGAAGTCTCCGGGAATCCATCCCGAACCATCCGGAAGACGCCGCCGTGCGCTACGATCCCGAATCCCGCTCAATTCGCGTTGTCTTCGCGGTCGGCCGCGGTCAGTCCGTAACCGAAGGGTGCCGAAAGCGTGATGTTCGATCGTGAAACACTAGCCGGGAATCGAAGACGGATGAATTGCGTTGATCTCTCGGTAGCGCTTGAAATCGGCGTCGTTGAACGTCAGGATACTCTCGATCGCGTAAACATTCATGATTGCAACCAGCCGGGCATCGTGAACCTTGACTCCGCGGACTTCGTTGCGCCTCACAATTTCTTTCCATGCCGTATAGATTGCCGGACTTTCCGGTAACAAAGTGAGCAGCGTTTCAATGTCACCCACCTCCCGAAGCGCTTCTTCGAGCGAGAAGCCGAGTCCATTTTGTTAGCGGGCCGCGTTGCCACATTTCAGAATTCTGCAATATTTTGGGGACAAAAGAAGACGAGGTCTCCGCGCCGGATGATGTTCGACACAGAATGAGCGGCTTGGCGGAATAGCGGATGATTCGGCTGAGCGCTGCGAAGAAGAACATTCGTGTCAACCAGCACACGCATCAACGATCTTGCCCGTCGTATATTGCGTCGCGGCCAACTGCGTGATCGGACAAGGGAGGGGTCATACGATGGCCAAGTGACCACGCCTCGAATGCCGCCGCCCGCTCTTCACTGGATCTTGTTGCCTGTGCAGCCGGAAGCACCGCGCCCTCGACAACCAAAAGGAGGAATGCTTCAACGGTCAACCCGCTCGCCTGGGCATTGGCCAGCAAGCCCGCCTCCACTTCCGGTTTCAGATGCAAGGTAACGGTCATTACGGGCCTCAATTGGATACCAGTTTACTCCAAAGTCGCAAACCAAGGCCGACGCGCCTTTCTTCTAGGCGCGAAGCGAGCCGAAGGCAGCTGGCCCCACCGCAGGTGGCTACTACCAATGAATCCCCTTCGGCACGCCAGGCGTCCCCGCCCCCGGTATCACTTTCAAAGGCGCACCGTTGTACTCGTTGAACTGTGCCGGCCCCTCCGTCCCGTGCCGCAGCGTCCGCAACGCAAACGGCATCGCCGCATCTTTCCCGTCCGTTGCCTTCCACCACATCGGCAGCGTCTTGAACGTGAACACCATGTCGTAATCCGCCGCCACGGAGCCGCTGTCCGCGTCCTGCGCCTCGCTCCCCAGCCGGTCCTGGAACCATCGCATCCACTCCGCCGATCCCGGAGCCGGAGAACAGATTTCGCCGTCGCCAGGCTTACCCTTCGGACAGGTTTTATACGGCGGCGCGCCCGGCTGCGAGTTCTCATAAGACGGCAGCAGGAACGAAACCTGCCTGTGCTGCGCCGGCTGCCACTCCGCAGGCCCATGGCAGCTCATGCACGACGAATCCGCGCGATTCTCCATCTCCTTCTTCCCCACCTCAATGTCGTTGCGCGCGCCGTCGTTCGGCCCGGCCAGCCGCCCACCCCAACCCAGCGTCTCCGTCGCGTACTTCGGTGCCGCCGGATTGATCCAAGTCTCCTGCAACGGCGGCGGATTCTTTTGCGACGAATCCACCCCAGGGTCATTCCCCCACATCGCACCCAGCGGAATCATCTTGTCCCACGCATCGCCTGCGGCCTTCCGGTCATACACCAGCGTTCCAAATACCCATCCCGTCTTCGGCGATGCAACCCTGTCCTTCACAATAATGTCGAACTGCATCACGTAGCTCTTCAACACTGCCGGACTCCCCGGCCATTGTTCCGGAATCCCCCTGTAGATCGGCCACAAAGCAGCCCCGTCTGTCACCGGCCACCAGTCCTTCTGCGCCACCGGATCATCCGCAACAAACACCGCGGCCTTCACAATCACCGAGCCTTCCTCGAACTGAAAGTTTTCCGTCTTCAAGTCGGGAGTCATCGCCTTCGCTCCCCAAACCTTGTAAAGCGAATAGGCCGCCCGCTCGTCGTAATAAGTCACAACGTGTGTATCGAAGATCGCCTTCAACCCGGTGCCGGGAAACACCGACGGCCCGAATTGCCCTCCGGGATAGGTTCCGTGAATGCCTTCCCGAGCCGATCCAAGCCACGGTTCGTTGTACCAGCGCGCCTTCGCCGCGTCCCAATGGGCGTAGTCCAGCAGCAATAGCCGCGCGTTCGCGCTCACATACTGTTTCAATGCCGCCACGTAGGCTAGCGCATTCTGCGTATTGATCGCGCCCCCGCCGATCGCCTGCTGCCACGGAGGATCTTTCATCGCAGGCAGCGCCTCTGTCGGCCATTCATGGCTAAGGATGAACATCGGCCCCGTGTATTGCGACACCGGCGGCGTCAACCCATTGCTGGCAAGAAACGGATCGCTGGGAACCACGTCCTCAGCCGGTGCCAATGGCTTCGCCTGAAGAACTTCAGTACTCAACGGCCCGCGCTCTGCCCCAGTCCCAGTCCCAAAACCGGCGCCGCCCAATACGCAGCCCATCACCATCGCCAGCGTAAAACCCGCAATGCCCCGCCATGAAGCCCTCATATCACCCGGCCTCCTTGGTCTCGATATCGTAACCGAATTTCGTCCGTCTCTTTGAAAGGAATCTCAATCGCCAGACCCGAAATTGGCCTTCCCTTTGAAAAGGAAATCAGACAAAATGACATCAGTGTTCGTATCCGGTCTCCTGTTCATTTGCGGACACGCGTTCCCGCCTTCGGACGTTTCCAAACAGGAATACCAATCCATCCGGAGCCTAATTCGCTGAATCCGCGTAGGTTGTCATCAGAGCAGTTTGGCGAACCAAGTGCTCATCAATTCGCTTACTACCTCGCCGAGGAGTCCTATGCAAAATCTCCTGTTCGATCTCAGATTCGTCTTGCGGCAACTGCGCAAATCCCCCGGCTTCGCCATCACCGCAATCCTCATGCTCGCCTTCGGCATCGGAGCCACAACCGCCATCTTCTCCATTGTTGAAGGCGTCCTGCTCCGGCCCCTGCCCTTTCCTGATTCCAGCCGTGTCGTAGTCCTCTCCGACCGCCTTGAGGGCGCAGACGTTGGCGGCAACGGTGAGGCCGGCGTCACCGTGCCCGATATTCGCGCCTATACCCGCGATACCAAATCCTTCACCGCCTTAGGCGGGTATCAGAATTCAGGCTATGAGCTCTCCGGCATTGGCGAACCTGCCCAGATCAACGCCGCCCGCCTCTCTGCGGGAGTGTGGCCGGCACTCGGTGTCCAACCCGTGCTCGGCCGCTTCTTCACCGTGGACGAAGACGAGCACAGCCAGCAGGTCGCCCTCCTCAGTTACGCCACCTGGAAAACCCGCTTCAACGCAAATCCCCAGGTCCTCGGCACAAAGATCCTCCTCGACCGCAAGCCCTACATCGTCATTGGCGTCATGCCCGGCACCTTCGAGTTTCCACTGGTGCCCGGACAACTCAATCGCAGCGAGCTATGGGTTCCCATGAGCTTCCGGCCAGACGAACTCACCCCCGGCGCCAGTGCCAACTGGAGCTACTCGATGGTCGGCCGTCTCAAGCCCGGCCTCTCCACCACACAGGCCCAAAGTGACGCCGAGCGCGTGGCGCAGGAGATCATGCGCGGCTACCCGGCCATGATGGCCAGCCTTCGCATCAGCTCCGTAGTGCGCCCACTGCAAGAGGAAACAGTCGAAACCACGCGCCCATTGCTCCGTACCCTATTCCTCGCCGTCGCCGTAGTGCTCTTGATCGCCTGCGCCAATCTCGCCGGCCTCATGCTCGTTCGCGCCATCCGCCGCCAACGTGAAGTTGCAGTGCGCCTCGCCTTGGGCGCGCCCGCCGTTGCCTTGCTCCGCCAAGCGATTTTAGAAAGTCTGGTCCTCAGTGTCACCGGCGGCCTGGCCGGACTCGCGCTCGCCGCCCTTGCCCTCAACATCGGTAAGAGCCTGCTGCCTGAGAGCCTTCCCCGCGTCAGCGAGATCGCGCTCAACTTGCCCGAAATCGGCTTTGCGCTTCTGCTTGCCATCTTTACCGGCCTGCTCTGCGCTCTCGCTCCGGCCTTCGCTTCGTTGCGCACCAACGTCAACAGCACCCTCAAGGAAGGTGGCCGCAGCGGTACCTCCGGCGGAGGCCACGCGCGTCTGCGTTCCGGCCTGGTCGTCGCCGAGATCGCCATCGCCCTCGTTCTCCTCGCCGCCTCCGGCCTGCTCCTGCGCAGTTTTCAAAAAATGCGCGACGTCGACCTCGGTTACCGCCCCGAACGCGTTGCCACCGCCGCCTATGGCCTGCCCCAGAAGCAGTACTCCACCCAGGCTTCCATCGATGCCTTCAACAACGATCTGCTCCGCCGTCTCCAGCAGCTTCCCAGCGTTAAAGGTGCGGCGCTCAGCAGTTTGATTCCCGCTTCGGGAAACAACAACAACAACACCTTCGTTGTCGAAGGGTACATCCCACCCAGGGGCGCGAATATGAACCTGGCCACGGTCACACAGGTCATCGGCGACTACTTCGGTGCAATGGGTATTCCGCTTCTGCGCGGACGCACATTCACTGAAGCGGACAAAGCAGGCGCACCGCTGGTGATAGTCGTCAACAGGAAGATGGCAGAGCACTACTGGCCCAATCAGGGTCCAATCGGCAAGCGCATCCGCATTGGCACGCCGGA
>Ga0181537_10003276_pt1 | contig 13928 bp, 13 predicted proteins | sample PEATcosm2014_Bin_39_FD_119765 | JGI IMG/M metagenome (GOLD analysis project Ga0181537, IMG submission 119765) | Peatland microbial communities from MTU Mesocosm Facility, Houghton, MI, USA - PEATcosm2014_Bin23_10_metaG | ecosystem: Environmental > Terrestrial > Soil > Wetlands > Peat | place...
CGGTCGCTCTCGTCGGCTTCGGCGACCAGGTATTGCGATTTGCCGAGGCGCGCATTGGAGCCCATGGCGTCGACGCGTCCTCCAACAACCACCGTAGGATCGAGGCCTCCCGCAGCGAGAACAGCTGCGACCATGGAAGTTGTCGTCGTCTTGCCGTGCATACCGGCGATCGCGATTCCATATTTCAGCCGCATCAATTCGGCCAGCATCTCAGCGCGCTGAATGACCGGGATGTGAAGTTTGTGGGCTTCGGCAACTTCAGGATTCTCCTCGGCGATGGCCGAACTGGTGACGACGACTTCGGCGCCCGCAATGTTCTCGGCGCGATGTCCTTCAAATGTGGTCGCACCAAGACTCGCCAGGCGCTGCGTCACAGCGGAACTTTTCAGGTCGGAACCCGAGACTTTGTAGCCCAGATTGAGCAAGACCTCGGCGATTCCGCTCATGCCGATGCCGCCGATGCCTACGAAATGAATGCGCTGAATTTTTGCGAACATGGGTACACAAATTTAGTAATTGTGTAATTTGGTAATTGAGTAATTTGTGATGCGCCCTTGCTGACCACTCAATTACACAATTACTCAATTTCCCAATTACTCATTGCCTTCGATTCCAGCTACGCGTGCCGCCATTGCGGCGATGTCACTAGCTGCGTTTGGATGCGCCAACTCTCGCGCTGCTTGGCTCATTTGCCGCAACCGCTGCGGATCTTGCAATAACGCTGCGATCGTTTCTGCCAGCCAGACTCCTTCCAGCTTCGACTCTTCGACGACCACAGCGGCTCCGTGGCGCGCCAGTGCTTCTGCATTCACGCGCTGGTGATCGTCCGCCGCGCGCGGAAATGGAACAAACACTGCCGGCTTCCCTGCCGCCGCGATTTCCGCGACCGTGCTCGCTCCCGAGCGGCAGACCACCAGGTCGGCGCGAGCGAAGGCTGCAGGCATGTCCTCGATGAACTTGGAAACCTCGGCCGACTCCCCCAACGACTGATAGGCTGCCAGCGCGTCATTATAATCACGCTCACCGGTCTGGTGAATGATGTGGATGCCGGGGGCCTCACGCCGCAGCACGGGTAAGCAGCGAAATATCGCCTCGTTGATGGCGTGCGCACCCTGGCTGCCTCCAAAAACGAGAAGAGTTGGCGTGCCTCCGCGCTTCGGAGGAATCTCGAAGAAAGCCTGGCGCACCGGGACGCCCGTGACTTCACCGTGCCGGAAATATTTTGCCGTCTCTTCGAAATGAACCGCCGCTCCGGAAACGAAGCGGGCGACCATGCGGTTGGCGAAGCCGGGGACGACGTTGGGTTCGAACGCAAGCGTGGGAACATGCTTCATGACGGCCGACAACATCGCCGGGCCGGAAGCGTATCCTCCGACGCCGATGACCACGTCAGGAGCGAATTCGTTGATCATGCGGCTCGCATCCCAGACCGCGCGTGGGAGATCGAAGGCCGTCTTCAATCGCGTCATGAGGCTGACGTTTTTCAGCGCGCCCACACGGACGAGTTGCAGAGGATATCCAGCGGCGGGGACGAGACGGTTCTCAATGCCGCGCGCAGTGCCGATGAAAAGAATCTCGGCGTTATAACTTTTCTTGAGTTGATTCGCGATGGCAAGTGCGGGAATGACGTGCCCACCAGTGCCTCCGCCTGCCAGAATCGCTCGCATGTTTTGACTATAAACTAGAAGCTAAATGGCCACGGATTCACATGGGTACACACGGATAACCAAAAATCTCAGCGCCCCCGCGCGATTCCAGATTGCCCAAAAATTATCCGTGGCGATCTGCGAAAATCCGTGGCGTTCTTACTTCTTCGCCATTTTTGCCGGCAGCGGATTATCCGGCCGCTCGGAATCCCAGAAGATCGAAACGACCCACCAGCGCTTGCCGTCGTTGAGCAACTGAAACGAATTGACCCCGCGTTCGAACGGTTTGTCGCCGGGAGCGCGATGCGACTCGTAGCTACTAAAGACCTGTGTCATGCCGCCATAGGAATCGGGCTTATTCACGATCGCATTTTCGTAGAAGGGATCTTTTGCAAAGACCTGACCGGCGTCGCGAATGAATTCTTCCTCGCTCCAAGAGATGATGAAGGTCGACCCGTCTTGTCCCTTGCCTACCTGGACTCTCCTCCGAATTCACCACGGAAGACTTCGTTCACTCTGCTTGCTTGGTGATGTTGAGCAAAACGCCGACGCAAGCCAGCGTCACGAATAACGACGATCCTCCATACGAGACGAGTGGCAGTGGAATGCCTTTCGTCGGCATCATTCCCAATACAACGCTGATGTTGATGAAGGCTTGTAGCACGACCATGATGGTGATGCCGACGGCGAGGTATCGTCCGAAAAGATCTTCGGTGCGCCAGGAAGCTCGCATGCCGCGCCACAGGAAAACGGCAAACAGGGCGACGACGAAAATCGCGCCGACCAGACCGAGTTCTTCGGCCGTCACGGCAAAGATGAAGTCGGTGTGCGGCTCGGGAAGGTAAAACAGCTTTTGCTTCCCTTCCATCAGGCCGGTGCCAGTAATGCCTCCGGTGCCGACTGCGATGAGTGACTGAATGATGTGGAAGCCAGTCTTCTGGCGGTCGGCATAAGGATTGAGGAAAGCCAGGATGCGGTCGCGGCGCCAGGCGACGTGAAAGATCAGCACGTAGAGCGGGAGGAGGGACGCCCCGAAGGCGTATCCGAAATAGCGCATGCGCATGCCGGCCACGTAAAGGATGCAAGCAGCGATGCCCGCGCACGCGATGGCAGTACCGAGGTCAGGCTGCAGCACGATGAGGCCGAGGAAAACGACGACCGGCGCGGCGGCAGGCAGCAGTGTGTTCCGCACATCGTCTATCGTCTTAGCGCGGCTCTCGAGGAAGTAGGCCAGGAAAAGGATGAGGACCGGTTTAGCAAGTTCCGATGGCTGGAAGGAGAAGCCCCCGAAGTGAATCCAGCGATGCGTGTTATGCGATCGATCAAGAAAGAAAACGGAGATCAGCAGCAGCGTGGTCAGGCCCAGCAACGAAAACACGATCGCGGGGTGCTTGTATTTCTTGTAGTCGACGCGCATGGCGACGACCATCGCAATCAGCCCAGCCACGGCCCAGATCAATTGCTTCGACAAAAACGCGTAGGGAGATCCGAAACGCTCGCGCGCCATGACCGCCGATGCCGAGAACACCATCACCAGGCCAAGAAAGACCAGCAGCATGGTCACGGTAAACAACCAGCGGTCGACACTCACGCGCTTCGCCATGGGACATTTATTTCACCACGGAGTCGCGAGGACGACGAGGAGGAATTGTCGATTGTGAATTTTGATTGTTGCTTGTTTTGGTTCAGGCAGGAAGAACTCACCACGGAGGCACGGAGGAGCGGAGAAAACATTTATGTATGTCTATTTGATCAAGCCTTTTGCTTTCTCCGTGCCTCCCGTGTCTCCGTGGTGAAGCTGGTCTTAGCTCAAAGAGTGGACAATTTCTTTGAAGACCTTGCCGCGGTGTTCGTAGCTCTTGAATTGGTCGAAGCTGGCGCAGGCCGGGGCGAGAAGGACAACATCTCCGGGCTGAGCGGCGGCGTTGGCTTTGCGGACGGCGTTCTCGAGGGTCTCGGCGTGAATGATTTCAGGACCTTTGATTTGAGATTCGATCTTGGCCGCCGCCGCTCCGATCGTGTAGACGCGCTTCACGCGCTGCTTCAACAAGTCATTGAGCACGGTGTAGTCGCTGCCTTTGTCGTTGCCGCCGAGAATGAGGTGGATGTTCGAGGGAAAAGATTCCAGCGCCTTGATCGTGGCGTCGACGTTGGTGGCTTTGGAGTCGTTGTAGTAATCGACGCCTCGAATCGTGGCAACAAACTCCAGCCTGTGCTCGACGGCCTTAAAGTCGCGCACGGCCTGGCGGATCTTATCGGGGGGGCAGCCCATCAACGCTCCCGCGCAAACGGCGGCCAAAACGTTTTCCAGATTGTGAGCGCCTTTCAGCGGAATGTCGGCGACTTCGAGGATCTCGCGGTGACCCTTGGCGTCGCGGAACAGGATCTTGCCATCACGCACCCATGCACCACGTTGCACTTCGTCGTGGCGGCTGAACCAGAACACTTGAGCTTTCGTTCGTGTGCCCATCGAGACACAGGTTGGATCGTCGGCATTGAGGACGGCAAAGTCGCTCGCCTGTTGATTCTCAAAGATGCGCGCCTTGGCGTCGACGTAAATCTCGAAGGTGCGATGGCGGTCGAGATGATCGGGAGTGACATTCAGTACGACGGCAACCTTCGGTCGGAAAGTCTGGATGGTTTCAAGTTGGAAGCTCGAGACCTCGAGAACAATCACAGTTTCGGGCGTAGCGCGCTCGGCGAGCGAGATGGCCGGAGTGCCAATATTTCCGCCGACAAGCGTCGGAAACCCGGAGGCCGTCATGATTTCGGCTGCGAGGGTTGTGGTCGTCGTTTTGCCGTTTGATCCCGTAATGGCGACGACGGGGCCAGGAAGGAATTGAGCGGCGAGTTCAATCTCACCGATCACGCTCTCGCCCAGCGAGCGCGCTTGCTTGAGCGGAGGCGCGTCGACGGGCACGCCGGGAGAGACGACGATCAGATCTTGCCCGCGGAAGGTACGCTCGCCATGTCCGCCGGTTTCGACGGTGATGCCGTTATCGAGAAGGACGGGAATCTCGTTGCGCAGTTCGTCGCCGCTCTTGGTGTCGGAGACCGCGACACGGGCTCCTTGCTTCTTTAAGAAAAGCGCCGACGCCACTCCGGACTTGCCGAGGCCGACCACCAACACGCGTTTGCCGTTCAGTTCCATCAGTGTCTATTTCACCACGGAGGCACAGAGACATGGAGAAATCATTTTGTTTCTCGACGACTCGGTGTCTCCGTGGTGAGCCTATCTTAGTTTAAGGGTGGTCAGGGCGAACAGGGCGAAGATCAGGGACGCGATCCAGAAGCGCACGATGACTTTCGATTCCGACCAGCCCAGCAGTTCGAAGTGATGATGGATGGGCGCCATCTTGAAGATGCGCTTCTTGCGAAGCTTGTAAGAGCCGACCTGCAGGATCACGGATAGCGCTTCAAGCACAAATACTCCACCGATGAACGGCAGCAACAATTCCTGCTTGATGATGACGGCGACCGTGCCGATCGCGCCGCCCAAGGCCAGCGATCCCACGTCGCCCATGAACACTTCCGCCGGGTGCGCGTTGTACCAAAGGAATCCGATGGACGCGCCAACCATGGCTCCGCAGAAGACGGTGAGTTCGCCAACTTGCGGCATGCGCTGCAATTCGAGATAAGTCGCGAAGGTGGCGTGACCGCTCACGTACGTGAGCACTGTCAAAGCTCCCGCGGCGATGACTGTGCACCCGATGGCGAGGCCATCGAGACCGTCAGTGAGATTTACGGCATTGCTCGAAAATGTGATCAACAAGGTTACGAACGCCATGAACGGCAGGAAGGCCAGTGGCCAGAGATGAGGATTGCGCTCAAGCGTGCCGACCACGAGATCAGGATGAAACTGCTTGAAGAACGGCACAATCAGCTTGGTGGAATACATGCCGTAGGTCTGCATCGCGATCAGCATGGAAGCGATGATGATCCCGGTGGCGATCTGGAGGCCAAATTTGGCGCGGGCTGTCAGGCCCAGATTGCGGCGGTGCGTCACCTTGGTGTAGTCGTCGGTGAATCCGATGGCGGCAAAGGCGATGGTTGAGAAAACCGCGATCCAGACGAAGCGATTGCTCAGATCAGCCCAGAGCAGCGTCGGAACCACGATGGCAATGACGATGAGCAACCCGCCCATGGTAGGCGTGCCGGCTTTTTTCTGATGAGCCTTCGGACCTTCTTCGCGGATGTACTGGCCGATCTGGAATTCCCGCAGGCGCCCGATGACGAGAGGCCCCACGATGAGCGCGGTGAATAATGCCGTCAAGCTGGCAAACGCCGTGCGAAACGTAACATAGCGGAAGATGCGGAATGGAGCGACGTAATGCTGCAGCTTGAGGAATAACAGCCAGTAGAGCAATCAGCCTCCGAACAGTGGTCTGGGGTCAAGGAGCAGTCGCCGGTCTTCAGCTATGAATTGACTGACAACTGGCCACTACCCACTGATCTTCGATTTCCAGGTCTCGAGCGCCTTTTCCAGCTTCACGCCGCGAGAAGCTTTGAGCAGCACGACGTCGCCGTCACGGGCCTCGCGAGCCAGCCATTCGCCGGCCTCTTCCGGAGTTGTCACAAACTCCGCAAAGGTTCCCGCACTCCGCGCGCCGTCGACCATCGCTTGCGCCAACCCTCGAACGCCAACCAGAACCTCTATATTCTTTTCGGCGAGATGCTTGCCGGCGGCGCGATGCAATTCCTCGCCTGATGGGCCGAGCTCGAGCATCTCTCCGGCGACGACGATGCGCCGTATCGCTTTCATCGCGGCCAGCGCATCGACCATCGCGTTTAGCGCCTTTGGATTCGAATTGTAGCAATCGTTGATCACGGTGATGTTACCCAGTTGGAGGACCTGCCCGCGCTTGTCCGCTGGCTTGAGGGTGGCAAGGGCGACGACGGCCTCCGAAAGGCTCATGCCGCGCGCCAAGCCGACAGAAATCGCGGCCAGCGCATTGAGGACATTATGTTCGCCGACTAGCGGTAGGATCGCCGCTTCTCGCCCGTTGGCGGTAATCACGTCGAAGCGCGAGCCTTCGGCGCCGTTGGACTGAATATTTTCGGCGCGCACATCCGCGATCGCGCGCAGTCCGTAGCTGATTACTTTGCCTTTGAAGCCGCGGCCAAACTGGGAGACGTATTCATCGTCGGCATTAAGGACGGCCGTTCCATTGGTCGGCAAGGATTCGACCAATTCATACTTCGCGCGGGCGATCCCCGCCAGCGAATCGAAGAATTCCAGGTGTACCGGAGCCACATTGGTGACGACACCGATCTCCGGCTGGGCGATTTTCGCGAGGGCGCGAATCTCTCCCGCGTGGGACATGCCCATCTCGATGACGGCGACGTCATGCTCGGGCTCGATCTTCAGGAGCATGAGAGGAAGTCCGAAGTGATTATTGAAGTTGCCCTCGGACTTCAGCACTCGAAAGCGAGACGAGAGAACGTGCGCAATCGCCTCTTTCGTCGTCGTCTTGCCGGCAGAACCGGTAACACCAACCAGAGGCTTGCCCCAAATCTTGCGGACCGCGGTGGCGAGCGATTGCAACGCCACCAGAGTGTCGTCAACGGCAAGAAGGCGGGTCTGATCTTCGAAACGATGAAGTTGGTCGGTGCGCACGACAGCCGCGACGGCGCCTCTTCCAAGCGCGGCTGCGACAAAGTCATGACCATCCAAGCGCTCGCCCTTTACGGCGAAGAAGAGTTCTCCGGCACCGACGGTGCGGGAATCGATCGAGTAGCCTTGGGCAACTTCGTCACCCCGAGTGGCCGGGCTCAGGGCCGAGGAAGCTTTCTCCATATTGGATATCTCCGCCCGATTCGTGGCAAAGATGTATTCGGCGATTTTGGAGAGTCTCAGTTTCATGCGGAATGCTCGGCAGCGGATGCGCGGTCGCAGTCGAAGCCGTTGGCCTTCAACACTTGTTGCGCTACTTCCACGTCGTCAAAGGGATGAGTGCCCTCGCGCGTGACCTGAACCTTTTCGTGTCCCTTGCCGGCGAGCAGGACGATGTCTCCCGGACGCGCTTCGCCAATGGCGAGAGCGATCGCTTTGTGACGGTCGGGTTCAATGACGTACTTAGTACCAGTTCTCTGAAGACCGACCAGAGCATCATTAATGATCGCGCAGGGATCTTCACTGCGCGGATTGTCCGAGGTAAGCACGACCAAGTCGCTGCCACGGCCGGCGGCCTCGCCCATCAAGGGACGCTTGGCACGATCGCGGTCGCCGCCACAGCCGAACAAGGTGATGACTCTCGCCGAGCCTCCGTCGCGGGAAACGAACTCGCGCGCCAAGGCAATGAGATTGCGGAGAGCGTCGTCGGTGTGGGCGTAGTCGACGACAACGGTGAAGGGCTGGCCGCAGTCGACGCGCTGAAATCTGCCGGGGACGTGGGTGAGAGCCGAAATACCGTTGACAATCGCACGAGAGTCGCAGCCGCGCGCGTAACAAGCAGATGCGGCGGCGAGAATGTTATAGACGTTGACGCGGCCGATAAGCGAAGAAAAAATGGCTAACTTCGCTTCCGGGGTGATGAGATCGAACCGCGTTCCGCGGGGCGCGATGTCGACATTGGCGGCGTGAAAATCGCCGCTCTGCCATCCATAGGTCAACACAACAGAACTCTTCTTGCGGCTGAACTCGGCGAGCTTGGCTCCGTACGGGTCGTCGAGATTCGTCGCCACCGCGCGGGGAGCGTCGGTGCCGCATCCTTCAAAGAGGATCCTCTTCGCGGCGAAATACTCTTCCATCGTCTTGTGATAATCGAGGTGGTCGCGGGTCAAATTGGTGAAGACCGCGACATCAAAGGGCACGCCGTAAACGCGTTCTTGCGCGAGCGCGTGGGAAGAGACTTCCATCACAGCGTCGGTCGCTCCCTGGCTGAGGGCTTCGTTAAACAAGCGAGCCAACTCGAGGGCTTCGGGCGTGGTGTGGGGCGCGGGATAGACGCGGCCGGCCACGTGATATTCGATGGTTCCGATGAGAGCGCTTTTTCGCCCGGCGGCGGTGAGAATTGATTCGACCAGAAATGCGGTGGTGCTCTTGCCGTTGGTTCCGGTGATTCCGATGATCGCGATGCGTTCCGCGGGACGTTTATAAAAGTTTGCACTGATGCGCGCCAGAGCACGACGCCCATGTGGAACGAGCGCCCAAGCCACGCCTTCACGGGGCGTTTCGGCCGACGAATCCGTCACCACCGCGACCGCACCCTTCTGAATGGCCTGATTAATGAAGCGATTTCCATCGGAAGATTCGCCGCGCATGGCGACGAACGCACTGCCGGGCTTGACTCGGCGCGAGTCGTATTCCACACCGGTGACGTCGGGGTTTCCGCTTTGCGCAAGAATCTCCGCGCCGTCCAGCAGATGTTGGAAAGTCATTGCCGAAATTATAGGCCACGCAAAAAGAAAAGGACGTTATCGAGAAAAGGTCTCGGAGTGGATTTCCCAGGGCGGGCCCGTTACGAAGGTCATTTTTCCGCAGTGAGAGGAGCGCGTTAAAGTACGAACATGAGCACCGGAACCGGAACTGCTAAATACCGTTGCGCGCAATGTGAACAACCCGAGAGTTCGTGTGAGTGTGAGAAATTCTGCTGTCTCTGCCAGTCCGGGATGGACATCCGCATCTGCGACGATGGATTGATGTACTGCGAACCTTGCCGCAAAGCCTGCGACTACAAAACTTCGGAATAAATCCTTAGCGAAGTTGCTCACGACACTTTTCTCTTCTCGACCTCTTCGCGTTGTGGTCCGCGCATACGGGATCAACGCGTATGCCCTCCATGATTCCGCGCATAGCTGAAGAATAACGTTTCTCTTAGAATGGATATGAGAAGTGTGATTCGCTTCCTTGGCAAGTGCTCTTTTTTAGGCGAGAATAGAACGTTTTTGCCTAGTAGCTTATTTTTCTTGCGCACTTCTTTTAGGAGACCCTCATGGCGACAACGATGCATGTCAGCGACGTAGCTGAGTTGCTGAGTGAAGGCCGAACTCACTTCAATCTGTCGCCGGCAGACCTGGTCGAACATTCCATACGGCGCAACGAGGCGAAACTCGCTTCAAACGGATCCATTGTCGGATACACGAACCGCACGGGCCGTTCGCCAAAAGACAAGTTTATTGTGAAGGATGAGACAACAGCGCATTCCGTGGCATGGGGAGCAGTCAACGCGCCGTTTGAGCCGGAGAAGTTTGATGCCCTGTACGCGCGCGTAATGGAGCACCTCCGCGGGCGGGAATTGTATGTGCAGGATTTATTTTGCGGAGCCGATCCGGCGTACCGCTTGCCCGTCCGCATTGTGAACGAGTATGCCTGGCACAATCTTTTTGTACGGCAGTTATTCCTGCGGCCTACGCCGCAGGAACTGAGAACGCACCATCCAGAATTCACGGTGATTTCGGCGCCGGAATTCAAAGCCGATCCGCGGCGCGATGGAGTGAACTCGGAAGTCTTCATCATTTTGAATTTCATGCGCCGGACAGTATTGATTGGCGGAACGTCGTACGCGGGCGAGATGAAGAAGTCGATCTTCAGCATCATGAATTTCCTGCTGCCGCCGCGCAACGTCTTTCCGATGCACTGCTCCGCCAATGTGGGGCACAACGGCGTGAGCGCGCTCTTCTTCGGACTTTCTGGAACGGGCAAGACAACGCTATCGGCAGATCCTTCGCGCGATCTGATCGGCGATGACGAGCACGGATGGAGCGCAGACGGCGTTTTCAACTTTGAAGGCGGGTGCTACGCGAAGTGCATCAAGCTGTCGAAAAACAACGAACCACAAATCTGGAACGCGCTGCGCTTTGGATGCGTGCTGGAAAATGTCACGCTCGATTCGCACACACGGATTCCCGACTACGACGATGACAGCAAGACGGAGAACACGCGCGCCGCGTATCCGGTGGAGTTCATCGAGAACGCAGTGATTCCCGGAATCGGCGGACATCCGAAGAATGTGGTTTTCCTGACGGCCGATGCGTTTGGAGTATTGCCGCCAATTTCACGCTTGAGTCCCGAGCAGGCCATGTATCACTTCCTGTCCGGATATACGGCAAAGGTGGCGGGCACCGAAGCGGGCGTAAAAGAACCCTCTGCAACGTTTTCGACCTGCTTTGGATCTCCGTTCCTGCCGCTGCCGCCGAAGACGTACGCGGAAATGCTGGGCCGCCGGCTGCGCGAGCATAACGCGCAATGCTGGCTGGTGAATACGGGCTGGCAGGGCGGACCGTATGGAGTGGGCAAACGGATGAGCATTCCGCATACGCGCGCCATGGTGGATGCGGCGGTGGAGGGCGAACTGATTCGCGAGGAGTTCGAGGTCGAGCCCACGTTCGGATTCAGCATCCCGAAGTTCTGTCACGGCGTACCACCGCAGGTGCTGAATCCGCGCAATGCGTGGCCGGACAAGGCGGCTTACGACAAGGCGGCCGAGGATCTGCGGAACCGGTTCGCGAAGAACTTCGAGAACTTCGACGCTCCGGCTGAAGTCAAGGCCGCAGGGCCGCGAAAGCAAAAGTAAGCCACGGATCCGCACGGATTCTCGCGGATAACCAAATAAACAACCGGACATACTTGTGACGATCCGTGTGGATCCGCGAGCGCGATTCAGGCTCTCTTGATCAGTCGGCTAAGCCAGATCAGGAATATTGCGCCGATAATCGCAACCACGATGGTTCCGATCAGGCCTCCGGCGTGAATTCCTAGTAACCCCATCAGCCAGCCGCCTACCACGGCACCCACGATGCCGAGGACGATGTCCATCACTGCGCCGTAGCCACCGCCTCTCATGATTTTCCCGGCGGCCCAACCTGCGATCAGACCGACTACAATCCACCAAATGAGGTTCGTCAACATAAACGTTCTCCTGAGATTTCGAGATTCGGATTGGGACAGACCTGAAAAACGGGCTCGTATGACGTCGTCCCGGAAGGTCGGTGAGGAGATTACGAGCGAAACTGGGCGTTGTCAAACCGGCAGGCATCCCGCATGTGGTTAAATCAAATTATGTTCGCCCGCAAGGTTCGAGTCGAGTATGAAGAGGGTGGGAAAAGAACTCCATGCCCGCTGAAGTGGCTGGATTCATTTTCGATGCGTAATTTTACCAACGCGAGCGTTTTTGATGATACTCTTCCGACTTCCGACGGACAGATGGAGATAGGTTCAACTGTACCCGTGGAACAACTGCGGGAAGCGATGGAAGATTGGTTCCGGCGCAAGGGCTATCTGCGGAAGGAGTCGCACTTAGTACTAGCGGAGAGCTGAAGGCAAGCCGAAACTATCCGGCATTGGTGAGCATTTAGGTTCGATGGAGGGGCAAGTTGGGAAGATGCGGCCGGATCAAACGGAGCACAATGTCCGGATCGGCCTGGATTATTTGACGCAGTGGGACAATTTGCCCAGATGTTCGTGAAGATGTGCCTCTTGTTTTCAGTTACTTGCAGAGTCGTGTCGGTTGGTACGCGAGTTGCAATGAGAAGTATGGAGGTGCTTCGTGAGCTTTCGATTGATGCAGTTCCCCCCCCAATCAATCGGTCGCGTGATTCGCATGAAAGCGATCCGCGAACCCTGGAGCGGTCCATCGATGTATTCCCCTGGAGCCGGTTTTCTACAGTCCTTCATTGAAGACGACGAGAGCGATGCACCCAAACGGACGAACTGGGGTGCGATCTCTGGACTGGCTCTGTCGGTTGCAGTCAGCGCAGGCTTTTGGACCGGATTGGCACTGCTGGTCCAGCGCGTCTGGCGATAGTCAAGACTCAAATCTACTGAAGCTGTCGGCCACGCGTTACTTGTCGTAGCGCAGCAGGGACATTACTTCATAATTCTTGAGTTTCTCGCGGCCCTTGAGAAAGTCAAGTTCCACGACAAATCCCAGTCCGGCAATGGTCGCGCCGAGAGACTCCGCCAACTTCGCCGTGGCGGCGGCCGTGCCTCCGGTGGCGAGCAAATCGTCTATGATCAGCACGCGCTGACCCTTCTGAATCGCATCCTTGTGTAGTTCCAGAGTGTTCGTCCCATATTCCAGCGCGTAATCAAATCTCACGCATTCGGCGGGAAGCTTGCCGGGCTTGCGCACGGGGACGAATCCGGCGTTCAGCCGGTACGCCAGCGCGGGAGCGAAAATGAAGCCACGGGCTTCCATGCCGAGCACCAGATCGATGTTCTGACCGACGTAGTGTTCCGAGAGTTGATCAATCAGCGTGGCAAAGCCAGCCTTATCCTTCAGCAGTGTGGTGATGTCGTAGAAGAGGATTCCCTTCTTGGGGAAATCCGGAACCTCGCGAATCAAAGCCTTGAGGCGATCGGAACTCATGGTCGGGATGGGGGACATCTACCACGCTCCTTCAATGCGAAATGAATTCAGGCCGGCCACAGGGCTGGCGTCCGATACTTCGACAGCGTCCACACGAGCCGCGCGCGGCCCTTCGCGCAAACGAGAGTGCAATCCGGCAAGCTGGTCGCGAGTTCCCTGCGCCAGGATTTCGACGCTACCGTCGTGATTGTTGCGCACCCATCCGGCAATGCCCAGCAGGTGCGCCTCACGCTCCACGAACCAACGGAAACCGACGCCCTGCACGCGCCCGCGCACGAAGAAGCGGCGAGCTTGGATGGATTGTTCGGGTGAGGTCATGTTCCGAGAGTTTCAAGGTTACAAGGTCTCAAAGTTTCGAGGTGAAGCCCTCGCTTCCGCCAATTCCCTTGAAACCTTGAAACTCCGAAACCTTGAAAGTTTTTACGCCCTGGACAGGTACGCGCCTTCTGACGTATCGACCTTGATCTTTTCGCCTTCGTTGATGAACGGGGGCACCTGCACGACCAGTCCGGTCTCGGTCTTGGCAGCCTTGGTCACGCTGGAGGCGGTGGCGCTCTTCAGTCCCGGTTCGGTTTCGACAACGGTCAGAATGACGGTCTGAGGCAGTTCGATGCCGACGGCCTTGCCGTCAAAGAATTCAACCTTGATCTCGAGGTTGGGAATCAGGTATTCGACCGCGTCGCCCAGAATTTCCTTTGTCAGGTGGGTCTGCTCGTAGTTCGTGGTGTCCATGAAGTAGTAACTGTCGCCGTCGGAATAGAGGAACTGCATCTCGACTTCATCGACGTTGATCTTCTCGATGGGGTCGGGCGAGCGGAAGCGGTGTTCGAACATGGCGCCGGTGCGCAGGTTGCGCAGCTTGGCCTGGATGAAGGCGCGCAGGTTGCCGGGTGTGCGGTGCTCCACTTTGAAAACCAGGTGCAGTTGGTCCTTATGCTTGATGATCATGCCCGGACGCATTTGTGTGGCGGGA
>Ga0181537_10003277_pt1 | contig 13911 bp, 9 predicted proteins | sample PEATcosm2014_Bin_39_FD_119765 | JGI IMG/M metagenome (GOLD analysis project Ga0181537, IMG submission 119765) | Peatland microbial communities from MTU Mesocosm Facility, Houghton, MI, USA - PEATcosm2014_Bin23_10_metaG | ecosystem: Environmental > Terrestrial > Soil > Wetlands > Peat | place...
AACTTCGGCCGGCATGAAGTCATTCCCATTCCTTTCAATCAGCCCGGCATCGCGAGTCCGTCGAACATCCTTCACCCGAACTCGCTGTACCCTCAGCAATACACGTACGGTTACACGGTGGAAGGCCCGACCACCTGCAACCCACTGGTCTACGGAAGCTGCAATCCGCTGAACTTGACGACCGGCGTCCCCTGCGCAGTAACCACAAATCAATGTTTCCTGGCCAATTACGAAGGCGGAAACGTCGACTTGCGCGTACCCTATCTTGGCTATTCGGCGGAATCGGAGAGCTACACCGCGGCCGGAGTTTCCGCTTACAACGCCCTGCAAACCCACATCGAAAAACGCATGAGCCACGGGCTGCAATTCGGATTCTCCTACACTTATTCCCACGCGCTCGATGAGCAGAGCGGCATGGGACTGTTCTTCAACGGCAACAATCCGCTGGATCTGCGTTCGGCCTATGGCTCCTCCGATTTTGACCGCACCCACGTCTTCAACTTCAGCTACAACTACGAGTTGCCCAAGTTCTTTGCCGCCTCCACGCTGAAAGGCAAACTGGCCAACGGATGGGGCATTCACGGTAGCGCCGTTTTCCAGAGTGGACAGCCCTACAGCGTGATCGACTACACCGGCGCGGTGGGCAGCATCTTCTATAGCGTCTACGATGGAATCACGAATCCCATTGTCCCGGTGATTCCCGGATGCAAAGCGGTTACCGGTTACTCCGGCGCCAACGCCTACTTCAATCCCAATCAGACCGCGCTTAATCCTGCTTGCTTCACTCTGCCGTTGCTGCAGCCCGGCGATCTGGGCGGCGCGATTCCCGCCAATGATACCTTCGAAACCAACTTCACCAATGGCCAGCGCAATATCTTCCGGCAATCCTGGCAAAGAGTCACCAACATTTCGCTGGTAAAGGTCATTCCCATCAAAGAGCGCTACTTGGTGAAGTACAGCTTCGACGTGTTCAACCTGACCAATACAGCGAGCTTTGATGTTCCCATCGACGATGTGTCACAGAACCAGTACTACGATCAATTCCCAGTAGTAGGTCAGCCGCTCTACAACCCGCCCGCTTCCCTTGGCGCGGTAAACAAGACTATCGGCAGCCCACGCCAGATCCAGATGACGCTGCGACTCGACTTCTAGGTTTTGCTTCGAGGGATGGAAGGCGCGGACGCCAAACGCGAACGCACGCTCGCCGCGCTTGACACGGACTTCTCCCGTGCATAGAGTCTCAGAGTTCGAGACCATGGTTCGAGACCGTTCGAGAACGGCAGCGAGGGCAGGAACTATGAAACGGGTTGCAGCTTATCGCGCGCCGTCTCCCGGCACCCAACCCGATCATCTGCATCCGCCCTATGTTTCGTCGCTCAAGCGCGCTCCAACGAAACCACAGGTAGCAATTCCTTACACGCTGTCGGAGGTCACGGGGCCGTTATTTGGAGCCGAAATTGTGGTGCCCAGAGCCAGCGATTTGACGCAGCAGCACTCCGGGGAACCGCTCGGGGAGCGGATCATTGTGAGCGGGCGCGTGCTCGACGAAGACAGCCGCCCGCTGCCTAACACCCTGCTGGAAATCTGGCAGGCGAATGCAGCGGGCCGCTACCTGCACGAGGTCGATCAACATAAGGCGCCGCTGGATCTGAACTTTACCGGCTGCGGACAAGCCGTCACTGACGCCGAAGGCCGTTATCGCTTCGTCACGATTCGTCCCGGCGAGTATCCCTGGCGCAATCATTACAATGCATGGCGGCCGGCGCACATTCACTTCTCTCTCTTCGGTCCGGCATTTGCTACACGGCTGGTGACGCAGATGTATTTCCCGGGCGATCCACTGCTTCCGTTTGACCCGATCTTCAACTGCACGGCGGATGAAAAAGCCCGCAACCGCCTCGTCTCTGTGTTCGACTGGGAAATTACCATGCCCGAGCACGCGCTGGGCTACAAGTTCGATATTATCCTGCGGGGGCGCGAAGCCACACCGATGGAGGAATAAGTGAGTTTGCAGGCGACGACGTCGCAGACGGTGGGGCCATATTTCAAGATTGGCCTCGAGTGGCTGAACCGTGACAATCTTGTGGGCAAAGGTGTCTCCGGCGAGCGGGTTACGATTCAGGGGAGAGTTGTCGATGGAGATGGAGCACCGGTACCAGATGCGATCGTCGAAATCTGGCAGGCCAATGCGCACGGGAAATATGACCATCCAGAAGACACGCAAGACAAACCGCTGGAGCCTGGGTTTAAGGGCTACGGTCGTATTGCGACAAACGCGGACGGCGTGTTTCGCTTCACCACGATCAAGCCTGGCCCAGTGCCTGGACCCGACGGCAAAGAACAGGCGCCGCATCTGGTAGTTTCTGTTTTCATGCGTGGAGTGCTGCGGCGTACCGTCACGCGAATTTATTTTCCGGATGAGCCGCGGAACGCCGCGGATTTTATTCTCAATCTGGTGGAACCGGCACGGCGCTCGACTTTGATTGCGAAGAAAGCAGCTGGCGATCCCGGCACGCTGGAATGGAATGTTGTTTTGCAGGGACCGGACGAAACGGTATTCTTTGACCTGGGATTGTAACCACTTGGATGGCCTTGCTAGATTCACTGTTCGCCTCAGCGGCAATGAGCGCAGTCTTCTCGGATGCCGCACGTCTCCAGCGCATGCTGGATTTCGAAGCTGCTCTTGCACGGGCTGAAGCCCGTTGCGGTGTAATCCCCGCCGCCGCAGCTCACTCGATTGCCGCGAAGTGCAAGGTGGAACTGATCGACGCGAACGCGCTCGCTGCTGCAACCGCTGTTTCACTCAATCCTGCCATACCTCTGGTCAAGCAGCTCACAGCGCTCGTTGCCAAAGACGATCCGGAAGCATCGCGGTTCGTTCACTGGGGCGCGACCAGCCAGGACGCAAACGATACTGGTCTGGTTCTGCAGATCCGGCAATCTCTCGACATACTCGACGCTGAGTTAGCTGTGCTTGGCGCGGGCCTGGCCGAACTAGCCCAGAAATATCGTTCCACGCCAATGGCTGGCCGCACTTTGATGCAACATGCGTTGCCTACAACTTTCGGCGCCAAGGTTGCGGGTTGGCTGGACGCGATGAATCGCCACCGTGAGCGCTTCGCGGAAACCAGGACACGCGTACTGGTTGTGCAGTTTGGCGGCGCAGTTGGAACCCTGGCGGCCCTGGGAGACAAGGGATTGCAAGTAGCGGAGGCATTGGCGGAGGAACTCCATCTAGCGCTCCCTGCCATGCCCTGGCATACGCAGCGCGACCGCGTAGCAGAAGTGGCAACCACGTTGGGCCTTTGCACGGGTACGTTAGGCAAGATGGCACGCGATATTTCTCTCCACATGCAAACTGAGGTCGCGGAGATTTTCGAACCTGCGGGCGAGGGCCGTGGCGGTTCCTCGACGATGCCGCACAAGCGCAATCCGGTGAGTGCCGCAATCGTGTTGTCGGCAGCGACGCGAGTGCCCGGACTAGTCGGTACCATGCTTAGCGCCATGGTGCACGAAGATGAACGCGGACTTGGCAATTGGCATGCGGAATGGGAAACGCTTCCGGAAATTTTTCGCCTGACCGCGGGAGCGCTTCATCAGATGGCGACGATTGTCCCTCATCTCGAAGTCGACGTGGCGCGCATGAGGCAAAATCTCGACGCAACTCATGGTCTGATTTTTGCCGAAGCGGTTGCGATGGCTATGGCAGAGCACATCGGCAAGCCGGCCGCGCATGAGTTGCTGGAAGCGGCGAGTCGGCGGACGCGCGAGTCAGGAAAGCATCTCCGCAAAGTGCTGAGTCAAAATCGAGTCGTGACCGAGCACTTGACTGCGGCGGACCTGGACCGACTTTTCGCTCCCGAGAACTACCTGGGCGTCGTGCAAGAACTGGTGGACCGAGTCGTCAATCCCAGCCGCAAGGATTGACAGCGAGCGATAGAAAGATCAAGCGATGCCATTTGTCGATGTTGGAGAACTGCGAACGCATTACACGCTCACTGGCGATAAGGAGCCCGTGCTGGTGTTCTCCAATTCTCTTGGCACCGATCTTTCAATGTGGGATCCGCAGATGGCGGAACTGGAACGGAGCTTTCGGATTCTACGTTACGATACTCGCGGGCACGGCAAGTCTTCGGTAACACCCGGCGACTACAGCATCGAACAACTGGGCCGCGATGTTGTTGGCCTGCTGGATTCACTTCGCCTCGATCGTGTACATTTTTGTGGACTCTCGATGGGTGGCATGATCGGCATCTGGCTGGGAATTTACGCCCCCAGCCGCCTGCATCGACTGGTGCTCTCGAACACTGCAGCTCGCATCGGCACAAAAGAAATGTGGAACGGGCGCATCGCAACTGTACGCAAAGACGGAATGAAGTTGGTAGCCGCAGTCGTGGTAGAGCGCTGGTTTATGCCGGAGTTTCGCGCGGCTTTTCCGGAAAAGGTAGCGCAGGCACAGCAAATGCTTGAGAACTCCCCGCCGGAGGGTTATGGCGCGTGTTGTGCGGCGATCCGCGATATGGATCAGCGGGACGCGGTGGCGCAGATCAAGGCGCCGACGCTCGTGATCTATGGCGGAAGCGATCCCGTAATCCCTGCCTCCGAGGCTCATTTTCTGAGTGAGCATATTCGCGGCGCCGAAGAGGTTGAACTCGCTGCCGCTCACCTCTCGAATGTGGAGCAGGCTGGCGCGTTTACGGAGGCGGTGAGCAAGTTTCTTTCCTGATGACCGACGGTCTATGAATAACAATGGATGACAACGGGCGATACAAGCAGGGAATGAAAATACGGCGCACTGTGCTAGGGGATGAATACGTAGATCGCGCCGTGGCTGCGACGACGGACTTCAACCGCGACTTCCAGGACTTTATTACGCGCAACGCCTGGGGCGAGATATGGACGCGGCCCGGCCTTCCCCGCCACACTCGGAGCTTGCTGACGCTTGCGATGATGGTTGCCTTGAACCGCGGTGACGAGTTTCGCATGCACGTCAAGGCCGCGTTTAATAACGGGGTGACGCGCGAGCAGATTAAAGAGGTTCTGCTGCAGTCTGCCGTTTATTGCGGGGTGCCGGCTGCGAATTCGGCCTTCCACATCGCAGGCGAAGTTTTCAAAGAGATGGATTTGAAAAAGGAGATGGAGAGCAATACCAAGAAAACTTACAAGAAGAGGAAACGATCATGACCGACGTACAGCTTCTGATCGGCGATCGCGCTGTCGCTGCAGCCAGTGCGGCCACGTTTGTGTTGCGCTAGGGTAGGATCCAGACAACTCCCCGGCGTCATCCTTCCTAGGTAGTTTTCGGAAATGCGGCGGGTTGGGATACTCAATTCATTGCCGATTTCATTGCGGACTCAAGTCGGGATTGTTGGCGCGGGACCTGCCGGTCTCGTGCTCTCTCACCTTTTGTATTTGCAGGGGATTGACTCCGTCGTAGTCGAAAATCGCAGCCGCCAATATGCGGAACAGCGCGTCCGCGCGGGCGTTCTGGAGCAAGGGACGGTTGACCTGCTCACTGAAATGGGCGTGGGCGAGCGGATGAAGGCTGAAGGCCTAGTCCACTATGGAATCGAGTTGCGCTTTGGCGGCCGCGGACACCGCATTGATTTTCAAGATCTCACCGGCGGAAAAGGAATCACGATCTACGCGCAGCACGAAGTTCTGAAAGACTTGAATAACGCTCGGATCGCGGCGGGCGGCCAGGTTCTCTTTGAGGTTGGAAATGTCAGCCTGCATGACTTCGACGGTAACGCGCCGAAGATCCGCTACCAGAAAGATGGAAACGCCTACGAACTAACGTGCGATTTTATCGCCGGGTGTGATGGTTTTCACGGCATCTGCCGCCCGAGCGTTCCTGCAGGAATACTCACCGAGTATGAGCGCGAGTATCCCTTTGGATGGCTCGGCATTCTGGCCGAAGCGCCGCCCTCCTCGAATGAACTGATCTACACCTATCATGACCGCGGGTTTGCCTTGCTCAGTATGCGGACGCCACGCATCAGCCGCTTGTACCTGCAATGCAAGCCCGATGAAAATATTGATCTGTGGAATGACGAGAAGATCTGGGAGGAACTGCAAATCCGTCTGGCTTCGGAGGGATGGACGCTCACCGAAGGCCCGGTTTTGCAAAAGGGCGTAACCGGCATGCGCAGTTTCGTGGTCGAGCCTATGCAATATGGCCGGCTCTTCTTAGCGGGAGACTCGGCGCACATTGTTCCGCCGACTGGAGCCAAGGGATTGAACCTGGCGGTTGCCGATGTTCAGATACTGGCGCGCGCTCTCAAACATTTTTATTCCACTGGAAGGCACGACCTGCTCGACAGATATTCCGAGGTCTGCTTGCGGCGTTGCTGGAAAGTGCAACGCTTCTCCTGGTGGATGACTTCCATGCTGCATCGCTTCCCGGATGAGAATCCTTTCGACCAACGTCGCCAACTCGCGGAACTGGATTACGTGACCAGTTCCAGAGCCGCAGCGATGACTCTCGCGGAAAACTACGTTGGCCTTCCCCTGGAATGAGAACCAATCCTCTGCATGTCAAGGCACGCACTGCAAGCTGCGCGCGCTCTTGCGATTTCAGCCTTTCCGCGCCGGCCGTTTCTTCGGAGTAGAAAGAATCCGAATCACTTCCTGAGGCAATGGCACACCCTTCATGCGGTTGGCTTTGGTAGGATGCGGAGCTGCCCAGACATGCGTCTCCCAGCCCTCCACGGCCAACTTACCGTCGCGCAGAAATTTATGGCTGATCACGAAACTGCTTTTCTTCCATTTCGTCACGCAGGATTCCGCCACCAGTTCGTCGCCATACGCAGACGGAATGAGGTACCGTGCGTGCGCCTCGACCAGCGGGATGCCGACAACACCATGCGCCTTAAACAGCTTCTGCAAAGGCAGACCCGCTGCGCGAAACAGCGCCGTCGTGCACTCATCGAACCAGCGGAAGTAATTGGCAAAGAAAACGATCTGGGCCGGATCACAATCTCCGAACTCGACCCGGATTCGAACCCGATTCACAAACATGATCGACTCATCCCTCCACAAAAACCTCGCCACCGAAGCGCTCGCAACTTAACTTCCTAACGCTGCCGAGTCTCGAATGGGGCACCCACGAAACACAATAATGTAGCATTAGCCTGCAACCAGCATATTCCGTTAAAATCTCACTACCGCTCAAATGGATACACTCCTCGATGTTGCGTCTCTAGAACACCGTCTTCTGCACCCGAATGCGGACTTGTCCTATCTCTCGGCGGATGAACAGTACGAGAGGATCATGGCCAAAGTTTCCGATATTCCTAACGCAGTGTCTCGCCCTCCGACTTGCGCAATCGACTGCGCCACTGCGTGGCCACCGGCACTCCACTGAAAATCAAGTTCGGGATTGATCCGACTGGTCCAGATATTCATATCGGACACGCCGTGAGTCTAATCAATCTGCGTCTCTTTCAGCGCCTCGGCCACCATATCATCCTCGTAATTGGCGATTTCACGGGGATGATTGGCGATCCCAGTGGACGCTCGGATGATCGCCCCGCTTTGACCTCTGACGACGTGGCGAGGAACATGACCACGTTCGAAGAGCAAGCCGCTCGCGTTATCGACCTACGGAATCCGCGTATCGAGCGGCACTTGAATTCCGAGTGGATGAATAAGCTGACCATGGCGCAATGGGCAGCAATGCTCAAACACGTATCTGTGCCTGCACTGCTGCAACGCGAAGATTTTCGTTCCCGTCTTGCCAAAGGGCACGGCTTATCGATGGCGGAACTCGAGTATGCACTTTACATGGGGTACGATTCGGTCGCACTCAATTGCGATGTCGAACTCGGAGGAGTTGATCAGTACCTCAATATGCATATGTGCCGTCGCATGATGGAAATTAACGGCCAGACTCCCGAGATCATAGCCACATACAATCTGCTTGCGGGCACCACGGGCGAGCGTGACGACGAAGGCCGCCTCGTCAAGATGAGCAAGAGCAGAAATAACTACGTACCGATCGCCGCGGATCCACTAGATATGTACGGGAAGGTCATGTCGATTCCCGACGACGTCATGTGGATGTGGTACCGCGAGCTCACGGAAATTACGGCAAATGAACTGGAGCAATTGCAATCTGCGGTCCAGACCGGTGCTCTGCATCCGAAGGATGTGAAGAAACTGCTGGCGCGCGTCCTGGTTTCGACGTTCAACGGATTCGACGAGCAAACAGCCCAGCGCGCGGAACAGGACTTCGACTCGAAGTTCGGAAAAAATGCAAGTCTCATTCCGGATACGACGGTCGAGGTCGACACGCCGCCCGGAACCATCCTTGATGCTCTTGCGATTATTTCAAAGCAAACGAAGAGCGCTATACGCCGGCTGGTCTTGCAACGTGGCATCCACGTTGTCAGCGGAACAGGGTCAGCCCCGTTATCCACCGACGATCTTCTTCACGACGCCACAACGCTGAAGAGTTCGGTTGTCCGGATCGGTAAACGGCAGTACTTTCGCCTGCTTTAGAACCCACGCTTTAGCGGACCAAATCCGGCGAGCCTGAACGCCATTGGTCTATTCCGCCCAACCTTAGGGGTCATTTTCGCATCTTTGTTGAAGCCGTAATTACGTGCAAAGGGCGACGCTGTCAGACTCCAGGAACTTGCAGAGATTCGACCGTCTGAACGTGAAACGCTCGAAGACGGTAGAATCCAACATGGCCGATCGGCAAGGTTACTGGACCGGATGGCGCGAGCGCATCTCCGCTCTGCGGAACGTTCCGGCTGTGCTGAAAATTGTCTGGGATTCTGGCCCCGGGGTGGTCGTCTTCGGGCTGGTCTCGCGTCTTTTCTCATCGCTTTTGCCGGTTGCCCTGCTTTGGATTACCAAGCTCATCATCGATAACATCGTGCGCGCGGTCTCCGCCCATCAAGCGGTCAGGCCGGGATTCTGGTGGCTCGTAGTCGCCGAGTTCTCCCTTGCGGTCCTCAACAGCATTCTGATCCGAACCATCGATTATTCCGACTCGTTGTTAGCCGATAAGTACACGCGCTATGTCAGCATCCGGGTGATGAATCACGCTGCCAGCCTCGACTTGCAGGCTTATGAAGACCCGGTATTTTACGACCGCTTGGAGCGGGCGCGGGTACAAGCTACCGACCGTCTGGTAATGATCCAGGGCATCGGCCGGCTGGTGCAGCAGGCCATCACAACCCTCACGCTTTCCATCTCCATCATGCTGTTCTCGCCCTGGCTGATGCTGCTCCTGGTCGCTGGCGTCGTTCCCGCCTTCCTGGGCGAGAGTCACTTCGCCTTCCTGGGATATTCAAAGAATTTTCGCCAGACGCCCGTTCGCCGCCAGCTTGATTATTTGCGCATTCTCGGCGGCAGTAAGGAAGCCGCGAAGGAGTTGAAGCTTTTTGGCCTGCGAAATTTCCTCCGCGACCGTTTTACTCACTTGTCCGATCAGATTTACGACGAAAACGTTACCCTGTCTCGCCGGAAACTGATTGCCGGCGCGCTGCTGTCGACCATCGGCACGATGGGCTACTACTCGGCGTACGTCTTCGTCATTTGGCGGACGCTTGCCGGAGCGTTGAGCATCGGCACATTGACATTCCTCGCCGGAGCCATTCAACAGGCAAGCAGCAACATTGAGCAGATTTTCTCGACGCTCGCAGGCATCGGCGATCAGGCATTGTTCTTAACCGATCTGCTGGCCTTCTTCGAGATGAAGCCGACGATTCGATCGAAGCCCGGCGCCCTGCTTTTGCCCAAACCAATTCGGCGCAGCATCGAATTTCGCGATGTCTCCTTCAGCTATCCCGGGAACGCTCGTCTCATTCTCGACCGGATTAATTTCACGCTTCACACCGGCGAGCGGCTGGCCCTGATCGGCGAGAACGGCCAGGGAAAGACCACCATTGTCAAGCTGATCACTCGCCTTTACGATCCCACGGAAGGCCGAATTCTTCTGGATGGCGTCGATCTCCGCGAATACGACCTCGACGATCTGCATCGCGAAATCGGAGTGATTTTTCAGGATTTCATGCGCTATGAAATGACGGCCCGTGAAAACATCGCCGTCGGCCGCATCGAAGAGATCGACAACATTGAATTGCTGAAACAGGCTGCCAACAAGAGCCTGGCCGATCAAAACATTTTGCGCCTGCCGCTCGGCTACGATCAGATGCTCGGCCGCCGCTTCGAGCAAGGCGTGGATCTTTCCGGCGGCGAGTGGCAAAAGGTCGCGCTGGCCCGCGCTTATCTGCGCGACGCGCAATTGCTCATCCTTGACGAACCTACCGCCGCGCTCGATGCACGCAGCGAGTTTGAGGTGTTTCACCGATTCTCAGAACTCACCGCCGGGAAAATGGCGCTTTTTATTTCGCATCGCTTCTCAACCGTACGCTCGGCCGACCGCATCCTAGTCCTCGAAAATGGAAAAATCACCGAGGAAGGGACGCACAACGAACTGGCAAGCCGGGGCGGCCGCTATGCGGAGATGTTCGAGATGCAGGCATCCAGCTATCGCTAGGAAAACACTTACATGTCACACAGCAGTCATCTAGAGCTGATCGGTGCCGAACCAGAAGGAGTGCGGCCGCCCGCGAGCGCAGCCGCGTCACCGGCCGGCAGTCTCGCAACGAGCGCGGTCGAGCTCGCACACGGTCTGGCGTGGATACCGGGCCAGGTAGATTTGAGTACTTCTTTGCACGCTTCTTTGCGCGCCCGATGCCGCAAAATGCGCCGGACCATTCGACCTCTACTGGAAGCGCTTCACGATTCCCCAATCAAAACCGGCTCCGACGATGTCCGCCTGCTTCACGAAAATCTTTCCCTGATTGAAGGACAAACTGAAGAAACCTGCGAGACCCTTTCGCGTCTCCATCGGCTTCCCAACGTACGCGTTCCAGATGGCTCGATTGCTCCCCGGATCGCCGCCATTGCCTCGGGTTATCTCGCGACCGTCGCCTACAAATTCACTCCGGCCAACTTCACCGAATACATCCAGGCATTTCAGGACGCTACCGTCCTTGACCTTGCTGAACTGTGGATGCTCGTGCCGGCACTGAATCTGGTCTTGCTGGAGCGCATTGCCGATTGTGGGCGCTTCGTACTTCAGGATCCCGGCCGCACCCACGGCGTCGGAGACATGACATTTAGCATTCGCGAGATCAAACAGACCAACTGGAAGGTCGTGATCGAGCCGCTGATTTGCTTCGACCGCATTTTGCGCGAAGATCCGGCCCTCGCCTATTCCCGGATGGATTACGACAGCCGCGAACTCTACCGCAAGAAGATCGTGAACCTGGCGAGCCATTCCGACTGTAGCGAGATGGAAGTAGCGAAGACCACGCTCGCCTTGGCCTGCGAAACTGAAACAACGCCGGATTACGATCCTCGCGTCCGGTTGCGCCGCTCGCACGTGGGCACATATTTATTCGCAGAAGGCGCTCCGCTACTCGAAAACAGGATCGATTTCCACGCCCCATTCAAAGAGCGAATCGCCGTTTTTCTGCGCCGCCATCCCGATGAATTTTATCTATCCGGTGTCGCTGTATTGACGTTGTTGATTGTATCGAGCGTTGTGATGCTCTTGTCCGACGCCTCAACCTCGCTCTGGCTCATTCTTTTTTCTGCCCTGGCGGTGCTCGTGCCTAGCTCGCAGAGCGCGGTTCAGATCGTGAATTTCTTAGTCACCAGCCTGCTCTCCGCACAGATTCTTCCCAAGCTCGACTTTTCGAGCGGCCTGCCGAACGATTGCCTTACCCTGGTAGCGATTCCCACGCTTCTGTTGAATGAGCAGCAGGTCCGCAAGCTGGTCGACGACCTGGAAGTCCGCTTTCTGGGAAACCACGATCCCAATCTTCACTTTGTGCTGCTCACCGATCTTCCCGATTCACCGGAGAAACCACCTGCCACTAACGCCCTGGTGGATCTTTGCTCGGAACTCATCTGCGGGTTAAACGAGAAATATGCCGGTCAAAAGATGGGATCGTTTTTCCTGCTGCATCGGCACGCGGTGTACAACCCGCGCGAAAGACTCTGGATGGGATGGGAACGCAAACGAGGCAAGTTGATGGACCTGAACAACCTGGTCCGCGGACATTTTGACAGTTTCCCGGTGAAAGTCGGCGACACTTCGATACTGCCGAACGTTCGCTTTGTGATTACGCTCGACTCCGACACCGAACTGCCCCGCGGCTCGGCTCGCCGCATGGTGGGAGCGCTCGCCCACCCGCTGAATCAAGCCATCATCGATCCCGATCGCGGCGTGGTCGTCAACGGATACGGAATTCTGCAACCTCGTGTCGGAGTCAGCGTACAAAGCTCCGCACGTTCCCGGTTGGCCAGCATTTATTCCGGCCAAACCGGAATCGACATCTACACTCGCGCAGCCTCGGACGTTTATCAGGACCTGTACGGCGAAGGAATCTTTGTCGGCAAAGGCATCTATGAGGTCGATGCGGTTCGCCGCGTACTCGATCGCCGCTTCCCGCGCAACGCTCTGCTCAGCCACGATCTCGTCGAAGGTGCATACGCGCGCGCCGGTCTAGTCAGCGACGTTGAAATCATTGAAGACTACCCTTCGCACTACAGCGCGCACAACCGGCGCAAACACCGCTGGCTGCGGGGTGACTGGCAAATTGCGGAGTGGCTGCGCCCCATCGTTCCCGACGAGTCCGGTCAGAAAGTTCCGAATCCTTTGTCCATGGTTTCGCGCTGGAAGATTTTCGACAATCTCCGGCGCAGCCTGGTAGAACCTGCGTTATTCGTACTGTTCCTACTCGGCTGGCTCTGTCTTCCGGGCCGCCCGGAGGCTTGGACGCTGGCAACGATCGGCATCCTGTGGGTTCCAGCCTTGGTGCAGCTTGCATTCGATCTCTGCCGATCTTTGCTTCTCGCGAAGGGTGCAATTATCAATGACGGTCTTAACACCTTTGCCGACGCCAGCATTGCCAACTGGTTGACCGTCACCTTCCTCGCTCACCAGGCGCTGCTATCGCTGGATGCCATGGTCCGAACGATGGTTCGGCGCATAATCACTCGCCAGCGCATGCTGCAGTGGGAAACTGCGGCCCAAGCCGAACTCGCGGGCTACAAGCGCACGATTCTGGATATCTATCTCGACAGCACTCCGCTTCTCGCTATCGGGCTATTATTCCTGATCTGGGCCGTGCACCGCGAGGCGGTCCTAGCGGCGCTGCCCATCCTCTTGCTGTGGGCTTTCAGCAAGCCGATTTCGATCTGGCTGAATCGTCCGCCGCGCGCTCCGCGCAAGGAACTTGCCCAGAAACATCGGTGGCTGCTCCGCCACACCGCTCTTCGTACCTGGAGATACTTCGCCGAGTTCACCACCGAAGAACATCACTGGCTGATTCCCGATAACGTGGTCGAGGAAAACACCAAGATTGCCGCACGCATCTCGACGACAAATCTTGGTTTGCTCCTTAACACGCGCCAGGTCGCGTGCGAATTTGGCTACCTCACCGTACCTGAATTTGTCCAGCAAACTTTGCGAACGCTGGGAACCGTCTCTCATCTCGAGCGGCATCGCGGGCACCTGCTGAACTGGTATGACACTCGAACGTTAGCCCCGCTCACTCCTTCGTTCGTCTCCACCGTAGACAACGGCAATCTTGCAGCTTCGCTCTGGACTTTGCAGCAAGGCAGCGTGGAATTGCTCGAGCAGCCCTTGCTCCAGCATCAACTGGCGGATGGCTTCCTCGATTGTCTATACGCGCTCAAACACCTTCGCGCCCTGCCGCGCCGCAAGTTCGCCGCGATGAAGCGAGCTGTCGAAGCGGAAGGCTGGCTCGCATACCTGCTCGATCCTCCGGAAGCGGCCCTCAAAGATCTTCACCGGACGGCTTCAAAGCCTAAGTATGCCGCCGAAGCCCGGTGGTTCCGGCAGCAGGCGGAAGAGCGGCT